>VFSW01013072.1_pt1 | contig 11556 bp, 11 predicted proteins | sample 5358111 | NCBI WGS metagenome assembly VFSW01 (sample SAMN11554181, study PRJNA540505) | mine drainage metagenome | isolation source: sediment from site ElyBrook_90M | place: USA: Ely Copper Mine, Vershire, VT | collected 2017 | reverse complement strand
GGCTTCTGGGCGTGCAGCCAGGCGAGGGCGATTTGCGCGGCGGTCGCCTGCTTTTGCTGTGCGATCTCGTTGAGTAAATCGACCACCGCTCGATTGGCTTTCCGAGCCTCGGGCGCAAATCGTGGGAGTCTGTTCCGGAAGTCGGAACGATCGAACGTGACGTTCTCGTCGATTCTTCCCGTCAGGAAGCCCCTGCCCAGAGGGCTGAATGGGACCAGTCCAATCCCGAGTTCCTCGAGTGCAGGAATCAATTCCTCTTCCGGCCGCCTCCACCAAAGCGAATATTCGTTCTGCACTGCCGTCACCGGTTGGACCGCGTGGGCACGGCGGATCGTTCGTACTCCGGCTTCGGAAAGGCCGAAGTGCCTGACCTTTCCCTCCTGAATGAGTTCCTTCACCGCCCTCGCTACCTCCTCGATGGGTACATTTGGGTCAACCCGGTGTTGATAGAACAAATCGATCGTTTCGACCTTAAGCCGCTTGAGTGACGCTTCGGCGACCGCCTTGACGTGCTCGGGTCGACTATCTAGTCCCACCTGCTCCCCATTGGGACCGAATTTGAATCCGAACTTTGTGGCGATCACTACCCTATCGCGGACGGGAGCCAATGCCTCGCCGACTAGTTCCTCATTCCGGTACGGTCCGTACGCCTCTGCGGTGTCGAAGAAGGTGACGCCGGCTTCGACGGCCGCCCGGATCAAGGAGATCATCAGCTGGCGGTCTGGAGGCGGGCCATAGGAGGAGGTCATTCCCATGCAGCCAAGCCCAAGGGCGGAGACTTCCAATCCGCTCTTTCCGAGTTTCCGTTTCTCCATTGTTTCCCTTCCCAGGAACCTCCCATGGCGAAGAGAAAGTTAGGCCTGACGGCTACGAACCCGCCGTTCGCATTCCCCGTGGTGGTCGCATCCGACCTCGACCCGGGCGGGCCTGCCTGAGAGGAAAAAGCCAACCCGGATTCGAGGGTCGGAGGCCCCGATTGGGCCCGTCCCTATAGTCGGCCAGGCTTGAAGCGGTGCAATCTCCGTTGCGTATCTAGAGTAGCGGGCGTTCTCTCTACCAGTCGAGCGGCGACCGCAAGTCACGATCGTTTTCGAGGACCGACTTTAGGTTCATCATGAAGTACGTCCAACCGCGGATCGCCCCTTCGTAGAGGTCGACCCATGCCCCCCTCTTAGAGAACCCCGAGTGGGTGAACCTCAGCACCGTTCCCCCGTCCTTGGGTTCGACCGACAGCTTGAGTTTCGTGACGCCCAGCTTCTCCATCCCGGGCCACTGCCAGGTGAATGCGATCCGCTTTCCACGAACGAACTCCGTGATCTTCCCAGTATGAGTGGGGCCCCCCTCCCAGGTAAACGAGTAGAGGCCCCCTTTCCGGGGTGACAGGGTTGCATGGTCCATGAACCAAGCCGTCAGAATCTCGGGTTTGGTAATCGCATCGAACACTTCCTTTGGGGAGGCGTGAATGAAGATCGGCAAGCAAATCGTCCGTGGCTTGGTCGGAGTCATTGCGGGGTGGTCATCGGTCAAGGCGCTAAAGGTCGACGGGTGGGATTATCATCGGCCGCCCATGCTAGGCTACGGGTCACGATCGGTTCCTCCGGCCATCGTCCACCCAAGGGCTGTACGTGATCCGCCCCGAGACTCTCCTCGGGAGCGGTGATGGGGGTGTAATCTCTTGCAGTTTTGGAAAGGGGTGGAGAGCGTGTGAAAAGTCGTGAAGAGCTTCTAGCGAGACGACGGAGCGAGACCAGTCTCCTTTCTCTCCTTCTAAGGGTCGCTTCGGCGGTTGCCGCTCGTCAGGAACCCAGCGCCGTCACCAGCCTCCGGGTTCCTCTGAGGTTCAACGCTCGTCGCATGTCATACGCGGTCAGCGTGAGCCCCATCTCTCCTCGCACCTTTCGGGTTCCCCTCAAGAGCAGGTAGCCCTGGTCGAGGCCACGCTTGATCGTGCCGAACGGATGCTCCACGAGCGTCTTGCGGAGCTCGAGGAGCGTTCGGCCTGCCCCGGTCTTCATGCGCGCGCGCATCGCCTCCAGCACGCTCTCGTGTTCCGTCCTCTGGATCTTCCGTCCTTGAGGACTCGACGTGCACCGTGTCATGTGATGCGGACACGAGAAACAGGCGTTCGTCGTGTAGATCTTCATGGCCGTCGGTGCGAGCCGGCGGTGGGGTTGCACCCTCAGGGTGGAGCCCGGGTGCATCCGGTGACCTGCCGGACAGACGACCGTGTCCGTGGAGGGGTCGTAGCGGAACTTGTCCTTGCGAAACTCGGGGGAGATCCCCGCCAACTCACCGGCGCCCTTGGCCTTCTCCGGCTGAGGAAGGTATGGCGTGATGCCGGCGTCAACGCATTGCTCCACCTGTTTCCCATCGTAGAATCCCTTGTCGGCCACGACCTTCAGACGATCCACGCCCAGGGCCCCCTTGGCGCGGACCGCCATCGGTGCCAACTGATGGTGGTCGGAGGCCTTGTTGTCCACGTCGTAGGCGACGACAATCTTGTTCCCCGCCTCCACCGCGATCTGGGTGTTGTAGCACATCTCGAGCCGCCCGTGGTTCTTCATGACGCGGCTGTCGGGATCGGTCAGTGAGACCTCCTCGATCCCGCTCACTTCCATCCTCTTTCGAATCTCGTCGAGCGAACGCTTCTTCTCCCGGAGCGCGGCGATCTTCTCCGGGAGGTTCTTCACCCGGTGGGGGAACGGCTCCTCCTCCTGGGCCTCCTTCGCATCGTTCTCGTCCAGCTCCTTCAGGTAGCGAGCCAGTCGCTCGTCGATCTGCCTCTTGTGGACCTCGAGGCTCTGGGGAGTGAAGTGCCGCTCGATCGAGTTCACGGCCCGGAACTTGCTCCCGTCGATAGCGACCAGACTCGGGTCCAACAGGCCGAGCCTCCGGCAGAGGTCCACCATCTCTCGAAACACCAGACGGATCGGATCGACGCTGGCCGCCCGAAAGTCGGCGATGGTCTTTAAGTCGGGAGTGAGCTTGCGCATCAACCAGATCACCTCGAGATTCCGCTGGCTCTCGCGTTCCAGCCGACGGCTGGAGCGCACACGGTTGAGATAGCCGTAGAAGTAGAGCTTCAGCAGGTCCGCGGGGTTGTAGGGGGGGCGCCCCATCTCGTTCGGCTCGGCGTGGACGAACCCCATCTTTCCCAGATCCAACCCGTCGACGAAGGCATCGATGAATCGCACGGGGTTTTCGTCGGTGACGTAGTCATCGAGAACCTCGGGCAAGAGGAGCCGCTGCCCGCGGTGCGCGCTCGGGACGAAGCCGCTCATGGTCTCCTTCGTCGAGGCCGGTCCTCCGGCCAATCCTCGTCGGTGATGACGAGGATGGCCGTCTTTCCCAGGTATTCTTTGGGGCAGGTGACCTTGGCTCCTGTACCGTGAGGTACGACCGGGCGTCGGACGTACCCCACGATTCCGTCGACGGTCAGTTTGGTCCTCGCTTCGATCTTAGGTAGCCGCGGCATGATGCTCTATAAGAGCAGTACTCTAGATAAATCTACGTACGAGTTTTCACACACTCTCGGTGGCTTTTCAAACCACAGGTGGGTTTAACCACTGGCCTCCCGCGGCACAAAAACCCAGATAAGGGGGCGGGGGCCGCTGAGTACCCGTTCGACCGGGTTGGGGCGCCGTTCCACGGCCCCCCTCCCGACGCCCACGGGTGTTATCGTGTCTAAGCCTGTTGCCTGGGTCCGTCCAACCATCGCGTGTGGAGTTCCATCACGGGCTCGGAGGGGCGAAGCCTCGTAAATGATCCAGTGGAGCGGCCTCACCAAACGTTACCCCGGAACGAAGGAGCCTGCCCTAGCGTCCGTTGATCTCGAAGTTCAAGACGGGGAGGTGCTAGGCCTAGTCGGCCTCAACGGGGCAGGAAAAACTACCGCAATTCGAGCCGCATGTGGCGTGATTCTTCCGACGGCCGGCACCGTTCTAGTCGACGCTCACGACATTGTCCGAAACAAAGTCGCCGCCGCCAAGAGGATCGGATGGGTGCCGGAGCTGCCGAACTGTGACCCGGACCGTCGCGCCCTCCCCACACTGCGATATTTTGCCGGCTTCTACGGGCTATCCGGCACCTATGCGACCTCGCGGTGCCGCGAGCTTCTAAAAGCCGTGGGGCTGGAAGAATCGGAACGCCTCCGGCTGCGCAAATTTTCGCAGGGAATGTTCAAGCGATTCAACTTGGCTGCCGCCATGGTCGGCGACCCGCCGAACCTGCTCCTCGATGAAGTTCTGAACGGACTCGATCCGCTCGGCATCCAGTTCGTTCGGAGTTGGATGCTGGATCTGCGTGCCCAAGGCAAGGCCGTGCTGCTCTCGTCCCATCAGCTCACCGAGGTCCAGCGCCTCGCGGACCGGGTCGCATTCCTTCACCGAGGCAAGCTCCTCAAGGTCATCCACCGGACGGAGCTTGAGGGCCTGACCGCAGGGGAGACCCGACTAAGGCTGCGGGTCCAGAACCTCGACGATCCGGGCGTCCAGTATCTCGAAACCCTCGGAAAAGTGACCGTGATGGCTGATTCAGTCTCTCTGGTAGGTCGTGGCATCGACTCGGTGACGCTTCTCAAGGCTCTGGTCCAGAAGGGGTACAACGTCGCCGAGCTTCAGATAGAGACGACGCCCCTGGAAGATTACTTTCTCCAACTCGTCGGAGAAGCCGGATGAGGCCGTATCTGCACGAACTGCGGCATCACCTGATTACGGCGACGGTGTTAGGAAGTCTCGTCGTCTTGGCGCTGGTCGGCGTGGCGGGAGGTAACAGCGCGGTTTCCGGTAACTTGGATAATTTCCAAATGGCCTACTACTACTCTGAGGGCTACCACTTCGTCGTCTTCACAAGTAGCTCGGACGGTCTTGCCCTGGGAGGGGCACACTTCACTTTGTCGATTACCCCGACGGTCACTTCCCCCGGGGGGAGTCCGTCACCCGTGGCCTCCGTCGACGGAAGGACTGCCCCGAATGGCATTCTAACTTGGACGGCCAATCTTCCCGAGGGCAACTACACGTACAACTACGAGGTCTCCGGTTCTGGCGCCTCTGGATTTCAGGAGGGAGCGGGCGGAGACCTCCAGAACCCGGGCCCCGGCCAGGTCATCGGCGGCCCTGTCGCGTCCATTTCGATCGGCTTCTGGACGGTCGGTCCGGCTGTATCCGTCCTTGCGGTGGACCCGAATCGCGGAACTCCGGCGGGGTTCGAGGTCCGATACATGGTGATTCCGAGTGTGAACCCGATGCTGCAAGGCCCCCCCATCGAGAGCAACACCACCCTCCTTGGAACACTCTCGGAGTACCAGGCAACCTTTGCTTGGAACGTTCGCATACCGGATCCGTTCAACAACTCTGTCCTCTTTGCCATCTTCGCCCAGAACGGAACGAGGATGGCAACGGGAGAGGTAACCGCCGCTTCATTGCTCCCGACGCCTGGAACCGGCCCGGGCGAAGGTGCCGCGCAATCATATCTCACGACCATACAACCCGTAGTCGCATTGCTTGCTCTCATGCTTGCCTACGCCAAATATGGCAAGGATCGCGCTCTCCACACTCTCGAGTCGGTGCTCTGGCGGCCGGTTACGCGAACGGGCCTGTTCCTGGTCAGGTTCGCGACGGTGATTATTGCGCTCGCCGCCGGAGTGGGCGTTATGATCGGTATATTGGACGGCTGGGTCTTGTGGGCCTATCACTCGGCCTACCCAACCAGCGTACTGCTGAGCCTGTACGGGATCCTGCTTGCCGAAGGGGCTGCATTTGCGGGCCTCGTTGTCCTTTCCTCGCACCTGCTGCGATCCCGAGGAGGGGTGATTGGCGTCGTGGTGGGGGTGTTCGTGTTTCTGGGGCTTTTCTACACGACGCTCGTGTTGATTCTCGCTTCGGCGCTGCAAGTGCCGGTCACCAACCAGTTCATGGTCAATGTATCCTACCTCGACCCGGCGCAACTGCTCTCTTCCGCCTTTCTCGCGCTGGTCCCCCGGGCAACCGCCGCTTCGCAGGCCACCACATTGATGGGCCAAACCGCCGTCGTGAGCGTTCCCATTCTCGTCCTGACCGCGGCGGCTTGGGCCATCATTCCCGCCACGCTCACGCTCCTGTTGGTCCGGTATCGGGATTGAGCACGAACTTGGGCCGGAGTTGAAGGGGGAAAACTGGCGCGGGTTCCTCTTCCCCCCTCATCGATAAGATAGAGGCGCGCTTCCCCCTCCGAGTGAACCCATGGTGAATGTCGAGTCGATGAAGATCATCGTCCATCCTCATGGCCCCTACCGGGTGATTGGGGGAATCCCGCTGGCCGTCCAAGCGATCAGTCCGAATCAGCGCGACGAATCGTGGGAATGGATTCAGGGCCGCTCCTTTCCCGTCGAGAAGGAATACTTTCTTTGCCGGTGCGGCCAGTCGCAGAACAAGCCGTTCTGCGACAACAGCCACCTGCGCGTCGGGTTCGTGGGGCCTGAGACGGCCTCGCGTCGGCCAATCGAGCGGCAGTCGGAACATTTCGATGGACCGACCCACCTGCTGAGCGATGCGGAGCAACTGTGCGCTTTCGCCCGATTTTGCGATCCGGGCGGTAAGATCTGGTCCCTCATCGAACGGACCGACGACCCGAAGGTTCGCGACCTTGTGATTCGCGAGGCAGCCCATTGTCCTGCAGGTCGCCTCGTCCTTCGGGAGAAGGCATCTGGCAAGACGGTCGAGCCTGACCTTCCTCCCTCCATCGGCCTGGTTGAGGACCCGGTTATGAAGTGCAGCGGTCCGCTCTGGGTCCGCGGGGGAATCCGGATTGAATCCGCGAACGGCCTCCCGTACGAGGTGAGGAATCGCGTGACATTGTGTCGTTGCGGCGCCTCCACCAACATGCCGTTCTGCAACGGCAGCCACGCTTCGATCCGGTTCCAAGACGGGTTGGTCGAGGGTAGCCATGCGGATCCCTGATCAGGGCTGGACCCCACGTCCGGCGCCCGTCCTCACGCGCTCCATCCTTCCGGCGACCCAATTGGGTGTTCGGTAGTACGGCCTGGGCGGGAAACGCAGGTCCAGGGGCGCATTATGGCGAATGCCGGGGATCGTCTCGGCTACTCCGGAATGGGTGCGCTAACCCGCCTCGGGAGGGCACCTCAGTTCACCCGACGCTTCGCTCCCCAGGGGCTCTTCTAAGGCCCCCCGAACGCGCCGCTCCAAGCTTGGGGCGTGCGACCTCGGTCGAACCCAGATTCAACCAAGGTCCGAAGCCTTCGCCGGGCAATGTAAGGCGAAGGGCACTCTTGATCGCGCCCACACCGCGGAGGGACGTGAGCTGAGTGGGGCCCGGCCCGGAAGGCCGGGGAAGAGGTTGAGGTCGCTTTTGGGTCCGAAGACCCAATGGCCGTGGGCCCAGGGGCCTACGGCGCGAGGGCGATCTGCCGGACGATGCCGAGTTGCTCGTTCAGGTCCGAGGCGATTCCGTACGCACGGAACGACTGGATCTTACCGGAGTCGTTCAGGACCACGCGGGCCATCTGCTCCTGGACGAACTTCTTGTTCGTCGGGGCGATCGACTTTCCGTCCTGGGCGGTGATCGGACCCTTGTGGGTCCCGTGGACCGAGTTCAGAACGACGAAGTCGTGGCCGGAGACGTAGACGTTCTTGACGTCCAGGGTCCAGTCGGGGAACGCCTGGAAGCTGCCCGTAAGGAAGCCGCGGATCGCGGTCTTTCCGTGGAGGGGCGCGTTCTGGGTCGGGATCTGGTACGTCGCGTCATCGGCGTACTGTTCCAAGACCTTGTCGACATTTCGAGTGTTCACAACGGCGATCATTTGGCGGGCTTCTTGTTCTGTCAGCTGCGTCATTTTTGACTCCTCATCTATATAAAAGCCGCCGAAGGGGATAAGTAGGACTATGTCCCGCCGGCGCACGGCACGCGACTCCAAAAACATCGCCGGGCAGCGAATCTATTCTGGGAAACCCGTATCTGAGGTCCCGAAGCGCTCGGGTGTTCCGGCGGCTCTGGCGCGGGAGACACGGTCCCGGGCTCCGGATTCGTGAGAGGGCCTTCTCGTGATGGCGTGGGTCCTCAGGGGGGGAGGTTCAGCCAAGGCGCCTGGCTCAGGTTTCGCCGCAGCGCGCGGGCACCCACGGCGATTCCGGCGACGAGGGCCAGCACGCCGCTGATCACGAGAGCGAGGGCAAGCTCGGGGGAAGGGAGACAGAGGGGGCTCATTCCGCACGCCGGTCCGAATGCGGCGCCTACTCGGAGAACCAGATTGGCGGCGACCAGGAGGCCGAGTCCGACGACGGTCAGGGCGATGCCCAGCGCCATCCAGAGGCGCGTGATGCCGGGCGCCAGGAGGAACGAGAAGCCGTAGCTTCGGGCCGGTGAGAGGAGTTGAGAGAGAGGGTCGGGGGAGGGCCCCGGAGTGACCGCCGAACCGCCCGTACTCCCTCGAGGGGTTGCTCGGAAGCACCGTTGGCAGTAACCAAGTCCTGGCGAGATGACGGCGCCGCAGTAAGGACAGACCGACGGTGCACGCGTTGACATCAGAGCCCTCGGAACGCCCGTACGGGTGGACTTGAGTTTTCCGGGAACCGAGAGGCTCCTCCGCTTCGGTGGGCCGCACGGGGCTCGGCGGCCCCTTCAGGTTCGTCGGGGTTCGTGAGTTCCGGTTGGAGACCTCCCCAGACGCCCGCCCGCTGGCGTTGGCGATCCGGGTGGAACGCCGATGGTTCCGGCCCGTCCGCGCCGCGGCTCTCGCCGATCACCCCCATGCGGTCGCGACCTCCATCGGGCTATGCGGACCCTCTCGATCGAAGGCCGTAGTCCATCTGACCCGGCGTCGCTTTCCAACAGCCCCTTTCATAGCTTGTCCACCCGGGACCATTCCCGAAGCAGCGAGCTATCTCCTTAGGAACCCGCCGACACGTACCCGAGCCGAGCCGGCGCGGCCCCCGACTGCCTCGGGAACCCGGCCTGGAGTTCCGGCCTCCACGGATCCTCGCCGGATTGGGGTGGGACGTACGGGTGCTTTGACATAGGGATCATGGGAGTACGCTTGCCTCTGCGGCGGAAGAACAGGATTATCAGGAACACCGTCACCACGGAGGTGACTATCCCTAACGCCCCGGCGAACAGGTAGATCGTCCCCGGGGCGAGGGAACCGCGCTGGGTCACGGGAGAGCCTCCGTCGACCACGAGGGTGGTACTGTTGGTGCCGGTCCTGCCTTTGCTATCGGTCACCAGCACGCCGATGGTAAATGTCCCCGTAGCGGTGGGGGTGCAATTCAAACTCGACTCGTTGGAGCTGGCACATCCGGGTGGCACGCCGGCCCATGCGAAACTGAACCAGGGACTTCCCCCAGTTACGAGCGCCGCGAGCGACGTAACATTCCCAAGGTACACCGTCGAGGGGCTCGCCACCACCGTGACGGAGATTGGGGAACCGGAGGCCGGGGCCTCGAGCGACGGTCGGATGTCGATCCCTTTCGGCCCGACCTGCGCCAAGTGCCCGCTCGTATCCACGATAGCCAACGAGGTGGCGGCCAGGATCGAAATGAAGGCCGTCAGACTCACGAGCAGGAGGAGCGCCGACCTCTTTCCGTGCCGAAGAGGAGGGAGGGCGTGAGTGGGCATACGAACCGGACGCCCCTAGTCTGAAACTGGCCGTCTCTTGATATTTGAGCTTTCGCAATCCGGAGCGCACTCTTTCAGGTTTGGGGGGAACCCCCGGCAGCCCTCCGCCTCCCGAAAGGCCCGGCGGAGGGCGCTCGGACCGTGGGAACCCCGTCACCGGAACCTTCCGAGCCGCTGTTCTCTGCCGTCACACGGGTCCCCGACGTCCGGGAAGGGGGGCCTACATGGGCGAGATGCGCGCCGCTCTAAAGCGGCGACGTAAGTTGCCTGACCGCGACGTCCGGATGCGGAACGTTTCTAGGCCCCTCTCGAATGAGGAGTTCCTCTTCGTCGGCCGGTTTCGCTGCGGGAACTTGAGTGGACACGCCTGGCCGGCTCGAAGTCGGGCCTCAGGGGCCCTGACCCGGGGAGCAACGGAGCGCGCGACCCGACGGGCTCACGAAGTATCTGTCGTGAATTACCGGTCCAGTCGGCCGAAGGGTGGAACCTTGATTGCGGCCTGGTCCCTTGCCCGGGCCGGGCGCTTCCGAGTGAGCGGATTCGTGCTATCGCCCGGGATCACCCCGGCCGTTATCAGCGCATTGTCGATCGAGCTCCCCCTCGTCCTCGGTTTGGGGTACGTTTTCTTCCGGACCCGCGGGCTCGAGCTCGGGATCGCGGTGAACGCCGTCCTGCTCGCTGTGATCAAAGGCTACACCGATTATACGGACCTCCCCGACATGCTGGTCGCCGTGGGCGCGCTCGCGGCCGGCGTGGCGGTGGCATGGGGAACCGTGGCGCCCCCCGGGATCCCTTCGCGGGCGGAAGCGATGGTGCTTTCGGCTGTGGGAACGTACGCTGTCCTGTTGGGTACGATCAAAATTGTCACCGACCCCTACGATCCCTTCGATACGTTTCTCGGAGCGATGGCGGTCGTCGCCGGTGCCCTTCTACTCCGCTGGGCCTCCTCCCGACGACATCGATCGGCAGCCTCCTAGTCTGGCCCTCGATCGTGCCGGTCCCGGCCCGCCGAGCCGACGGCCAGCGAGGATTGAGGCAACCGTTGGTCGACTAGAGCGGCGTGAAGGTCCGGGCGGGGGCCGTGAAGTCGAACGCCTCCGTGAGGTCGCCGGCCTGGGTGTCGCGGGTGCTCAGGGGCTTCAGGCCGAAGTGTGTCTCGATAAACTTGAGGATCGAGGTGTGGTCATGGACCATGTGGTCGACAACTCCCTGTCGGGCGTACGGGGAGACGACCAGGCAAGGGACCCGGAATCCGTAGCCGAACGCATCTACCTGAGTCGGGGGCACGTGGTCGTAGAACCCCCCGTAGCAGTCCCAGGTGAGGAAGAGCGCGAGCGAGGGCCAGTACGGGCTCTGGCCGAGGGGATTGATTACGCCGTCGACCACGCCATCCTGTCCGTCCCGGACGTTGGCAGGGGGGTGCTCGTCGCCGCCCACGGCTCCGATGATCCACGACACGTCGGCGAGGGAACCGCTCGTGACGTCGGCGGCGAACCGCGCGCTCGGCAGGAACCGAAACCTGGCCGTCGGGCTCTTCTGCACGTACTCGAAGCTCTGGTACCACCGGCTGAAGCCGTAGACCTTCCACGAGATCCCCTGCACGTCGAGTTGAGCGAAGATCGGTGGGAAGGGAAGGGAGGGGGGAACTCTGTCGTCGATGATCCCTCCGCTGGTGCCCGCTACGAGGAAGAGATGGTTCGGGGCGCTCTCGGTCATCGCGGACGTGAAGTAGCGGTCGCAGAGGACGTAGGAGTCCGCGAGGGCCCAGTAACGAGGCAGGTCGGATCGGTCGAAGTAGGTCATCGTGGTCAGGCTCCTCTCCGAGTAGACGAAGCCATCCATCTTTCCGGAGTCGTAGTCGGCGTGAGCCGAGGCCCAACTATGGGTAAGGTCCGCTGGAGTGAGCGTGGCGCTGTGAGTGGGCGCGGCGGACGGCGTACCTCCCTGGAC
>VFSW01013071.1_pt1 | contig 11556 bp, 14 predicted proteins | sample 5358111 | NCBI WGS metagenome assembly VFSW01 (sample SAMN11554181, study PRJNA540505) | mine drainage metagenome | isolation source: sediment from site ElyBrook_90M | place: USA: Ely Copper Mine, Vershire, VT | collected 2017 | reverse complement strand
GGGCGGGGAAGGCTGAAAAAAAAAGAAGGCAGCCGGCCATGCCGACTGCCCACAAAGGAGAGGTAGGGACGTTGGTTAATCCTTGCGCTTCAGCACCGGCGGAGTATCGCTGCCCGTGTTGCTTGGAGGCTGGCCCTGCGTCTGCGTGCCGCCACCCTGCGAATTCGGCGCTTTGCGCCGGCTCAGCGTGGGCCCTGAATGTTTGGGCGCCCGGCGTTGCACGGTCATCAAAGTCTGCAGGCGCGACTTGATGTCATCAAATTCCGAAGTGGTTACCAGGTACTCGTTCTTTTTGGGAAGAATGCTTTTGATCTCTTCTTCGCACTTGATGATGCGGTCGGGCGTGGGAGGGTGATCGGCAAAAATTGAGGACACGCTGCCCGGGCTGGAGCGCTCCTCCTGCAGTACCTTGCCGAAAAACGACACGTAGGAGTTGGGATCGTAGCCCGCTTTATACATATACTGCAGGCCCAGAAAGTCCGCTTCCGCCTCGTCGTCGCGGCTGAACTTCAGGAAGGCGAGCGGCAGGCCGTTCATGGCCGCGCTGATGCCGTAATACGCGCCGATCGACATAGGCGTAAACATCAGCGGTATCATGGCGTATTGCAGCAGGGTCTGCTTGGTCATGTTGGAGGCCCAGTGCCGCGCCGCATCGTGGGCGATTTCGTGGGCCATCACCCCCGCCATCTGATCCTCTTCGGTGGCGGCCAGCAGCACGCCCGTATTCACGTAAAGGAATCCGCCCGGAAGCGCAAAAGCGTTGATGGAAGGATCGTCTATCACCTTGACGGTGAGCGGAATCTTCAAGTCGGAATTGCGCGCCAGGTTCTGCGCCACGCGGTTCACGTATTCATTGATTACCGGATCCTTGATCAGCTTGGACGACTGATCCACCTGCATGGAGTACTGCTTGCCGATGGCGATCTCCTTTTCTTCGGAGATCAGGCTGCGGTGGGCCACGCGCCGGTTGCCAATGTCGTTGACGTTGTCTTTCTTGCTGAGTTTCTTCTTGTCGGTCTTGTCGGCCCGCAAGGGCGCGGAAAAGCCCAGCAAGACCAGCGCTAGAGCGCAAGCCACAGACGAGGCTTTTCGCATCGGATTCCTCCTGGCGCATGGGTGGAGCATCAATTTATACTATACCTCCGTTGCCGCCGCGGGTCACGCGCCGTTTTGCCGCCGCGCCGCCGGCTTTCCGGGCAATGCTTCGAGGGCGAAAACATGACCAGTTCTCTGGACCACCTGCGGGAAGAATACCCTGTCAGCCGTTCCTCAATTTACCTGGACCACGCCGCGATTGGTCCGCTCTGCCGCCGTGCCGTGCAGGCCATGACCGGAGCCATCGAAGACCAGGCGATGAGCGGCTCGCGCCATTGGCCCCGGTGGCTGGAATCTCTGGAGGCTGCTCATGGCCTGGTGGGCCGCCTGCTCCATGCCGAACCGGAGGAAATCGCCTTCGTCAAGAACACCTCAGACGGTATTTCGCTGTTCGCCAATAGTTTAGATTGGCCGGAAGGTGCAGAGGTTGTATCGGTAGCGGGAGAATTTCCCTCCAACGTTGTGCCCTGGAAAGCGTTGGAAAGGAAAGGCGTTAAGCTGCGAGTGCTGCCCGTTGAAAACGGCGTTTTCACCCTGCAGGCGCTGGAGCAGGCCATTACCCCGCAAACCCGCGCCGTGGCCGTCAGCTTTGTGCAGTTTCTTTCCGGCTATCGCGTGGACCTGGACCGCCTGGGCGAAATCTGCGAACGCCACGGCGTGCTGCTGTTTGTGGATGCCATCCAGGGATTGGGCGCCTTTCCGGTTGACGTTAAGCGCAGCCGCATCGCCGGCCTTTCTTGCGCCACCCACAAGTGGCTTACGGGGCCGCTGGGAGTGGGCCTGCTTTACATTCGCCGCGACCTTGCGGATGCCATGCACCCCGCCATTGCCGGCTGGATGAGCGTGGAAAATTGGCAGGAGTTCGAAGTGCGCGAAATCGCCTGGCGCGCCGGAGCGCGGCGCTTCGAGTGCGGCGCGCCCTCCCTGGCCGGTTTTTTTGGCGTGGCGGCGGCGGTTGAACTGCTGCTTGAAGCGGGCCCGGACCGCATCGCCCGCCACGTGATGGATTTAACCGGCCACCTGCGCCAGGGCTTGCAGCGCCAGGGGCACGCCCTGTTTGGCCCGCAGTCGGAAGCTTCGCAATCGGGCATTGTCACCTTCAAGCCGCGCGAGGGCACGGCGGACCAGGTGACGCAGCGCCTGGCGGCGCACGGCGTTGTGGGCTCCTCGCGCCTTGGCATGGTGCGCCTGTCGCCGCACTTCTACAACACTCATCAGGAAATTGACCGCACTCTCGGCTTTCTGGCTTAGCAGGCGGCGGAAAAATCCGCCGGCCGGTTGATCCGGAATGGCAGCGCCCGGGCGCTGAACCCGGCGCGGCCGGCGGAGGGATCCGGCTCCGCCCGGCCCAGGCTGGCTTCGCCGCAAAGTGCGGATCTTGCGGCGCGCCAACCGCGCCCGGAGCGGTCGATAAACAATCTATGGTGACTACAATCCTGGAATTTCTGGGGCGGTTGATTATCAGCGTGATCTCGCACATCGGCTACCCCGGCATTGTGCTGCTGATGGGCATTGAATCCGCCTGCATTCCCCTGCCTTCCGAAGTGATCATGCCGTTCTCGGGCTATCTGGTCTTTACCGGGCGCTTCTCGCTGTGGGGCGCCACGCTGGCCGGTGCCGTGGGATGCAATTTGGGCTCGCTGGTGGCCTACTACGCCGGAGCCTGGGGCGGGCGCCCGCTGGCGGAAAAGTACGGCCGCTACGTTCTGGTTTCGCGCCACGATCTGGATCTGGCCGACCGCTGGTTCAGCCGCTACGGCGATTGGACCGTGTTCTTCGCCCGTCTGCTGCCCATGGTGCGCACTTTTATCGCCCTGCCCGCCGGCATAGCGCGCATGAACGTCTGGCGCTTTAACCTCTATACCTTCCTCGGATCGCTGCCCTGGTGCCTGGCTCTGGCCTACGCCGGACTCAAGCTGGGGCCGCGCTGGGTCGATTTGCGGGTCTATTTCCATCGCGTCGACGCTCTGCTGGGCGTGCTGATTGTCGCCGCCCTGGCCTGGTTCATCCACAACCGCTGGAAGAACCGCCTGCACCTCGCCGAAGGCCGCTAAGGCATCCGCCGCCGGCTTTAAGCTTGCGGCGACTTTAGCTGAGAATTGTGCCGCTATGTCAGTCCTCCGGCGGTGAGATACAAAACAGGACCATGGGATGGTAATATGCTAGCCCTATGGGCCTTGAAACCATTCCTCAGGAAATCCGTGACAAGTACCACGTCGAGGAGCGCGGCCACGCTTGCGCAATTCTCTCGGCCGATTTTCCTAGCGAGTTCGCCGATATCATCGACTGCCTGCGATCATTTGTACTCAAGAAAACCCATATTCTCAAGCCGGGCGGTGCCAAGTCGCAAATCTCCTCCGAACTCGACGGCTTTCTCCGCAAACGCGGATGGCTAGAAAAGTCGTTTGATATCAAGATTACTGTCGACGGAAATCCTGTGTCGATTCCCACACACAGTATCGATGACTTCAAGAACGGAATTGGCTTGGAGGTGGAGTGGAACAACAAGACCGAGTTCTACGACCGGGATCTGAATAACTTCCGGCTCCTGAAGGAGCTCCGCATTCTGACAGTGGGCGTGATAATTACCAGAATGAGTGAGTTGCAGTCGCTTTTCAATCGGCTTGGCAGGGGTAAGTCCTACGGAGCTTCCACCACCCATTGGAATAAGCTTATTCCAAAAGTAGAGGGAGGCGGGGCTGGGGGTTGTCCCCTACTCCTGATCGGGATGGGGTTGAACTGTTACGACCCACATTCGTAGACCACGCGTATGCCTTATATGCGGGGGCCTCGTACGTGTCCACTTCGTCGCCCCATTGCGACCAGCCTTCGACTCGCTGCCTACTGAAAAGCTCGCAGTACGGCCCTGGGCTGCATTGCTGAACAAGGTCGTAGATTGCGTCCGGTTTCTTAGAGTGTTCTTCCTTCCGGCTCACAAGGATGTTGACCTGACGACGACCAGCGGCAAGCGTGCGGAGACCTCCCCTAATTCCAAACAAAACTAACTCGGTGACGTTTCGGAAGTAGAACCCGACGCCGCGCCCGTCCGGCCCTCCGTCTTTCCTGACTTTATACCAGACGATGTTGGTTTTATACGTAAATCCCCACGCTTTCATGATGCCAAGTCCCTCAGCGAGAAGGGCGTTCGGGCACCACAGGTACAAATGGCTGTTTTCATCGGCGATCTTCCCAACCGGCAACGCGGCTATTTCTTCGAACGACATGGTTGGGTAACGATGAAGGCGCTTATGTTCCGGTGCCATCTTGCCGGTCCGGTTAGCAAAGCGCCACGGCGGGTCGATAAGGATGGCCCCGTATTTTCCAGGCAAAGCGTCGCACAGGTTATTCAAAGGTTTCCTCTTTCATTCAATGCATGCTATCTCTGTAAAGGGACAAATGCAATACCATGCAGTTTTAGCAGGTAATTCATATTACCGAACGCCTGTGCCGCTGCCACCCGCTGGTCAACCGGATGCAACTCCGCCGCCGTGGCAGTGGGATGCTTTGAATTATTTTGCGTGATTTAGTCGTTGCCGCAGGGTTTCCACAATCAGGCCGGCCAGCGCATACGTGGCCGCGTTGGCGAGCAGAACCCAATAAAGACGCAGCGGATAAAAACTGAGCAGCGCAATGGGGCAGGTTAACTTGACCAGAGGCAAAATCGGGTCGGCGGAGGTTAGCGCCGGCGGCGTGGAAGCCAGGGCGTAAAGCGCCCAGCCGCCCGCCACCAGAAAGCCCGCGCCCGCCCACATGCCAATCCGGAATTTCATGCCTCACCTCCTTGTGTTCCTGGGTTCAATAGTCTCACCCGTTCTTCCAACACGCAAACCCGATCTGCCAGCGGGGTAGCGCAGAGGTACGCGCCTTTTGCGTTCCTCTGCGGTTCTTGGGTGGAGCGCGGATCCTGATTCGCCCCGGTCGCGGCGAGGACTATAATGGGGTGCATGTCGCGGCTGCGACGCTTGGTGGTCTCGGACCGTTGGTTCTTTATCTTCTGCCGACTATTGCCCCGGCGACGGATTCTCTCGCCCTTCGAGTTCGCCATCCTGGCGCAAGTAATCCAAGAACGCCGAGCCGAACACAAATTCCTTCTCACTGCCTGGGTCTTTCTGCCAGACCACTGGCATGCCATCTTCTATCCTCCGCATCCCCTCGCGATTTCCAGGGTGATGGAGGCCATCAAGGACGGCGCCACGAAGCGGATCAACCGGACTCGTCAGGAAGCCGGAATACTGTGGCAGCCTTGCTTCCCTTCGACCCGCTCAGGGCAGGCTTTGATCGTGCGCTCCGTACAGTGAAAGAATACAACGAGAAGGTGGAGTATATTCATCTCAACCCGGTCAAAGAAAGGCCGCAGAGGAACGCAAAAGGCGCGTACCTCTGCGCTACGCGCTTGCGTCCCGCGCTTCTGCCCTCACCCTTTGGCGCGGCGGCGTGCCGAAGCCCTCTGCCGGTCGCGGACGACGCGGCCGAGAGCCCTCAGGGCCGTGTTTACCGACTTTCGGTCGGGAAATATCGCGGCTACGTCAGGGTCAAGTACCACCATGATCGTCTCTTTTGCAAACCGGTCGGCATATTTCCCGCGTACCCCGCGGGAAAAGTCATATTCCGGCAACATCTCTTCGGAATTACGATTAGAGCGCCCCTTCCTCATAGTTACTCCGTTCCCGTGGTGTGGCAGCGTGTAGCTTTTCCCTCCATCACGACGAAAACACGCGGACCACAAAACCGGTGGTCCGCGCTACGTGCCGCCGCGGGAAGACTGTCCTAAAGTTGCGTTGATGCTGCGGTACTCTTTCTTGCCGCGCGAAGGTGCTCCTTCTCAGCGATAAGTTTTTCCCCTTCTGTGTAAAGGAATTTGTCGATCTGTTTGAAACTAAGTCCATCAAGGATGCAGGCCTTGCGAAGGTCGTTTACCATGCCCACGAACTCTCCGTATTCTGTCCAGCTATCTGGATTCTTCACAAGAAAGCTCCCCTTGGGTCGCCGCCTCAGCCACGTTAGGTATGCCCTCACGCGAGAGTCCCAAATCGGATATGAGGCCTCTTTGTGCCAACTGCAATACTTGCTGGCAAAGGAGTAGTTCCTACGCTTCTTCCCGGTTGCGCTAATCGTAACGACGGCAATGGTATCGACGAATTCAGGCGAACCGAGCGCCAGCGCAGAGTTAACCTCTCTGCCGCGTTCATGGATGTGATGAGCAACATCCTCTAGCGCGAGAATGCTGGTGTGGTAAAGAGCATTGAGAGCCGCGACCTTCAGCAGGACATGGGGATTGCTGTCGTTGCGCGGAAACCGCCCGAACAGTTCGGTCAGTGCTTGCTCCCCGACGCCATTCTGTTCATCGAATTCCCTGCATGCAGCGAGTACGCGGTCTGCGGTCGGCTCGTATACCGTGTCGGTTGAAGCTTGGGGGTTGTCCATTTAATTGCTCCCAGAAAAAGTGTATCCGAGCGCAAGGAAAAATGCGACTTGGGAAGCAACGCAACTTTAAGACACTAACCGCCGCGGGCGTTCGCTTGACACCTGCAAATATATAAGAATAGACTTGAAAGTTTGGTGATCCTGCTAGAGGTTTTCTAACGGTTTATGGAAAAAACGAAGGTTAATGATTACCGTGACAAACTGCTGGCCAAGCAGCGCGAGTTGAACTTGATGGTTACCAAGACTGACCAGGACGGCCGCACCGCCGATGAGGAAGGAACTCAGGACGTAGCCGACAAAGCGGCCAACGCCTATACCAAGGAATTCCTCTTCCATCAAAGCAACGACAACCGCAAAATTCTGCTGTTGGTCAATGAGGCGCTCCAGCGCCTGAAGGATGGCACCTTCGGCATCTGCGTCGAGTGCGGCGGCGAAGTACAGGCAAAACGCATTGATGCGGTTCCCTGGGCCCGGCATTGCATTGAGTGCCAGGACAAACAGGACAAGGGCCTGATTTAAGCGGCCGTCCTGAGAAAATGAGGTCCGTCTTCAAAACCGGATCGCAAACCATCACGCATCCCTCCGGCGCGCTCCGCGAGGCGGCAGCCGGAATCCTCTCCTTCCTGTTTCCCAGCGCTTGCCCCGTTTGTGGTAAGGATTTTGCCGAACCTGGCGGCGCCGCGGGAGTGTGCCGCGCCTGCTGGCAATCCCTTCCCGCGCCCTCCGCCCTTGTCTGCGCGCGCTGCGGCGCGCCGGGCGCAAACCACGCGGAAGCGTTCCATGGCGCTTGCGATTTCTGTTTTGCCCATGTGTTCCACTTTGACTGGGCGCGCAGCGCGGGCGCCTATCACGGCCTGCTGCGCCAGTTTATTCTGCTGCTCAAGTTTGGCGGTGGCGGCGCGACAGCCCGCGAAGCTCTGGGCCGCCGTCTGGGCGCGCGCCTGGCCGACGTGTGGATGCTGAGCGCTCTTGCGCACAGCCCTGAGCCCTGGGTTGTGGTTCCGGTGCCGCTGCATCGCGCCCGCAAAAAGGAGCGCCGCTTTAATCAGGCGGAACTGCTGGCCGAAGGATTGCTCCAGGCGCTGGCCACCCGCGCCGTCAGGCCCGTACCCCAGCTTCGCCGCGATGCCCTGCGGCGCGTGCGCGCCACGCTGCCGCAGGCCGGGCTTGACGTTGAATCCCGCCGCGGCAACGTGGCCGGGGCATTTGCTGTAAACCCGGCGGCGCGGCTTCGCGGCCTGAACGTGGTTCTGGTGGATGATGTGATGACGACCGGCGCCACGCTTTCCGCCTGCGCCCTGGCGCTGCGCGCTTCCGGAGCGGCGCGCATTGCGGCCCTTACCGTGGCCCGCGCCCTGCTGGATCCTGAAGACCGGATGGACGCCGCGCAGCATTTGTTGACGCGGCCTGATACGCTTGAACATAATAGGAATTAGACTGCCGCGCCTTGTCGCGGTTCGCGGGCGCGGAAGTTGGGGGGCGGAAGGCAAAAAGCATGATGTCCGGAGCGGCCATAACCGAGTCCCAGGAGCGCCTGCTGCAGGTTCCGGTGCTGGTGCTGAACGCCTCCTACGAGCCCATCAACGTAACGCCCGCGCGCCGGGCCGTGGTGCTGGTTTTTAAGGGCGTGGCCACCGCGGAGGAAGAAGACGGCGCCGTCATCCACTCCGCCCGCAACGCCTTCCGGATTCCCTCCGTCATCCGCCTGCGCGAATTCCGCCGCATTCCCTACCAAACCCGCGCCCTATCGCGCAAAAACATTCTGCTGCGCGACCGCTACACCTGCCAGTTCTGCGGCAAGGTTTTCCCCGCCGGCGATTTAACGCTGGATCATGTGATTCCGCGCTCGCGCGGCGGCCACACCGACTGGGATAATCTGGTAGCCTGCTGCCACCGCTGCAACAACATGAAGGGCGACCGCCTGCCTGAGGAAACCGGGCTGCGCCTGCTGCGCCCGCCCCGCCCCTTCACGCTGCACACCAGCCGCCAACTGATGCGCCTGATGGGCCGCTCCGACGAGCGCTGGCGCAAATACCTGTTCTATTGACACGCTGTTCAAAACCGTGATGCGGCGGCTTTGTGCCGCCATCCGCGCATTGACCGCGCGCAGCACGGCCATCCTGGCCGTGAACCCGGGCGAGACGCGCGCGCCACAGTTGAAAAAGCGCCACTGCCGGCTGGCCGGGCCCTATAGCGCACAGGGGTGATTTCCTGTAAACTGATTGGGCGCCGGTCACCGCGGCACAACGCCGCTGGTGGCGCGCAGCCACATCATAACCTCGCGGAGAGGTGGCCGAGTGGCTTAAGGCGGCGGTTTGCTAAACCGTTGTACGGTCAAAAGCTGTACCCAGGGTTCGAATCCCTGCCTCTCCGCCACTTATCCAGCCGTTGCCGCCGAACGCACCCCACATCATCAGCCCCGGCCGCCGCTCCGGTACCAGCGCTTCACCACTTCCATGGCCGGTTTATTCCACGGCACGTGCGAGCCATCCAGCGGGCCGCCGCTGCCGTTGGTTTCCACTTTCCACCAGTACATGCCCTGGAACCAGGGCTGCTTGTAAAAGGCGTTGAAAATGGCCTCATAGCACTGCGCCTGCAACTGGTCATCCACCGGCCTGGGGCCCTCATCGTCCCACGGCTGGCGGTTGGCCGCTTGCAGGCTGGGGAAGCCGGCTTCGGTAAACACCACCGGCTTGTTGTATTTCTTTTCGACCGCTTCAACCCGCGCCACCACGCCCTCGGCGGAAAGGTCAGAGGGCAGGGGATAGTATTCCTGCAGGCCGATGTAATCCAGCGCATCCCAGAAAGAGACGCTCTCAAACTCCGTGCCGAAATTGGCGGCGTAGACCAGCGGGCCGGGATAGATTTGCCGCACCTGCGCGATCAGGCTGCGCCAGGCGGCGGCGTCGGGCGTAAGGTGCACAAACTCGCCGCCGATGCAGAACAGGTCGATGTGCTGGCGCGCGGCCAGCCGCGCGTAATGATTGATAAAAACCTGATACTGGCTGAACCATTGGGCGCGCTCAGCGGGATTGGGAAAGTTCAGGTCGTAGGCGCGCCAGATGGCGGGCTTGATCATCACCTTCATGCCCTGGGCGTGCGCCACCGCGGTCAGCTCCTCAATGCCCGCGTCGTTTTCCCAGCTTGGATAATCGGGATTAAAGCGCACGATGGGCTTCTTCGCGTCGCTCCAGCCGTAGGGCATCAGGGCGATGGCGTTGATGCCGTAGACGGGCAGGTTGCGCAGCATCTGGCGCGACATCTGCGCGTCGTAGGTGGCGGGCTGCTCGGCGGTAAAATTAACGCCCTTCTGAAAAAACAGCCGCGGGTAGGGCGCGTTGGCGGGAACCTTGGGCAAGGCGTCGAGCACGGCCTGCGTTCTGGCCCTCCAGGCCTTTTGCAGCGCCGCCTGGCCGGCGCGAATCCCCGCGCCCAGCAGCAGCGTGGCGGCAACGCCGGCCGCAATGCCCGCCCACTGCCGTCCCACCGCGCGGTCTGCGTCAGCTGGCGGCGCGTCGGGCGCGCCCAGGCTGGCTGTGGAATCGGCCGCGGCGGGCTGGCCGCTTCCCATTGCCAGGGTAACGCGCCGCGCCGCCAGCAGAGCCGCCAGCAGCCCGGGCAGCACATAGGCCAGCGCTGCAACCGGCGTACGAGGCCCAAAGCGCCCGTCCAGCATCAGCCACAGCGCGGGCACGGGAAGCACAAAACCAGCCGCCAGGTGCTGCAGGCCGCCCCAGTAGGAACGCGCCGGCCAGCCGGCCTGCAGCCGGGTTAGCCCGAACGCCGCCAGGGCCAGAAAAGCCAGCAGCCGCGATACGGCCAGAACATAATGGGGATGGCGCGGAAAGAACAGGTCAAACACCGGACTTGAAACCGCGCTCACGCCCAGTGTGGCAATAAACAGCCCCGCCGGCAGCGGCGCGCGGCGCGCCAGTGCGTTGGCCGCGAACGCCGCCGCCAGAATAATCGCCAGCAGAATAAGCTGCGATCCCAGGTGGGAATGGAAGCGTCCATGGCCCACGCCGTTCATGGCAACGCTCTGCGCCATGGCGGCAAACGCGCTCAGCCGCAGGTTGGCCAGATGGTCGCCCATGAACGCGGTGCGAAACAGCGGCACGCCGCTCCACACCAGCGAATTGGCGATCCAAAACGAGGGATAAACAAAGGCCAGGCAAGTCAGCCACGCCAGCCAGGGGTTTGTTGCAGCAGGTTTCATCAGTCGGGTTGATGACGGCTTCATCAGGCTCCTGTTCCGTTGCGGGTTGGCCGGGGCCGCCGGCGCTGCTTTTAAAGGATATCTTCCAGGCGGGTTCGTCGCAATACTGTTCGCTTTGAGCCAGTCCGCTGCCCCAGGCGTTGTATCAGGGCATGGCTTTAGCCGTTCCGAACAGGCGTGGACCGCTCACCGGCGTTGTCATTCCGAGGAGCCGCAGGCGACGAGGAATCTGCTTGTCTTCCCGCCGCAACGGCACGGCTTTGTATCAGGGCCCGACTTTAGTCGGGCCGAACAGGCGGCCCCAAAAAGATATTTTTTTATCCGCCGCAACGGCACGCCTTGTATCAGGGCCCGGCTTCAGCCGGGCCGAACAGGCGTGGACCGCACACCAGCGTTGTCATTCCGAGGAGCCGCAGGCGACGAGGAATCTGCTTGTCTTCCCCCCCGCAACGGCACGGCTAAAGCCGTGCCCTGATACAAACCGCCGCGGTGTCATTCCGAGGAGCCGCAGGCGACGAGGAATCTGCTTTTCTTCCCCGCCGCATACGGCCCGCCTTGTATCAGGGCCCGGCTTTAGCCGGGCCGAAGAGGCGGCCTCAAAAGATATTTTTTTATGCGCCGCATACGGCACGGCTAAAGCCGTGCCCTGATACAAACCGCCGCGTTGTCATTCCGTGGAGTCCCGTCACTCCGAGCCAGCGTTGTCATTCCGAGGAGCCGCAGGCGACGAGGAATCTGCTTGTCTTCCCCGCCGCCGCACACGGCCCGCCTTGTATCAGGGCCCGGCTTCAGCCGGGCCGAAGAGGCGGCCTCAAAAGATA
>VFSW01013070.1_pt1 | contig 11557 bp, 11 predicted proteins | sample 5358111 | NCBI WGS metagenome assembly VFSW01 (sample SAMN11554181, study PRJNA540505) | mine drainage metagenome | isolation source: sediment from site ElyBrook_90M | place: USA: Ely Copper Mine, Vershire, VT | collected 2017 | reverse complement strand
CCGAGCGCGACTTCCGCGGGCGGCTGCAGCAGGCCGGACGCGAGAAGCGCGACGCAAGCGGGGAGAAGTTGCGAACCGCCTACGCGCCGAAGACGGCCGCGCTCGAAGAAAGGATTCGCCGCGCCGAGCAGGCCACCGAACGGGAGAAAGAGCAGGCCAGCCAACAGAAGATGCAAGCCGCGATCTCGATTGGGGCAACGCTGCTGGGGGCTTTCCTGGGCAGGAAGGCGGTGAGCACCGCCACCATGGGGCGGGCGGCCACGGCGGCCCGCGCCGGCAGCCGCACCTGGAAGGAAGCGCAGGACGTAGCCCGCGCAGCCGAGACGGTCGAGGTGCTGAAACAGCAACTCGCGGATCTGGAGTCTGAGTTTGCGGCGGAGGCACAGGCGCTCGAGTCGGCAGTGAGCCCGGCGACCGAGACCTTCGACGCTGTAGCTGTAAAGCCCAAGAAGACCAACATCACGGTGCGTCTGGTGGCACTGTCCTGGGTGCCTCACTGGCAGGGTGCTCAAGGAGATGTGCGGCCGGCGTTTTGAGAGTTGGGGTTAGGGATCACGCAAGGGCGCAAAGTCGCAAAGGCCAGGCTAGCTGCCGGAGTTGGTCAGGGAGTTCAGGAGGCGGTAGAGGAAGTCGACGCTCTTGTCGAACTCGACGACGCCGAGACGCGGGGGCTCGGTTGGCTGGCGCCCGCGGAGGTCAGCAAGCCCAGTACGAGTATTCCGATCGTAGGCCTGCTATTTCCCATTGAGTTGGAGATACTGGCCGGTGTAGGAGGCGGGGGCTTCGGCGATCTGGGCGGGGGTGCCTTGGGCCACGATGTAGCCGCCGCGGGCGCCGCCTTCGGGACCCAGGTCGATGACCCAATCGGCGGCGCGGACTACTTCCAGGTTGTGCTCGATGATCAGGACGCTGGCGCCGTTTTGAATCAGGCGCCGGAAGGCGTCGAGTAACTTCGCAATGTCGTCGAAGTGCAGCCCGGTGGTAGGCTCATCGAAGATGAACAGCGTGTTTTTGCAATCGGCTTCGGCCAGGTGGCCCGCGAGTTTTACGCGTTGCGCCTCGCCGCCCGAGAGCGTGGTCGCCGATTGTCCTAGGCGCAAGTAACCTAAGCCCACTTCGGCCAGCACCTGTAACTTCGCGCTCAGCCGGGGCACGTCCGCAAAAAACGACAGCGCCTCCTTCACTGTGAGTTGCAGAAGTTCGTGGATGTTGAGGCCGCGGTAACGGACATCGAGGACGCTGCTCTTGAAGCGCGTGCCGTTGCATTCGTCGCAAATCAGCTCGACGTCGGCCAGGAACTGCATCTCGACGGTGACCGTGCCGCTGCCCTGGCAGGTCTCGCAGCGGCCGCCCGGTACGTTGAAGGAGAAGTGGCCGGGTGTGTAGCCGTGTCGAATGGCCTCGCTCGTCCCGGCAAAGAGATTGCGGATGATGTCGAACGCCTTGATGTAAGTGATGGGGTTGGAGCGCGGCGTGCGGCCGATGGGCGACTGGTCCACCAGGACCACAGCGGTTAGTAACTCGGCCTTCTCGACGCGGCGGCAGGGCTGCTTCTCGGAGACGGCGGGGAGGTCTTCAGGCTCATCGGTCGTTATCTGGCGGAAGCGGCGCGCGAGCGATGCGTGTATGACGTCGTGGACCAGCGTGGACTTCCCCGAGCCCGATACGCCGGTGATGGCCACCATCATGTCGAGCGGGATGGCGACGTCGATATCCTTGAGGTTGTGAACGTGCGCGCCGCGGAAGGTGACGATACGCTTGGGGTTCACGTGACGCCGCTTGAGCGCGGGTGAGACCCGCGTCTCGCCGCGGAGGTAACGGCCGGTGAGCGAGGCCGCGCCGTCATTGAGCAGAGCGCTGAAGGGGCCTTCGAAGATGACCCGGCCGCCGAGTTCGCCCGCACCGGGGCCGAGGTCCACGATGTGATCCGCGGCGCGCATGATGTCGGCGTCGTGCTCGACGACGACGATGGTGTTGCCGAGGTCGCGCAGATCATGCAGGATGCGGATGAGGCGCGCGGTGTCCCGGCTGTGCAGGCCGATGGAGGGCTCATCGAGGACGTAACAGGCGCCGACCAGGCGCGAGCCGAGGCAGGTGGCGAGCTGGATGCGCTGGGCCTCCCCGCCCGAGAGGGTGGACGAAAGGCGGTCGAGGGTGAGGTAGTCGAGCCCGACATCATTGAGGAACTTGAGGCGCTGGCGGATTTCGACGAGGACCTTGCCGGCGATGGCCTCCTCTTCGGCTGTGAATTCGAGCGAGGAGGAGAAGAAGTCCAATGCCTCGGCAATGTTCATGCGGGTTACGGCGCCAATATCGCGTCCCCCGATGCGGACGTAGAGGGCCTCCGGGCGCAGGCGCGCGCCGTGGCACTCGGGGCACTCCGTGTAGCCCCGGTAGCGGCTGAGGAAGACGCGCACGTGGACCTTGTACTTCTTGTCCTCGAGCTTGCGGAAGAAGCCGTGTACGCCCACGAAGCGGCCTTCGCCGTCCATGACGAAGCGGTGTTCGTCGGCGGTGAGGTCGGCGAAAGGGACGTTGAAGCGCACGCGGCCGCGGCCATGCTGCTTCAACTGTAGGTAGGCCCAGCGGTGCAGCGGCTTGGTCCACGGCTCGATGGCGCCGTCCTCCAGGGAGAGGAGGCGGTCCGGGACGACGCGGTCGAGGTCGTAGTCGATGGTGTTGCCGAACCCCTGGCAGCGCGGGCAGGCGCCGGCGGGGCTGTTGAAGCTGAAGAGGCCGGGCTCGGGGTCGGCGAACTCGAGGTTGCAGCGCTTGCAGGAAAATTTCTAGTTGAAGCGCAGAGCGCGCGGCGGATCCGCGCCGGCCTGCTCGAAGACGGCCTCGCCGGACTGGCGGTAACAGATCTCGAGACTGTCGACGAGACGCTGGCGCAGATCGGGGCCCATGACGATGCGGTCCACCAGGGCGAAGAGCGGCTGCGCGAAATCGATTTCGAGGAGCGACTCGGGCGTCGAGAACTCGAACATGCGGCCCTGCTGGAAGAGGCGGTTGAAGCCCTTGTTGCGCAATTCGAAAAGCCGGTCGCGCAAGGCCTGGGAAGTGGGCGCGGCGGGCACGGGGAAGAGAATGTGCCAGCGCGAGCCGGAGGGCTCGGCAAGCATGCGGAGAGCGACGTGGTTCACGGTGTCGCGTTCGACGCGTTCGCCGCAAGTGGGGCAGTAAGTGCGCCCGGCGCGCGCCCACAGCAGGCGGAAGTAGTCGTAGAGCTCGGTGGCCGTGGCGACGGTGGAGCGCGGGTTGCGCGTGGTGTTCTTCTGGCGGATGGCGATGGGCGGAGCGAGCCCGCCGATTTCGTCCACGTCGGGCTTCTCCATACGCTCAAGGAACTGGCGGGCGTAGGAGGAGAGCGACTCGACGTAGCGACGCTGGCCCTCGGCGTAGATGGTGTCGAAGACCAGGGAGGACTTGCCGGAGCCGGAGACGCCGGTGACGACGGTCAGGCGGTCGTGCGGGATGGCGAGAGAGATGTTCTTGAGATTATGGACACGCCCGCCGCGGATGAAGATGGAGTCGTCCACTGGAACCATTCCGGGCAGGCGAAACCGCCTGCCCCACTGAACCATTCTCGCAGAGGCGGCACAGGTGGAAGGCTCCGCTGCTCAAGAGCGTGTTCGGAAATGGGACTAGGTTCGTTTGGTCGGGCGAGGCGCAGCAGAAGGAGACTCTGCAGGGCGCGGTGATACATGAGGTGAAGGCGCGTTTCGTAACGGTGCAACAGGGCGGCGGCCTGGAGCGGGCCTGCTCCGGGTCGCCGCCGAGCGGATCGGCAAAGCCGCCAGTATGACGGCGAGAGGTTAGCGTCTCGCCAGAACGACAACCTTTTCATCGGGCGTGTGCAGCGAAGCGCTCTTCTCGAGCGTCATCTCTTTGTTGGTGGTTGGGATCAGGCAGTTGGCGGACACGTAGCCATCCCGAACCTCGGACAAGAAGTAGGTCTTGTTGTAGCGATGGAAGGTCAGGCTCACCGAGCCTTTATCAGCGCCTACGGGCAGCATCGTCGATTGGAGGAACACGACCGCGCTACGGTGCGAGTCCGGACTCCAAATGCGTCCGAATCCATTGCCCACTAGGGTGTCGAACGTGTATTCCCCTGCCGGCATCACACTCGAACCGATGTAGAAGTCGAATGGGATGTTCGCACGCACGATGAAGGTCTGCGCGTAAACGGAGGTCGCCGCGAGCGCCGCCAGGACCGTGAGTGCCAGAACCACAAGGCTCTTCGTTTTCATAACCCCTCCTCAGATCTCTTGAACTCCCTAAGCTCTCGCTCGGTAGTTCTATCTCTGTAGACTGAATCGTCCGGGTCGCTGTTACGCGTTGGATGTAAAGAGGTTGTTAAACTACGCGCCAGAAGCGTGCGAGCGGGACCGCTTACCAGTTGACGGGCTTGCCGATGTCGAGCGGCCAGAGCACGGTTTCGGGGAGATCCCCAATCAGCTCCGCCAGCTTGGCGGGTGTTCCCGTGAGTGGCGGGAAGGTTCCGAAATGCATCGGAATGATCTTCTTCGCCTTAAGCAGCCGGCAGGCCATGGCAGCCTCTCGCGGTCCCATGGTGAACAGGTCTCCGATCGGCAGAAAGGCCAGCTCGGGATGGTAGAGCTCGGAGATCAACTGCATGTCGCTGAAGACATTCGTGTCGCCGGCGAAGTACACCCGCCGCTGGTCGGGCAATTCCACGACGTATCCAGAGGCTTCTCCGCCGTAGACCATCCGGTCTCCGTCCTGGATGCCGCAACTGTGGACGGCATGGGTCATGGTGACCTTCACGGAGCCCACCTGCTGGGAGCCGCCCTTGTTCATGGGCAGGGTATTGCGGACTCCCTTGGACTCCAGCCAAGCGCAGGATTCGAAGATGGCCACCACTTTGGGCGCGAACTTCTTTGCAAGCGGCACGGCGTCGTGGATGTGGTCGAAATGGCCGTGGGTGATCAGCACCGCGTCGAGCCGCGAGAGATTGTGTCCCTTCGGATAGCTCGGGTTCCCTTCGATCCAGGGGTCGAACAGGATGACTTCACCGGATTCCAGCCGAAACTGAAAGGTGCCGTGTCCCAACCAGGTGATTTCCAGCATGTGCAGGCTCCTGTTTTGATGATAACGCCGGGGAGCCGCGCGGAACCCGAACCGGGATCTCAGGCGTGACGGCGCCTGGTTTTGTCCGAGGCCGCCTGGCGGTGCGGTGGCTTGCGGCCGGCGGGCTTGCGCAACAGCCTTGAAACCGCGCGCGTCAGGTGGATCAACTCATTGGCGCTTTTCGGAAGAACGGCGTCCGCCCCCGTGCTCGATTCCGTGAGGCCCAGCGCCTCTACCAGACTGGAGAGCATGATGACCGGAACCTGAAACTCCATCTCGTGGATCTTGCGGATCAGTTCGACACCATTGATTTTCGCCAGCCGGTGATCGGTGATCACCAGGTCGAAGGGCGCCTTGGAGAGCAACTCGAAGGCGTCATCGGCCCGCGTGGCGGTTGTCACGCTATGACCCAGTTCCTCGAGAACGGTCTTGCGGGCGGCCAGCCCGCTCCTGTTGTCGTCCACCATGAGGATGCGAGCGGCGGCAGGTCGTTCGGAAACAGTAGGAGTGCGCATCTAGACCTTGCGAAGGTAACAGAACGGAAACGAGACGTCAATAGTTTTGTAATAGACTGCAAAATCTGGAGATTCAGACCTTGACTTCTTGGAAGAGATGCCTTGCGCGTCTACTCTACCGCGCGAGGCGCGGTGTAGCCGTCCTTGGCGATGATCGTGTACTTGATCGGCTTCTGTTTCTCGTCCACGATGCGCAGCGGCTCGTTGGTCGCGGGGTTCACCAGTTCAACCTTGATCTTGTGGAACTTGCCGTCCCGGGCCGCGCTGGCCGGCTGATACGTCAGGGCGTACTGGCCACGCAGGGCTTCGGCGATGGAGTTGAAAATACTCGGGAACTCCCCGTAGAACCGCGGGAAATAAGATTGACCGCCAGTCTCCTTGGCGAACGTCCGCAATTGGTTGTCGGCTTGCAAGAAGTCCAGGCGGGCGATGGGGCCCATACCACCCTGGGCGTCAGCCATCACGCGTAGCGCCTGCATCAGGCCGATGGCGTAGATCGGTACGCCCGCATTCTGGAGCGACTTGCGCGTCTTGTCGAGCGTCAGCTTGCTGAACGTGTCGATTCCCGAGGAAATGAGAACAATGGATTTGCGCCCCTCGATCCCCGACATGCGATCGGCGGTGTCCGTCAGGGCGTCAAAAAGGTTCGATTCGGAATAGGCCGGGAAGTTCAGCCGCCTCATTGCCTCGGCCGCCACCTGCTTGTCCGTGGAGAAATCGCTCAACATCTCGGGCCGGAGGTCGTATGCCACAATCGCCACGTAGTCCCCGGGTTTCAACGTTCCCAGAAAGCCATACGCCGCGCTCAGAGTCTGATACCAGGTCTCAGTCCAGTAGCTCTGGAACAAGTTGCTGAATTCGATCACAAGACAGACCGTCATCGGCGCCTCGCCGAGTTCGAACGTCTTGATCTGCTGCGGCACGTTGTCTTCCAGGACGCGGAACTTGTCGCGAGGGATGTTGGGGATGAAGCGGCCCTTGTTGTCCAGGACCGACACGCTCAGGCTGACTGCGGTGACGTCGCTGCGGAAAGTGGGTGCGCTCGCGTTCGTTTCGGCCTTCCTTGGATACTGGGAAGGAATCTTCGGTGGCGCTTCCGAGGGGGCCGTGTCTCTCTTCGGCCTGGCTACGGTTTCTCCACCCTGTCTGGTTGGGCCCTGCTGCGCCAACAAAAAGCACAGTGACAAGGCCATGCAAAGCGACACAAGACCGAAGATGCGTGTCATAGCGGAAACCCGCTCCTATTTCCAAATATAGCAGCACGGAGCGCGGAGGCCGGCAACCCCCTACCGAGGAGACCGACTTTCCGACCCGCGACCGTGAGCGGTTGGATGCGAATTTTGCAATTGCCTCCGGCGTTTTACCCTACAAGGCGAATCAACGACTGCGACTTGCGCCTTCGGCGGTGCGTGATATATTGGAGGTTCCATGTCGTATAGCTACCTGGCGATTTTCATTTACCTGGTGTGCGCGATCCTGTTTCCGATCGCGCTGCTGTTGGCCGGCAAGCTGATCCGCCCCTCCGTTCCCAGCGCTACCAAGATGGACGCCTACGAGTGCGGCATTCAGGCGGCGTCCGATTCGCGTGGGCGCTATACGGTTCGCTTCTACATCATCGCGATTTTGTTCGTGATCTTCGACGTGGAGACAATCTTCCTCTACCCCTGGGCCGTGCAGTACCACAAGCTGGGCTGGTTTGGGGTGGCGGAGGTGACCGTCTTCCTGCTGATTCTGATCGTCGGTTACATTTGGGCGTACAAGAAAGGCGCGCTCCAGTGGGTCTGACCAGACACTGATCGCAGCCGGATGATCACGACGCGGCTCTACCACCACGATTCGTACCTGAAAGATTTCTCCGCGCACGTCATCGGACGTTCCGAGGACGGCCTGCGCATCTACCTCGACCGGCCGGCCTTCTACCCCGCTTCCGGGGGGCAGCCCCAAGACCTGGGAGAGATCGCGGGCGCGCGTGTCCTGGACGTCATCGACGAGGACAAGCAGATCGCGCACATCACGGCGGAGCCGGTCGAGGGAACAACCGTGGAGTGCCGCGTAGACTGGGGCCGGCGTTTCGACCACATGCAGCAACACACCGGCCAGCACTTGCTCTCGGCTGTGCTGCTCGATTTGTATGGCTTCGACACGGTCGGCTTTCACCTGGGAGCGGAAAGCTCCACCATCGACATCTCCGCCACGGGGCTCGATCCCGAGCAGGTTCTTGCCGTGGAGGCGTCCGTCAACCAGCGGGTGTTCGAGAACCGGCCGGTGGCGGTCACCTTCGAAGCGGAGGCCGAGGCGCAGGGCCTGCGGCGGCGGCCCACAGACAGGCATGGCGTGCTGCGCATCGTCTCCATTGAGGGTCTGGACCGCAGCCCGTGCGGCGGAACGCACGTGCGGTTGACGGCTGAGATCGGGCCGGTGGCGATCCGTAAACTCGACAAGATCCGCGGCAACGTCCGCATCGAATTCCTATGCGGGCAACGCGCCGTGCGGCGCGCACGCGCGGACTTCGCCGGGCTTGCCCGGATCGCGCGGGTCTACTCGGCGCAACTCGATGAGATCCCGGCGCTGGTGGAGGCGCAGCGGGATGCCTTGCTGGCTGCCCAGAAGGCCCACCGGCGCGTCGCTACCGAGCTTGCCCGATATCGGGGGCAGGACCTGTACGGGGCGACCGCCGCGGGTACGGACGGCGTGCGCCGTTCCCTCCGGCGTCAGGCCGCGGGAGCGCTCGACGACGAACTGCGCGCGTTAGCCCAGGGCTTCACGGCGCAACCCAAGGCCATTTTTGTGGCGGCCATCGACGGCCCTCCCGCTGCGCTGCTGGCCGTTTCCGAGGACGCGGGCGTGCATGCCGGCAACCTGCTGAAAGCGGCTGTCGCTAAGTATGGCGGTCGCGGCGGAGGGAATGCGCTGCTCGCCCAGGGGAGTGTTGAATCGGTCGAACTGCTGGAGCGTCTACTGGCGGATCTGGGCGCGCTTTAGGCAGATTCCGGCTGCTTCGCGTCAGATCGATGAATAGAGGGGGGCGATCGCCAGCATGGTGATCCCCGCGGCAAGTAAGAAGAGCATCAACGCCATTAGGGCAGTCACTCTGGCGTCCGCGCCGCGCGACTCCTTCCAGACAACCAGACCCCATATTGCGGCCAGCAGGGGCGAACTGTGCGCCAGCGCGTAAGACAGGGCCGGACCAGGCATGGTCTCCTTCGGACTGCTCGACACGACCAAAGCCGCGATTGCCCCCAGCGACCAAACCACTCCGCCCAGGATTCCGTAGAGGTGCTGCCGGGTGGTGCTATGAAAGTAAGCCAGGATCTCCACCGGCTGGCCTTTCACAGGCAGGTTCATGAAGTACATGTTGTAAACGATCGTGGAGAACGCCATCCCCATGCAGAAAACGACCCCCAAAGAATAGGGCCCGAGGCCGATGTCGGGGTCCCTGGCCATGTCGAGCATGGGCGTGAACGATCCGAGCACGAGTCCGCCTCCGACACTCAGAAACGCACCCTTCCACGACACCGACGGCCGCAGTGTCCTATGCTCGCCCGCCTTCATCTTCTCAATTTCCCTCAGAAGAGCCAGGGAGCGATAGCCGAAGGCGCACACCAGGACCGCCACCAACACCACGGCTACTCCCGTGAAAACCAGGACGGGATTGCCCTGCGGACTGACCGCGTGGGCCACCAGCGCCCCGACGACGATCGCGATTCCGAGACCGATCGGAAAAGCGATCGACATGCCCACCAGAGACATTCCGGCAACGAGCAGCATGTTGCCAAGGTTGAAGATGACACCCGCCCCGAACGCATAGGCCAGACTGTGCTTCGAGGCACGCATGACGTCGTCCAAAAACGTGAAACTGTCGTAGCCCAAACTGCCCGCGGTGAAGGCCAAAATCAGGGACGTCGCGGCGAGGCCGAAAGAGAAGTCGAAGTAGAACAACTCGAATCTCCACCGGCCGGCGAGCTTGAGACTGTTAGCCCAGGAACCCAGGCAGAGCAGGCTGAAGATCGCCAAGCACAAGGCGGCGCTGTAAGTAGTGGCTAGCGTCATTCTCTTTCCTCGGGGTCGAACCGATGAGATTACACCCCTGCGCCGGCACGGGTCAAGCACTGCTCCGCACCCTAGGATTTATCTGAGCGAGTTAACTTTGGAGATGAGAGTAAAGCGTACCGTCGTCAAGCTTGTGGAAGCGACAAGTCGCTTCTAGACTCAAAAGGTACTGTAGGGCGGGACCCGGCTATCGCGGCGCCCTTTGCCGTGCCTGGTCCTATCGATGCTGGCCTCCGCGATTGCGCGCCAGACAACATCCTGTCCAGCAGGGCAGGCTCGCCCCGCCTGCCCTGCACCTCCATCGCCGGGCCCTAACCGCGGCCGCCCGCGGCCCGGACCTCGGACAATTTGGGTTGCATCACGCCCACCAGTTCCTGGACGGCCGCGGCGCTCTTTTGCAGCGCGGCCTTTTCCTCGGCGGTAAGCTGGATCTCGAAAACCTGTTCGATCCCCTGCGCACCGAGCTTGACCGGCACACCCACGAAGAGATCCCGGACGCCGTATTGGCCGTCGAGCAGGGCGGAGCAGGGGAGCACCCGCTTCTTGTCCTTCAGGATGGCTTCCACCATCTGGACAGCGCCCGCCGAAGGCGCATAGTAGGCGCTTCCGGTCTTGAGATACTTGACGATCTCGGCGCCGCCGTCGCGGGTCCGTTTGACCAGCCGCGCAATGGTCTCGGCATCCAGGAGGTCGGTCAAGGGGATGCCGGCGACGCTGGTGTAACGAACCAGAGGCACCATGGTGTCGCCGTGCCCGCCGAGCACGAAGGCAACCACGTCCTCCACCGAAACCTTGAGCTCCTCCGCGATGAACGTGCGGAATCTGGCCGTATCCAGAACGCCCGCCATGCCCATCACCCGCTGCCGTGGGAAGCCGCTCACCTCGTAGGCCACGTGGCACATCGCATCGAGCGGGTTGGTGACCATGATCAAAATGGCATCCGGGGAGTACTTGACCGCCTGCTCCACGGTCGCCCGCACCACCTCGTAATTCGCCCAGAGCAGGTCGTCGCGGCTCATTCCCGGCTTGCGGGGGAAACCCGCCGTGAACACGACGATATCGGAGTTGGCAGTGGCTTCGTACCCATTGCCTCCCGTCACCGAGACGTCGACGCCCACCACCGGGCACGCCTGCAACATATCTAAAGCCTTGCCGGTGGGAACGCCCTCGATCAAATCGACAACCACCACATCGGCCAGCTCGCGCTCGGCGATGCGAACCGCGCAGCTAGCTCCTACGTTCCCACCGCCTACAACTGTTACCTTTCGCCTCATCTAACCCTCCCGTTGTTGTATCGTCAAGCGGCCGCCGTGGCGCCCATATTCTCCACGATAGCGGCAGCGAACTCACTCGTCTTCAGTTTGACCGCACCTGCCATGAGCCGGTGCAGGTCATAGGTGACACGTTTTTGCCGGATGGTCTCCGTGATGCCCCTCTCGATGAGAGCCGAGACCTCTTTCCAGCCCATAAACTCGAACATCATGGAGCCGGACAGGATCAAGCTGGAGGGGTTGATCACATCCTGATTGGCGTACTTCGGCGCGGTGCCATGGGTAGCCTCGAAAATGGCGTACTCGTCGCCGATGTTGGCGCCCGGCGCCATCCCCAGTCCCCCCACCTGCGCCGCACAGGCGTCTGAAAGGTAGTCCCCGTTCAGGTTGGGTGTGGCGAGCACATCGTACTCGCTGGGCCGCAGGAGCACATGTTGAAATATCTAATCCGGGATGCGGTCCTTGACGAGCAAGCGTCCGGCGGGCGCGTCCGCGGCGTCCGCCTCCGCCACGCAGGTCGTGCCGAATTCCTCTTTGAGTAATTCGTAACCACAGTCGCGGAAGGCGCCCTCGGTGAATTTCATGATGTTGCCATTGTGGACCAGGGTCACGTTGCGCCGGCCGTTCTCC
>VFSW01013069.1_pt1 | contig 11557 bp, 10 predicted proteins | sample 5358111 | NCBI WGS metagenome assembly VFSW01 (sample SAMN11554181, study PRJNA540505) | mine drainage metagenome | isolation source: sediment from site ElyBrook_90M | place: USA: Ely Copper Mine, Vershire, VT | collected 2017 | reverse complement strand
CGACTCGGTCCGCGTCACCGTCTACTTCGAGACGCCGTGCCCCTGAGATCGCGCGCGTGTGTCGGTGCACGCCATGCCCGCAAAGCAGCTCGTCGAGCCAGGTTCACTTGCCATTGAAGCTGCGCACCTTCGCCACGAGACCCTCGAGCTCGGGCTTGCCGTCGAGATCGGGGTTCGGGGGCATCGCCGGGCTCTTGCCGACCGCGGCTCCTCCATAGAGGATCGTCTTCTTGATCTGGTCGTCCGTGACGCTCTTCTGCCAGGCGACGTCCGTGTAGTTGCGCGGCTTCGGGGTGAGTGCCACGGAGCCGGGCCCATCGCCGTGCCCCGTCGTGCCGTGGCAGGGAGTACAGCGCATGGCGAACATGGTGTTCACCTCGGGAGTGACGGCTGCAGTCTGGGCAGAGGTCATTCGGCCGTCGTCCGGTTTCGAGCAGCCCACGAACATCAGGAGGCCAGCGAGGGGTATGAGGAGCTTCATCGTCGTTCCTTTTCGAGCGTGATCAAGTCAGCCGACCAGGTCGGCGTGGCACAGGTTTCGGCGTGCAAAGAGGAGCGCGAAGACGCCGACGGCGAGGGGCCAGCCGACGCCCAGGACGAGGGCCAGGCGCGCGCCGAGCGCGTTGGCAAGCCAGAACCCGACGGGGCCGAGCACCGAGAGGTCAGGGTCGACGCCGCTGAGGATCGCGATGCGCGACGACTCTACAGGGTTCAGCGCGGCGAGCACGAAGACCAGCGCGGGCGACAGCCGCCAGCGGAGCAGCAAGCCGATGAGGCCGAAGTCGTGCAGCACCGAGGCCCCGAGCCACGCAACGAGCGCGTAGACGGTCGCACGCTCGGTGGTGTGCGCGGCAGACGATAGGAAGACTCCGACGCCGACGAAGCCGACCGAGAGCGACGTGACGATCAGCAGGCTTCGCGCGACGAGCGGCGCGAGACTCGTCTCCCCGGAGAACGCCCCTGCCGCCAGGGTAGCCGCCAACAGCACAGCGAGGGGGCCGACGATCACGAGCAATCGCGAGAAGACCGCCGCGATCAGCCACACCTCGCGTCGAACGGGCTGGGCGAGGATCAGCTCGAAGAGCCCGGTGGCTCGGGCGCGCACGATGCTCTGGTGCGTCGCGACCAAGGAGACCAGAGGGAGCACGATCACGACGGCGTTGGAGACGTTGAGCACGACGCGGGAGAGCCCCGTGAAGCCGAGCACGCTCGATTCGCGGAGCCCGAGCCACACGAAGGCGCCGAAGACCAGGACGTACGACGCGGCCGTGAAGATCACCCAACGCGATCGCAGGGCGTCGGCCAGCTCGAGGCGGAAGAGCGCCGCGTGGGGCGAGGTCTTTGCGGCCATCACTCCACCTCCTTCGTCGCGCGGAAGACCGCGCCCACCTCGACGTCCGCCCACTCGGCACCGCCCGCCTCGGCCGGCGCGAAGCCGAAGCCCATCGGAGAGGGTTGATCGCGGACGTAGCGGGCGGTCCGAGCGTCGATCCACGCGCCGGCGGCCGAGTAGACCCACGAGCGCCGCGCATGACCTCGACCCTCGGCGAGCCAGACGGCCATGCACCCAGGGTCGTCGAAGAAGACGCGCGTGCCGTCGTCGGTGACGAGCTGCGCGGCGTAGCGCCGTTCGCTGACCAGCATCGAGCAGTTGGCGCACGCCTGCCTGCCCCAAACCGGATCGACCGCAGTCATGGCGTCCTGGCAGGCCACGCTCGCGACCGCGAGCAGCGAGAAGAGAGCGGCTTTCACCGGACCACCCGCAGAAGGGGGGCCTCGCGGTCTGCGAGCTCCCGGAGGACCTCGCGCACGGTGCCGTCGCGAGCGAGCCGGCCCGAGTCCATCTCGACGACACGGTCGACGAGCTGCTCGATCTCCTCGATGCGGTGCGAGCAGAGGACGGTGATTGCGTCCCTGCCCCGGGCGGCGACCTGCTCGAAGAATGCGCCGCGCGCGCTCCGGTCGAGGTTGGCGGTCGGCTCGTCGCACACCAGGATCCGTGCCTCGGCGGCGAGCGCCAGGGCGGCGAGGAGCTTCTGCCACATGGGCGGCGATGGCCCGTACGACCTCGCGCACCGGAGCGTCGATGGGAGGCGCGACTTGGGGAATGTAGGCCACGGCCCGAAGCGCGAGCTCGGGCCGGCGCGCCACGTCGACGCCGCCGAGGCTCACGTGCCCTTCGACCCGAACGAGGCCGAGGACGGCGCGGATGAGGGTGGTCTTGCCCGACCCGTTCGCGCCCACGAAGCCCACCCGCTGACCCGGCTCGATGCGCAGGCACACGTCGTCGAGCGCCTTCACGGCGCCAAACGATTTGGAGACATGACGGACGTCGATCATCGCGCCACCCCCGGTGTCGAAGCGGTCATCGAGGGATGCGCGTCGACGAGAACCCGGTGGACGGCCAGGACGGGCACAGCGTGGGCCACCGCGTCGACGACGCTCATCGCGCCGGTCCCCGCGAAGAACTTCAGTTCCGGGCGGGCGTTCGTCAGCTCTCCGGAGAGCTGTTTGAGCTCGAAGGCCACGTCGCCGCGGCCGTCGTGGTCGAGGTCGTAGCCCTCGTAGTCGCTCCAGTAGTTGCCGTCGAAGCGAACGCTCCGGGCATCGCCTCCGCCCTCGACCTCGGCGACCGTCACGTTCCGGTGGAAGGCGTTCGAGACGAAGCTCAGCCCATCCTCGGAGCTGTGGAGGCGCAGCGCGACGTCGTTGAGCGCGAACACGTTTCCCTCGAACGCGACGGGAGCGGCCGCCGAGCGAGGCGTCCGGTCGAGGTAGGTGCCGGTCGTGTTCGAGACGATCCAGTTGTCGCGGACGTCGACGCCGTCGCTTTCCTTGAAGCCGATGCCGACTCCCGCCGGCCCGCGGGCCCCCGCGAGCACGTTGCCCTCGGCGTGGAGCCGGTTGGAGTACATGACGAAGATGCCAACGATGTTCGACTCGATTCGGCTGTCGCGGACGATCGAGTCGTGGGAGTACATGAAGTGGGTGCCGTACCGGCTGCGCCGCACGACGTTTTGATCGAGTAGGACGCCGCGCGAATACCAGACGATCACGTCTCGCGAGTCCTCGACGACGCAGCGGCGTACGGCAGCATCGGACGACTCCCACAGCTTGATGCCGTCACCCCGGAGCTCGGGCTCGTCTTCGTTGCCGCGGATGCGCGTGTGGTCGAGGACGCAGCCGGGACACGGCGCGAAGACGACGCCGAACAGCGCGTCGTCCACGGCCACGTTCGTGACGCGCACGTGGTGGGCCTTGGCCTTGATGCCCGCATCTTCGGCCGTGTGCCGGCGCCCGGAGTGACGGACAACGAGGTTGTCGATCCAGACGTCGTCGGCCGTGACCGTGATCACGGTGCCGGCGCCCGTCCCCTCGAGCACGGCGCCCGTCTCTCCGTGCAGCGAGAGCGTCCGCTCCACGGCGAAGTCTCCGCGGAAGGTCCTCCCTGCGCCGAGCCAGATCTCGGAGGGGCCGCCCCGTGCCGCGAGCGCGGAGGACAGCGAGCTCGCGTCGTCGACGACGAGTGCTCCGGGCGGCGCTCGGAGCTCCATCGGACCAGCGTCCTCCGCAAGCGCGGGCGGTCCCGCGAGATCGGCCGAGCGCCGTTGCGTGCGGGCGGCCAGGGCGCACAAGACGACCGCCAAGGCCGCACACGACGCGGCGGTGCGCGCGGGGCTCACGGCCGCGCCTTCTTTCGTAGAGGTCCCACGAGCGCGATCGAGCAGAGCGCCCCACAGCGCCCAGCCAGGGGGCACTCTCTGCACACGCGGCGCCGAACCAGGAAGGCTGCCACGAGCAGGACGAAACCGAACGAAGCCAGCGCGAAGCCCCTCCCCGGCGTCGCGAACGTCATGAACTGGCCGATGCGGCCGTTGCCGAAGAGCTCCGGGGTGAACGCGGGGATGTGCAGCGGCGCGCGCGGGTCGAGGTGATGCCCGAACGTGTGCATCCAGTACCAGGCGTCGGCGAGGAAGACGATCGGGAAGGCGAGCCCCGGAACGAGGACCGCCGGACCGACCTTGCGGCCCGCCAGCAGCGTGATCGCGAGGACGAGGACCGCGACCAGGCCCACGCCCCAGGCCGCATGGTGCCTCTCGAACTGTGCGGCCTGCGCCATGTGCCCCATCCCGATGTAGTGATTGAGCATGTCGATCTCGTGGACATCCCCGCCCAGCCCCGTCAGCGAAATCGTCAGGTGCAGCCCGTGCGGGTACTGGGGCGCGTAGAGCACGAGGTTCCACCAAGCCTCGAAGAAGGACGCGACGTACGCGCCGATCGCGCCGATGGCCAGCGCGACGACCCCCCACCTTTGCCCGTAGTGCCAGGCGCTGTTCTTCGTGCCCCCTCCATCCCCCGCGAGCTTCAGATGCTTGTGCGCCGCATCGTTCCGGGCGGCACCCAGGTCGTCGGTGGCCAGCATGACTGCCTCCTTCGATTGCCAGCCGCAGCCGCTACTTGCCCCCCTTGGGCTTGACGAGCAGGTACCCGGTCATCTCGAGATGCAAGGCCGAACAGAACTCGGTGCAGTAAAAGGGGTACACGCCAGGCATGTCGGCCTTGAACGAGACGTTCTCGCTCTTGCCGGGCTCGAGGCTCAGGTTGACGTTGTACATGTCGATCGTGAAGCCATGGGTCTGATCCTCGGCCTGCTCGACGTTGGTAATGTGCAGGTTCACGGTGTCGCCTTCGTTGACCTCGATCTGATCGGGGACGAAGTGGCTGCGGACGGCCGTCATGTAGACGTCGACCGTGTCGCCGTTGCGCGTGATGCGCTCCTTGCCGCCCTCGACCGCGTTGGGATCGTGCGCCCCGAGGTATGGGTCGTAGCCGGCGGGCGTGTACATCTTGAGCGGGTGCAGCTTGTCGGCCTTGATCATCTGCGCGTAGTGCGGCTCTCCGTTGCCGATCGGCATGTCGTAGAGCAGGCGCATCTTGTCGCCGGTGACGTCGATGAGCTGGAAGTTCTGTGGGTAGAGCGGACCGACCTGGTTATAGCGGTCGATCGACATCTTGTTCATCGCGACGACGTACTTGCCGTCGGGGCTCACGGTGTCGCCCTCGGCCGCGACCAGGTGTCCGATGTTGTAGTGGACGCTGAGCTTGTCGAGGACCTTCAGATCCTTCACGTTCCACTTGCAGACCTTGCTCTCCAGAAACAAGCTCGTATACGCGTTTCCGTCTCCGTCGAACTGCGTGTGGAGCGGGCCTAGGCCGAGCTCCACTTGCCCACGGATCGTGTCCTTGAACGGCAGGACCGGGACGCCGAAGGCATCCTTGCCCTCGAACTTCTTGTTCGCGATGAGATCCTTGATCTTCGCGAAGTCGTAGACCGTGGCGTGCGTATCGAGCTTTCCCGAAACGACAATGGCGGTGCCATCGGGCGTCACGTCGCAGCCGTGTGGGCTCTTGGACTCGCCGACGAACGTGAGCACGCCTTCGTCCGCGGCGGTCTGGAGCGAGATTACGCGGAACCCCTTGATCGTCGTAGTCTTGCCGGACAAAACGAGCTGCTCGGCCTTCTTCCAATCGATGATGTGCAGGTAGTCCATGTCGTTCTGCGACGCGCCGCTCTCGATGGCCGGCTTTCCCTGCAGCGTCCCGCCCGTGGCCATCTCGGTATTGAACGAGTTGATGAACGCCCAGCCATCGCTGCCGAGCTTTCCGGCGTCGGAGAGGTCCTGCGAGTACGGCGGTAGCTCGATCGCCCAGCTCTGGTCGACGGCGATGCGGCCCTTCTTCCGGTCGAACTTCCAGAACATCACCAGACCGCGGTACTTCGCCTGGTAGTCCGACAGCGGCGCATAATCGCGGCCGAGCGGCGTCGGGTACTGGCTCCCCTCGATGACGTAGTCGGTGTCGGGAGTGACGAAGGCGCCGCCGTGGTCGCTTCCGATGAGCGGATCTACGACGATCTGCTTCGTCATGAAGTCCTGCAGATCGATCACGGCGATGCGCCCATTGGCTTTGTCGTTCACGAAGAGAAACTGCCCGTCGTAGTCGCCCTTGGTCTCGCTCAGGGCCGGGTGGTGCACGTCGCCCCACGAGAGCGCGTGCGTGCCCTGCGAAGCGCCGGCGAGGATCTTGTTGCTCTCGTCGCCATAGCCGTAACCTTGCCAGGGCTCGGGCGTGAACACGGCGATCGTCTTGAGCTGGCGCATCGAGGGGACCCCGATGACGAACACCTGGCCGGAGTGCCCGCCCGACGCGAAGAGGAGGTACTCGTCCTTCTTGCCAGTGGGGGTATACGTCTTGAGCGCGGCCTCGACGTCGGCCTCCGAAAGGCCTCGGGCTGCCATCAGCGTCTTCAGGTCCGCCGACGCGCCCAGTGACGTCGTGTCCTTCTGTGCGGCCTGCTCGGCTTTGTTGGTGCAAGCTCCGGCTGCCGCGACGGCACACGTCACCACGCAGGCCAGCGCCGCCCTCGTCGTCCACGTCTTCATGTCAGCCTCCGCCTCCGTCCACTGCCCTGCGCTCTGAGCAACGAGCGTTCCATGGGAGGTCTGACGCTATTTCAAGGGACTTTAGCATCTCTTGATACGCCGAGCATCCACGCGGGAGCGCAACGACTTCGCGGTAGATGCAAGTATTTCGTCGACACGCGGGTCCAGTGAGTCGGTGGCTTCCTCAGGCTCCGCGTGGGCCTCTCCTGCTCACGACGAGACAGGCGTTCCCTCGCTAGTCCCCCACCCGGCTGCACCGGGCGCACGGAGCGGGAAGGGGCTGCCGTGGCCTACCTCGACCAGCGTGACCACGCCAAGCTCACCAAAGCGGTTGCTGCGCTGGCTCGAGGCCTTGGTCGCAAGCCATCACAAGCCCTAGAGGCCTGGTGCTCGTCAGCCGCCTGCGTCGGCGGAGGACAGCGCCACCAATGCCGAAGCGGCGCACTCCCAGAACGACGCCGCCTGGGAGATGCAATCCGCCGCCGACGCCTTGCCATCGCCTCCGCACGAGAGCGCCGCGCCGTTGGCGCAGGACACGTACGCCGTCCACGCCACGTCGCAGCCGAAGAGGTTCCCCAGGATCTGGCAGCTCGCCACGCACCCGCTCGGGTTGTCGTTGGGGCACTTGGCGGCAGAGACGGCCGCGCAGTACGTGGTGCAGGGCGCCTGCAGCATCGGGTCGGTGGAGTTCACGAGGAAGCAGGTGCCCGAGGCGATCTCCTGGAGTCCGCAGCTCGCGAACGTCGCGTTGCCCGAGCTGTCGCACGACGCCGCCGCGCCATCGACGCAGGCGAAGAGGTTTTGCGCGTCCGAGGAACACGACGGGTTTCGCGCGAGGAGCTCGCAGCCGACCATGCACGAGCTCACCGAGCCGAAGGACGGGCAGTTGGCGGCCTGCTCTTTCGTGCAAAGCTGCGTGCAGCCATCGACGACCTGCGGGGTGACGATCGGTCCTCCCGCGTCCCTCGCGGTCGCCATCGCGCCCGCGTCCGGCAGCGAGGCGACGATCGAGCCGACGACGCCCGGGTTGAACCCGGAGCTTGCTGCTGCCGCATCGACCGCGCCATCGGAGCCGGCTTCCAGCATGGAGTCCGCCGCCGCCGTGCTTCCGCCGCACGCGAAGAGGGCGATCGACAGGCCACACACGACGCACGGAAAGAACGCACGGACATCGCTCATCGGAATCCTCCCAGAGTACCCAAGTCGCATCGCCGTCGCAGGGTCCGTGCCGACCGACTCCCATGCCTCCGCCTGCGAGGAGAGGCTTGAAATGCCACGACTTTTCCTCGGGGCTCCGGGAGCGCCGAGAACGGCCGTTTACACGTCCGTTGTGGACCGTCTGCGACGCCGCTCGACGCCCCTCCCGCAGTCGGTCAGGCGCAGTCCTCGACCGAGGAGCTGCTCGCTGGCCCAGGGTCGGCGGACTTCGCTGCAACAAAGCACTCGACGAAAGAAGACTTGCATGGCCGATCAGAAGAGCCAGGTGATGGCCGAGTCGAACTCGTTGTACGATGTGCCGTTGCCGATGTACTGGCGGCGGTAGTCGGCCTTGAGGGCGATTTGCTGGATCGGCTTGTAAACGAGCCCCGCCTGGTCGGCGTAGCGCCTGTCGGCGGACACCGCCGTGAACCCGTTCGGCACCGACGCCTGCGGGTCGACGAAATCGAAACGATCGAAGACGATCAACTGTTGGCTCGATGCGCTCGCCAGAAAGTGCAGGAGATCGTAGCCCATCTCCGCGTAACCTCCCCAGGAGAGGTTCGGAACGGGGCCATTCCACGGGCCGGGGCCAGCCCAGCTCGCGATGAGGTACTGGTCGAGGGCTGCTGCGTCGCCGATCTTCAGGAGTGCAACCTCGGCCCGCGCCGTGAAGCCGCCCACGTGCGTACGAGCGTCGAGATCGAACATGCCGAGGGGCACCTGACCCACCGTCGAGGCCAGCGTGTTGCCCGAAGTACCGTAGAAGGCGGAGGCACCGATCACCGTGCCGAGGCGGGGCTCGTAGTCGAGCCGGCCGATGACGCTGAAGTCGCCGCCATACGCCAGTTGCGCCTCTTGGTGACCGTCGCCGATGCCGTACTGCGCATTGAAGCCGTGTGCGTCGAAGCTCGTCCCGGCGTAGAGCTGGTAGCGAAGCCCCTCGATGGGCTCGCCGAAAATGCCGAAGCCGGCTTCGCGCCACGTCGTCGGAATGATCACCGTGTCCACATCCGGCCGGTCCACGCCGAAGAAGCTCGGAGGCTCGTGGTAGATGTTGATGATGCCCATCGGCCATAGGATCAGGCCCGCTCGGGCGCTGAGCTTCTTGCTCGGCAGCCAGTCGAGGAACGCTTGTTCGATCTCGGCCTCGCCTTGGTCGGCGTCCGATGCCACGGCGTGCTCGAACTCGACCTCCGAGTAGAAGCGCAGCTCGTCGCTGAAGTCGTGGCCGAAGAAGAACACGACACGGCGCAGGTCCACGACGTTCTGCGGGGTCGCCGCCTGCTGGTTGTTGGCGCCACGGTTCTGCAAGTTGTACGCACCGGCCGGCGCGCCGTAGAGCGAGTTGAGCGTCAGCTCGCCGTACCCGCCCCAGGCGTTTCTTGACGTGGGGCGATTCGAGTCCAGCGCGGCCTCCACCATGTCCTCGCGCGGAAGCTCCGTCTCCGGTAGCTCGCTTCCGGCCTTCGACGGCGGCGTGCCTGCGTCTTTGGAAGCGGGAGACGTGTCTGTCGCCTGTCCGGCATCGAGCGACGAGGCACCTGCATCGTCCGGCGTTCCCGCAGCCGCGCCGATCCGTGCCCAGCCCACTGCTGCCATCAAGGCGACGGCCGCCAGGCCGTGGCGGGTCGGGTGATTATTGAAAACGGCTTTCATTATCGGCAAGCTCTTTTGACAGATCGAGGCGAGAAACGCAAGTGACGCGTCATCCCGGGGCTCGCACCCGCACGACGGTGCCGGAGGATGTTGCGCGCACGCCCGGAGCAATCTCTGTTGCGGAACTACCCGACCATCACGACAATCGCGACTCGCGATGCCCTTCAAAAGCGTCTTCGTCGCCGTGCTCGTCGCCACGGCTCTGATCGTCGCAGCGTTCCTCGTGAACGCCCGAAGGCCGAAGATCGAGAGGGGCGAGCCGACCCCTGCGCTGGTCGAGGCGACGGGCAAGTGCGCCGAGTGCCACCGGCACGAGACACCCGCCATCATCGACCAGTTCGAACGCAGCCGGCACGCGGTCAAGGGCGTCAACTGCCTCGACTGCCACCGCCCCGCCGAGGGCCAGCCTGGGATCGATCATCGGGGCTTCACTATCGCGAAGACGCTCACCTCGAAGAACTGCGCCCAGTGCCACGCGGGGGAGTACGACCAGTATTCCCATAGCCGTCATGCGGCGGCGTCGTGGGCGGCAATCCACGGGCCGAAAGACTTCACACCGGAGCAACTCGCGCTCGGCGAGCGCTTCCAGCCCGGCGCCGTGAATCGGGCTCCGATGGGAATCGGCGCGATCGAGGGCTCTTCCGCCGTGGTGAGCGGCTGCGATGCCTGCCACTCGATCGGTCGCCCGAATGCTGACGGTTCGTTCGGGTCCTGCACCCCGTGCCATGCGCGCCATTCCGCGTCGGTTGCCCTCGCCCGCGAGCCAACCACTTGCGGGCAGTGCCACATGGGGCCGGACCACTCGCAGATCGAAATCTACGCCGAATCCAAGCACGGGGCTCTGTTCGCGGCGCAGCACGACGGGATGAACCTGAGCGCCGAGCCGAAGAAGCTCACGACGGCGGACATGAGCGTGCCCACCTGCGCGACGTGCCATATGAGCGGGCTCGAAGGTCTCGGCATGACTCACGACACGACCAAGCGCCTATCTTGGTACCTCTTCGCGCCCGTCTCGACGAAACGCCCGGACTACGAGCGAGCCCAGGCTGCCATGAAGGACGTGTGCACCAAGTGTCACGCCCGATCCGGGATCGACGACTTCTACTCGAAGGCCGAGCAAGTGCTCCTGGCGACCAACGACAAGGTGCGAGCGATCACGTCCGTCATGGATGGCCTGCGCAAGGACGGGATCGTCTCGGCGAAACCCTTCGCGGAGCCCATCGACTTCGACGAGTTCGACGCATGGCACTTCTACGGCCGCACAGCGAAGCACGGAGCGTTCATGGGCGGGGCCGACTTCGTGCAATGGCACGGCAACTACGAGCTTCTGCGCATGGGCTTGAAGATTGAGCACACGGCGGCCGAGCTTCGAGCCGCCCACACGAAACCGTGACGATGCTTGCCGCGCTTCGCAGGGTCACCCCCGAGCGTGCTGTGGAGTGGTTCGTCGTCGCCAACGTCGCCTTCCTCGGGCTCGACATCCTCGTCGCACACCAGGAGAACAGGTTCGAGCGAGGCGTCGAGTGGGTTCCGGTGGTCTTCTCGGGCATGGCTACGCTCCTTCTGCTTCCGATGGCCCTCGGAAGGCGAGGTGCCCACTTGCGCATCGTCGAGCGGATCGTGGCTGCCGGAGCCATTGCGGTCGGGGTGACCGGCATGGTCCTTCACCTCGAGAGCGCATTCTTCGAGGAGCAGACCTTGGGCAATCTCGTCTACTCGGCGCCGTTCGTCGCCCCGGTCGCGTACGTCGGCGTGGGCCTCTTGCTTCTTCTCGTGCGTATGGAGGCGCCGGGGTCGCCCGCGTTCGGCTGGTGGGTGGCGCTGCTCGCACTCGGCGGTTTCATTGGCAACTTCGTCCTGTCCCTGCTCGATCATGCGCAAAACGGGCTCTTTCACTGGACCGAGTGGATCCCGGTCGTGTCGGCCGCGTTTGCCGTGGGCTTCCTCCTCGTCGTCCTGCCGCGACGGGAGCCTTCGTTCATCCGAATCGCGTACGGGGTTCTCGCGCTGCAGATCGGGGTGGGGATGCTCGGCTTCGTGCTGCACGTCACGGCCGACCTCAGCCGCCGCGAGCTTCCCTTCGGCGCTCGTTTCGTCTTCGGAGCGCCCGCCTTCGCGCCTCTGCTCTTCGCCGACCTGGCCGTCCTCGCGGCCATAGGTCTCTGGGCTTACGAATGCGGTTCCTCTCCGACGCGCTCGGGTATGTGTCGCCACCGGCGACGTAGGTGCCCACTTTCAGCGCGATCACCGGTACCCAG
>VFSW01013068.1_pt1 | contig 11557 bp, 12 predicted proteins | sample 5358111 | NCBI WGS metagenome assembly VFSW01 (sample SAMN11554181, study PRJNA540505) | mine drainage metagenome | isolation source: sediment from site ElyBrook_90M | place: USA: Ely Copper Mine, Vershire, VT | collected 2017 | reverse complement strand
CCGCATCCAAAGATTGCGGCGACATCTATCAGTGGCGACAATTTGGCGGACAACCTTTGGCCGGAGATGTCTAAGTGGCAACAGCGTTCGGAATTTCTCAAATCAGCTTTTAGCTGGACCAAGACGCGAATCTTTGCCAATGACCATCCAGAGACATGGTTCATGTCGGCCCGGAGCTGGGCACGTTCCTCAGACTCAACACAACAGGCAAACACGCTGGCCGGCCTGCATGCAGACTATCTCATGTTTATTATTGACGAGTCTGGCGGCGTTCCGGATGCGGTCGCGTCTGCGGCCGAAGGCGGTCTCTCCACCGGAAAGGAAACAAAACTAATCCAAGCCGGTAACCCCACGCATTTAAGCGGACCTCTTTACCGCGCTTTTACATCCCAAAAAGATGTTTGGGTCGGCATCGAGATTACTGGCGATCCTGACGACCAAAAAAGAAGCTCACGCGTTTCGATTGACTGGGCACGCGAGCAAATTAAAAATTATGGGCGCGACAATCCATGGGTGCTTATCAATGTCTTTGGACGTTTTCCGCCCGCTTCCATCAATGCTTTGATCGGCCCTGATGATATCTCTGAGGCTATGCGGCGCAATCCCGCGCCCGATCTTTATGACTTCTCCCAGAAGCGTCTCGGCATCGATGTCGCCCGTTTTGGCGATGACTCAACTGTTATTTTTCCGCGTCAAGGCGTGGCGGCTTTTACACCGATTATTCTAAAAAATGCGCGAACTAATGATATTGTCGGGCGCATCCTCGCAAAAAAAGCGGAATGGGAGTCCGAAGCGGAATTTGTCGATGGGACTGGTGGATTCGGGGCTGGGGTGGTTGATGGCCTATTACAAGCTCAATGTTCACCAGTCGAGGTTCATTTCGCTGGAAAGCCTCTTGATGACAGATTTTTCAATAAGCGCTCTGAAATGCTCTGGCTCACCTGCGATTGGATTAAACGCGGGGGTGCCCTACCGAAAGATGATGAGCTTGTCCGTGAGCTGACATCAACGACCTATACCTTTCAAGGTGGTAAATTGAGAATCGAAGAAAAAGAAATGATTAAGTCGCGCCTAGGAAATTCACCGGACCGGTTCGATGCCTTGGCTCTTACCTTTGCTCAGCCTGATCTCCCACGTTCGGTCGCGGGCAAAAAAAGAGATCACCAAAAATTTGCATCCGGAACTTATGACCCTTTCCCTGCCGATGAGATGGGCTCAGCAGAAGGACGGATTCCGCTTTAACTTAGCTTTTCTTTCGTTTACTCCCTTCACAAAATTAGAGTTGGAATTTTTTGGTTTAAAAATCAAAAAACAAACAGGAAGCAAATAATTTGTGGCTAGAGTTATCCCATGGGGAGCGTTGGAGATTCTGGGATTCCGGTGGTTGGAAATATTGGAAATTTTTGGCATCGAGTTTTTACCGATCCGACGGGCGCGAATTATGCGCAAGGCCAAGCCAGTGCGAACACCACCACAAATGCAACTAATTTGCAAAACGAGATTTTGCAAACTCCCAAACAAATCGCGCCCGATAATTTTTTAGCGCAAAAAGCGAACGCCTTGAGTAATTTGCGGCTGGGGATTCTCTCGACGATGACCGGCGCGAGCTTGACTGGCGGCATGCCCTCCATCCCGTCGATGAGCGGGACCGGAGGCGGTAAAACCGCTTTGGGGGCTTAATGCTGATCGGAACAAATGTAGCCCCGGATATCCGCTTCGGCGCGCTGACAAATATCCATCCTAATCAAAAATCAAAAGATTATCCCGATCTACCAGATATTGACCTCAGTCAGTATCAATTGCGCTGGCAACAGCTCCGCTTGGAAGCAATGAGCAAGTGGTATCAAACGTGGCGCGATATCTCCCGATATATCAATCCCAAGAGGGGATGGTTCGAGGGCTACATCCCGAATTACAATGCTCAAATCGATTACAGGCTTATTCTTGATGGTCATCCTATGCGGTGCGCTCGGATATTCGGAGCTGGAATGGCGTCCGGGCTTACATCGCCGGCGCGGCCATGGTTCCAGCTCGGCATCGCTGATCGTGAGCTTGAGGCTTACGGCCCGGTCAAAGATTGGCTGCAGGCCGTCCACGATGTCCTCATGTCAATTTTTTCAAGGTCCAATATTTATTCTGCGCTCCATCAAGTATATGAGGAACTAGGGATGTTTGGAGTTGGCGCGTGTGGCATTTACGAGGATTATAACACTGTCCTACGCGCGCGATCTTATACGGTTGGTGAATATTATCTTGGGACCGACGCAAAACAGCGCGTCAACGCCTTCGCGCGGCAATTTTGGATGACGGTTGACCAGGTCGTCAATGAATTCGGATGGAAAAATTGCAGTGATATGGTCCATCACGCCTACGAAGCGGGTCAACGCGACACCTACGTGTTGATCTATGAGCTCTGCGAAGCCAATACGACTCAGATCAAAGATAAAGCAGATTTTCGTGGGATGCCTTTTCGTTCCATCCGCTGGGAAGCGGCGGCGAGTTCTCAGCGAGCCTTGAGCGTCAAAGGTTTCTGGGATTTCCCAGTGATTGCGCCTAGATGGGATACCACCACCACAGCCGATACGTATGGGGTTGGCCCGGGCTATTATGCGCTGGGAGATATAAAAACTCTTTACCGCATCAAAAAAGACGGATTGCTAGGTCTTAACAAACTCGTTGACCCTCCTGTGATTGTGTCCGGAAATGTGCAGGGTCATGTCAACATGCTCCCCGGGGGAATCACGCGCTCAAGCGGCGCGACTCCAAATCCAGGCGCTCAGCCAGCGTATCAGGTTAATCCGCAGATCAATGAGGTTCGGATATGGCTTCAAGATATAAAAAACGATATTTCAGCAACTTTTTATGCCGACCTTTTCATGATGATGATCGAGTCCGGCGGAAAAGACATGACGGCGCGCGAAGTCGTCGAGCGCCACGATGAGAAATTGCTCATGCTCGGGCCAGCCATTGAAAAAGTTTTTTCCGACATGCTTGACCCTCTAATCGAACGCTCTTTTTCGATTGCAACACGCGCGGGGGTTTTACCGCCTCCTCCACCGGAGCTTCATGGAGTTCCACTAAAAATTGAGTATATCTCAATCCTCGCGCAAGCGCAGAAGCTCGTCGGCACTGCGGCCATTGAACAGGCTTCGCAATTTGTAGGGAGTCTGGGAGCGGCCTTCCCGGAAGCTAAAGATAATCTCGATCCCGACGCGACGGTCCGCGCTTATTTCGATATGATCGGCGCGCCCCCTCAGATGCTCCGAAGTTCGCAAGCGGTGGACCAGATGCGTAAGTCCCAAGCGCAAGCCCAGCAACAGGCACAAGCCCAGCAACAAGCGATGGCGGCCGTTCAAGGGGCAAAAGTTTTGTCTGAGACCAAAGTGGGGAATGCCAATGCGCTTGAACATCTTATGGGCGTTGGCGACGATAATGCAGGAGGAAATGCGTAATGGCGCAAAAAGATACGGATGAGCTTGGCACAGTTGCAGGGCGTCTCAAGATGGCCGAGAGTGCGCGCCTAAAATTTGAGCAGTCAATCGCCACGCCCACTTCCGAAAAAATCGCCCAGATCGATGAAAAAGAGCGCAAACGCGAGCTTGAGGCACGCAAAAATGACCTATTGCAGGTTCTCAAAGTTCCCGAAGGCCGTCGGTTGATTTACCACATCCTTGAGCTGTGCGGGCCTTACCGTGCGTCTTTTTGCGGTTCCGATTCTGCTCTTGCCGCTTTCAAAGAGGGGCAGCGGGATATCGGGCTTGAGCTTTTAAGTCTCATCAATCTTGCTGATCCAGCAATCTATTTGCAGATGCAACGCGAGCATCTCTCTGATCAAAAATCAAAAGAGAGCGCGCGCGAAAAATTGATGGAGGAAATTAACAATGGCATTTGATGAGTTTGATCACGGCAATTGCGGGAGCTGTTTTTTTTATTTTCCGACACCACGCGGAAATCGCGGCAAATGTCATCGATTTCCCCCTTCCGGAATGTATGGGGATTTTGTGAGTGTGTTGGAAAATAATTGGTGTGGCGAATTTAAGAAATCAAAGAGTGAAAAGGAGAAATAATTATGACAATTGAAACGCCGGTTGTCACACCGGAATCGAAAGTGACAGAAGCGACTACACCGACCCAAACGAATGCGCCGGTTGTTCCATCGACACAAAGCAATTCGGGAACCCAAACAAATGCGCCGGTCAACGATAGCAAAGGCGTTTCTACGCCTGAAACTGACAAAACGGCCGCAAATGCGGATGGATCACTTTTAGGGGATGCAAAAACTCCTGATCAAAAATCAGGAGATGCACCAACGGACGCGAAAAAAGTTGAAGAGCCGCAACAGAAGCAGGGGGCGCCTGAGAAATACGCCGACTTCAAATTGCCGGAGGGAATAAAGCTCGACGCGGCACTTGCTGAGAAATTTACAGCGAGCGCGAAAAAGCTGGGCCTCTCGCAAGATGCCGCACAGGAGTTGGTGTCTCTTCAGGCGGAACATGCGCTGGCGGAGATGAAGTCTCGCTTAGATTGGTATCAGGAACAGAGAGCCGCTTGGAAGAAGGACACCATCGCCGCCCTCGGTCCGAAATACCAAGAAGAGCTTGGTTTCGCCGCTAAAGCCTTGGATCGCTTCGGGTCTCCCGAGCTAAGGAAATTACTCACTGATACTGGCCTCGGGGATAACAAAGAGTTGGCCGTGTTCCTCGTTAAAGCGGGGAAGGCGATGGCCGAGGATCAGCCGTTAGGGGGAAAAGAAGTTGGCAAGGTTGATGATGTGGAAGCAATTCACCGAAGCTTATTCCCGACTATGTATCGGGATAAGTAAAAAAATCCAAGGAGGAATTAAAAAATGGCGAATGTTATTGGAAATGGGCAGCTAACCCTGCTCGATCACGCCAAGCGCGTTGACCCCGATGGAAAAATCGGACTCGCTCGAATCGTGGAAATGATGAATCGCGTCAATGCGATCACTGAAGATATGAGCGTCATTGAGGGAAATACTCAGACCGGACACGTTACCACGCTCCGGACGGGGCTTCCAGCGATTGCGTTTCGTCAATTAAATGCGGGAGTTCAGCCCAGCAAGTCAACGACCAAACAGATCACCTTCAGCGCGGCAATGTTGGAAGGTATGAGCGTAGTTGATGAACGCTTGGTTGAGTTGGCCGCGGATGGGCCAGCGCTTCGGTTGTCGGAAGTGGGGCCGTTCATGGAGAGCATGGGGCAAACGATCGCGTCCACACTCTTCTACGGCGATGTGCGTGTCAATCCTGATCGTTTCACCGGATTGTCTGCGTATTTCGCGAACCTCAATCCGTCTTATCAGCAAAACCCGGAGGCTCTTGTCAATCCGAGCACAACCGGACAGCCGGATTCTGGTCGCAATGTATTCGATGCTTCGACCAATGCGGAAGGGGAAACCTTCGGAAATCCAGCGAACGGCAACAACACCAGCATGTGGCTCGTTGTCTGGGGTGAGAACTCGATCACGTCTTTCTTTCCAAAAGGGACGAAAGCCGGCATCACTCACGAAGACAAGGGAAAATGGCTCGTGAATGACAATCGCGGAGTTGGAGCGCAATACTTCGGCTGGGTTGATCAGTATAAAGCCCAGTTGGGTCTGGCGGTCCGGGATTGGAGACAAGCGGTTCGTATCGCGAACATCGATGTCGTCGCTCTTCAAAGCGCGGGAGACGACAACGATCAATCCGCGAACTTGCTGAAAAACGCGATCCAGGCGGTCAATTATTTGCAATTCCCGAACGCTGGCAAAGCGGCTTGGTATTGTAACCGCGTCGTTAAAACCTACCTCGAAGTCAAGGCGATGAATAAATTCAACGCCATGATCTCTTACGAACAGATGGAGGATGGTGAGACGATGACGAAGCTCTGCGGCATCCCTGTGCGCCGCTGTGATGCATTGCTTAATACCGAGGCTCAGGTTAGCTAATGAGTCTCAATAAGAGCGCATTTAACCTGCGTTTCTTGACGGCTGGACGGGGCTCACTTAACGGGCTCGCCGGATATCTTCAGGGGATCTTCGGCCAATGCGTCGGAGTCGTCAGAAAAATGGGTCAAGCGACTGTCTTAGCGGCAAGTACCTCTATCGTCGTTGCAGATAGCGGAGTTGTCGCTGGGGACATCGTCACTGCTTCCGTTGCAACGCAAGGCGCGACGGCGGGAACGTTCGTTACGGGGGTGTCAATCATCGCCGGAACTTCGTTCACCATTTCGGTCAATCAGGCCCCTGGCACGGGCGGCGCGGTCATCAATTACGCCGTCCATCGCTCGGTGCCGTAAAAAGGGAGGAATAAAAAATGATTATAGACTATGAAAATACCTTTAGCGCTCAAGCCACGGGCGATTCTCCCACGGCTATCGGCGATAATGCGTCTGCGAACGTCATTGACCAGGGAGTGTCTGGCCTGAGTTTTTCGCCTCCGGGAGGGGGAGCGTATGTCGCTCCCTTCTTGATTGCGAAAGCTCAAGCGGCGTTCACTTCAGGGGGTTCTGGCACACTTCAAATTGTGCTTCAGGATTCACCGGACAATTCCACATGGACTGATCGCGCATTGGGAACGATCTTCACTGTTGGTGGATCTCCTGCGCCGTCGATCAATGCCGTTCTCGCGGCGTTCCGCATTCCGTCGTCACTCGCGCGATATGTGCGTGTGGTGTATCGGATTGGGACTGCGGTCATGACTGCTGGGACAGCATTGGCCTTCTTAACTCTCGATGCGGACATCATCGACATCGCGATGAGAGAAGCCGGGACTTATGTGAGCCAGAGCAATCAATTGAGTGAGGCAGTTGGCAACAGCATCGCTGGTTCCTAATCAGAATCTAGCGTAGAAATATAGGGCGCGGAGGGTTATTCTCCTCCCTCCGCGCCCTAAAAAAAGGAGGGAAAAAAATGGCGAAAGAAAAGCATGGACTTCCGCATATCCATATCAAACACCCGGGAGCTCTCCATAAAGAGTTGGGGATTAAATCTGGGCATCATATCCCGCTGGGAGAATTAAAGAAGGCGGCAAATTCAAAAGACGAAAAGTTGGCGAAACGTGCGCAATTCGCGCTGAACGCTCGTAAATGGCATCACAAATAGGAGAAAAAACAATGGCGAAATGGGAAGCAGTGCAGGACTGTTATGTCCTTGGCGTTCAATTATCTGCGGGTCAGATTATCGAACTTACCGACGATAATGAGAAAAGTCTTGGCATCGGGAAATATGTCAAAAAAGTTGTAAACACAAAAACGAACAAAGAGAGCGTCGTCGGTTATAAGCATCTGAGACAGATGGATCGATCTCGAATGGATGAGCGTATGGCGGTTGATGGGATGATCGTTCATCCTCCCACGAAGCCATTCAGTCTCGTTCATCAGTAAAAAAAGAGCGTTTAAAAAGGAGGGATAATGCCCGGACCAATCGCGCCAGTTGATATCTGCAATATGGCTTTGACAGCTATTAGTCAGAAGACTATCGCCTCTTTAAGCGCTCAAAATGAATTGGCCCGTAAGTGCGTGCTTTGGTATGACCCCCTACGCCGCGAAATGCTCCGGTCTTGCGACTGGACTTTCGCGCGCGTAGCCGCCAGTTTAAATCTGATTGGCTCGCAAAGCGGATTTAGCACTTTCCCGGATTGGGCCAATTCAAACGCCGTTGGAGGTGATTCAACAGATGCGGACGGAGACGCCCCCGAAAGTGTCGATGATGATGAGAACGTTCCACCGCAATGGACATATCTCTACGCCTATCCTTCGGCGTGTGTATTTGTCCATAAGATATTCAATCCCTATCAGCCGATTATTCCATCCCCCTATCAAAATGCGCCAGCCTACGAAGGATATGGAGCCAGCACCGATGAAAGCACCGGACTTACGCGAGGAGCGCGGTATGAAGTCATCCGCTCTATGCAATCAAATGAACTGGCCATTGCGACTAATCTCGGTTCCGCGTGGGCCAAATACACGCGCGATATAACCGATTCATCCCAATTTGACGATCTTTTTGTTACCGCTTTGGCCTATCGTTTGGCGTCGGAACTTTCATTGCCACTGACGGGCGATAAGATGCTCGCTCAGATGGTGGAACAGAAACTTACCAATGTTATGGGCGAAGCGAAGCGCCAGAACTTGAGCGAGTATCCCGAACAAGGGCCGACATCCTCTAATTACGAGCGCGTGAGGAATTGGGGATAAATGGAACTCCAAACCCCGCAAAGACAGATTCAGCCGAGTTTTGCCGGAGGTGAATTATCACCGGCTCTGGCCGCGCGCGTTGATATTGCCAAGTATGGAACGGGCTTAAAAACAGCCCGGAATGCAACCGTATTGCCTCAAGGAGGCATCCGAAACCGCGCCGGAACTAAGATGATAGCGCAAGCCGGTAATGGGCTCTATCGAGTGCGCCTGATTCCATTCGTCGCATCTACAACGCAATCCTTCATGCTTGAATTTGGACAATATTACATCCGTTTCTACATCGATGGCGGTCAAGTTCAGATGCCGACGACAAACACGCCAGCATGGGTGAGTGGGACGGCTTATTTCGTCGGGCAATATGTCCTCAATAGCGGCACTCAATATTATTGTCTCGTCGCTAATACGGCTTCTTCCAGTTTTTCCAATGATCTCGCCGCAGGTTACTGGGAAGTCATGAACGCCTATCAAATTCCATCGCCCTATGCTGGTGCAGATGTCTTTAATGTCAAGTTTGCGCAATCTGCCGATGTTCTCTTTATGGCCCATTCCAATTATGCGCCGCAGATGCTCACTTTTTATTCCCTCACGAGCTGGAATCTCGCGCCATATCCTTTCGTTAATGGGCCGTTCATGATTCAAAACACAAATCAAACTTCTACTGTTACTCCGCAGGAATCTATAAATAGTGACACATTGGTTCCAATTTCTTTAATAAGTTCTGGTCCATTTTCAACAGATAGATTGGGGCCCGGCGGGACTGGGGGAGGGCCCGTAAATTCCATTACTATTACCACCAGCACGGACCATAATTTAACGACAGGCGATCTTACAACCATTTCCGGCATGACAGGGACTCCAGGATCAGGCTTCAACAATGTTTGGGGGGTATATGTTTTAAGTCCCACTACTTTTCTTTTGTGCGAACCCAATACACAAAATTATATCTATAATGCTGCTTTTACATCCTATAACCCCGGTGGAGATTGCACCTATTTATCTGGGATCACTATTAATTCTTCTTTGTCTATTTTTAATGCAAATGATGTTGGCGACTTATTTCAGATAATTCAGACAATCGACGCACAAACTCAATCGCTTACAATAACGAGCGGCACAACAGTTGGCGCATCTATACAATGCGGCTCGACTTATCAACTTATAACGACGGGGGGCTGGACTGGAAATCTTGAGCTTCAAGCCTCAAACGACAACGGAAATACCTGGAATACGATTCAAACACTTCAGTCCACAGGAAGCGACAATTACAATATCTCGGGTGATACCGGCTTTTCGCAATGTCTGATCCGCCTTCAAACATATAGTGGTGGTCTGACATGGGCCGGAACGCTTTATACGACACTTCAGTCCAATTCTTTTGATTGGATAGGTGTTGTTAAGATTGCCACATATATAAACGCCAATTCTGTTACGGCATTTATCCAATCGGGTGATAGTGGTGGTCCAGTCTTAGCGAATACATCTTCAACGTGGCAATGGTCTAAAATTTCTTGGGGTATTCAAAATGGTTATCCTTCCTCGGTTACATTTTACCAAGATCGCCTCTGCTGGGCTTCTACGTCCGCTGAACCGCAGACAATATGGATGTCAAAAACGAGTTCCTATTTTGATTTCGGCGTAAGTGAGCCGACAGTTGCGTCAGACTCAATGAGCATCGTTCTTCCCTCGCGCCAGTTGAACGCGATCCAATCGCTCGTGGTTATGCCACAAGCCCTTGTCGCTCTAACATCCGATTCGGAGTGGAGTATCGCACCCGCAAGTAGTGGCGGAGGTTTGAGCGCAACGAATGTCAATGTTTCCTTACAAGGACATCGCGGAAGCGCGAATATTGACCCCGCAATCGTTGGGATCGAAATGATCCTCATGCAAGCCATGGGAACGATTGTCCGAAACCTTAATTTTCAGCTCGTCGTCAATGGTTTCTTTGGCCAGAATATCTCCATTGAATCTCAGCATCTTTTTACAGGCTATTCCATCATCCAAATGGCTTACTCGCAAGAACCGGACTCGATTATCTATTTTGTGCGTTCAGACGGGACGCTTATCACTTTAACTTATAGTGCCGCGCAACAGATGAACGCTTTCACTCGTCATGATACACTCGGCCTCTTTGAGAGCGTCGCTACGCTTCCAAATCTCGCTTTAGGGTGGAATGAGGTTTGGGTTGTCGTCAATCGCAATGGAACGCGCTTTATCGAGAAATTTGTCAATCGAGACACGATGGAGACGGGCCAGGGAATCAATACCGATCCGGCCGATCAATTCTTTGTGGATTGTGGCATTTCTTTTGACAATCCAATTGCCATTACGGACATTTCTTTTATTGTTGGAACTCCCGGCTATTTTCAAGTTACGGCGCCGAACCATGGATTTTCGAATGGCCAGCTCGTTGACATTGACGATTTCATAACTCCTGTGAACTTACCGATTAATTTTAATTATCGGTGGGTGGTCGCCAATGCGACAACGAACACTTTTCAGATCACGGAACAGCCAAATGGTCAATCACTTCCATCTTTCCCATCCGGCGCGACGGATTACGGAAATGGAGGAGGGTTGGCCGAAGTGCGAGCCTGCGCCACTATATTTAGTGGTATCAGCTATCTTAATGGCTATGCCGTTTCTGTTTTTGCTGACGGAAATGTAATTGCGAGCCCCAACAATCCGGCCTATTCGCAAATCGTAGTCGCCAATGGTCAAATAACGCTTCCTTTTCCTGCCTCACGCGTTCATGTGGGGTTGCCGTATGTGAGTGATGTTGAAACTCTCAAAATTGAGGTGCCGCAATACATGACGGGAACCCTCCAAGGTCGTCGCGCGAAGATTCCGCGTATTACATGCCGTTTCTGGAACACGCGCGGGGGTTTTATCGGCCCCGATGAATCTCTTTGCGGTTTGACTGGAATAGATGGTCTCGATGAAATAGAGACTCGTCCTGAGAGCGCTAATTTCGATTCACCAATTCCACTTCAAACACGAGATTTTCAAGTGACGATCCCGGGTGGGTATGATTATGGCGCACATCTCTTTTTCCGTCAGATCGATCCACTCCCTTTTATCATCCTTGCTTTCATCCAGGACGTTGTGGCAGGTGGCGAATGACGATCTATTACAAGCAGGGAGATATCTTGATTCGGAATGCCATACCATCCGATATCGTTACCCTTGAACGCAATCTAAGGGAAAAAGACAGGCGCGAGCTTTTGGCTGGCAAATTAACGCCGCTCAATGCTCTCGAATTAAGTTTTGAACACTCTACGATGCGTTTTACAACTCTAGTAAAAGACGAGATCGCTTGTGTCTTCGGAATTGCGCCGGATTCTTTAATAGGGTTGAGCGC
>VFSW01013067.1_pt1 | contig 11558 bp, 10 predicted proteins | sample 5358111 | NCBI WGS metagenome assembly VFSW01 (sample SAMN11554181, study PRJNA540505) | mine drainage metagenome | isolation source: sediment from site ElyBrook_90M | place: USA: Ely Copper Mine, Vershire, VT | collected 2017 | reverse complement strand
ATCCTGCCTGCCGGTTAGCCCGGCTTCCAGCCGGGCGCTGGAGTTTGGACATTTTACGCTGGATGCCGATGAATGAATTCCTCACGCAAAGGGCACAGCGCGGCGAAGCCGCAACCGAAGGGATTTTACCACGGATTGCCACGAATCGCACGGATGGCAAATGTCAAACGGCGCGATTTTTATCCGTGGCATCCGCGCAATCCGTGGTAAAATTCCTTTGTGGCGGCGTTGCATCACCCTCGCGGCATCGCTCGGTTTCCTCCGATTTCCTCCTGTTCAAGTGTGGCTCGGCGGGGTTCGCTCTCCCCATACCTTGGCCCAAAAATGTCCAAACGCCAGAGCCCGGCTTCCAGCCGGGCGATTCCGGCTTCCGTGCTGAATAGTTACGCAAAAAGATGCCATGTCATTGGGGGCCGCTCTAAACCTTCCTTGTGGATCTCCACTGCGGCAATGCTAGGACCCTTTTACAGTATGATCATGAAATTTCATCAGTCAATCCAAAACTCGAGGGTCGTTTGCTCCAACGCGTTAGGCCGCATCCCGTCGAATTCGGATCGGGTGCCTAGCGCCGAAGAACAACCTCCCCCAGATAGATCCCCGCATACGCGTTGTCGTTTTTGTCGTGGTTGTCCATGTCGTATATGGTGACGTGCAACAACCCGGGACGCAACACCGTGAATGTGATATCGAATGAGGTGGTTCCGTTGGGAAGCGCTTTAAAGAGGGACGAACCTGCGGTGGCGACGATCGCCTCCGAGCCGGGTTCGACGGTGTTGCCGAGATAGAGAATCGCGTTCTTGAGGGTTTGTTGACGGCAGGCGCCGATAACGCGATAGGTGCCACCGGTCTGAAACTTTGGAGCGGTGCCGGTGATGGAGCGTATCTCGATAGAGTCGCCCGAACGGAATGCCCTTTTGATTTCCGGGGTTACGCTGAGATTGTCTTTCAGCGCGGGGGTCTCGGCGGCGGCTTGAGCAGTCCGCGTCGGCGCGGTGCTGCAACCAGCAAGAATGGCAACCGCGAGAGCGGCAACCAGTGCAATGTGCTTTTTCATAATTGAACGTCTTCTGACCTCTCTCAGGCCGGCAAGAATGTCGCCGCCGCCGCCCAACATCAAGCGTTTAATAGCATTGGCTTGCGAGGAGGAATGTGATTCTGTAGCTCCGCAAAAAGCCATGAGCGCGTCTTTGCTTACTCCTGAACTCCTGCGCCGTCTCGAGCAATTCCAACTGCTCGCCGCCCGCCGCGCAAAAAGCTCGGCGCGGGGGGAACGCCGCAGCAAGGCGCGCGGACAATCGGTCGAATTTGCGGACTATCGCAATTACGTCGCCGGCGATGACTTTCGTTACCTGGATTGGAATCTCTATGGGCGCCTGGAGCGGCTCTTTCTCAAGCTCTATGAGGAGGAACGGGAATTGCCGGTGCGAATTTTCCTCGACGCCAGCGAATCCATGACTTTTGGCGCGCCGCCGAAATTCGATTTTGCCAGGCAAATTGCCGCGGCCGTCGGCTATGTGGCGCTTTGCGGGTTTGATCGCGTGACGGTGCATATTTTTCCGGACGCCGACGCGCAGGCGGCGGGGGTGGAACCATCGAGAATGAGCGCGGAGTTGGCGGCGCGCGGGGCGTTGCGGGCGGTTCGCGGGCGCAAGTCGGCGCTTCAATTTTTCCAAAATCTTTCGGCGCTGGGCGCGCGCGGGAGCGCGGATTTAAATCAGGCGTTGCGGCGCGGCGCGATTGCCTCGCGCCAGGCCGGGGCGGCCGTGGTTCTGAGCGATTTTCTTGATCCCTCGGGGTATGAAGTGGGATTGAACGCGCTGGTCGCGCGCGGCTTTCACGTCAACGCCATTCAAATCCTGGCGCCGGAGGAATTGAATCCTTCCACCTACGGCGATTTGCGGCTGGTGGATTCGGAAACGGGCGCGATGCAGGAAGTCACTTTTGGCAAATATCGTTTGAAAGCCTACCAACAAACCGTGCGGAACTTTTGCCAGCGCCTGCGCGAGTTTTGCAAGGCGCGGGGGCTGAATTTTTTCAGCGTCAGTTCGGCGACTTCCCTGGAGCAGCTGCTCCTGAAACAATTGCGTCAATCAGAAGTTTGGAGATAGGATTGTTGATCTCACTCCGGCAATCCGGTCTTTGCGCGGCGGGGATGTTTGCCGCGATGTTCTTCGTATGCGGCGATAATGCGTTGGACCAACGGGTGGCGAACGACGTCCCGCCTCGAAAATTCGATGATTGCGATGCCTTCGATGTTCTTCAAAGCCCGCCCGGCCTCCAGCAAGCCGGACCTTTTGTGCGGCGGCAAATCAATCTGGGTGGGATCGCCCGTAATCACGGCCTTGGATTGAAGTCCCAGCCGCGTAAGGAACATGAACATTTGTTCGGCGGTGGAATTCTGGGCCTCGTCAAGAACAATGAAGGCGTTGTTAAGCGTCCGGCCCCGCATGTAAGCCAGCGGCGCGATTTCTATCACCCCGCGCTCCATGTTCCTTTCGATTTCCTCCGCCGGCAGCATATCGTGCAGAGCGTCGTGGAGCGGCCGCAAATAAGGGGTGATTTTCTCGTACAAATCTCCGGGCAGGAACCCGAGCGCCTCGCCCGCCTCAACCGCCGGACGGGTCAAAATAATCCGCGCGATCTTTTCTTCTTTCAACGCCGCCAGCGCCATGGCCATCGCCAAATAAGTCTTGCCCGTGCCGGCCGGGCCGATGCCAAAGGTCACGTCGTGTTCGCGGATGGCGTCGAGGTATTTTTTTTGGCCGACCGTCTTGGGGGCCACCGGCGGCTTGCGCGCCGAGGTGACGATGCGCTCGTTGAGCAGGGTCCGCAACGTCGAGGCGCCTTCGTTCTTGACGACGTTAATTGCCTGGGCGAACTCCCGGTTGCGCACGGCGCCCCCGCCTTTAAGGGAACTTTCCAGGGCCTGAAACATTTGCTTGACGCGTTCGACGGCGCCGCCCTCGCCCTCCAGTTTGATCCAGTTTTCGCGCGAGACGGCTTTCACCGACAATTCCTGCTCCAACGCCTGGAGATTGCGGGGGTCATTGTTGAAAAGTTGCTGGGCCAGCCGGTCGTTCTCGAAATGAAGAGTTTCTGTGGGCATGAATTATTGTGAGGAACCGGCGGCCGGGAGATAAGTGGAGGTGGGCGCGTTCATGGCGTCAGTTTTGCAATTGCGCGCGCAATTTTGCGGCCACTTCGCTCAGCGCCTCCGGAACCACTGTGGCGCCGGCGATGACCGGCATGAAATTGGTGTCCCCGTTCCAGCGCGGAACGATATGCACATGGACATGCTCGACAATGCCCGCCCCGGCGGCCGCGCCGACATTGATGCCGATGTTGAAGCCGTGCGGCTTCATCACCTTCGTGAGCGCATTTTGACAGCGGCGGGTCAGTTGCATTAAATCGCTCAATTCGTCGTCGGTCAGCCCGTTGAGATCGGGCGTCTGCTTGTATGGAACCACCAACAGATGGCCGCCGGTGTACGGATAACGGTTGAGCACCGCAAAACATGTGCGCTCCCGCGTGACGACTAAATTGGCTTCGTCATCGCTGGATTGGGCGATTTGTTTGAATAATTCAGCCGTTGCCGGCGCCGGTTTTGGGCCCAGGATATAGGCGATGCGCCACGGGGCGTGCAACGGTTCCATGCCGCAACGCTAGTCGCTGGATTACTGATTGTCAAAACTCGACCGAATTTCACCGCGTTAACTGAATCGCTCCGCCTTACGATAGGAACTCCTGGAGCGCAACGGGCGGCATCGCGCTCACCGATTTGTTCCAAGTCATCGCCCTCGGCGTCCCAACCGACCAGATGCAATTCTTCCGGGGGGTTCAACCGTCTCGGCAGTAAGCCAAAACATTCATGCGGCATTTCGGCAAGAAGCCATTGATCGCAAGCGGCACTCGATTTCCTGGGAAAAAATCAGGGTTCGACAGATGGCACGCCACCGAAGACTCTCCTGTGGTCTATCCCAGGGTCTCATCAGTAAGCCGGTCGGAACCATCCGAGGCAGTCAGCCAGAGTGTCCGCCTGCGGAGGTTTCCAACATTGGTTTGAGAATTTTCCATGCGTTTTCGGCCACAATTTTGTGTCCTTTGGCCGTCGGATGAATGCCGTCGGCCAGATTAAGGGCGGGATTTCCGGCGACGCCTTCCAGCAGGAATGGAATCAGCGCGGCGTGGTTCTTTTTCGCCAGATCGGGAAATATCCGGTTGAATGCGCGAAGGTAGTCTTGACCGAGATTGGGCGGCATTTGCATGCCCGCGATAAGCACCTTAATGCGCGGGTTTGTTTGCGTGGCGCGGTCGATGATTGCCTGCAAATTGCTCCGCGTGGCTTCCACGGGCACGCCGCGCAAACCGTCGTTGGCCCCCAGTTCCAGAATGAGAACGTCGATTTTGCGGTGAAGCAGCCAGTTGAGGCGGCGCAAACCTCCCGCGCTGGTATCGCCGCTGAGGCCGGCGTTGATGATCGTGAAATTGAGACCCGCGCCGTCGATTTTCTTGCTCAACAACGCCGGGTACGCCTGGTCAGGATCAACGCCATAACCGGCCGACAAACTATCGCCCAGCACCAGAATGGCGGGGCGGTCCGCGGTGGCATCGGCGGCGCGCGACGTCTTTGCCCATGCCAGCAATGAAACCAGCGCCATCAGCATAAAGTGGAATGGCAGCCGAATCGCGCCGGCGGACTTGCCAATTACCTCCTTCGCCAGGGCGCGAATTCCAATTCCGCCTCGCAAAAACTCAAACGACGAAATAAATTCCATCTTGGAAGTTTGACCTAACGCCAGATTCGTGCAAGGAAGAGCCAGGTGAATTGCCCGGAAAATACTCAACCGCTCGCCGCGTCCTCCCACGGGACTGCGACGAGCCTCCATTCCGGCGATGCCCCTCGCTCCGCGCCGCCCAACGCGATCCTCGAAGTCCAGCGGCTCACGCGAACCTATCGCAACGGCGACCGCGCGTTGACGGTGCTCAAAGACATCAGCTTTTCGGTGTGTGCCGGCGCCAGTTGCGCCATTAGCGGGCCGTCCGGCAGCGGCAAGACAACATTGCTCGGGCTGTGCGCGGGTTTGGATTTGCCCAGTTCCGGCCGCGTGCGCCTGGACGGGATTGATCTCGGCGCCCTCGATGAGGATGGGCGCGCGCGCGTCCGCAGCGAGATTGTGGGTTTTGTTTTCCAGAATTTTCAACTCATTCCCACTTTGACCGCCCTCGAGAATGTCACCGTGCCCATGGAATTGCGAGGGCAGCATCGCGCGCAAGACAAGGCGCGTCAATTGCTCGGTCAAGTGGGCCTGGGCGAGCGCCTTTCGCACTATCCGGCGCAACTTTCCGGCGGCGAGCAACAACGCGTTGCCTTGGCCCGCGCCTTTATTAACCAGCCAAAAATTCTTTTTGCCGACGAACCCACCGGCAACCTCGACGCGGAAACCGGGCGGCTGGTAATCGATAATCTCTTCCAATTAAACGTGGCTTCCGGCGCGACGCTCATCCTCGTCACGCACGATCCGGAACTTGCGCAACTGGCCCGGCAAATCATTCGCCTGAAGGCCGGCGCGATCGTGGGTTCGGCCTGAATTGCAATCGTCCGCGCGCCATCAACCCAGCCTGGCCAGCGCCGCTTTGAGCGCGCCAAAATTTGGCAAATCCTTTGGTGTCGGCGTTTGCTCGGCGTATTGGACGATCCCCTGCTTGTCAATCACAAATGCCGCCCGCGCCGCGGTATCGCCGACGCCGGCGAGATTGGGGAAGAGCACGTCGTATTTCCTGGTCACTTCCTTGTTCAGATCACTTGCCAGCGTGATGCCGATTTTCTCCTGCGTGGCCCATGCTTCCTGGGCAAAGGGCGTGTCCACGCTGATGGCGACGACCGCCGCGTTGACGCTTGAATACTCGCCCATGCCGCCGCTGACGCCGCACATTTCCTGCGTGCAGACGCTGGTGAAGGCGGCGGGGAAAAAGAGCAGCACCGTGTTGCGTTTTCCGATATTGTCGCTCAGTTTCACGTCCACCAGGCCGGTGGCGTTTTTGGACTTAAGCGAGAATTCCGGGGCTTTGGAACCAACTTTGATAGGCATAAACTTCAATGTTTGGATTTGCAGTTTGGGACGCTCAGACGACGTCCTTATATACGGCGGCATCCCGCGCCTGTCAATTGGCGAAAACAGCCCCTAATCCTCGCCTAACGCGTCCTCAGCGGCGTGTGAGGGTCTATGCAATGTGTAAAGACGAAAGGGGAAGCGGTCGGCGGGGGCGCCGACCAAGACGCGCGAGGGCGCGTGTGCTCCCCGGACATTTGCTTGGGCGAGGGTTTGGGACAGCGCAAGAGCCATCGGTTTGGTTTGGTTCGTTTTGCTTGGTTTTCGTTGAGCGGAGTTCCATGTTCGCTCCCGTGCCACGCGAAATGTGAGTCGAATACAGTCAAAACGAGCCAAAGTTGGCCTTTACCCGTTGGTTTTCTTGCGACGACTCCAGCGGCTGCTGCGGATTGCCCGTTCCACGGGGCTGCACTCCCCCCGTCTTTTCCCTTTCGTTTTGGGCGGGAACCGCTAGCGTTGCCGCATCATGCTTGGCGCGCTGCTTAATTCGGCGGCAATTGTTGTCGGAGGATTCTGGGGATTGGCGGTGAAAAAACCCCTCCCGCCTCGAATGGAATCAATGCTGAAGGTTGGATTGGGCGTTTTTACCATCTGGTTTGGGTTGCGATTAACGTGGCGCAGTTTCAACGGCAGCATCCGACAGGTTCTGGGTCAGTTGGGTGTGGTGCTCTTGGCAATGTCATTGGGAAAACTGGCGGGAAAGCTTCTGCGCCTTCAAAAGAGTTCCAATGCTCTCGGACGTTACACGAGTCGAAAAATGTCGCGCCCCGGCGACAAGCGATCGTTCGATGACGGACTTGTCATCGGCACGGTGCTCTTCTGCGCCGCGCCATTGGCCGTGTTAGCCTCCGTGCAGGAGGGATTGAATGGGTTTTCTGAGGTGTTCATAGTCAAGTCGATCATTGATTGCGCGGCCACGATGGTGTTTTGCGGGACGTTTGGCTGGGGCGTGAGCGCGTCGGCTTTGCCCGTGCTGGCTTACGAGGGCGCGCTGATTCGGGGAGTGCGTTTGTTGGAGCCGGCGCTTCACAAAAATGCCAAACCCTTGCTTGACTCGATCAATGCCACTGACGGATTGTTGATCTTCTGTGTCGGGTTGATTATTTTGCAACTCAAGAAAATTGAAATCGCGGATTATTTGCCCAGTCTGGCGCTGGCGCCGCTTTTGATGTGGTGGCTGTGGTGATGAATTATGAAAGCTCTGGTGCTCAAGGATTACAAACAGTTTGCCTACGAGGAAGTGCCAACGCCCCAACCGGAGCGCGACGAGGTTCTGGTGGCCGTAAAGGCTTGCGGGATTTGCGGCAGCGACGTTCACGGCATGGATGGCAGTTCCGGCCGCCGCATTCCGCCCTTGATCATGGGCCACGAGGCTTCCGGCGTCGTCGCGGAAACCGGCTCGCAGGCGCGGCGATGGAAGGCGGGCGACCGGATTACTTTCGACTCTACAGTCTATTGCGGCGACTGCTGGTATTGCCGCCGGGGCGAGGTGAACCTGTGCGAGAACCGGCGCGTTCTTGGCGTTTCGTGCAAGGAATACCGGCGCAACGGCGCATTCGCCCAATTCGTCAGCGTGCCGGAACGAATTGTTTACCGCTTGCCCGACAACCTCGCCTTCGAGCAGGCGGCGCTGGTCGAGGCCGTTTCGGTGGCGGTGCATGCTGTCATGCGCAGTCCGGTGAAGCTCAACGACACAACCGTCGTTGTCGGCGCAGGGATGATCGGGCTGCTGGTCATCCAGGTCCTTCGCCAGACGGGCTGCCGTCGCATCGTGGCGGTGGATATTGACGATCAACGCCTGCAAATGGCCCGCAAAGTGGGCGCCGACGAAGCCTTCAACCCCAACGCCGAAGACATTGCCGAGCGCGCGCGCGACCTCACCGATGGCCGCGGGGCTGACGTGTCCTTTGAAGTGGTGGGATTTGGGCCGACTTTGTCCACGGCTGTGGAATGTTTGCGCAAAGGCGGGGCGGTGGTTTTGGTGGGAAATCTTAAGCCGCAAGTTGACCTCCCGTTGCAAGCGGTGGTAACGCGCCAACTGACATTGATCGGCACCTGCGCCTCGGCGGGGGAATATCCTCTTTGTCTTGATCTCATCGGGCGCGGCAAGATCGATGTCAGCGCCTGCATCAGCGCCACTCCGCCGCTCGAACAAGGGCCGGACTGGTTCCACCGCCTTTATGCCGGCGAAAAAGGTTTGATGAAGGTGGTGTTGGTCCCCCATTAACCATGGCCGCGGCTGATCCTTGAGTGGGCAGGGCGAGTGTCCACGCGAGCCGTGAATGGATTCGACGGCGCGCCGGGAGGTTCGCCGTCCGGCGGAGAATCGCCTGCGACTTTGCATTTTGGTTTTTGAAATTTCCCCCAGCCTCACTTCAACGTCGGATCAAAATTTCCCGACGTGCTGCCCATCAACAAGGACGGCATGTCGCGATCTGTGTTCAAGCCAAAGCGCGGGAATGCCTTCAGAGACATCGTGAGGGCGACGCCGAAGTCGGTGGGCATGCCCGGCCCGGCGAGCACTCGAAAAGTCAGGGCCATGGTCCAACTTCGCAGGTCCCGGTAGATGGAGTAGTCTTGTTCCTGCATTGAGCCGTTTTGCGCCTCGAATCGGTCCAATAAATGAATCGCCCAGTTCTCATTCATCCGATAGTAAAAGCTGGTGGTGAATAAATTGTGGCCCGCCAGCGGCTGTCCGGAATAGATTTGAAATTCGGGGTCGTTGTTCATCAGGTAGTAATAGCTCAATGAAAGACTCCAAGCCGTGGAGGGCTGCAACACCATTCCGCCGATGACTTCACGCAGGCGCGTATCGGCCAGATCATAACGCACGGAGGTGTTGACCGTGAACCAGGACCTTGGCCGGAACTCAAGATCCGAATACAGATCCGAAAAGGTATAATTGGTGCCGGGGGTCAGGTTCCAATCCGTATAAACCGCCCAATTGATCAGATCTTCGACGCCGTCGGCCCGTTTGGTTTGCAATATGTTGCGCAACATCAGCCGCACGACATTCATTCCGCCGATGGAATCGATGTTGTTATACTGTGGAAATTCAATCGGCAGCAGGCGCATGCTTGGCAATTGATAATCAAACTGCGGCACTTGCGATGGCGAGCGCGGCGCCGGCACAAAAACATAATCCACCTCCGGCTCGATAATATGCCGCAGTTCATGGACATCCAGAAGCGAACTTTCCGCCTCCCGATAGACGCGCGATGCCTTGAACGAAACATCCATGCCCGTGTTGAATATCTCCCGCGTCTGTTGGTTGGTTTGCATGGCCGGCCCTTCGACGTCGCCGTAGTAGGTCATCCGGGCGCCCACGCGCGGGGCGACGTTGAGCCAGCCAAAGAAGGTTTCCGGAAGCGTGAACTGATGAAAGGTGTCGGCGCGCATTGCCTCGTAGTTTGTTTGCGTGGGAAGATTGGTGATCGAAAAGGCGCGTCTGAAATAGCCCACCGAGCTTTGACTATCGTAATAGATCGGCGTCACTCCCACCTGCTGCGGCGCGCCGCTCAACATGACATCGGGCAGGCGCTCGACGGTCTCAAAAAAATGGACCATGCGCGGCGCCGCCATCGCGTCCAGGGTGAAGTTGGGCCATAGCTGGGTGGCCTCGGCGAAGGTCGCCGGCTCGACGTTGGTCTGGTACTCGTTTTCAAAAAAGTCCCGGGTGATCAACGGGTCGCTTTGATAATTGGCCAGCACCTTGGCGGTGAAATTGGTGGTCGGCGTCACCTGGTAGAAAAAGTTCATGCGTTGGCGATTCTGGCCCAGGTGCGGCGGGCTGATGCCGTCGGCGTTGGGGTTTTCGTCGTAGGCGTAATAGTAATGAAACGCCGCCTGCCCCCAATCGCCCAAATGCAAGAACAAGTCCGGGCCGCCCGCCAAGCCGCGGCTTTCGCGCATGTCAAAATGCACCGTGCCGTCGAGCGTGCCGTTCCCATACCAATTAAACGCGCTCAACAAGTAAGGCCCGAAAATGCTGCGGTAGCCCTCCACAAACTCGAAGTTCTCCGGATGCTTGCGCAGGTAGCGCCTGTAATGGGGCCAATAAAAAATCGGGACCGAGCCCAAATAAAGCGTCGCGTCATACGCCTCGAAATACTCGCCCACCACAATGGTGAGGGTGCGCGCGTGGATTTTATACGTCGGTTTGGCCACGTCGTCAGTGCTGATGAACGCGTTGGTCGCCGTATAGACGCCGTTGGTGACGTGGGGCGCGCCGCCGCCCGTTGCGGTTGCGGAAGGCGCACGGACCTTGTTGCTGCCGCTGAGGCCCTGGCCTGAAATGTTAAACGGCATTTGCGCCGTCTTGAACGCGCCGGCCATCACCTGCCCCGTGTCAAAATCATAATAGATATTCGTCCCGCGCCAGATATGGCCCTTGTCCACAATCGTCACATCTCCTTCGGCCCGCACCGCGCCAGTCAAATTATTCTCGACAGCTTTGTCGGCGGTGACGATCGCCATTTCATTGCTCAGCATGACGCCGTTGACGAAGGTGTTGGTGTTTCCGATGGTTGTTCCGCTGCTTTTGGGAGAGGCCGACGTGCCGAAAATTTGCCATTGCGGAGCGTCCTGCGCTTGACAGCTCCAGGCAAACGCCGAAACCGACAGGGCGAAAATCGGGAGACGGAATTTCATCAGGGCGCGCAAAGCTAATCAAATGCGCGGCGCACTGCCAAGGAAGGAAATTAATCCGCTCTCCGTCTCCAAGCCTGAGCCGGAAGGATTCAGCTGGCCGGGGCGCGCGCTCTCTTGCGCGCACCGCGGCTGGCGCTCCGCCGACCACATCTTCCCTCTCAAATCGTTCCGTCATTCTATCGGCGCATCTCGCGCGGGCCGCCGATCATTTGGCTTATTTCGATTTAAACTCAACCTCGGCAAACCCGAGTTGATAAAGCAGGCTGGCCAGTTGCGCGCGCGCCCGGTCGTCGGCGTCTTTGAGAATTCCGCTTTCCCTGGCGGCGGTGCGCAAATCCTCGACGGCCTGGCGGCGCGCGTTTTGTTCGAGGTCTTTGTCAAAAACGCGCATGACGCCCGTGGACCGTTCCAGGACCTGGGTGCGATGCTCGTCGAGATAAACGTCCATGATCGCGGGCCGTGGCAGCGTGACCTTGATCTTTTTCCCCGAAACGTCGATGTCGCCCGGTTTTATCCCCTCCAAATTAATGCCGGCTTTCACGACGCCGTGGGCGATCAGCAGCACGCGGCTTTCCCCGTACCATTTGGCGTCCTCAAGCACGACCACCTTTTCGAGAACATATTTGACAGTGACCAGTTGGGAAAGCGTTTGCACCTGCTTCAAAAGCACCGCGCTGTCAACCCGCGGCCGCAAGCTGAACAGTCCTCCGCGAGTGAAAACAAAGCCGGCCAAAATCCCGCCCACAAAAACCGTGCCGGCCACAACCAACGAAATGACCGCTCTTTTGAACATGCGCC
>VFSW01013066.1_pt1 | contig 11558 bp, 11 predicted proteins | sample 5358111 | NCBI WGS metagenome assembly VFSW01 (sample SAMN11554181, study PRJNA540505) | mine drainage metagenome | isolation source: sediment from site ElyBrook_90M | place: USA: Ely Copper Mine, Vershire, VT | collected 2017 | reverse complement strand
ACGTCGAAGAGGACCTGGGCCGTTGGAGTGAGGGGCACAGGCGCGGCATAGGTCACGAACAACTGGCCGCTGGCGCTGAGCATGACCGTGACCGCGTTCGCCCGGTCGTCATTGAGCGGGAAGTTGAGGTTGGAGCTGGTCGGGTCGTTGACCGGGGCAGGGCCGACGTACAGGAAGCCGAGGCTCGTCTGCTGGGTCACGGTCAGGTTGCCGGTCACGGCCGTGGCGCCGGTCGGAACCACGCCGCCGGTCACCTGGAAGCCCTGGGCCACGTGGGAGTGGAAGACGCCGAGGCCGCCGGTGCCGTTGCGGGTATCGAGGAGCCGCGTCGGGGTGAGCGGATGGTATGTGTCGCCGGAGCTGACGCCGAGCACTCCGGTGACGCTGAGCGTGGCGGTCCCAGTCGCGGAGCCGTCCTTGCCGGTCACCATGTGATCGCCCGCCGTCGAGGCGGAGCACGAGTTGGCCGAGCAGGTGCCGCCGACGATGCTGAACGTCGTAGCGGACGTCACGTCGCCGATGACGTTGTTGGCCGCATCGTATCCGGTGGCGGTGTAGGCCTGTGCCACGTTCGGGTTGACTGTTGAGGTGGCCGGGCTCAGCACCAGATGGTTGAGCGGGCCCACAGGCGAGGCGCTATAGGTATCACTCGCCGACACGGTTGCGGCAGTTGTCGCGTTGGCCGCGGTGATCGTGTCAGTACCGACCGGCGTCGTACTCGATGCCGTGTAGGTGATCACCACCTGACCCGAGCCGTCGGTCTTGGTCTGGATCGGCGTGGCCGAGAGGGCCCTGGTGCCGACCGAGGCCGATCCACCGTTGGTCGCGGGCACGAAGGTGAGGAATAGAGCCTGGCCGGCGACGGGATTGCCCGTCGCATCTTTGGCGGCCAGTGTGAGCACCACGACCTGCCCGGCCGTCAGCGACCCACCTGCGGCGATCGGGCTCGGCGAGAACGAAAGCGAAGCCAGCTTTCCGAATGAGTAGCTATCGGTTCGCTTGCTGCCCGTCTGCGTCTGCTGGGCGACGATCGTGTCGGTTCCCGTCGTTGGCAGCACCGCCGGGGCCTGGTAGGTGACCGTGAGCTGGCCGGTCGTCCCCACCACGAAGGCCGTTGGCGTGGAAGTCAGCGGAGTCGTGCCCACGGCAGCCGATCCGCCGCCCGTGGCGGGAACGAACGACAGGTACACCGTCGCGCCCGGGATGGGAAGCGCCGATGCGTTCTCCGCCGTCAGCGTGATTGGCACCGTGGCGCTGGCGGCCAATGAAGCAGGCGCCGCGATCGGGTCGGGCGACATCACGTAGCTGATCGGCGCGGCGAATTCGTACGAATCCGTCGCCGAGATCGTCGGGAGCGACTTGGCGTCGGCTGCCTTGATCGTGTCGCGCCCGCTAGCAGGTAAGACCGCAGGGGCGGTATACGTGACCGTCAGCGTGCCCGTCGTGGCCGTGAACGCAACCGGGGTCTTGCTCAGGGCCGTCGTCCCGACTGTCGCGGTTCCGCCGCCGACAGCCTGGGTGAACGACAGGTAGACGACCGCGCCCGGTACGAGGGTGTTGGTCGAGGTCTCGGCCGAGACCGTGATCGATACGGTTCCGCCGGCGGCGAGCGAGGCCGGTGCGGCGATGGGCGACGGCGACATCGCATACAGCGAGACGGCGCCGGTCGCGGCGAATGCGGCCGGTGGCAGCGTGGCCGCCAGGAGCAAGCCTACGACGCCAACGCCAATTCTCTTGACTACGCGGCCTATCGGAGTGGTCATCTCTCAACCTCAGGGGAGCATCGAACAAGGGGACGCAAGGGCTCCATGCCCGTCGACCCGTACGGGCCGAGCCAACAGGCTCACGGTAGGAGTGGCTGCCATCAATGGTCGTTCCGCAGCCAGATCGCGTCGTCGCGGGCAGCGTGACCGGAGCAGCGTGCGCCCCCTGTTCGAGTGGGCTCTGTCGCCACTGAAACGGGGAGTCGCGGCCGGCGGGGCGTGCCACACCGAGCCGGCGCCAGAAATCTCAGAGGACCCTTCTTACATGCAGCTTGCATTCGAGGGCGCTAGCCGAGTAGAGCGCGTCGACCGCCTCGACTACGGTGCGACTGACTCGCCCGGACCGACAGCGGTGTCGGGAGGCATCGAAAGGGGGTTCCACCGGTGAACGCGGAATCGTGGGTCGATCGCCTGGCCGGCCGCCCGGCCGTCTTGCGCGCCGTCGCCCTCATCCTGTGCGCGGCGTGTGCGCTCGTGTACGCGGCGATTGGCCTCGGCCTCATCTACCAGCAGCGCCCGGATGGAATGCGGCCGTGGGTCTTCGGCTACTCGGCGGCCTCGGCGTTCGCCCTGGGAGTGGTGCTGCTGCTCACCAGGCCGGGCCGCATCGTCTGGATTCTCGGGTCGGCGTTCATGATCCTCGTGATCGTCGCCTACGTCCTCGTGGCGCCGTCCAGGCAGCCGTCGTTCGAGATCTGGGGCATCTCGCTCAAGATCGCCCAGCTCCTGATCCTCGCCTCGCTGGTGGGTCTGCTGGTCCACGATCGAAAGGTCCGGGTTGCGGCGGCATGATGACGTGAGGCGGGGCCGTCCGGCCGAAGCTGCCGGATCCCGAGCATCCTATTGACATCCGATCGAAAGCCATCGAAACTCGATAGATGAACCTGGCGCGACGACTTCTCCGCGTCGTTCTTGTCGTCCTCCTGCTCGGATCCGTGCTCGCGCAGGTGCTCCTGCCCGTGTTCGCGTTCCAGGAAGGGAGGATCTTCCCCGAAGTCGAGTACCTCGTCGTTCCGTACTCGGTGGCCGCCATCCTCTTCATCGCATGCGGTCAGGTAACGCTGCTCGTCGTCTGGCGGCTGCTGTCCATGGTCGACGGTGGCGTCATCTTCACCGGCCGTGCCCTGCGCTGGGTCGACGTCATCACGGCTTCTGCGGCGGTCGCCACGATTCTGGGCGCAGGCGTCTGGGTACACATGATCGGCTTCGTCCCCGGCGGCGGCGGACCAATGCTCTACTACCTGGCCGTCTGCGTCGCCGGCGCTCTGGCGTTCACCCTCCTCATGGTTGTCATGCGGGGCGTGCTCGAGTCGGCGATCGCCGACCGGACCGAGCTCGACGCGGTGATCTGATGGCCGTGATCGTTGAGCTCGACGTCATGCTCGCCCGACGCAAAATGTCCGTGGGCGACTTTGCCAACGCCGTCGGCATCACCCCGGCGAACGTCGCTGTTCTCAAGAACGGGCGCGCCCGAGCCATCCGGTTCACCACCCTGGACTCAATCTGCCGGGTGCTCGATTGCCAGCCGGGTGACATCCTCCGGTCGACCGCCGACCCGCCAGCGTAGCGGGAACACGATCGTTTCCTGCCGCGAGGGGCGCATCGTCAGTTCGAGGGTCGCCCGCCTATCCCGCGCTGAACCTTTCCGGACTCCCGGACGCATACATAGCGTCTGGACGTGGCGACGGGCCGTCGCCGTCAGCATGGAGGGGTCCGATGAGGGTCGCGGGCAAGCGCCTGGCAGTTGTCCCGTTGTTGGTAATCCTTGGATTGAACCTGGCCGCATGCTCTTCGTCCTCGGCCACGCCGGGGCCGAACGCGATCCTGGCGGCAACTCCCGCGCCGGACAGCAAGGTCCTGGGGGATCTTCCGGTCACGGTCCCTGAACCCGCTGCCACACCGGCCCCCGCATCCGGCGCCACGCCCGGCTCCGACGCCGTGGCGCAGATCCTGATCATCAAGACCGGTCAACTGGAATTGCAGGTTTCCAACCCCGCCGCTTCGGCCAACCAGGTCAACGGCATCGTCGAGGCGGCAGGTGGCTACGTGTCGCAATCGACGCGCTCGGGCGACGGCGACAAGCTCGCCATCGCGGTCACGTATCGAATCCCGGTGGCCAAATGGGATGCCACCCTCGACGCCATCCATGGCGCGAATGGCGGCGGCACGCTCAAGATCGTCAGTGAGCAGATCCAGACGCAGGACGTGACCGCCTCGGCTGTCGACATGGACGCGCACCTGGCCAATCTCCGTGCCACCGAGCAGGCGCTGCTGGGCATCATGACCAGGGCGACGACGATCGCCGACACCCTGTCCGTTCAAGCCCAGCTCACCACTGTTCGGGGTGAGATCGAGGCGCTCCAGGGCCAGAGAAACCGGCTCGGCGACCAGGCGGCGTTCAGCACGCTGGCAGTGCAGTTCGAGGCGGCTCCGGGAACCCAGACCACCACGGCCACGAGCAACTGGAACATAAACGGCACGATCGACGACGCCACCGCCGCCCTGGTCGAGATGGGCCAGGCTCTGGCTTCCCTGGGGGTCTGGCTGATCATCGTCGGACTGCCGGTCGGCTTCGTGCTCTTGATCGTGTTCGTGGTCTATCGCTTCGTTCGCAGAACCTGGGGTCGTCAGGCCGAACCGCCCACGGTTGCCTGATCTCGAGCCGGGCCGAAGGTCGGCGGACGCGAATCTGGAGCGCAAGTCGCGCGTCGCGCACTCGGCCGGCAGGAACGTCCCTCTTACTTCAGCCCGGCGGCGAGGAGGGCGCGCTGATACCACCAGACGTATCCGCCGATGAGCGCCACCAGCGCAAAGCCCCGCAGGAAGCCGACGGGCCCAACGAGCAGCCAGATCATCGCGAGAGCGGCGCAGGGCACGACGACGTCCAGGTTGATGAAGCGGGTCCTGAGTCCCTTGTCCGGGATGAGCAGGTCCTTGACCGCGACCAGAATCGAGCCGGCGAAAGCCATCGCCGTCCATATGAGCAGCAGACCCGTATCGGCAAACGGATCGTTGCGGCTCACCATGTCCTGATAAGTGGAGTAGCCCCACAGGGCGCCGTAGGCGACCGTGTAGCTGAGCAGGGCCATCCGGCGGTGCGTGAAGAGCTGCGGGCGAGTGGTGGCATTCGGTCGCGGCCCGCCAGGGTCCGTGTTGCCTCGCCCGGGACGATCCCCTTCATCCGACGCGTTCATCCGGGCCAGGAGCTCGACACGCCCGGACACGCCGAGCTTGGCGTACGCCGACGAAAGGTGGCTGCGGACCGTTGCCTCGGTGAGGAACAGCCTCCTGGCGATTTCCTTCGCCGATACGCCCTCGGCGGCCACCTCTAGGACGTCTTCCTCGCGAGGCGATAGCACCGAGTAGTCGAGCTTCAACGACGGTTCGTGCGCATTCATGGGCCTATCGTGAGGACGATCGAGCCCGCCTGTCATCCTTCGAACCATTGAATCCGCCCCCTCCGCGCGCCCGAAACCTCCGGCCGCGCCCCGCGCCGTGGCTCGGCTGGCTAGCCGCCCGCCTGGACGCCGATGATGCTGCCGACGGCAAAGGTGACGGCCGCCGCGGCCGCGCCGAGGAAGACCTGCCGGACGCTCGCATAGAGCGGCGGGCGGTGGGTCAGGCGGCTGATGCCGAAGCCGAGCAGCGCGAGCGCCGCCAGGCTCAGGCCAAGGCTCGTCCCGAACGCGGTTCCGCCGGCGAGCAGTACGTACGGGACCAGAGGCACGAGAGCGCCGATCGTGAACGCAACGAACGAGCTTCCTGCCGCGGCCGCGGGCGAGCCGATGGAGCGGGCGTCGAGCCCGACCTCCTCGAAGATGAGGAGCGTGGCTGCATGCTCGGGGTCGGCAAAGACTCGATCCACGAAGTGGGATGCTTCCTCCGCCGTGAACCCGCGCCCCTGGTACACCCTGGTGAGGATCTGACGCTCCTGGTCCGGGGTCTCGCGAATCTGCGCCCGTTCGAAGGCGAGCTGGTGGTCGAGGAGCTCGCGCTGCGATCGGACCGATATGTACTCGCCGACTGCCATCGAGAAAGCCCCCGCGAGCAGACCGGCCACGCCCGCGAGAACGATCACCCCCGCCGCCGGGTTCGCGCCCGCGACGCCCATCACCAGGGCAAGGTTGCTGACCAGCCCGTCATTCGCTCCGAAGACGACCGGACGAAGAACGGCGTTCGCCTGCGTCTCGTGCGGCGAAGCCTCCTTGTCCGGAAGCGGCTTCAGGAACGGTATCCGGTTCCAGAATCGAAGGGATTGCATTGGGCTGCTCCGGGCATACGACTCCGAGAGAGTCTATCCGACGGCGCTGCCCGCCCGGTGGACCCGCCAGCCTGGCGGTGCCAGGCATCGATCGTGACGGCCGCGCGTCGCGTTCAGGGGAGTCGCGGCGAGGTGCCGCGCGGCGTGGCTCAGCGGCTCTGTTGCGCGGGAGGAGCTGGTGGGCCTCGCCGAATCGGCGCCGTGAGCGGCCCATGTACCCTGCCTGATCGACAGCCTGTCGGCTTCGAGAAGGAGGGCTCGTTCCATGGCCAAAGGTCTCGCCTTGCCGGCCGCCGCGGATGCCGTGCGCATCGTGCCGTTGCACATTCCCGACGAGCTCGGGGTTGTTGGCGCGGTGGCCCCGGCCGCTCCGGCGCCCCAGCTGACCTATCACAACGGCCCACTGCTTGCGGCGGTGGAGGTCTTCACGATCTTCTGGGGAGATGCCTGGACGACGGCCAACAAGACTCTCGCCGGCCAGATCAACTCCTTCTTCGACACCATCCTGGTCAGCCCGCTGATCGATCAGCTCGGCGAGTACGGAGTCGCGGGCCAGCCGATCGGCCACGGGAAGCGGATCGGCACGACAACGATCACCTCGCCGAGTCCGGGGCATTCGGTCTCGGACGGGGCGATCCAGCATTTCCTCCAGGCCGAGATCGGTTCGTCGGCGACCTTCCCCAGGCCGACGCCGAACACGCTCTTCTTCATCTACCTCCCGCCGGGCACCTCGGTCGCCCAGGGGGGAGCGCGTTCGTGTCAGGCGTTCTGCGGCTACCACAACGACATCGCCGGTCAGCTCTACTACGCCGTGATGCCGTTTCCTGGATGCAGCGGCTGCACCGGAGGCCTCGGTCAGCTCGACGCCCTGACCTCGACGAGCTCGCACGAGCTCTGCGAAGCGATCACCGACCCGGTACCCGGCCGAGGCTGGTACGACGATGGGGGCAACGCGGAGATCGGCGATTTGTGCGCGTGGAAGACCAAGACGGTCTCGGGAATGACGGTCCAGCTCGAGTGGTCGAACAAGGCCGGGGCCTGCATCTAGCGCGCTTCTCCGCGTGCCTATCCTTCGGCCGCGTTCCGAAGCCTCAGGCAGTGATTGACGCGGAGCAGCCGGAAGCCGCGCTGATCCGACGGCGAAAGCAGCTCGCGACTCCCTGCATCGAGATGAGCTCCGGCTGATCGACCGCGTGGGTCTCCCCCTCGTGGACGATCGTGGCCGACCCGCTTGCGCCAACTCCGGACGCGCTGGGACTGGGCTCTTCCATTGGCGGCATCCGGGAAGTACCGTTGTTCCGGAATGAGGAAGCGAGACCTCGACGCCGCCGCAGCTGCGCTCATCCTGCTTCTGGCAGGATGCACGGGCGGGGGGACCCACGGCTCGAGCATGACTCCCGTCGAGACCGGCCCGATCTCGCATGCCACCGGCCCGACGGACCTCGTAGTCCGGGCGAGCTCCGGCGGGGGCTTGCTACCCGAGAGCCTTCGCCTGGCCGAACTGCCGGATGTGTCCATCTACGGTGACGGCCGGGTCATCTTGCTGGGCTCGCACGCCACCGGACCCCAGGACCCGCTGCTGCCGGAGCTCATCGAAACGCGTGTCACCGCCGATGCCATGGACCTGGTCCTTGCGGCTGCCCGGGACGGAGGTGCGCTGGGGCCCGACCGACGTTACGACCTGCCCGGCGCCTACGACCTCTGGACAGTGGCGTTCGTGGTGACCGCCAACGGGACGACTCACCGCGTGTCCGTGTACGCCCTTGGTTTCGATGGCGAGGACCGGCTCGCGCCACCCGGGGAGATGGACGCACGCCGGAGTCTCGGCACTCTCCACGACCGGCTCCAGAACCTCCGGGCGTGGCTTCCGCAAGGCGCCGTGGCGATCGAATCGACGTACGAGCCGCCCGCAATCCGGGTCTTCATGTCGCGGCTCGTGGACTGGTCCACCGCGGTCGGGAGCGCCACGCCCGCGCCGGCCAGCCCCCGGGCCGATCAGGAGATCCGCAACTGGCCGTTTGGCGAGATCCCCGAGGCGTTCGGCACCGCGATCGGCAAGCAACGACTGTGGTACTGCGCGGTAGTTGGGCCGGACGATGCGGTAGCAATAGGCCTCGATGGAGCCACATGGGATACGAGGTGGCGGGCGGCCGGGAATCTGTATCAGATCGTGGCCAGGCCGCTCTTGCCGGACGAGTCGGGCTGTCCGACCGGTACGTGACAACTCTGGCCGTTCGAGCGCCCCGACCAACGTTTCGAACCACTGCGGCCGGTGGGTATGATTGGCCCGTCCGCGCTACCTGGAGGAGTGGCCGCGGGTTCCTCGGCCAGACGCGAGACGGCGCGGGCTGACTGTCGAAAGGACGGCCTGACGTGCCAACTGCCCAGGTGTCCCGCTCCATACCCAGCCCCCGCTCGCTCAGCAGGCAGAGAAGTCGTCCCCGCCAGGTGATCGCCGCCACCCGGGTAGGGCTCGTTGCCGCGGCTATGGCGCTGGCGGCTGCGGGCTGCGCGAGCGCCGGCACATCACCCGTGCCCACGAGCGGAACCACGTCTCTGGCGACCGCCCGCGAAGCCACGTTGCTACCGACCGCGAGCCAGAGTGGTCGGCCTGACGCCACGGGCACGCCACTCTCCGGTTCGACGGCCCTCGCCGACATTCCGCCCGGACGCGAGATTGCCGAGGGCGGAGGCGGCCCGAAGTCATACACCTTTCGCGAGGAGTGGCGGCGGGCTCGCTCGGTCGCACAGGAGTGGCGCAGCGGCGCGTACCTCGTCTCCGGTGTCGGAAGCTTCGTCAACGACGACGGCGTCCCGAGTTCCTGGACGTTCGATTTCGTCGACAGGGTTAGCCCCGATGCCGTGCTCGTGGTGGAGATAGACCCATGGGGCAAGGTCACCGCGACCCGCGAGATCACGGGCACGGGAGCGAGTTCGCTCGTCGGCCCGAACGCCGGCCGCATACCCTACGCGGTCATCGACAGCGACACCGCGGTCGGGATCGCGAAGGTGCCAATGGATTCGCGCTACGACCTCACGAAGACGAGGGACCCGCGCATCGCCCTCGGCTTCAGTGTCCTTGACGGCAGCGGTCCATATTGGACGTATACGGTCTTCCACGAACCATCGGCCGCATACGTCTCCGCCCGAATCGACGCGTTGACCGGCGCAGTGACGCTGACGGACTGAGCCGTACCCTCCGATGCTGGGGAGAGCTGAGGCTCGTTGGCAACGGCCCGAATCCCTCCGGGTGCGGGATCGCCGCTATGGGCTCAGGTCTTTCGCCCGACGATCCCGAAGTGGTACGGCGGCAGGTCGATCGGGTCTTCGGTCCGAAACCCTTCCTGCCTCATCCACCGCCGGCAGTCCTCCGGCTTCGGACGGATCGGCAGCGACGGGCCGCGTGGCGTGGGGCGATTGCTGACCCAATGCATGACGGCGGCGATCCCTCCGGGGGAGAGGATCCTGAATGACTCGCGAAGCAGCCGGCGCGGTTCGTCGGCGTGGAGGATGTTGAAGAGCATCACGTAACCGACGCTCGCGTCAGGCAGCCCGGTGCCATGCGCGGCGAAGTCCCGGAGGTGTACCTCGACGTTCGTGAGGCCGGCTTCCCCGGCTCTTCGAGCGGTCTCCCGGACCATCTCGGGTTCGATGTCGAAGGCATGGACCGTGCCCTCGATGAGCCCGGCGGCCGGGACGGTGAAGGTCCCGTAGCCGCAGCCGAGATCGACGGCGCTCGACGTCTCGGGCGTCAGGCCGAGGAGCACGAGCGCGCGGGACGGGTCGAAGAATTGCTCCCACATCGACTCATCCGGCATCCCGCTTTCTCGAACCTTCATCTCGATTCCTCCGCGTCCGCGTCGGGCCACCGTTGAGGGTAGTGTCGCCGGTCTGGGATGGTCACGCGCAAACGCGGCAGCCGATCTCACGCGAGGACGACTTCAGGCGAACGTTCGGCCCGGCCCGGCCTGCGCTGGCTGCCTGCGCGTCCGGCCGGAGGGCACTTCACGCACGGAATCAGCTCCGCCGGCACTCGTCACGTCCCGCAAGACGCCGCGCACGACGGGCTCACCAGGGATTCCGGGCCCAATGTCGCCGACATGTGAATTCGGAAAGATGCGCGGCTGGTCGCGGGCGGGCCGGGCCGCCGGCGCTTCGGGAGTCAGGACGACGCCGCTCGCGGAAGGTCGTCGCGGATGATCGTGCCCGCGTGAACGACCAGCTGGATGTTGCGGAGGGCGCGGATGTCGTCGAGGGGATTGCCGGCGACGACCAGGACGTCGGCCGCAAGACCGGGCGTCAGCGTGCCCACCTTGCCCTCGAGACCGCAGACGTGGGCCGCGTTCCGGGTGGAGGCGACGATGAGGTCCATCGGGTCCATGCCGGTCTCGGCCATCTGATCGAACTCGTACGTCGGGATACCGAGAACGGAGCCACCGGCGTAGTCGCTGCCCAGCGCCACCTTCACGTGGAGCTTCACCGCATACATCAGGGCGTCTCGCTGACCCGTGCCACCCGTCCGATCGAGCGCGGTAAAGGTCGGGACGACGTAGACGCCGCCGTCGGCCATCCGCTGCAGGCTTTCGTTCGAAACCGGATCCGTGGGCAGGTGGGCGATGTCGTCCACGCCGGCGTCGAGCAGTCTCTCGAGGAGATCGCCGCGGGTCACGTGGGCGGATACAGGCAACCCGCGGGCGTGTGCCGTCTCGACCGCCACCCTCAGCTCCTCGGCCGTCGGCATGGGCAGGCCGCCCGGGCCGGCCGGCCCGATCGCGATACCGTCGAGGCTGCTTCCCGCAGCTTCCCCGAGGCCGTCTTCCAGGGCGAGTTTGATGCCGTCGACACCCCTGGCGAACTCGTCTTCCACGGCCAGGCGGAATTCCTCGGCCGAGGCGGCGAACCGCTGCCCGAAGCCGCCCGGTACGGCGAGCATGCTGCCGAAGGAGACCAGGCGGGCCAGATGCGGGTCGCCGGAAGTCTTCGCTCGGAATGCCTTGAGGCCGTCGATGTCGGCCGGCGAAGCGCCTTCGTCCCGGACCGTCGTGATGCCGCCCGCCGCCCAGGCGCGCAGGTTCGACTCGGAGAAGCCCTGGTGGACGTGGGTGTCGATGAAGCCCGGCAGGATCGTGGCGCCATGCAGATCGATCGTTCGCGTTCCGGCGGGGATGGGCGTGGCAGAGGCCGGCCCGGCCGAGGCGATCCTGTCGCCGGCGATCAGGACGACGGCGTCGGCAACGGGCCCGGATTCGGTGCCGTCGATCAGCGTCCCGTGCGTGAGAGCGAACGTGACGTCGGACGAGGGAGTCGCGGCCGGGCCGCACGCGCCGGAGGCAGCCGCGATAGCCGCGGCGCAGAAAGCGGCCGCCAGAGCTCGCCCGCCGCGGCGCCGGCTACCGGACCGGATTCGGACGTACTTCATCCGCCACTCCTCGCCGCCCGGCTGGACGATGACCCGCACCGCCCGCCCCCGTGGCGCGCGTGAGCCGCCCGACGCCCTCCGCCATCGCCTCAGGTTCCAGGCCGAACCGCAGCCG
>VFSW01013065.1_pt1 | contig 11559 bp, 12 predicted proteins | sample 5358111 | NCBI WGS metagenome assembly VFSW01 (sample SAMN11554181, study PRJNA540505) | mine drainage metagenome | isolation source: sediment from site ElyBrook_90M | place: USA: Ely Copper Mine, Vershire, VT | collected 2017 | reverse complement strand
AATTTCCCCACATACATATTGTTACGAGTATTTTCCCACCAATTTTTGCCAAAAGGCCCGCAAAAAAAAAACGCGCCCGCCCAACGGCCCGCCCGCCATTTGAAATCAAAGCATTTAATTGCTTGGCGGAGTCGCCACCCACCCCACATACATCTCCGGAGCGGTATTGGTCGGGAGCTTCAGCAACAGACCGCGTGCCACTACCGGAATCGGAGTAGTCGTGGTTTGCAGCTGCCCGAGACCGCTAAGGTTAAAAAACGAGGTGAAGCTAAACGTGTTCACCGTAACCGGACCGCTCGCCGAGTAGCCGATCAGTGCGTTGTTTGAGAGTTGGAAGGCACCGGTATTCCCATTGCTGACCGTGACGCTACCCGGCACGAACATGCCGTACACGCCCTGGAGGCGCAACGAGATCATCGATGGCGTAAAAACGTTGCTGGCGAAGCTGCCGCCGATGAAGATCCTCTGGCCTACGGCGACGGAAGTGTCGTTGAACACCGCATTCAGCACTGGGCCACTCAGGAAACAGATATCGTAGGTGGTCACCGCGCTGACATCGATCGTCTGGATGGTATCGACTTCATTGACCATGTCCGCGCCCGTCTCACCCACCCACATGGTGATTTGCTGAGCCTGGCCGGACCCATTTGTTGTCACCTGCAGCACCCGGCCCGACACAAACGAATGTGCCGTGGTGATGACTTCCACGCCGCTTGCCATCAAGCTGCCGTCTGCCTGGAAATAGCCCTGCACTGCGACATAAGCGGGCGTCGCCAGATCGTTGATGTTCCATCCGCTATTGAACTGAGTGGAGCTGTTCACATCGATCGTCAACTGCCGACCGTAGGGGCCTTGCAGCACGAACGAATTGCCGGCAGCGTTGACAGAAACCAGTCCGCCCATCAGATCGCTGACCTCGCCATCGGGATCACTGGCTTTGGTGGCTTTGACGTAGATCACAGGGTTGACCGCGCCTGTGACTTGCCCGTTGGCGTCAACCGCGACCGACTGCCGGATGTCCATTTCCATCTTGAGTCCGGCAAGCCCGTTGCTGCTCACTACCATCGGCGTGGGGAAATTCACCGTGACGGTGTACGGATTCTGACTGTTGGGGAATGTTCCATTAATGGTACTCAGAGCCGGCGGATTCTGTGTCATGTCGACGTAAGAGATCACCGGACTCGCCAGCACGAACGTGGCGCTGGTATAGGTACCCGCTGCTACGGAATTGAAAGCCAGAGGAGAACGCAACCCAAGCAGGCGCGCAAAGTCGACGGTCACCGGCGTCGAGATCACCGTCGCCGTGCCGCCGCCCTGGCCATTGAGCGTGACAGAATTCAACGTGACGTCGAAGCCCACAACCGAAGCCAACGGCGCGTCTTCTCCGGTCATGAACACATTCGCGGACTGCCCCTGCGACAGCGACGTCGAGGAATTCGAAGCGCATCCCAACCCAATCATCGTAAGCGCGAGCAGCACTCCAAGTACAAAGAACCGTTTCATAGCAGAACTCCAATGCGAAAGTTTTGAAAGTGAAGTGTGTCTGGGGAAGACGCGAGTTTCTTCACGATGATGGAAACACAGCACATTCCCAAATGTCGCGTAACTATGGTGCATGGTTACCTGGGCCGAGGGAGCAGAGCTATTCGATTGAAATGGCGGGACTTGCAACAAAACCAACAGAGAGAACTGCCAGGGCATGTACTTTCGTGGGTCAAGTCGCGGAGAATCGCGTATGGCGCCCATTCTTACTTCGCCGATTTTTGCGGCGTTCGAGCGGGGCAATTGGCTTCCACCCGAACTGAAGCAGCGCGGCTACTTCAACTCGAGCACTTCCTTCTCTTTCGCCTTGCTCATCTCTTCCATTTTCTTGATTTCGTCATCGGTCAGCTTCTGAATCTCTTCCATCGAGCGCTTCTCTTCGTCTTCGGTGATTTTCTTGTCTTTCATCGCCTTCTTGATCGCGTCATTGCCATCGCGCCGAATGTTTCGGATCGCGGTGCGATGCTCTTCGAGCACTTTGTGGAGATGCTTCACCATGTCCTGCCGCCGCTCCTGCGTCAGGGGTGGAACGGGAACGCGAATCAGCTTCCCATCATTCATCGGATTCAACCCCAAGTCCCCGCCGCGAATCGCCTTCTCAATGGCTCCGAGCGACGATGGATCGAAGGGCTGCACGGTAATCAGCTGGGCCTCCGGCGCGTGCACCTGTGCAATTTGGCTCAGGGGCATCTGCGAACCGTAATAGTCCACACTCACGCCGTCGAGCATGTGTACGGAGGCACGCCCGGTCCGCACCGCCGCCATCGCCTTACGAAAATCCTCGACCGCTTTTTCCATGCGGGTTTTCAGTTGAGCATACGTTTCTTTCAGCCCAGCAATTGACGCCATAATGGCCATGATTTCAGCTCCGTCCTGCTACAAACTCAAAACGTCGAATTATAAACCCGCCAAAAACAAGCTGCCACGGATTCCCACGGATCTACACGGATCAGGTTTCTCAATCCGTGTGAATCCGTGATGATCCGCGGCTAGTCTAAGCGCACACCATCGATCCGATTTTCTCGCCCAACACCACGCGCCGGATGTTCCCGCGCTGATTCAGATTGAAGACGATGATGGGCAGATCGTTATCCTTGCACAAGCTGATCGCGGTCGAATCCATCACTTTCAACCCCAGTTTCAGCACGTCCATGTAGGTAATCTGATTGAACTTGCGGGCGCCGTCGACCTTCATCGGGTCGGCATCGTAGATGCCATCGACTTTCGTTGCCTTCAAGATCGCGTCCGCCTTAATTTCCATGGCACGCAGCGACGCCGCGGTGTCGGTCGAAAAATAAGGATTGCCGGTACCCCCGGCAAAAATCACGACTCGCCCCTTTTCCAGATGGCGAATGGCGCGCCGCCGGATAAACGGCTCGGCCACCTGATTCATTTCAATCGCGGTCTGCACCCGCGTATAGACGCCCTGCTTCTCGAGCGCATCCTGCAGGGCGAGAGCATTGATGACGGTAGCCAGCATACCCATGTGATCGGCCGAGACGCGGTCCATGTCCTTGGCCTGGTCGGCGACGCCGCGGAAGAAATTGCCGCCACCGACGACAATTGCCAGTTGCACTCCAACTTTGTGGACATCGCTGATCTCAGCCGCGATCTCGTGGATACGCGGGGTGTCGATGCCAAAGCCCTGGTTCGCGGCCAGCGCCTGACCGGACAGCTTGAGCAGAATGCGTTTGAAGGCAGGAGTCGTCATGATCCGTTGTCAGTGGCCATTCATTTTCGGAGCGTCATCCCTCGCAGACACTCAATCATCGCATCCCGGGAGATCCTTCGCTCCGTCTGAAAACCGGCTACGCTCAGGATGACGCCACTTCAACACGCCGGGAAGAGTTGGGTGTCCAAAAAAAAGGCGCCCCGCAGGGCGCCCTGAATTACTCGGCCTTAGGCTCTGTAGGCTTCGTGATCGCGATGGTCTCGCCCGCGTCGCCCACTTTGAACCGCGCGAATCGCCGCACGGCGATATTCTCGCCAAGCTTGCCGATCTTCGAGGCGATCAGTTGCCCGATCGAGATGGTTTGGTCCTTGATGAAAGGCTGCTCCAGCAAGCAGACTTCCTCATAGAACTTTTCCATCTTGCCGGCAACCATCTTCTCGGCGATATGCGCCGGCTTGCCGCTGGCGATCGCCTGCGCGAGGAAAATATCCTTCTCGCGGGCAAAGTCCGCGGGCGTAACGTCTTCCTTGCGGACGTACTTCGGGTCGCTGGCCGCGATATGCATCGCGACGTCGTGCACCAGCTCCTTGAAGTCTTCGGTGCGAGCCACGAAGTCGCTCTCACAATTGACTTCGACGAGCACACCAATCTTGCCGCCGGCGTGAATGTAGCTCGCCACCGATCCTTCGCTGGTCACGCGAGTTGCCTTCTTCGCCGCCACCGAAACGCCCTTCTTGCGCAGAATCACGACCGCCTGCTCCATGTCGCCCTTGGCTTCGGTCAAAGCCTGCTTGCAATCCATCATCGGAGCCCCGGTCTTTTCCCGGAGATCTTTCACCTGTGCCGCTGAAATATTCACTGTAGTAGTACCCATAATTGGAATTCCTTCGTAGAGACGTAGCTTGCTACGTCTCTTCTCGCCATATGCCGATCTGCCTGCGTCGGCAGGAGACGTAGCAAGCAACGTCTCTACAGAAACAACGACCCGCGCCGGACGACCCGCGCGGGTCTGATTTCCCCTTAGGGATGAATGCCCGGTTTGTCACTCAGTACTAGCCATTAACAACTAAACTGTTTGGCTCTCGACCTTCGGCATCTCCGGCTCTTCGTTGGCCACTGGCTTCTTATGTGTACCCGGACCCAGCACCTCTTCCATGCTGATGTCTTCCGATGCATCCACCGCGCCCGCTTCCTCGGGGTGATACTCACCCGCCGCGTCCGCAGCCGCTTGCGCCGCATCCGAAGCCGCCTGCATATCCGCCACCTGCTTGTCGGTCATCAACTGCGCGCCTTCCGCAATCGATTCCGAAATCTTCGACGTGAACAGCCGGATCGCCCGCAACGCATCGTCGTTGCCAGGAATCACATAATCCACTTCGCTGGGATCGCAATTCGTATCGACCACGGCGACCACCGGTATGCCCAGCTTGCGGGCTTCCCGCACTGCGATCTGTTCCTTATTCGAATCGATCACGAAGATCGCATCGGGCAGGCGGTTCATGTTCTTGATGCCGGCCAAATTGGCCTGCAGATGTTTGCGCTCTCGTTCAAGCTTAATGACTTCCTTCTTCGGCAGCAGCTCGTAGCGGCCGTCGGTGGCCATCTCGTCGAGCTCCTTCAGCCGCTTTACCGACTTCTGCACGGTGACCCAGTTGGTGAGCAATCCGCCCAGCCAGCGCTGGTTGATGTAGAAGCCGCCGCACTTGGTCGCCTCTTCGGCGATTGCGTCCTGCGCCTGGCGCTTGGTCCCCACGAAGAGAACGATCTTCCCTTCGGCCGCCAGATCTTGCACAAACTTCGACGCCTCTTTGAACATCTTCAGCGTCTTCTGCAAATCGATGATGTAGATCCCGTTGCGCTCTCCGAAGATGAATTCCTTCATCCTGGGATTCCAGCGCTTGGTCTGATGCCCGAAGTGAACACCCGCCTCGAGCAACTCCTTCATGGTAATGGTAGCCAATGAACCTCCTGTTTAGTCTGCATCCTTCGCGTTAAGTCCCGCTCCGGATTGCCATTCCGTCCCCGCGCCGCGAGGCACGGAAGAATTGAACACCTAAATCACTTTTCGTGGAGACACAGCTTGCTAGGTCTCTCTCGCCACGAGCCGGCCTGCCTCCGCCGGCAAGAGACGTTGCAAGCAACATCTCTACAGAAATTACCGTTTCGAGAACTGGAAGCGCTTGCGAGCGCCCTTCTGCCCGTACTTCTTGCGCTCTTTGCCGCGCGAGTCGCGGCTTACAAATCCCTCGGATTTCAGCTTCTTCCGCAGTTCCGCGTTGAACTGCATCAGAGCGCGAGCGATGCCGAGCTTTACAGCATCGGCCTGTCCGCGTACGCCGCCGCCCAAAACACTGGCAACAACATTGAACGAAGCAGCCGTCTCCGAAGATGCCAGCGGAGCCTTTGCCGCTGAGCGCTGCGCCGGAGTTACGAAATATTCCTCAAATGCGCGCCCGTTGACCTTGAAATCGCCGCTTCCCGGACGCAAATAAACGCGGGCAATCGCCGTCTTCCGGCGTCCCGTTCCGTAGTATTGAACCAATTCAGCCATTTAGCTTTTAGCTCCTAGCTGCTAGCTTCTAGCTCAAACCAGAAGCTGCGCCTCGTTATCATTTCCGTTCGGCGTCATCCTGAGCGCAGCCGCTTTTCAGGCGGAGCGAAGGATCTCGCGCGGATCGCTCGAATCTCTAAGCTCTCACTTCCAGCTTCAAATCCTGCGGCTTCTGCGCCTGGTGCGGATGCTTGTCTCCCTTGTACACATTCAGCTTCGACAGCATATGAGCCGCCAGCTTGTTTTTAGGCAGCATGCGCTTCACCGCCGCTTCAATCACCGCTTCGGGCTTGCGCACCAGCCGCTTCTTGTAGTCTTCCGTCCGCAGTCCACCCGGATATCCGGTGTAATGCTGATACACCTTCTGCTCCGCTTTCATGCCGGTGGTGCGAATCTTCTCGGCATTGATCACGATCACGTGATCGCCGGTATCGAGGAACGGCGTATATCGCGGATTCTCTTTGCCCATGAGGATGCGAGCCACCTGTGAAGCCAGGCGCCCGAGCGTCTGCCCGTCTGCATCCACGACGTACCACTTGCGCACAATTTCCCCCTGTTTGGGGAAATACGTAGACATCGGAAACTCTCCCAAGATTTGAAAAAAAGGCTGCGAAAGAGACCGCTCGTTGATTCCCCGACGAGGACGCCAGGACCATCAGGCGGGCAACCACACTACTTCCAACGTCTTTAATTTACCGGACCCTGAAAGCAATTGTCAACGCACGTTTTGAACTTCCAGCAACCGTCACGCGGGAACAGCCGCCGCGGCTGTCCGTTGAGCAAAGCTCGGCAGTTCTTCCAGGCTACATGGCTCTCGTCATGCGCAAGTTACTACCGATTCGATGTACTACCGTATGTACTACCGAAGCAACTTCCTTTACAGGCCCGTGCGATAGTAGGGTACGGGCACAAACCTACGATTCAGAGGCACCATGAGACTACGAATCATCCCCATCCTGGCTGCGTGTCTGATCTTTTCCCTGCCATCCTTCGCGCAACGAGGTGAACATCATCGCGACTTCGGGGGCGGATTACATTCCGCGCCGCGGTCCATCTGCCTTTCACGGCTCGCCGCGACAGTGGGGCGGATCTTTTCGCGACCATGAAGGACATCCCGAATATCCCCACGTTCATCGCAACGGCGAATGGATTGGCCACGAGTGGGGACGCGACGACGCGCACTTTCATCTCGACCATCCATGGGCATACGGCCGCTTCTACGGAGGCTTCGGGCCCCGCCACGTCTGGCGTCTGGCCGGAGGCGGCCCGGGACGCTTCTGGTTCGGCGGCTATTACTTTAACGTCGCACCGTTTGACACGGGCTATTGCGGCGACTGGGATTGGAATGACGATGACATCACGCTCTACGACGATCCCGACCACGAAGGCTGGTATCTCGCCTACAACGTGAGGCTAGGCACGTACATTCACGTAATGTACCTGGGACGATAGGAAGAGTAGCGCCTTTTCAGCAGCGGGCGTCCTCGCCCGCCGCGTCTATACCTCGGAAGGCGGACCGACGTCACTCGTACGCCAGCGCGTCAATCGGGTCCTTCTGCGCGGCCTTGTATGCCGGATAAATCGCTCCCGCAGCAGCGCCAACAATCGCAATGATCGCCGCCCTCAGCATCCATTCATTGCTCCTGTCAATATGGACCAGGGGCCAGTGCTGCTCGATGCCCAGACGCGCTAATAGACTTACAACCACGCCCACCACAATCCCTGACACGGCCAGCAGCAGCGTCTCCCGCAATACCACGTTCACGATATAGAGCTTCGACGCGCCCATCGATTTCAGAATCCCAATCTCCCGCGTGCGTTCCAACACAGCCGTGTAGATCGCCTGGAAGATCACGAGGAACCCGATGATGACGCTCACCCCTATGACGACTCCGATAAACGGCCGGAATCCCGGCAGGTTGCTCGGTGTCATCATGCTCAGATACTCCCGTGTGGACAGCACCGAATATTTTTCCATCCCGGGCTGGCTCTTGACCTGGGCGACGACCTGGTCTGCATTGGCCGGATTGTCCAGCTTGACGTAAAACACCGACGCCTTGCCGGTGGCCCCGACCAGTTCCTGCAGCGTCGCGATGGGTACAAATTTGCGCGCGCCTCTGCCGTTCTCGACGATCCCGCAGATGCGAAACGGGTGATTCAGTATCTCCATCGTGTCGCCGACCTTCACATTCTTCTGGCGGGCGATGAAATCGTCGACCAGCGCATCATCCGGCCCCTGAAATGGCCCACCCGCCACGTACTGAAACGGCCCGGCCAGAGCCTCGAAAGTAGATATGTCGATGCCATCGATTACCTCCAGGCTGCCTCCCGTAACAATCTGCCAGATAACCGGGCTTACCACCTTCACGTGGGGCATGCGGCGCAGGACGTCCGCCACTTTCACCGACACCGGAGCTCCACTGACGCCCATCAGGAACGACGATCCGGGCGGCTGCACGATGACGTCCGCCCCAATCCCAGCGGTTCGATTCTTGGAGTCGTTCATGATCCCGTAGCACAGACCGACGATCAGCAGGATCAGCGTGACTTCCAGCGCAATCGCCACAATACTGATCAGCGAGCGGATAGGCCGGTGCACCAGGTTGGCAACCACCATCTTGTTCATCATAGGAATGTCGACTCGTTCGGGAAAAACTGATGCCCACTTGTCGCTGTGTTTGCGAGACGTGGAGACTTTGACCGGAACACTGCTGGCAGTACCCTACTGACTTTCCCGCACTGGCACCACCAGGCTCGATTGCGGCTGGTCCAGGCGCTCCACCACCGCTCCCGGAGGCTGCGCGAGCACGAACTGCTCATCTTTCAGCTGAGTGTTGATCTCCACCTTCAGCATGTTCAGCGTAATGTCATACTCCTCTTCCGGCAGGTAAATCTCGATCCGCGAAGGGAAGTTGAAGCCGCCATAGTCCTTATATTCCGCGTACCGGGCGTCGGTCGATACCTTGCCGTCATCGCTGTAAATGTATTGCCGGTGCGGCTGGAGGTCGGTGCGCGAAAAGATGATCTTACGCGCCAGCCTCCATCCATTGTCGGACTTCTTGATTACCGTAAGCTCGTAGTCATCCTGCAGGACGCGGTGTCCTTTCCCATCATGCAGAATCTCGTAGCCATTTTCGAGCACGGCAATTTCTGAATCCGGATCAATGCGCCGGATCAGCAGCGCCTCATAAATATTCCGCGGCCGGATGTTCTCCATCGGCTGGTCGGATTTAGCCGTCGTTGCCTGGTCTTTTCCGATCACGAACTTGTTCTTCGGCGGAATCCAGAGCTTGAAGTCCCTGCCGTCGCTGACCATGTCGAACGCCGTCGTGCGCACAATGGGCATCAGACCGATCAGGTGCAGCCAATCCGGCGTCCGCGCCAGCACATAACCGCGGATTTCCTTGTAGTCGGTGACGTGCCCCTTCTTCATCCCTCCGGCAGAGCTGTCAATATCCACCGTCGCCGTGAGCGAATGCAGGGTCTCGGCCTGCTGGTTAACGCGATCAATAAAGCCCTGTTGCGAGGATTCCTTGAGGGGGGCGTTGGAGTATTGGTCTTCGACCGGACGCGTGCGGAACAGACAGCCCGTGGTGGGCAGTACTCCCAACAATACGATTACAGCCCCAAAACGCGAACTACTTCTCATGAAGATATGAAGGTACCTCCAAGAATATTTGAGTATACCGCGTCCGAAAGGGTTCAAAACCCTGAGTATCTGGTTTCGAAAGGGGGTTCGGAACTCATGTGCGCCTGATCACAGAGGGTGAAGACTCCCCCTTTCACGATCCCAGTCGACGCACTCGTAGGCGCCGGGTGCTCTATCCTAATCACGATGCGTTTTGGCGAGACTAGGGCCCGCCTTGGGCAAAGCGAAGGGGTGGGCTTGGGGTAGGGTAGTCACCCACTTACCAAAGTCAACCCCACTATCGTCAGACCTGAACTTATATTGACATCGTCTAAACTGTCCTTATCGTGCGCAAGTTCGTCTGGCTCATACTGATCGCGGCAATCGGCACTGCAGGGTGGTTCGCCTGGGCTGTGCTCACGCCTGTCGAACCCTCAGGCGAGACCTTTGTCATGCTGCGCGCCGGATATTCCACCCGACGCATTGCCGCCGAACTTAAGAAAGCCGGCATCATCCGCAGCCAGGAGGCTTTCATCCTCTGGCACTACTACCACCACGGACGCTCGCTGAAGGCCGGCGAATATTTTTTCGACAAGCCGGCCAATATCATCGACATCCAAAAACGCTTGCGCCGCGGCGATGTCTACTTCCACACGGTGGTCGTTCCCGAAGGCTTCACTATGTTCGACATTGCCCGGGCCGTCGAAGCGGCCGGGCTCGGCCCCGCCGATCAGTTCCTGAGAGTGGCCGAATCGGCCACAAGTCTTGTCGCCGACATCGATCCCCCAGCCCACTCTCTGGAAGGCTATCTCTTCCCCGACACCTACGAGTTCACGCGCATGATGACCATGCAAGAAATGGCCGCAGCCATGGTTAAGCAGTTCCGCCAGATCGCGACGCAGATCGGTCTGATCTCGAACGTGTACAGCGCAGTCTCGGACGGCCCAAGTTTCTCCCTTTCTCCGCACGAGATCGTGACCATGGCCTCCATCGTGGAAAAAGAAACATCAGTCCCCGAGGAACGCCCCATGGTGGCAGGCGTTTACTACAACCGCTTGATGAAGCACATCGCCCTCGACGCCGATCCCAGCGTCATTTATGCGGAACTCCTGGCAGGCAGGTACCAGGGCGCGCTGCACCATGCCGACATGCACTTCGCTTCGGCCTATAACACGTATCGCAACGCCGGCTTGCCTCCGGGTCCCATCGGCAATCCCGGACGCAGCGCGTTAAAAGCAGCTATGCACCCCGCTCAAACCGACTACTACTATTTCGTCGCCGACGCCCAAGGCCATCACCGGTTCGCCCGGAGTCTCGAGGAGCACAATAAGAACGTGCTGGCGTACCGCAAGGCGATGAGGGGACGCTAACATTCTATGTGGGGACAGCCGCCCCGACTGTCCGCGCAGCGAAGCTCCGCCGCCGCTTTCGTACTCGGAACTGTTCCCACTTATAATCCTCCTGTGGATTCCGCCTCAACACGCCGCATTCTCGGTCTCGATGTAGGTTCGCGAAGAATCGGAGTCGCTGTTTCCGATCCGCTCGGCATCACCGCGCAAGGCCTCGAGACGCTCCATCGGAAAAACAAGAAGTACGACCTTCAATATCTCAACCGCATTATCCGCGACTACGAAGTTACAGAAATCGTCGTCGGACTGCCTCTCCGCATGAGCGGCGTCGAAGGCATCCAAGCCGAAAAGATCCAAGCCTTCGCCGAGGACCTCCGCAAGCACTTCAAACTCCCCGTCCACCTCTGGGACGAGCGCCTCACGTCTGCAGAGGCCAACCGCCTTCTGCGCGAGACCGACCTCTCGATCGAAAAGCGCGGCCAAGCCGTCGACCGCATGGCAGCCATCCTGATCCTGCAGGGATGGATGGAGAGCCGCGCTTCCAGACCATAGTTTCCCGCACCCGCCTCCGGTTTGCCCGGCGCGCGATGCCTCCGATATAGTTTCAGTTATGTTTGAGAACTTTGCCGCCACCGATCGCTGGTCCAAAAAACAGGTTCATTGCGTCTATCAGGCCATGATCGTCGCCATCGCGACGCGCCACGCTGATGCCGTCGACCTCAAGTTTCTGGTGGATGGACGAAAAGTCTGGGTAGCACTGCCGCATCCGGCCTGGGTGGAGTACAAGAAGCGCACGGGCGCGCCCATCACCGCCGGC
>VFSW01013064.1_pt1 | contig 11559 bp, 12 predicted proteins | sample 5358111 | NCBI WGS metagenome assembly VFSW01 (sample SAMN11554181, study PRJNA540505) | mine drainage metagenome | isolation source: sediment from site ElyBrook_90M | place: USA: Ely Copper Mine, Vershire, VT | collected 2017 | reverse complement strand
ACGGCGCAGCAGCGACGGCTCGACTCCGGCCATCCGGCACAAGCTCAAGGAGAAGGCGAAGTACGCGTCGGCTAGGCGCGGCGAGAGGGCGTCGAGATACAGCAGATAGCTGCAATGGATCGGCGTCCGGACAACGGGCATGGTCGTGACCGGAATCTCGACGATCGCTCCGCGTGACGTGCGAATCAGGTGAGCGGCGTTCCGCTTGAAACCATCGGAAAAATGGCCGAACAGCGAATGGCGCTCTTGCCGTTCTTCGGGGGTAAGATCTGCGTGGCGAAAGTAGTACCATCGGGAGAGAGGCCCGATAAACGTCGGCAGGTGCGATGCGTCGTAGACGTACCGGCTATCCACCAAGGCGTCGAGTAACGTCGGCGACATTGCGAAACCCGGTCCGCGAAATCCACGAGGCTCGCGGCCCGAGGCATCGGTAATCGCGGCGTGGGCCCGGTCGAGCTCGGTGCGCACCGCGCGATACTCGGCGTGCGCGATCCACGGCTCGTGGTCGAACGAATGGTTCCCAATCTCGTGCCCGGCCCGCGCAATCGAGGCGAGGCTCTCGCGATTCTTCTCGAGCGCCGCGTCCTGGCCGACGACGAACACCGTGATGGTGAGATCGCGCCGTGCGAGAAATTCCAGCACGCGCGGTACGACGCGATCGAGATACGAAGGGAACGTCTGCCAACTAGTGCCGCCGTGTATTTTTAGATACGACCACGCGTTGTCGAGGTCGAGCGAGAGGCTAGCACACGGCTTCATAGCGCGCCTCCTCCCGGCCGGCGGGGCATCCGGCAACCGCATCCGCGGCCTGCATCGCTATGCCGATCGTCTCGTTGACGTTGAGCGTCCCGCTCAGAATTTGGCTCGAGTTCGCAAGAAAGAGGCCTGAAACCGAGGTCCGCATGGGGAGAACGCGCTGCGCCGAGCCGACTTCGGGCAGAGCGAACACGTACGGGGCTCGCGATATGCGTAGCGCTCGCACGTGCGAGGGATCGAACGTTCGATGCATTCGTTGGAGACCGAGTATGAAAGACTCCTGAATCGATGCATCGTTCATGAGATAGAACGGCGATCGCGCATCGACGTAGCGCGGGAGGTAGACGAGCGAATGTCCGCCGAGCTTGTCGCGGTCGACGAGCGCCGTCATCTCGATAACGCCGGTAAACGGTATGCTTGAATCTGCGATGTTGGTAATGTACGCGTTGCCGAGCGGACGATCGAGCAGGAGCGAAGCGCACACGATACCGTGGTACCGTATCGACCGTAAGCGCAGCAACTCGCTGGGCGCGAGCGCATCGCAGATACGCGCTGCAATCGGGGCCGGCACCGTCACGACGATCTGGTCGTACGCCTCGGAAGTGGCATTAAACGCAATCGCCAAGCCGGCGCCCGACCTGCGGATCGCGGTCACATCGGCACCGGTCTCGATGCGCACGCCGAATTCGGCGAGACGCGTGGTGAGGCGATCGACGATCGTCGCATAGCCGCCTTCAACGTAGCCGAACTCTTCGCGCTTTTGGGAATTCTTTCTAGCTCCGAAGAGTCGCTTGATCGTTGCGTGTATGAAGGATGCGGAGGCCTGAGCGTAGGCGTCCCCGAGCTTCGCCCGGAGGAGAGGCTGCCACAAGCGCTCGTAAAGCGTTGCACCGAAAACCTTGCGAAGCCACTGCTCTGCCGTGATGGTGTCGAGATGTTCGAGATCGCGTTCGCGCGTTGCCTTTAGGACGCCCAGGCCCAGCCGTACTTTCTCGATCGGCCCCACGGCCGGAAACGCCACGAAATCGGCGAGGGTTGAGAACGGATGAATCCGGCCATCGATAAAGAACGCGCTTCCAACGCTTTTCCAGCGTAATGCCGACGTAAGGCCGAGTTCGTCGAGCAACGCCAGCAGATGCACGTCGGAACGGAGGATAACGTGGTAGTGGCGGTCCCACGTGGTGCCGCCGATCTCCCAAGGCGCGGCAAGGCCGCCGACGCTGGGCGAGCGTTCGAAAATGGTGACCGAGCGGCCCTCGCGAGCCAAACGCAGGGCCAGCGTCATGCCGAGCATCCCGCCACCGACGATTGCGACGCGCTGCGACATCAGCGTTCGACGACCGTGCCGCGACGAATTGCGTAATTGCGGGCGCACGACGTACAGGAGACGTCGGCGTTGCATTCTGCCGGCTCCTTGCCGAAGCGGCAGAGCACTTCGCCGCAACGGCATACGACCCCGACCGATCGTGCCGGGCTGCCGAGAACGAGATGAAAATCCGGGACGCTCTTGGTGACGAGCGATCCCATACCGACCATCGCAAACCGTCCGATCGTCAAGTCGTTGCCGATCGTGCATCCGGCGCCGATCGTCGCACCGTCGCGCACCAACGTCGGGAGCGTGGCCTCGTCGGGGTCGCTCGATCGCAACGACCGAAGATCCGCCGTGGTCGCGCGCGGAAAGCGATCGTTGGTAAACACCGTTCCCGCGCTGATCATCACGCCGTCCTCGAGCGTCACGGCGGTACACACATAGACCATCGCATTGAGTTTGCAACGGTTGCCGATGCGCACGTCGTACGCGATGTAGGTGTTCTCCCCGACGATGCACTCTTCGCCTAGGGTTGTGCCGTGGCGGATGTGGACGCCGTTCCAAATTGCCGTGCCCGCTCCGAGCCGCACACCCTCCTCGATGATGGCGGTGGGATGAACGCGAGCGCTCGGTAGCGTTGCGACGCTCATCGTGCCACCGCCGCGCGCCGGGTTCCCACCCGACGCGGTGAGGACCCGACGGCAACCCACGAATCGCAGGCCAGCGACGCGTATGCGGATTCCACGGCCTCAACCGACGCAATCGCGTCGGCCGGCGAAACTTCGACCGGTTCGAGGCCGCGGATCGCCTGAGCGAAATTACGCTGCAGCTTTGAGAAGGAGTCGAGCTTCTTATAGCCCTCGCCGATCGCGCGCCACTCACGATCCGACGCGAGTCGCATGCGGCTCTGGGCCCATCCGATCTCGAGCGTTGCCTTCGAGCCGTGAATGCGCAAGAAGTGCCCGAGAGCTTTGTCGATGCTCCACGAAAGATCGCTGGTGGCCAATGCCCCGCTCCGCGTGCGGACCGTGAGGGTCGCCGTGTCCTCGACGGCGAGGTTTTGGTAGCGTCGCAGTTCTTGCGCGCGTACTTCGTGGACCGGCCCAAGGAGGTAGCGAAACATGTCCAGGGCATGCGTGCCGTTGTCTACGATCACGCCGCCGCCGGAAATGTCGGGGTTGCTGTTCCACCTGGAGCCCATATCGAGCGACGACGTAAAGGCGTTCTCGACCAGCAAAATCTCGCCGAGCTGCCCATCGCTCATGAGTTGTCGGGCGGTTCTGATGTCGTCGACAAATCGGAACTTCGAGGCCATGCTGAGGATGACGCCCCGATCGTATGCGGCGGAAAACATGGCGCGTGCCGAGGTTGCGTCGAGCGCTAGCGGTTTCTCGCAGAGCACGTGTAAGCCGCGGGAAGCGGCAAACTCCGCGATCAAACGATGCGAGCTCGGCGGGGTCGCCACGATGATGCCGTCGAGTTCCTCCGTCGCTATCAAGGTAGGAACCGAACTGTATGCGCGTGCCCCGTAGCGCGTTTCGAACTCCGCAGCCGCATCCGGACGCTCGTCGCAAACGGCGACGATGTCGAGGCAGTCGGACGTTTTCGCGGCTTCGACGTGGGTAGCGCCGATCGCCCCCGCGCCGACGAGGGCCAACCTGACGCGATCGCTCTTAGGCACCTCGCACCGCGAGTTCCTGTGCGGTGCTCGCAACCGCATCGGCTACATAACGCACGTGCTCCTGGGTATAACGCTCGTTGATCGGCAGGACCAAAACATGCGCGAGCCCCTCGATCGTTCCCGGGAAGCGCTCGATACGGTAGTCCACCGCCTCCGGGCGAGCGATCGAAAACGGAAACTCGCTCTTTCCGAACGTGCGGCGCTTCTGGAAGACTTCACACATGAAGGACGGTTTTTGGATGTATCGCGGTGCGGAAGTCACGTTGGAGTCGCGAAGGAGCGTTGCGAATGCGGGCGGCCCGCCGGGATAGACCTTCTCGTCGATGCGAATCGCGTATTTCCAGTAGGTATGAACGCCCCGTGCCGGCACGACGGGGGTCCCGATTCCGGGCACGAGCCGAAGGAGTTCGGTCAGCTCCGCCGCGCGCTCGCGGCGCACCGCAATGTTGCGCTCGAGCTTCTGCATCTGGGCGTACGCTACGGCCCCTTGCAACTCGGATAAACGATAATTGAGCGCCAGGAAATAATGGTCGGGATTGGGATCCCCGTAGCCCCACGCTTTGTTGATAAAAAGGTACATGCGCCGCGCGACGGCGTCGTCGTCGGTTACCACGATGCCGCCCTCGCCGCACGTGATGTGCTTGCCCTGTTGGAGGCTAAAGCAGCCGATCGTTCCGAACGTGCCGACGTGACGCCCGGCATAGGTCGTCCCATAGGCCTGTGCGCAATCTTCGATGAGCGGGATGCCGCGTTCTTGCGCGAGCGCGACGATGGCGTCCATCTCGCAAGGGTTCCCGAAGAGATGCGTGACGACGATAGCGCGCGTGCGTTCCGATATGGCCGCCTCGATCGTTCCGGCGGTCACATTACACGTGAGCGGGTCGACATCCGCGAAGACGGGGATCGCCGCCTGGTACACGATCGGGGACAACGCTCCCATGTCGGTGATGGGCGTGGTGATGACCTCGTCACCCGGTTCTAAATCGAGGGCGGCGATGGCGACGTGTACTGCCGCGCTTCCGGAGGCGCACGCAAACGCATGTTTCGCTCCGATTCTGCGAGCGAAGTCTTTCTCCAGACGCGCTACGAAGGTTCCCTTCGTGCTCGTCAACGTGCCCGACGCGAGAACCTGGTCGAGGGCTTCGCGTTCTTCGGGCCCAAACGACCTGCCGGAGGCGTCCTGATCGTTCGGTAACGCGAGGGATGTGATTCCTGGGATCATCGTATGCATGAAGTTCTCCGTGAGCGTGTTAGTTTTAGCGGCGTTTCAACGCGAAGTCGCCGAGTTGAGCCGTTAGGATGAGCAGGCTGCCGTATTGGACCACCAGCGTTATTGCGGTGACGAGCGCGAGCGCTCGGGGTGACGTTCGAGCCAGCAGCGCGAGGCCGACGACTGCCGGGAGCAATCCCGGAATGAGGCCTGGGATCGCAACGAGCAAGAATGGCCGGGCTTCGATTCCGGCCCGGACTACGCGCGCGATGTGGCGCGCTATGCGCATCGGGCGCATCCGTTGTGCGCGAGCGGCCGGCTGTGCGGACCAATCGAGTACCGCCGGGACTTCAACGACGTTCGCCCCATGTTGAAGCGCGGCGAACAGCAGTCCAAAGGTTCCCTCATGGCGGGTTCCGGGTGCGTACAGGCTGCGCAGAACATCGGCTCTATATGCGCGTACCATGCACGTGAGTGTGGCGATGCGCCCGCGAACGGCCAGAGAAAGATAGCGGTTAGCGTTCCGGCTCAAGAACGATCGCATCCACGGGACACCGATCGAACGGCCGCCCCGCGCGTAAGCCGAGGCGACGGCGACGGCGGCCCGATTGCGTTCAAGTGCGTCGACAAGTGCTCCGATCGTGTTTGGCGCGTAGGTGAGGTCGGCGTCGAATGCGACGATCGTGTCTCCCGACGCCGCCGCGAACCCGGTTGCCAGTGCGGCATCGAGGCCTCGATTCACCGGATGCGTGACGATCGCCAGGGAAGAGCAATGTTGTCGCGCGAGACGCAAGACGTCGTGCGTCCCGTCGTCGCTGCCGTCGTCGACGGCGAGAATTTCGTACGAACGTTGCCCGCCGCAGAAAGCGGCGAGATATTCGTCGATCGAAGTAATATGCGCGTCGAGATGCTCCGCCTCGTTATAGATCGGAACGACAACGCTCAAGCGATTCCCCACCGCACGATTGTAATCAACCGGCAAATCGGGCGCGTTGGCACATCGGGGCAAAAAGCGCGAGAAGAGTGCCCAGGCCGAGCAGGGCATTTCGGCATCATTCGAGGGAGCGGTGACTTTAGGCCCCACCCGGGCGGAGCCGGTTACATCTAGGTCTCCGCCGTGTAGTCCGGTAGCATGGCTGTTGTGGAAACCGACGCGATCGTCGTACGCGAGGTCGGAAAAACCTTTGCCGGCAAACGCAGCAACATCATAAAATCCGCGACGTTCACCGTGGAACGCTCGACCGTGTTCGGAATCGTGGGGGCGAACGGCGCGGGAAAAACGACCCTTCTTAAGATGTTGGCAACGCTAACGATACCGAGCCACGGCGAAATACTGGTCGACGGTATCGACGCACGCCGCGAGCCGCAGCGCGTACGCCGGCTCATCGGCGTGGCGCTTGCGGACGATCGATCCTTTTACTATCGATTGAGCGGCCGGCAGAACCTGGAGTTTTTCGGTAACTTGGCCGGATTGCGAGGGCGCGCCCTCGCAGCCCGCATCGATACCGTGGTCGATCGGGTCGATCTGGCTGATAGCATCGATCGTCATTATGCGACCTATTCGACCGGGATGCGGCACCGTCTGGTGATGGCGCGTGCGTTGCTCGGCGACGCCCCGATTCTCATCCTCGACGAGCCGACCCGCGCGGTGGATCCCGCGCACGCGATGGAGATGCGCAGCTTGGTACGCGATGAGCTCTGCCGTGCTGCCGGGAAAACGATCGTCATCGCAACCAACTCCCTGGAAGAGGCGTGGAGCACGTGCGACCGTATCGGCGTCATTCGCGACGGGCGTATCCAAGGGGGGGAGACGCCGGAGGCTCTACAGGCGGCGATCGCATCGGCATCCCGCGTGCGCATTCGCTTAACGTCCTACGACGCGCGGTTGTTGACGGCATTGACGGCCTGCGACGGGGTCCTCGACTGTCGAAGTTCGGCAAAGGACGCCGCCGACGCCGAGCTTGAGGTAACGCTCGCCCAAGGGGCCGGTCTCAATCCCATTTTACGGACACTCGTAGAAGCCGGCGTCGGCGTGCGCAGCGTCGAATCGCTCTCGCAATCGCGAGGCGCCGCGTTCTCGGCCATGACCCGTAGCGAGCGCTCATGAGCCGCTGTTGGGCTTTTTTCGTCCGCGATATCCGCCTGACGATCGCCTATCCGCTCAACTTCGCGATGCAATGGGTAAGCATCGTCATCGCGGTGTTCAGTACGTGGTGTATTTCGAAATTGGTCCCGAACTCGATGTCGCTCGGGCTCCACGGCAGCGGGTCGTACTTCGAGTACGCCGTCGTCAACTTGGCATTTTTTTCCGTGATGCAGACGTCGATGCAGAGCGTTGAGCGAGCGATCCGTAACGATCAAGTGCTGGGGACGCTCGAAGCAATCCTCACTTCCGTGACGAGCGGCGCGACCTTGATCTTCTCATCGATGGCGTGGCCCCTCGTCTTTACGGTCCTTCAAGTTGCGTGGTATCTGCTGCTGGGGACCTTGCTTTTTGGGCTCAATATCGGGCATGCGAACGTCTCCGTTGCGCTCGTATGCTTGGCGCTGATCGTTACGTCGACGTTGCCTTTGGGCATTCTCAGCGCGGCGGCGACGCTACGCTACAAACAGATAGGGCCGGCCAATTTCTTCGTCGGCGGTGCTTCGTCGTTGCTCAGCGGCGTGCTCTTCCCGACGACGCTCCTCCCAAAACCACTGCAATGGGTTTCGTGGCTTCTCCCAATCACCCACGGGCTCAAGGCCGTGCGGGCGGCCTTGGCCGGTGCCACGATGGTAAGCCTGCGTTTCGATATCATCTGGCTGGCATTGGCAAGTGCGATATTGATTCCGCTTTCACTCGTCGTGTTCGTACGCGCGCTCGAGCGCGAGCGCCGGAACGGCTCGCTCGCGCATTACTAGAGGAGGCACTATGACCGGTCCAAGAGTCGTATCGACGTTAGAGATGCGCGACGTGCGGGATGAAACCGTCGTGCACGATACGGGAGCCCAGCGAATTCACGTTCTCAATCGGAGCGCTGCCGCCGTCCTACGTCTGTGCGATGGCCGGCATTCGGAGGAAGCGATCGCACGCGAGCTCGTCGACGGAGACGCGGCGCTTCTGCTACGGGCTCGGAACGATGTGGAGCGGATCCTGCGTACCTTTGCTTCGCTGCGACTGATCGAAACTTAAGCCGCGCGAAACGCCGGCAGCAAGAGCGCGAAGGCCGCGGCTACCGGCGCAAGCGCCAACCGCGCGAGGACCCGTGCGGCGGTGCCGAGCGCTCCCACATGCCGCGTCGGCGACGTGCCGGTCCCAAAGGTTAGCGCGCAACGGGCATCGGCGACGTCACCGGCCGCAAGTGCGATCAGCGCATCGATCGCGGCACTGCGCTCGCGCAGCCATGTGGGGAGATCTTCGCGCCGTTCGATCCATTCGCCGTAGAGCCGCTCGAGCGGGCGGTGCGAGCAGGGAAGCCCGGCCAATCGGGCCGCGTAACGCGCAAGGGCGCGGACACGAAAAGAACGCGTCGGCAGACGATCGATAAGGCCGGGTTCGCGAGCGAGCGCGTGCGCGCAGAGTACGGTATCCCTGAAGCTGAAGTCCCCGGCTTGGTGGAGCGACAAATGCAGCACGGTGACGACGTCGTCGAAACGCAGCCGGTCGCCGTCGCGCAGGACATGAGAAGCCAGCGTGGCGGCATCGTGGCGCTCCGCAACGAGGGTCGCGGGAGCGAGGGCCACGTGCAATTCGACGGCGACATTGTCCGTGCTCGCATACGGGACCGCATGATGGTGCGAGCGATAGTTATTGGCCCCTGCGCCTTCGGCGTATCCGGCCGCGCGCAATAGTTCGCACGCGCGGGTGAGATCCGCCGCTCGCACGAGGATATCAACGTCGCTCGACGGGTGCGTGCGTGCCAAGTCGGGTTCGTAGAGCGAGCGATGCGCCCCCTTCAGCGGAACGGCTTCGATGCCGGCGCTTGCGAATGCGCCAAGCACGGCTTGCACGCGATCGCCGATGCGCTGGGCCTGAAAGCCTGCGACGATGCAAATCGGCTCGCGGTCGGCGGTGCCGGATATTCGTTGCATAGCTTCGGCGAGAAACGGGCGCAGGCGACGCCGGCGCGCCTCGTCGAGAACGAGCGGCCCGTCGCGCCGCAGCGTTCGTTGTAGACCGTCGCGATCGTTCGCAAGGACTGCGTGCGTTGCGGCGGCGAGCGCGGCGAAGCGTCGTGGGCGACGCATCGGGAGCGCCCGCGAGGCGGCGCGCCAGAGCGCGCGGGGAACTCTGGTCCATACGAGGGCGCGCCCGATCAGCGGCGATCCCCGCCAATACAGGGCGGGGGCGTCGAGCTCGGGCCCCGCAAAGACGCGAGTAACGCGTCCAAGCACGCTCTCGGGGGGAATGCTTTCCAATCGTTCGGGCTGCGCGTCGCCGGCCGTTACGAGTTGGCCGGAACGTACGGAGACAAGGCGATGGGCCACGAGGCGCCTGCCGTCGTCGAATACGAGTACGTCGCCGATGCGCGTGCGTTCCAGCGGGCCGACTTCGAGTACCATCGGTTGGTGCAGCGTCGGAAGCATACTCCGTCCGGTCATACGCATGCGGATGCGTTGATTCACGCCGGTACCAAGCTTCGCCCGATTGCCTGCGCGATCGCGCTCACCGTTTCGTTCGGATCGCCGACGATCAGTTTGTAGCACGCCAGCGAACGCAGAAGAAGGAGTACCTCGGCTATCCGTTCCAGTGGCGGGCTCGCGCTCTTCGCATAGCGTGCCGCGACCGGAAGCAGCGCGGCGGGCGCGAGAGGCTCGATCGAGGGGTGTTCGGCTCGCCCGTCGAGCAGAAAAATCGCACGTAACGCGATTCTGTCGCCGGTTGGGACTCCGCCGAAGAGACGATCGAAGCGAACGTTCGGCCAGCCGCCTTCATGGAGACGGAGCTCTTCGCGTAGCGTTGCCGGCGCAGCCTGAAGGCGGCGCAGCACCGCCATTCCGCCGGACCGCAACGAGAGAGCGCGCGGGAACGGACGGACGCTGCCGTTGGAGACGATGCAAAACTCATCGGAATAAATCTCGAACCCCGAGAGCGCGCACGCCACGGCGGTGGTGCTCTTACCGCTGTTCGAATCGCCGACGATCGCGAACGCATCATCCCCGGTCCGGATGGCCGCCGCATGGAGCGTGAGCGTGCCGGGCATACGCGTGAATGCGCTCGTGGTTGCCACGGCATCGGCGAGGAAGGCAACGTCCTGCGGCCCGATCGCGCCGTGTCGCCACGCATACGTCGCACCGGGCGTTACCCTGAAAAGCTGGGTTCCATCCCTGTCCTGGAAGACGTCGAGTGCGAGCGATACGTCGCTCTCGGCCACGATCATGTGGTAGTAGCGCTCGGCAAAACACGCGGCCGCGCGCGCGTCCTCGAATGAGACGCGCAAGCGCATGCCGGCTCCGAAATCCAGGTGCAATGACTCCATCGGAGACGGCGTGACGACAGCCGCTTCCAGGCGGGTGAGCCTTCCGGCATCGACGATCATAGCGCGTCAAGGAGCTCGACGATGGTATCGGCCGCCGCTCGCGGTGCATCTATGCGCAGGCGATATACGGAAACGTTCATCAGGTCGGTGAGGACCTGCATCGTCGCGGCCGGGGTAGAACGATCCAGATAAAAGCACGACGACATCGAGCAAACGTACCGGGCGGTCGAGAGCTGGACGAGCCCGCCGGCTTGCCCGCGCTCGAGATGCACGATGGCCCGCGGATGGACCGGCGGCGAAAATGCCGACTCTCCGAACAAAGCGCGAGCGCCTACGTGATATACCAGACGAGTACCGTCGGTCGCGCGAAACCCGAGGCGCTTGCATCGCTCTTCGAGCGTCGGATCCGAGAGCAAAGGGAACGACCCGGAGCGGATCATGAGCGCTCGTTCCAACGGAAGTAGGCGCTCCGCGGTGCGGTCGTAGATCGTCGTTTCATCACCGAGCAAGGCGTATCCGCGAGACGCAAGCTCGAGAGCAAGCGTCGTTTTCCCAACCCCGCTCGCGCCGGCCAACAGCAGCCCGTTGCCGCGGTCGCCGATGCCGGCCGCGTAGATGCCGAGATAGCGTTTGCTCCTCCGGAGCCCCTGCGCAATGCGAGCATTGCTTTCGCGGAATAGCGTATCGAAGGCGCTCTGAGTCGATGCATTCATATGACGGCAGCGAGCGAACCGGGTCGCCACCCTCGCGGCAACCCGTGTTCGCCTCCGGCGAGCCTCAGTGTGAGAACTGACAGCTTCCCGAACCGACAACCTCGAGGAAGAGGTCGCCGGCTTCATAGGTCACGAGAACCTCAGGCGATTCGTACATTAGATCCTCCTTCAGTGTCGCGAACTGACCGAATTCGGTCCTCTCGAGCCTACGCTACCCGCGGCCGTACGCATAGTAGCCAATGCCCTAATCCCACTGGTGTCCAAAGTCGCGAGGAAAGCCGTGCCGGATGCGCGGAAAGCACCGCATGCAGCTCAAGCGACTTGCGCGAATTCGCATCGCCGCGATAGTGATTGCCACGCTTGCGGTCATTCTATTTACTTCTTTGAATGATGACGTCTATCAAGCGACGTCCCCTTCGTGGATTCCACAT
>VFSW01013063.1_pt1 | contig 11560 bp, 6 predicted proteins | sample 5358111 | NCBI WGS metagenome assembly VFSW01 (sample SAMN11554181, study PRJNA540505) | mine drainage metagenome | isolation source: sediment from site ElyBrook_90M | place: USA: Ely Copper Mine, Vershire, VT | collected 2017 | reverse complement strand
CGTCAAGATCCTTCGTCAGGCCGTCGCCATCGGGCAAAGCCTCAGCGTTATAGGGGCCGATGGCGCCATGCACCTCGTAAGGCATTCCGGTTTCCATCCGCTGCTGAGCGAGGCCAAGCGTGCTCGTCAGACTTATAGTGATAGCCATTGCTACCGCAATCAATATTGGAGCGCGCGATGTGGTCGCTTCGATTTGCATTCTGCCTCGCTGCATGATGAATATCTTCTGGATGAATCTTGTTGATCGCTCAGTCCCGCGTTCACCGACGTGGTCTGAATACCCGTGCGGATCACCGCCGGGCGGGTAGGAATCGTGCGGTCGGGACTAGGATTCATACAATGTGCACTTGCGCAAATTGCATGGCGCCTGGTGAGACGGCAAACGTGAACAGGTGCGTCGCGGCGTCGTAGCGGAGGTCGCTGACAGTGCCGGTGAATGCGGTGACATGTGGCTGATGTTCCGCGTAGCCCGTGACGACGACCGGCGGTTCTCCCTTCACGAACGTGATCGTTGCATCCAGCACACCAACGTCGGTGACGCTGGTGAATCGCTTGCGCGCCAGCGGCACAATCTTGCTCGTGTCGCCAAGTAAGGCGATGCCGGCGTGATTGACCGGGGCCAGCACCACATAGTCCCATCCAGCATCGTAGGGCAGTGGAAGCATTCCGCCCGGAGCAATGAGCGTGCCCTTTTCCGCCTTCCAATCCCAAGCGTAAACGGGTTGGGAGATTCCAAGCTCGCTGAGTGTGATCTGCGCCGAGGGCTGACCTGTAGTGCGGGGATAAGAGAAGACATAGTCCTCACTCGCGGTTCCAAAGCTCGTCTGCGTCATGGCGATCATGGGCGCTGTGGGCGACAGGTTTCCACTAGCCGCATCGACTGCATACATCGCATCAATCGGGATCAAAGGCGTATCGGGTTTGAGGATGACAGAATCGACGCGCATCATGCGCTTAAGGTTCGCCGAATCGATGGCACCTAAGGCATCGCCGGTGCCAACCGGGCCCGCCGAAAGGGTCGAGACAATAAGATTGGATAGCTCGGAACTCATGAACACATCGGACCAGGGCCAGAGTCCAAGTGCGTGCGCCAAGGCAGACGAGTAGAGAAACGTATCGTAGCGGGCCGGGATAAAGTGGTCGTCGCTGGTGCGGATCGTGCGCAGGTTAGGGAACTGCGTACTGGCCATAAAATAGGCGGGCAGGGCCATGCAGTACTGAATCGCAATGTCCTGATGTGCCATGCTGACGGCCATGTCCGAGAGAAATTCTTCAGACTGCGCGACGTCCATCGCAGGTCGTGCATTCACATCGAGCCAGTCTTGCTCGTACACAGCGACGCCGCCAGCCCTGAGATATTCCGCGGTCGAGTTCCAGAATCCAGGCTCGATGATTACGTTGTTCGACATCTTGTACTGTTTCCGATAAGCGCTCCCCTGCGAGATCCATCGCGCATGAGTCACCAGCGGGAGATCGAGCTTCTGATGAAACCCAGCCAGGCCGTCCGGAAGTATGTGTTTGTCAGCTCGATAGATGAGAGCTCCGTTGTCACCTTGAGCGTTGTCCCCTTTCTCCTTTGGATACCACCAGCTATCGAGTTGCAAGTAACCCAGGGGCACGCCGAGCTGTTTATATTGATCGCGCACGGCGAGTAATGTGCCCTCGTAACCGAGCGAAGGATCGAATTTGTAATAGTACTTGGCTCCGTTATCGGTCCAGTACCCAAACTTGTTGAGGACAACATCCGCGTCATTGCGAACGGGCGGCTTATGATTCAACTTCTGCAGCGAATTCCCCCAGACGTTGAGTGCTTGTGTGATCCCCGTTCCGAAGGTGAGCAGGGTGCGGTGCGTGAAGTCTGCGGGAAGCACTTTGATCGTTGGATCAATACCGCTTCGTAGCTGGCCATCAGGCGCCTGTTCGAGGTTCGCCACGAGGAAGTTGTCCGCAGGGGAGAGAACCATTGTGCCGCGATGTTGATCGAAGAAGATCCACGGGCCTTGCGCATCGAGCTTACCGAAATCAATGGGAGCGAATCTGTACACGCGATAACTAAGGCGCATCAGCGTGTCGCGCACGGGCTGAAAGCTGGGGAAGGGCGCAGCATTGCTGTCGATTCCGCTATGCTCGTCGAGAAACATCACGGCATCGCGGTCCGGGTACAGCCGGATCGCTGCACCGCGCCGGCTGCGAGTGTATTTCGCTTCTAGCTGCTTGTACGCGCCAATTCCGTCTACGCCCACGGTGGCACGAATTGGGTCAGTCGTGTCGATCAGTTGCCCTGCCATCGAAAGATGATTGGCGCGGTTGTGGATGACATATGAGCCGGCCTGATCAAGAGTGATAGCAACATTTCCGCCTCGGATGGTCGCCGTCTGCGCGTGAGTGGATAGCCGCAACAGCACGACGCCACGACTGGGAACGACAACCGAATACGATCCCTTGAGGACACCAAGATCTTTTTGGCCCCACACATCCCATGCATGCACGGGTCCGTTGATTCCAACATCCTTCAGTTGCAGTGTTGCCGGGTACATGGTGACAGGCCCGCGATTGAAGATTCCAACTGCGCGGTCTCCACCTGCAAGCCGCCTCATCCAGATTTCAATGGGCCCAACCGCATACACGCGATCGCCTTGTTTCCCCAGTGAATCCTGATCAATGGAGATCGCTTCGCGGTTCATCAGAATGCTCTTCGTCACATCGTCCATTGCAGTGAGATCGTTGCCAGCGAGCAGTGGCGCGGCGAGAATCGCCCATAGGCTCATCTGCGTCCGATACCCGTCGGCTGTCATCTTGCCATTGCCGATCTCCAGCATGTCGGGATCGTTCCAATGCCCCTTCCCTGCATATGAAGCGAGACCGGCCTGCGAAAATCCAATCACCGACATGCGATCGTAGTCGTCACGTACGTCGCCTGTCGTGCGCCACAGGTTGGCCCCGACGCTTGGGCCCCACTTCCAAACAGAGTCCCAGCCGTATTGGCACAAGCTGTACATGATGGGACGATGAGTATTCTGTAGCGCCTGGTGCATCTTCTGATAGGCATCACGCATGATCTTCTCGGCTACGACAGGATCACCGTGCGACTGCTCCTCCATGATCGGACGCAGTCCGCATAGATCATATTTCAGGTAGTCGATGCCCCACTTGGCATATGTGTCGGCGTCCTGTTGTTCGTGGCCGTAGCTACCTTCGAACTTAGCGCAGGTCTTCGGGCCCGGTGAAGAATAAATACCGAGCTTGAGGCCCTTTGAGTGCACGTAATCGGCAAGGGCCTTCATATCCGGGAACTTACTGTTGGGATGAATGAATCCCTGAGCGTCGCGCTCTCCTTCCCATGCGTCATCGATGTTCACATAGGTGTAGCCCTCGTCGCGCATGCCACTGGATACCATGGCATCTGCAGCAGCGCGCACTACGGCGTCGTCGGTGCCACGCTTGAAATGATTCCAGCTATTCCAGCCCATGGGAGGGGTCGACGCGAGTTCCGTGGATTGAGCACCTAACGTCGACAACGTGAAGCAAAGCATCCCACCAAGGACAAGCAAGCGAATAGAACGCATCGAGAGAAACCTCCAAATCATTTGGCTATGAACAAACGGCAAGCTATCATCGTGCGATGGCTGATGTCCACAGGGCGTTTGTATAGTGGCGGGAAAGCCATAGCATCTACTTTCGCGTTCAGACGGCATAGTATTCAAAACTGGACCTCGTGTGCCACAGCGCATCATATATCTGCAAACGTCACTTGATAGACCTCGCCGGCTTCTGCGTGAAACTCCGTGCCGCCAGTACTTGCGGGCCGCGAAGACACTTTAAGGCCGCGATACTGAATGTCGGCAATCCGCTGATGCGAACCCACTGCAAGTACCCGGTCGCCCGTACATCCGGCTCGCAGCGTCGCCTTCATCGCTTTCCCCTGCTTCCAGGTTAGATCGACGGTCAAGCCCCCGCGGGCACGAATGCCACGCAGCGAACCTTCTGGCCATGCGCTTGGCAATGCGGGTAGAAAGCGGATCACGCCAGAGTGGCTTTGCAACAGCATCTCAATGACGGCAGCAGCGCCACCCAGATTCCCATCAATCTGGTAGGGCCTGGAGGGTGTGTCTCCGCACACGTCCAGCAGATTCGACTTACTACTTCGGCGAAGCAGTTCGTTCAGGTGAAAGCGGGCCTTGTCCCCCTCTTCAAGTCGTGCCCAAAGATTTGCGATCCACGCTCGACTCCAACCTGTACTTCCGCTTCCGTACTCCAGCCGTCGTTCGAGAGATTTGCGTGCTGCCAGCGCGACGTCGGGGGTGTCATGCAGCGTGATTTCATTGCCCGGATACAGTGCCCACAGATGCGAGAGATGACGGTGTCCCAGTTCAGTTTCACGATAGTCTTCAGACCATTCCTGAATTCGGCCCTCTGGATTGATCGGAATCGCCGGCAGACGATCACGCGCGGATTCCGACCGTGAGCGAAGTTCCGTGTCTTCGCTGAGGATCGTGCTGGCTTCAATGAATTGCGCAAGGACGGCCCGCGTAATTTCGATGTCCATAGTTGGGCCCATGCAGAGGGAAGCCTTGGTGCCGTCGGGTAGATAGTAGCGATTCTCTGGAGAGATCGAAGGCCCAGTCACAAGGTGGCCAGTCGGGGACTCGACTAAATAGTCGAGCAGGAAAAGTGTCATATCGCGCAGGATCGGATAACCTCGTCGTGCCAGAAACTCACGGTGACCGCTGAAGCGGTAGTGCTCCCACACGTGGGTCGATAGCCAGTTTGCACCCATCGGCCAGATCCCAGAGCCCACGCCATCGATAGGTACTGCATCGCCCCAAATATCCGTATTATGATGCACTACAAATCCACGAGCGCGATAGTAACTCTGCGCTGTAGCTGAGCCAGGCTTACGCGCATTTTCAATTAGGTCGAAGAGTGGTAGGTGAAGGTCCGCGAGATTCGCCGCTTCGGCCATCCAGTAGTTCATCTCGGTGTTGATATTGATGGTGTACTTGCAGCCCCACGGTGGGTTGATGCTGTTGTTCCAGATACCCTGCAGGTTGGCAGCAAGGGAGCCGGGGCGACTACTGGAAATTAGCAGGTAGCGGCCGAAGTGATAGTAGGTCTCGAGCAGATAATCGTCGTCCAATCCTTCTTTCATTCGAGCTAATCGATGATCTGTCGGCATGTCCGCCAGTGGGTCTGGTCCGCGCGTAAATGAGATGTCTGAACGATCGAAGTAGCTGCGATAATCTTGGAGGTGATGCTCGCGAAGAGAACGATATGGCCGTGTCGCTGCTCGAAGGGTCGCCTCGCACGCCGCTTGCATATTGGCGCTACGATGACTAGTGGCGGATGGGATCAACAGCGTGACTCGGTCGGCCGCTGTCACGCGGATCCCGCCGTTTGATGCGTGCACGTCTCCTCCCTCTGGTAGCACCAACACCTCACAGCGATACGCAATGCCAACATTGTGCTCCTGCGTCGCAAGGTCGGTAGGTGGAGTAGCGGGGACCGCAGCACCCGTCATCACGAGGCGGTTTTCCCCGTGAGTGACTGTTGAGAAACTTGCCGGCCGGTCCATGCGGCAGGTAAACGATATCGAAGCATGGTGACTGGCCTGCAGGTGCACGACAACAAGTCCATCGGGAGCACTGCTGAAGATTTCACGGCGGTACATCACGTCGCCAGAAGAGAACGATACGCTCGCAATGGCTGAGCGAAGATCGAGATCCCGCCGATAGCCGCTGATGGTTCCCGGCAAATCAAAGTCAATCCATAGATCCCCGACGGTCTCATTCATGGGCATAGTACGAGGAATCGCCAGCATGGACGCCGCAGCGAGTTGCTCTGCCTCTTGCACCTTTCCTGCAAAGAGGAGTCGCCGGATCTCCGGTACGGCCTGGCCCGCAGCGGGATTGTTTCGGTTGCGGACCTCGCCCGACCATAGGCCATCGTCACTGATCTGGATGTGTTCCTTCGCAGGGTCGCCGTACACCATGGCCCCAAGCCAGCCATTGCCTACGGGCAAGCTCGTTGACCAGTCCCGTGCGGGCTCCTCAAACCAGAGTTTGCGTGGATTAGGCGGAGACGCGGCTATCGCATCGAGAACAGTCCCGCGAAGTGCACGCTGCCTGGAAAGCGCAAGCGTCAATAATCCAGAGTGCTTCAGAAACTCGCGTCGTGACGGCTTCAATTTCCCTCCTGTTGTTACCTTTGAAGCACTTCCCGGTGACTCGTAGAAATAAGAAACCGCGTTGCCGTAATTCAGAAATAGATCTACTTACTGGATCATGCCTTGTTCTCCTTGCCTTTTGCGCACGAAGTTTGAGGCGCGGTTGAGTGGCCGTCACTCCCATATAAGCCGGTGTTCGCCCGGTTCAAGCAACACGGTGACGATATGGGAAGTCGAATCGTAAGTGAATGGAAGAGGCTGGCGCTTATACACGCCTGCATGGTAATCACGTGGCCAACGCGTTTCCTGGTCGAGTTTCTGATCCTTGACTTTGAGGTCGCCGGTGAAGGAATGCAGTACGAGCATCTTCGTGGGGCTAGCGTCGACGCGAAAGGAAACGGCAATCAACAGGGGCGCTGTCGGCTCCTCGCCGGGAACAGCTCGGGGTGGATTCAGCAGAAGCGTCGCATCGCCCGGCCACGGCTTTAATTCGAAGCTAGCTCGTTTGTCGTTGAGACTCACCAGCCCATTAACCGCGGTCGAGTACCTTCCTGTCCATACGATCGCTTTCAACTTGGCCGAGATCAGTGTTTGCCCATTGCGGGCGAGTTCGTTGCCTTCAATCAAAGCATAGATTTGATCCATGCCATTCAGACGTGAAACTACCCCACACTGCCCATCGACCTTCAACAAGCCGTCTCTACTCGGGCCTGAAACTAGAACCTCCTTATCCTGCAAAACAAACCGCTGGGCAGAGGTTCCGATACTTTCCATCGTCCACGGATTCTTCTCTCCCAAGAACGGCAGAAGGACATTCAGGAAGTCCGTGGTCTTCGCTTTCTTTTGGACCACCAGCAGTGAGAAGCCAGCGGTGGGGCCAGAAGGATCCTGCCGAGGTTCATGCCCAGTCAAGCCAAAATAATAAGGCGGGACATTGCTTGTTCCCTTGGAGATGGTCGTCACGCGTTCGCCGGCCGGCAAGATGGGCAGCAGTTGAACTTTCTCCTGATCACTACCAAAGACGAGGCCTTGATCAGCGGCAATCGGCTTGCCCATCGGGGTAAGGTACCACTCATAAGGCTGCTCCTCGTTGCTCTCGAGGTGGTCTGCCATGATGGTCAGAGAATCGTCCGGGAACCAGACAATGCTTCGTTGATGCTCTACCGTATCGTAGGTTCTGACTTTCGCCGATGAGAATGCGACCTGGCCAAGATCAGCATAGGCGACGACATGGGTATCCGCGCGCCCAATATTCTGTTGTGTTCGCTCATAGGTAAAATCGCTTCCATGCTCCGCCTGATGCTTGGCGTATTGGCCGTCCAGCCGATCATATCCCCACTGATTCCCCAATCCCACAGTGCTATGCGAGATCGTTGCCTTGGAAAATCCTCCGTAGGTATTCCAATCTTCGTAGCGGCCGTGACGTCCCTGATCGGCCACCACCGGGAGCCCCTGATAATGAAGCTCCAGCTCCAGCGCATCCTGATGCGAGTGACCCGAGATAACAGGACCACGCTCTGCTTCGCGACGGCCGATGAAGGACGTCCCAAATTTAAAGAAGAGCGCATTCGCCCGTTGATTCCACCCGGAGCGGAACGTTGCATACCCGGAGAACGGATACAAATCCGATAGATGCGCAGGCTCATGACCCAACAGACTCATGTCTAGGTGGGCCAGAAATATGGGGCTCACATCCTCCAGTGTCCAGTGGTTCGCTCGCTCGAACATCATGCGGGCACCCCATAACACCTCGGGATCCGAAAGCATCTTACCGCCTAACTCCATCACATCGTGTGCTCCGCCGGTTCTCTCGCTATCTCCTACGGCAAAGACATTGCCATCGGGTGCGGTGAGGTCAAGTCTCCAGTGCAGCGTGTCTCGCAAGCGATCCTGAATTGCTGGAATTGCAAGATAATCTGCGACGCCGAGATTTTTGCTGACGACGAGAAAATCGATCAACGCCCGCGTGCTGTGTCGCCAATACAGTACCGACCCCTCGCCATAGCCGCCATCTTCGCCATAGCCATTCATCAGGTACTCCACCAATCCTGCCTCGCTTTGGCGAAGCCAGTCGGCGGACTCCGGAAACTCCGGATAAAGCATTGCGATCCAGCTCAACGTAGAGGCCGAGAAGACGTGAAAATTCAGGCAGAACGCCTCTTCTCGCTTATCGGCATAGCTTCGGCTGAACGAATTGTCGAGAATCCATCCCTCAAAGAAATGTCCGGCTTGATGCATCTCCTCGCGAATCACCGCGTGGTCCGCTGCGGTGAAAACTCCCAACTGTGCACTGATGTCATAGCTCTCCAGGAATTCCGTGGTGGCAATTCCGTCATGAATGCCCATCCCGTTCCAGTAGTTCAAGCGCTGCCGCCATCCAATGTCGGCGAGCATCATCTCGCGCAAGACCCGCTTATTCTCGGGCGTGGGATTCAGTGCACACTCACTCGCCAGCGAGGAGTAGGCAGCATCCCGTTGCGTGCGCTTGCGGCCGAATGCCACGAGTTCGCTCGTTGTCGGTGCAGACCGCTGAGGGAAGAACCCTTCCCATCGCCTCACCGCTCCATCCGACTCAACCTCCACCTGGAGGTACACCGCCTTCAGTCTCGGATCGCCTGCCTGGGAGCGCAACCGCTCCAGATCCTTCGCCGTCGTAAAGTAGCCTCCTCGTTCCACCGTCGGCAACCCAGCATGCAGACTTGAAGGAGCGATGAAGGCCAGTCCAAACAAACAACAATGGAAGCGCAAGATCTGTCCTATCCCGAAATTGCCTCGTGATAACTGCATCTGCTGAAGACCTCGTTCTATAGGGCCAATACTCTCAAATGCATCTGGCCGGTTTAATTGCCGCGGCGAGGGGTAGCCCACCGGCACTTGAATACAATCAGAAGATAGTGACGATTATGCTGGATGCAAACAAGTGAATTTACTGTAAGAAGACAGCAGCCAGCTGTAGCTATCTAAAACCGATCAGCCGTTTGCCGCAGCGTGAGCCCCTCTTTACTGTGAGCCACGCGTGAGCACTCCTGATGATAGGCAACGCTGAGAGGCAGCAGCGACATAGGTGCACGGTTGTAGCACTAATCTTGTTACATCCAACCCAATCGGCTGGCTGCTTCTATAGGTCCATCAAAAAGTTTCTTGCTCGGGTCACGGCTTCAACAGTAGTTTCGCGGACAGCCAAGCCTCTGAGGAACCACCTGCCCAGACGGTGAAAGGTCCCGGCTCGATGGCCACTTCCTTTCTGCATTCCACACCGTAAGTTGGCGCTGTGGAATGCGGAAGAGAACTGTCTTTGTTTCCTGCGGCTTGAGGTGAATGCGCGAAAAGCCTTCCAGGGATCGGCGGGGCGTCTCCACGCTGGCCACCTCTTCTCGCGTATACAGCTGGGCAACTTCGTCGCCTTCCCTGTTCCCGGTATTGGTCACATCGACGGTGACCTGAACATCTCCATGGCTACCCGGAGCGGGGGGCTCCGCCGCTAGATGGTCGTAGCCGAAGGTCGTGTAGCTGAGACCGAATCCGAACGGGAACAGCGGGTTGCCGTTATCGTCGACATACTTCTCTATGCGCGAAAGATCGCTGTTATAGAAATCGGGCAGCGTCCCCGTGCTGTGCGGAAATGTGATGGTCAGCCGGCCGGCAGGATCATTCCTGCCAATCAGAGTTTCCGCGATGGCAGTCCCTCCAAATTCTCCTGGATACCACGCTTCAAGGATGGCAGGGACATGCTCCTTCGCCCAACCGGGCGTCAACGGTCTGCCGTTTTACAGCACCAGCACAACGGGCTTGCCTATCGCGACGACCGCTTCCTGCGGTTGTTCCTGATTGTCCGGCAGATCAACATTGGATCGGTCGAGGCCCTCGCCGGAAATGCCCGGCCGCTCTCCCAGTCCGAGCACGACGACGTCCGCCTGTTTCGCGATGGCAACTGCGGATCGAATATCCTTACCCGCATCGAAGGTAACCTTCGACTGCGGAGCGATGGCACGGATGCCCTCAAGCATGCTGATGTGCTCACCATTCGACTCCACTTCATAGTCGCCGTAGCGGGCCACATCGGCATTGGGTCCGATGACCGCAAGGCTCTGAATCGACTTCGACAGCGGCAGCAGATTTCCATCATTCTTGAGCAGCGTCATGGATTCGCGCGCGGACTCCAGTGAGACAGCGAGGTGCGCCGGCGAACGATGCACGGTTGCATTCAACGCCGCACCTACAAACGGATGCTCAAAGAGGCCAAGCGCAAACTTCACGCGCAGCACGGATCGTACAGCGGCATGCAGGTCTGCCTGCGACAGGGAACCTTCATGCACGCAATCTATCAGTGCCTTCTGAAAGACGTCGTGAGGGAAGTCATAGAATTGCATATCCACACCGGAGCGGATGGCCATGCAAACAGCGGCCTTGGGTGTTGCTGCTGTACCATGCGTGGAATACAGGCGTCGGATCGCGGGCAACATCCAGCACGGGAGCTAGAACCATGTCGAAGCCAGTGGCGCGTATCTCAGACGCAATCGCCGCGCTTGTCTGTTGCGCGATCGCTGGGTTCCAGGTTGCCGCAAGATTGATCGGCGTCGGAAACACTGTTCCCGTATCAAACCCATGCAGACCCTCCTCGATGAACAAGACAGGTATTCCGAGGCGACTATGAGCGATGACCCAGCGCTGAATGGCATTCGACTGCTCTGGCGTTGGATATAGGTCGTGAATCCCGCCCACACCTAGGTCACCAAATAGTGCCTGAGCCTTCTCTGGAAGAAAGACTGCGTCCGCCGTCGCATGCGTAGCGTCTTTTCTCTTATCCACCAGTGCCTTGGCCCCGGCATACAGATCGAGTTGCCGCACCTTCTCTTCCAGCGTCATGCGACCCACCAGATCGTCCACGCGCCGATCTATAGGCGCATTGGCCTGACGATAGACAGCGCCTGCGCCGCTTGCCGGCTCTACCTGTTGTGCACCGCTCATCACGGCGGAGAGCGTAATAGTTGAAGCTACCGCAACGAACGCCATCCGGTACACCGGAATCGATCGTATGGTTATCGTGTTACACATGTGGTTGTCCCTTCGCTACGTTCTAAAGTGCTGCTCTACTCACTCGATAGCATGAATACCATCGAATGATTACTTCACGCTGCCACCGGAATTGTGGCCTTGCTGACGGGAATCTTTCTAGGTCTCCACAGGTAAATGCCACGCGAATAATGTCTCCCGTAACTGCTTCGCCGTCGCGTGATACTCCGGCTGACCTGCGAGATTCCTTAACTCTTGCGGGTCCGCGTGCACGTCGTAAAGTTCCTCCATGTCGTGCACCCAATACGTGTACTTCATATTTCCATCGCGAACCATGTACTTCGCACTGTCGTTCCCAAGGCTATATTCGGCAAACACCGGACC
>VFSW01013062.1_pt1 | contig 11560 bp, 23 predicted proteins | sample 5358111 | NCBI WGS metagenome assembly VFSW01 (sample SAMN11554181, study PRJNA540505) | mine drainage metagenome | isolation source: sediment from site ElyBrook_90M | place: USA: Ely Copper Mine, Vershire, VT | collected 2017 | reverse complement strand
GTCCCTCCCTATCGGACCATCGAAACCGATAGGCGTTGGCTATATAGTCTCAGTCTATTTAGTGATAGCTGGCGATAGGCTTTGGCTATGATAGCCGCAGACTATGGGGCGGGCGGCAACTATGGGGCGGCAACTATGGGGCATAAAAAACCCGGCGGGTTAGGCCGGGTGGTAGTTACGGGGTGGTTTAATCCTCGAATAGTGAGGCTATCCAGCAGCCAATCATCAGCAGGCCGATGACCGGTAGTATCCAGTCGATGAGATCAAGGAGGCGGCCTAGCATGATGGGCGCGCCTCCATCGCCTGGATGACCGCCAGCAAAAAATAAACGTCATGCGCGGCCATACTTTTGCGCATGGCCGTTAATCCCACGGCGAGACCGCGAAGGTACATCTGCGCCTCGCTGATAGAGACCAGGCCCGCCAGCATATCGGCCCATTGTCGCTGGACGCACGTTAGGATGTAATCAGTCATAGCAGCGCCTCCAGCACATCGGCGGCCGCGTCAGGATCGCTCCATATCATATTCTCGATAGCCCGCCGCCCGCCAGATTGGAGGATCGCTATATCATCATCGACAGCCCCGAAAGCGGATTGCTCGTAGTCCGGGATCGGCTGGTAGTCCGGCTGGTAGTCCGGCTGGTAGTCCAGCCGGGGGATGTGAGACGGCACATGCGACGGCAGACGATAGGCCCTTAAATCCTCCAACTCATCCCAGTCACATCGCGTTGGATATTGATAACCCCACGCGTAGGTGTTGCTAACGCGCATCCCGGCGCACCGCTTGATCTCTTTTTTCGTGACTATGTGCCATTGCTCGCCGAATATTACCGGCCCTTCACCGTCCATAAACACCAAGCGCTGGCCATCGGCGTACAGGTCGATGATCGCCTTAAACGCCCTGGACCGTAACGCGCTGTGCGGATTCTTGCAGATCCCAAACAGCGGGGTGACGATATCACGCACGAAAACGCCAGTATCGGACAACTCCGTATCATGCGGCATGTCAGTGATAATCCCATTGTGCATGAGATAGATTCCGTGGCCGCAATCGTACGGATGCACGTTATCGATACTGACCGCGCCGTGCGTGCGCATGCGGAAGTGTAAAAAATGCGGCACCGCTGAAAGCTGCTGATGTGCCGCAATCGCATCGCGCACCGTGATGTGCTTGGATACTTTCACGCGGCCATTAACGGCGGCCATAATGCCTATGCCGTCGTCATTCATCATTGAAAAATCATCAAAGATATCGGCAGTGAGTTTAAAGACTGGCTTGTACTCTACGATTAGGCACATTGTGTCATGTCCTCGGTGATGGTGGATTGATTGGAATTGATAACGCCCCGGTCGACTAAAAACTGATGCAGGTTTGGATAAGCTTTTTTGTCGACCGACTGTATATAGCTATCAATGGATAGATTGCGGCACGATACGTTGGCTGGACCGCAGTAAGCGGTCATTGCGGCGGTATTTTCAAGACATTTTAGGATGCGGGCCGGAAGCACATTGCCTTTGTAAATCCGAAATTCTATTGTGTCTTTATTTTGCAGGTTGATAGCCTCATAGCGGGAAAAATAGCCGATTGTCTTTGCGGCATCGGCAATGCGCTTATTCGATACTTCAGCCCATCGACTGCTAGGCCGTTGCGCGATAATTTCGAGGACACGTTGATTTTCGCGGCTATTTGCTAAGACTAAAATTTTACCGATTTGGAGTTGACTCAGCGGCGCGCGTGAGACGTGGCAATGTATCCCGCATGTGTTATTGTGTCCCGTAATAGAGTACTGGCGACACAAGGAGGCCCATTGCTCGCCGTTCTCGCGCCACCAGTCTCTATGCTCCGTCAGCGTGCGCGGATACGTGACCAACTCAAAGCCTCGGACCAATGATCCGTCGGCTTTTAGTATCCCGTACCCAGCGGCGAGCGCGGCGATTGATTCAGCGGCACCGGCATAGTAATCACCTACCTCTACCTCGATTTCCAGGCCGTAATAGATTGTTTTGCGGTCTAGCGCGCGGTCAGGTTTTAGTCTGTATTCGTACGGGTACACGAAGGGACCGCTTGGCTCCTCCTCTCGCGCCTCACAGCACGAGGCGCATAGCCCGTCTGTCAGATCGTCGTCATGGTGTCTATCGCCGCAATCGTCGCACCGCGTGTAGAGATCGTCGCAATGTGTACAGATCGGCTCGTCGTGCGTGTTGTAATAGATTGGTGAGCGGATAGGCTCATTGCAATCCGCGCATATCGGCAGTGCATCGTCTGTATCGGTATCGGTATCAATAGTCATGTCAGTAACTCCGTCATATATGCCCACAAGTTGGGCTTAACAAGTATATGACATTGACAAGGGTAAAACGTAGTAAAAAGCTGATTACTTTGTAAGAAAATTGATATTTATTTTGTAGGATAATGCTTACAAATTGGCGCGCCTGGGCGGTCAACCTAAGGCGGACGAGGGCGGACGAGGGCGGACGAGGGCGGTCAACCTCATTACGCTCCGCTCATTACGCTCCGCTCATTTGGACCAACGACTAACGACTAACGAAAAAGGTCCTGAGGGACTCCCACGCCACGACTAACGACTGGCCCAAAGCGCAACGCGGCGGTCTGATCAGCTCCGGGTAATCGCGCCAATGTCCTACCCCAACCGTGCTCGTACGAAGTACCCTTGAGGATGGTTTTAATGGCCGGGTGCGTGGTGGAAAAAATAATCTTACCCTCACCAATGCGTATACCGATCCGCAAGAGCGTTGCCTTGCAAAAATCCGCCCCGATAGCCTGATGGAAGTCCAGGCCGGACGCCAGCCCGTACAGCTCAGCGACTGACAGGGTGGCATGAGGATCAAGGCGCAGTTGATGCGTCATAAGGCGTGCCAGACAGGTTTGCTCGTCCTTAGTCTCGGCGAGCTGCCGTTCGGCTTCCCATTTCTGGCTATCAATCCAGGCGCGCGCCTTTTCGGGCGTGATAAGCCCGTCCGAGTGCAGCGCATAAAGTCCGGCAAGCAGCGTCCCCAATTGGTCGCCGCACCGCTGACTGCCCAACGCCTCACCACCCGCAAGCGCAAACACGCGGGCGTTGTCACGGATGACCGGGATCATCGCCGCGCCACGGGCATGCAGCGACTTTACATAATCTGGCGTCAACAAATCGGCGGCGGCGGTGGAGAGCGGTCCCCACTTGTCGGACGCGAGCGGTTGCCCGAGAGACAGGACCGTGACTCGGGTGCGGTCGGCTTGCTGGGCGGTATTAACGCCAATCGAGCCAAAGGCGAACATGGAGCGGATACGGTAACTCAGCGCCTCCCCATGCGCGGAGCCTTTGACGATGGCCGATCCAGACTCGCTGCTGGCCTGACGCATGAGAGCCAGCACATTCTGTATGCGGGCATGCGCGCGCTGGTCCTCCCCTTCCGCTTCATCAAAAATCACCGGGAAGGCATCCTGCCCCAACGACTGGCGAAGCCCGGCCTCGGTTGTCTCTGATTGCACGGCAAGGCACAGCTCGCCCAGCGACTGACGGATGATATTTTCGAGTATCCACGTCTTGCCCGAGCCTGCGCCGCCCGTCACCCAGATGTGAGGTCGCCAGGAGAGCGCGCCGCAGATTGGCGCGAGCAGACACCAGCCCGCCAGCAGTCGCCCAAAGAGCGGTTGCTCCCAGGCGAAGCCCGCGCACAGATCGGAGAATCGTTTTGCCTCTCCTACCGCGAGGGGTCGGGCATTCGGAGCTGGCAATGCCGCACCCGCTTCATAGATGAACCGGGTGTCGAGGCCGTCAGTAGCCTTCGATACACCATCAACGAGCAGATGATCGCCCAGGTGCAGCACCGCCCGCCCGTCGTCGAACCACGCGCCGCGCCCGCGCAGCAGGCCGGGGTTGTAGACGCCGCGCGCACGACATGCCCGCATAAGCAGGTTGGCCGCCGCATCCCAGGCCGCGCCGGACTTGCTGGGAAAGTCGCGCTCCCACTCGGACAGCGGCGCCAATTCGAGCAGGCGCAGCTTGACGTGCTCCTTAGCCTTAAGCGGATGGACCTGACGCGATTCTCGGGACAGGTAATAAAAGTTCTCGTGATCGTAGCCTAGCGGCACATAACTGGTGCCGACGACGGCGGCGGCGGGCTCAATATCGAACACAATGTCGCTGGAATACTGGCGAGCAACAATTTCATACTCTAACTCGTCTGGATTGATCATTGGACGCCTTCATTATCTGATTGCCGTTCTCACCGATCAGAAGAACCCGCTCGATGCCTTGCGTAATCATTGCTTTGCCAATAGCGGGCAGACTAAGATGGCTGGCATCCCCGCAGACCAGCAATATCAGCGGGTCATGCCCAGCTAGAGCCCGGTAATCGTAATCCTCCATATCGGGGATGACGATAAAGATTCGCGGCGTATCGAGCCAGTGCTTCGCAACGTTCCACGCTTGATCGCCGACCAGCGCCCACACCGTCGCTTGCGTCCCATCAACAGAGACGCCCCACGACTCCTTGAGCGAGGTCCGTAGCATGGCGACCGCGCGCTTCCTATAGGGCGGGCTCTTCATTGAATTGCGTCGCCCGCCGTCTGATCGTCCCGCGCGATGGAGTTCAACATGGCCCCCGATAGAATAGACTCAAACACTTCAGCAAGGGCGCCCAGCTCAATCGCGGAACCGTACTGGATCATGCCGAGGTTGTGGTAGCCGTCATTCTTCGCCAGCATCAGCACAATCGCCGTGTCGGCGGGCGTCAAGGCCAGAAAATCGCTTAAAGCGACAAGACAGGCGGGGATGTTATCGCGCTGCGTGGTGGCTGCTTTTTCAAAGTGTGACATTTTAATCTCCCAATAATAGTTTAGCTTCGGTGACACTACGGATGATCCCGGAGATACCGCCCAGATCATTGACTACTTCGATAAAATTTTCCTGCTCACTTGTCGCTACGCCGCGTTTTGACTTGGTTTCGAGCGCGACAAATACCGCCAACCGCATACCGACCATTGCTGGCGTCACTATGACGGACTTGAAGCCGATAAGGTCAGACGAGCCTTTGCACAGACCGTACTTGACGACCGACCCGTCTGGAAAGCGACAGATACCGACGTTATTACGGAACAGGCGCACAAGCCCGCTACCGCATTCCAGCATGATGGAACGCATGAGGTCTGATTCGTTCATCTGAAAAACGGCTGACGCTTGATAGCCGCAATTGCGTTCACTCTCAGCAGATGGGAGAGCAGAGGGTCGCGATTGGCAAGCATGACAGCTATGCGATGCGCATATGCTGATTGTAAATATGATTTCATATCGTCCATAGTGCTCATCGCCCTCCCCTTGCTTTATAAATAAAATGCGCCCATTGCGGCTTATACCCTCTGGCCCTGCCTATAACTTGCAATTCCTCAAGCGTTCGCGCCCGCCCAATTTCGCGGCGCTTTTCCTTGCGCAGCCGCTCCGCCATTACTTCGTCGATTTCTTCTAGATCACCCGCGACTGTCGGCGTTGATATAGGCGCTTGCTCGTACACATAACCGCACTCGGGGCAGTTAGGCGCGGGCGCATGCATTGAATAGCACTTCGGGCATTGCTTAACCGCGACTTCCGACTTGGATTTACCGGCGGTTTTATGTTCGCCATCGAGCCCCCATTCGCGCACTTCATCAGGTAGGCCGTGCCGTAAACAGTTGCCAGCATGATCGAGCACCGTGGAGTCCACCTTGTCTTTCGCTGGGCGCTTGGCTCTGCCGACCTGCTGCAAATAAAGACCGGTTGACATCGTTGGGCGCAGCAGAATAGCCGCCTGTACGACAGGTACGTCAACTCCTTCTCCAATCAGATCGCAGGAACACAGGACATCGAGCGAGCCATTGCCAAGATCAGCCAACATCGTGCGTCGCTCTTGATCCGTGCTTGTTCCTTCGATAACCGCCGACTGATAGCCAGCGGCCTTGAACGACTCGCAAACGTGGTGCGCGTGATCCAAGCGGATAGCGAACGCGATAGCCGGTTGCCCGCCGCAAATCTTACGGTAGTGGGCGACCGCATCTCCGGTAATGGTCGGCCTATCAACAACAGCAACAGCTTGGGCTTGATTAAAGTCGCCCTGGTATTTCTTGACGCCGCGAAGGTCCAACTCTTGCTTGCTGGCGTAGACGCGCGAACGCACAAGGAAGCCTTCGTCAATCAGGTCTTTTACTGATGGGCCAACAACCAGTTTATCGAACACGCCGCCGTACTCGGTGCCAAGCCCACGCCCATCGCCTCGGATGGGCGTGGCTGTCACGCCGAGGACGCGCGCCTTCGGAAAAGCATTAATGATGTTGAGCCAAGTTGACGCAATTGCATGATGGCACTCGTCAATAATCAACAGATCGAAGTTGTAGCCCTTGCGCAATCGCCTTACTAACGTATGTACGGATGCAACCTGGACATGTTGCCCAGAGCCCGTAAACCCTGGGGCGATAATTCCATGCTCAACCCCGATGTCTGACAATGCGCGCGAAGATTGCAACAGTAATTCCTGGCGATGCACCAAAATGCAGATGCGCTTGCCAAGCTGTTGCGCGCCCGCCGCGATATGGCTGAACACGAATGTCTTGCCGCCGCCTGTTGGGAGCACATACAAAGGCGAGCGCGCGCCGTGACGGTACGCTGCCCTGATCGCGTCGAGACCCTCCTGCTGATAGGGACGGAGCGTTTTCAACGGAGCACCGGTAATTTTCACAATATCCCCGCTCTCTCCATCATGCCAACGCGGCGCTTGATTGCCCTATCGAGGGTCTGCCGTGCCCGTAAGTAGTTCTCAAGAGAGGGTTTTTTTCCTCCGTACCAGCGGGCTACCGTCTTAGGGGATAATCGCGACATGACCGCTAGGCGTGACAGCGCAATACCCATTGCAGTTGCCTGGCGGCGGAGTATGATAAGTTCGGTTGGGGTTGCTTTCGGCATTTCGGCCTCCTTTATCGGTAGATGCAAAGTTAGGCTAAAAAATAATCCCTGTCAAGAGGCTTGTGCGCCTTGACATGGGGCTTTACGTGTGCCATCCTTTATCCAGACCAATGAAGGAGTCGGTATGAACGCAAAAGTAAAACCACCAATTACGGACCTCGACAGAGCGGCTGTCGGTCATATAAAGAACCACGTCGAGGAAACGCTTGTTGCGCTACTCAATCCACGGCGCACACTGATGTTGGCGATTGTTGAGAAGACGGCCGCGCCGCGCATAATCCTGGCTGAAATAATTGCCTTGGCTGTCTTATTCTCTGATCTTGATCCGCAATACGCCGACGATATTGTATGCGTTGCGTCAGTGTACGCAGAACACTGGGGCTTCGAGAGTACACTAAAAGGGGCATTCAAATGAGCAAAAAAGATTACATCAAGATTGCAGACGCTATCAAGCATGCCGCGATGGATGACAAAGCGCGCTACTCGGTAGCTTACGTGTTGGCTCAGACGTTCAAGGTCGATAATGACCGTTTTGACTATGATCGCTTCATGAAGGCTTGCGGGGTGGCGGAGTGAGTATATATCAACGCGTGAATTATGAAATGACCGAGGACGACATGAATCGGCTTCTTGACGCTGGCAAACCAACTCCGGTTATGTTCCTGAGTGGAGGCATCCAGATGGGAGGCTCGCCACAAGAGAATGCCAACCGAGCATGGCAGTCACTTGGCGAAAAGATGGGTTTTGACTATATGACCGCGCGGCCTATTCAGGGCAAAGGTAATCGGTTTTTTACCGCCGTGCCAAGCGAAACTAAAGAAGCGAGAGCCGAACGTGAAGCGCGTGAAGATGAAGAAAAATTGCGTATGAAGATTAAGCTACTCCTGGAAGAGATTGAGAAAAAGCAGAGCAAACTTAGAGAATTATTAGGAGTGGAGGCGAAGCTATGACAACCGGAATCATCAAAATCAACTACGATCAGTACAGCTTGAGTCCAGGCGTCCGCAAGTCTGACCTTGATCTTATCGCTCGCTCGCCAGCTCATTATTACGAGGGACGACTCAGCCCTGAGCGTGACGCCGAGGAATCAACCGAAGCGTTCGACATGGGCCGCGCCATCCACTCAGCCGTACTTGAGCCTGATTTGTTCGGCGTGAATTACATCCGTGCGCCCAACGTCAACCGGCGTACTAACGCTGGCAAACAGACGCTTGAAGATTTGGCGAACAATAATCCTGGCAAAGTTATTATGCGTGATACGGCTTTTGATGCCTGCTGCCGGGTCCGCGACGCCGCTTACAAGCATGTTGCGGTTCAGGAAATTTTGCGCGACGGAGAAGCGGAGATGTCGGCGTACGCTGAGCGAGGAGTCGCTCTGCTCAAAGCGCGGCCTGACTACTCGCGGACAGGTATGCTGATTGACCTTAAGTCAACGATAGACGCGCGGCCTGATGCCTTCTCGCGAGATTTATTCAAGTATCGCTACCACGTTCAAGCGGCGTATTACTCCGACGTATGGGAGGAAGCAGGCGGCGGCAAGGTGCATGCTTTTATGTTTATCTGTATTGAAAAGGAAGCGCCCTATTCAATCGCGGTATATGAGATTGATCGAACCTCGGTAATGATTGGGCGCTCGGAATACATGCGCAACCTGGATACATACATTGCCTGCGAGAAGGAGGGCTTCTGGCCCTCTTATGCAGAAGAAATTACGCCCATTGGAATCCCGGCATGGGCGGTCAAACAGTTCGTCAACAATCAGGAGTTATGACATGCCAAATGAAGTCACAGTAATCGACCAAGTACGCGGTCAACTTGAAAAAATGGCGCCCCAGTTCGCAATGGCGCTTCCGCCACAGGTGCCGCTGGACCGCTTCGTTCGCGTGACGATGACGGCCATTCAGAACAGCCCGGACTTGCTTGGCGCCGACCGGCGCAGCTTATTCGGTGCCTGTATGAAGGCGGCACAGGATGGCTTACTTCCTGACGGGCGCGAGGCGGCGCTGGTTATCTTCGGTGAGAAGGTGCAGTACATGCCTATGATGGGCGGCATCTTGAAGAAAGTGCGCAATAGCGGCGAACTGTCAAGCATCACGGCGCAGATTGTAAAAGCCAACGACTCGTTCCGCTATTTTGTGGATTCCGACGGAGAGCATATCGAGCATGAGCCACTAGTGTTCGGTGATCGTGGCGACATGGTGGGCGCTTATGCGCTCGCTAAAACAAAGGATGGTTCCATCTACGTCGAGACTATGCGGAAGGACGACATTGACAAGGTTCGGGCCGTCAGTCGCGCCAAGAACAATGGCCCCTGGGTAACGTGGTATGAGGAGATGGCGAAAAAAACCGTCATGCGCCGCCTATCCAAGCGCCTGCCTATGAGCACGGACCTCGATACCGTTATCCGGCGTGACGATGATATGTACGATTTAAAAACTATAGATCAACCGTCAGAGTCGTCACCGGTCGCCGACCTGAACGCCGCCATCAAAAAGCGAGGCCGAGGACCGGGCAAACCAAAACCAGCCCAGGAACCGGAACCCGCGCCAGAACCCGCGCCAGAACCGGACGGTGATACCTACAGCAACGACGAGGTATTTGGGAATGAATAATTACCACGACTACTATCGGCAGCGTCATGCGGTCGCCGCCATCTGTGCCGCACCAACAAAAGGCCAGCGGCGCGCATTGCTGGCAGAGGTGCCCGATGCGCATCGTGATGGAGTTAAGCGATGGGCTATCGACACATTATCTCTACTGGGTCATTGGCGCAAGAAAATAGCGGCCGGATTCCCGGTTGATAAAGTGCCGGAGAAAGTGAGGTCTCGGTTATGACGCTGCAAGAAATGTGGGACTCATTATCGCCCGATGACATTCAGTTCGCTATTGCAGAGGCTGACACAGAGAAGCTGTCGGAATTATGCAAACGATTACAGGAAGGGGATGATGCAGTCGGCCCGTTTTTGGCTGGTATTGTCACCGACTATTTTAACTACACGTTGAAATGCATGACGGAGGGGTGATGCTCGATTATGCTGACAAGATTGAAAAGCTACGTCGCCCTACACAGCAGGAGCTTCTCGCCGCTGACCTTGAGATAAAGCGTAAGGCTGCGATGGCGTGGCTTGGTGACAAATATTTGGTCGCAAAACCAAAACAACCGCCTGCGCTGATGGTAGCGGGACGCGGCGGAGCGGCTATTGAGAGAGTCATGTAATCGCGACTGCCCTAGCCATACCCGGACCTTGGGTAGATCGGGGTAATTTAGGAGGGGTTGGGGTATGACAGAGCCGTTCATAACGACAGGTTACGATGGAAGTGAATCGCAAAAGTTGCGCCAAGCCATTCGTGATGACATCCGCGTCCTTCCTGACGAGGTGATGAAATGACGCAAGAAATGCTAAATGATGATAGGGAAATTGAGCGCATTCTTTTCAACGACGCGGAAGGAAGCGAATACTGCGTCGGTAATTTCGGATGCGATAAAATCTCGGTCTATGGCGAGCCGGGCGAGCATTGCAACAAGCCGTGGATAGCAATCTACAAAGGCGATGAGATCATATCCCGCCTTCCTGCCGGTATGGTGCAGATAATCTATAAGTTGACCGGGGCTGAGAAATGACCACAAACCACAACAAGCCATCGGCACGCGAGCAAATACAGGAGACAATAATGAGTGAGAACCACAACCCACCCCTAATCCCGCCACGGTTGCCGCTGCCGCGTGACGATGTAGAGCCACCAGTACTTGGCGCTGGCGAGCCGTTCGCGTTTGACCCAATACAAGTATGGCGGGATGCCTACGTGGCGCGCATGGTTGAACGCGGAATTGACGAAGCCGACGCTCTTGCTTGCCTAAACGGGGCTGGTAGCGTCTATGACTACACCGACAACCCTATAGACGTGGCCGACGACGAAATGGCTTGTTGGGACGATGACGGTGGATCGTGACTCTATATCATGGAAAGCCGAAGCGCACCGACTTGCGCAATTACACATCCACGCTCAAGCCGAACGCGACGCCGCCATCCGCCGTGCCGATGAGCTGGCGCTGAGTGAGGGGAGGTTGCGGGAGGCGCTACAGTATGTCGTGGATTGCTTCACTGCCGCAGAAGTCGAGGGCGTCTTAGAACTGCTGCGCGATACTGAGGACGCCGATCTCAAGGATAGAGTCGAGCGCAGGATATACTTTGCCAAAGATCGAGCGATGCAGGAACTGGAAAAGCAGCCATCCACCGCCATCATCGAGGCGATGCGCGAGGTGTGTCGTATTGTAGGAGAATCTAAATATTGGAAAGTTCCTGCGATAGATGAAGCACTCCGCAAGCTCCGCGAACTTGAATCAATTACCACTAACCAAGAGGAACTGAAATGAAGAAGATAATCCAAGAAGTCGAAGGTGAAGGATTGGTGTCTCTGCTCGGAAAACGCATCACAGTGTTTTGCGTTAATTACATTTATACAGGCGACCTGACCGGCGTGAATGATGACGATATCCTGCTGGAAAACCCGGCCATCGTGTATGAGACCGGCGCGTTCACTGACGCGAAGTGGAAAGACGCGCAGCCCCTGCCGCAGCCGCTTTATATCCGCACATCAGCGATTGAATCGTACACAGTGATACGC
>VFSW01013061.1_pt1 | contig 11561 bp, 9 predicted proteins | sample 5358111 | NCBI WGS metagenome assembly VFSW01 (sample SAMN11554181, study PRJNA540505) | mine drainage metagenome | isolation source: sediment from site ElyBrook_90M | place: USA: Ely Copper Mine, Vershire, VT | collected 2017 | reverse complement strand
TTCTCGTTGACAAAGAGCACTCGTTTACAGGTCTTTCCGCCGTGCGTTGTGCGGAAGACTCCTCTCTCCTGCTGCGGCCCGTAACAGTTTCCTTCCGCGGCGACAAGAACTATATCGGGATTTTGCGGATCGATGACCACTCTGGAAATGCGGCCCGATTTGGTTAGCCCCATATGATTCCAGGTCTTTCCGGCATCTGTGGATTTGTACACGCCGTCACCGATCGAAACGTTGCTGCGAATGAATGGCTCGCCTGTACCGACCCAAACGATGTTGTGATCCGACGGGGCGATCGCTATGTCGCCTATAGATTGGGCGGGCTCCTTGTCGAATATCGGAGTCCAGTGGATTCCGGCGTCTACCGATTTCCAAACCCCACCTGAGGCAGCACCGGCGTAATAGATGTTCAGATCTCCCGGGACTCCGACCACCGCGGTAACCCGGTTCCCGCCGGGACCCACGAATCTGTAATGAAGACCGGAAAAGATCTCGGGATTTGGATTCAACTCTTGAGCTCTTAATGCCGGAATCATGATTAGGATTGGAAGAAGAAGAATGCGTAAGCACAACTTAGTTAGTCCTGCGGATTTCATGGCTCATCACCTCTGATGTGGTTCTTTGGTTTGTATGTGGCAGCTGGGATCAGCCGCGGCCTGCCGCCCACCGTCGTTATGATATCGTGGTTAGTACAAGCTTTCGTCGCCGTGGAAATGATTTTCTATAATGAATACAATTCTATTCGAATGTGTTCGGAAATGTGACCGATTGATTGACAATGATAGGACCGAATATGAGTGGCGTGAGTTGGTGCTCCTCCATGCTGTAATCTCAAACAGAAGCTATGGAAGTTGCGTGTGATTTCCAAGATCGGCGCGAACACGCGAGTCCACTGAACACGTCTGACGATGCATCGGGATGGGTAGCCGCTTCGCGGAAAGATTAATGATCCGTACGCTGTTACCACTTAATGGGGGCGAGTATTTCAGCGGCATCAATGAAATGTGATGAAGTACTGGTAGATGAGTGCGAAACATGGCCTCGCGAAAAACACGGATCAGAGTTTCAGACTGTGCCCCTCATGCGGTTTCTTCGAGGAGCACGCATCGGGCGAAATTTACTGCTCCGTGTGCGGTATGAGGCTTCTCGAGCAGTGTCCCGAATGCTACGAGCCGATATACTACCCGACGGCAAGGTTTTGTCCTGCCTGCGGAGAAGAGTATATAGCTGGTCGGGCGAATAGTTCACTTCCTAAGAAATAAATAGGCTTTTTTCCAATCGTGGCTCAATTTGAAATGACTTAGAGAACCTTGCGCGGGACCTTGCGATGGGGTCCATAAATGCGTCTAATTGGAATGACTTCTCCATGAAAACCTCCGGTAGATTGGAAAAGAATGTCTCACAAGGTACCTCTGATTTTCTGAAAGTGCGCCGCTTCCTTTTTTCGAGCACTGTTGCAACTCAGCCCGTAAACAATTATAGTCCAATGTAAGGTGTTGGGATGCAGGGAGAGCGACCCCAACGCCCGAATCAGCCGTTGGCTCAAATTTCCCGGGTTTTGCCTTTCTATGGCTTGGGATCTGTACTGCTGAAGATCACAAGGAATATAATCCAGAGAGCGAGTCGATGGCCGTGGCTTTTTACTACAGAGCAGGAGGAGGGAGCCATGTCTGTTCAAAGAGTGATTTCGAAAGTTTTCTCCGTCAGGGAGGGCACGGCCTGCCCGCTGTGCGGAAGGAGGATGGCCCGCATCAGAAGGAAAGGTCGGGATCGCCTCCTGAGCGTCATCGTTCCGGTGATTCGCTGTGGATGCTGCGGGAAATCATATTTGGTACTGAGGGACGGCGGCGATATGAGGCGGAGAGTCGTGTCTTGAGCGACTATTGTATGTAAAATTTCCGGAGATTACTTTTTCTTGCCCGAAGGGTTAAGCGGGCGTCGGTAATTAAGGTAAGCGAAAGGGAGCTTTGTGTCGCGGGTTGTTGAAGATGGCCGGGTAGGTATACCCGGGCCGCACTAAATATTTAATCCAAGGCATTCCCCCTGACTGAATCAAAAAGGCGCGCGGCACTCGATATGAATAAAAAGATCGGTCCGCTCGCCTGAAAGATCCTTAATAAACTTACGCGCGCCGGGGAGTAATTGCTGATTCAACTCCTTAGCCGGTTCTCCCCGATTTATCTTACTGTTGCGTTCTCATTCGGGGCGTGTTCTCCAGCTCGCTCAACGACAACGTAGCCATCTCTCGTGCGACCGAAGTGAGTTTTGCCATTTGGTAACGGAAGCTGATTAGACTCAAAGAATCCGCTTTTGCGGCCTCTTTTCGCCTGTTTTGCCCCCCGTATTGGTCTTCCTATATATTACATATAATGAATGTTTCGACTTTCATTTGGTAATCAGAGAATTCAGAAGCAGCAGAACTCCTGAACCCGGATCACGGAGAAAAGAACGCCATGAAAGTCATGAGTTTCGGAAGCTTGCACTGGAAGCCGCGTCGTGCTCATCGTGACCGGAAACGGCGAGAGCAGTCAGCGTGACTTATGCGGGAGCAACTGTGAATGGGCCTGACGGGTCGACTATTACATCTGTGCGCACCCTCTTTGGTCTCGCTTTGTCCGCGGGCCCATATATCATTCACCAACGTACCATCGGTATCGAACATCAACCTTAGCGGATCTACGGGGAGCGCCGACAACTCCTGCCTGTGGCCGCGAGGCGTTCTGGCTTTGCTCCCCTCTAACCGGATCCCAGAGAATTATGGCGCAGCGTTCGCCGTGTCGGCGCGCTATTAAGCGTCCCTGAGTCTCGTCAGATTAATGCTTCCGGAGACCTGCGGGATGATCCGATATTTTTGCCAAAGAGCTCTTCTCTAAAATACTGAGCCCGGGATCAACTTTGCTCACCGTTCAAAATATTTCCGTCTGACAACATGTCTTCGGGTTTCAGTATTATTATAAAAAATGAAACGTTCGAAAGGCGAATTTTTGTTACATTATTAGGTTGCACAGCGCTAAAGCGCCCTGAAATATCGCATATTCAATGAGGAAAGCGTCAATGCGAATTGGTATTGCTTGCGATCACGGCGGATTCGATCTGAAACAGGAAATAATCGCGCGGCTTAAGAAGCTGAGCTATGAGTTGTCTGATTATGGGGCCGGGACTCCGGACTCCGGGGACGATTACCCCGATTATGTCGTCCCGCTCGCCAGGGCGGTTTCGTCCGGGAAAGTGGATCGGGGAATTGCGATATGCGGCAGTGGCGTAGGCGCGTCTGTTGCTGTGAATAAAATCAAAGGCGTTCGAGGAGCATTGATACATGACTCCTTCTCGGCGCATCAGGGAGTCGAAGACGACAACATCAATGTATTGTGTCTTGGGGGAAGAGTCGTCGGTAATGAGCTGGCTTGGGAAATCGTAGAGATTTTTTTGAACGCCTCCTTCAGCGGAGCCGAAAGGCATCGGCGGCGTCTTGCAAAGGTGGCTGCACTAGAGGACAAGGAGAACCATAAATGATAGCCCACCCTTTACTGGATCTTGAAAAACTGGGCCAGAGCATTTGGATGGATTTCATCCGGAGAGAGATGATTGTCTCCGGCGAGCTTGCAAGACGGATAAGCGACGACGGAATATCGGGAGTCACTTCTAATCCTTCCATCTTTGAAAAAGCAATTGCGGGGAGCCACGACTATGACGAATCCGTGCGTGCCCTGGCTCTCGAAGGCAGGAGCGCGGAGGAAATCTACAGAACGTTGACTGTCGAAGATATCGTGAAGGCGGCCGACATCTTCATGCCCCTTTACAAGAAGACGAAAGGAGCGGACGGATATGTGAGTCTGGAAGTATCTCCGAGGCTGGCGTACGATACCAAGGGCACGATCGCGGAAGCACGCGAGTTATGGGAAGCAGTTCGGCGGCCGAACATATTTATAAAAGTTCCTGCAACCGCTGAAGGGCTGAGCGCGATTCGCCAGCTCATAAGCGAAGGGATCAATGTTAATGTGACCCTTCTCTTTGGCTTACCGCGATACCGCGAGGTTGTGGAAGCCTACCTGGCTGGACTCGAGGCGCGAGCCGAAAAGGGGCTTGGAATCGAAGGGATTTCTTCAGTCGCGAGCTTCTTCCTTAGCAGGATCGACATGGTCGTGGATAAGGGCTTCGAAGAGGAGATTCGTAAACAGCGGCCGGACACGGCGGAAGCGGTCCGCGCGCGCGGGCAAGTCGCGATTGCAAGCGCGAAGATCGCCTACGGAATCTGGGGCGAGGTTTTCGGGAGCGAGCGCTTCATGAAACTCGCCTCTAAAGGCGCGCGGAAACAGCGGCTCCTCTGGGCAAGCACGAGCACCAAGAATCCGGCGTATACCGATGTCAAGTATGTCGAAGCACTGATCGGGCCGGAAACGGTGAACACGCTCCCCCTCGAGACGCTCAACGCTTATCGCGATCACGGGGATCCATCGGCGAGACTGGAGATCGATATCGAAAGCGCCCGGAGAGTGCTGGAGCATCTTCCTTTGCTTGGAGTCGATATAGACTCTGTCACTCAGAAGCTCGAGGACGATGGGGTGAGAAAATTTGCGGACGCGTACGATACGCTGCTCAAAACGCTCGCTGAAAAAAGGGAGGCTGCGCTTCATGAACCCGTAGACTCCCAGAGATTTTCACTCGGAAGCCTGGAGAAGGACTTCAAAAATCGGCTCGCTGTACTCGGTAAGGATAATTTTGCCGAAAGGCTCTGGCGGAAGGACACGACGCTGTGGAAGAAGGATGAAGCTAGCAGAAAGATTATCAGGAACTCCCTCGGCTGGCTTCATGTCGCTGAAAAAATCGAGGATGCAGCGGGGGATCTGGCGGCATTCGTTGCCGGGATAACGGAAGCGGGTTTCAAGCATGTCGTTCATATGGGTATGGGCGGAAGCAGCCTTGCCCCTCTCGTTTTGCAGGAATCGTTCGGTGTGCCGGATGGCGGCATACCGCTGACGGTTCTCGATACCACTGATCCCGCCACAATTTTGAAGATTGGGAATGAAGTCCCGCTTGCGGACACTCTCTTCATAGTAGCGAGCAAATCGGGGACAACCGCGGAGCCTAACGCCTTCGCCGATTATTTCTTTGATAGAGTGAAGGCTCTGAAAGGAGTCTATGCCGGCGGCAACTTCGTTGCGATCACGGATCCGGGCTCCAAACTTATCAATGTCGCCGGCGAGAGGCAGTACAGGCACACTTTTCTGAACTTCGCCGATATAGGCGGACGGTATTCGGCCCTGTCTTACTTCGGTCTTGTCCCCGCCGCGCTTCTCGGTGTGGATGTGGCCGAGTTCCTTGCGAGAGCTCTCCGGATGGCTCACGCCTGCGATTCGTGCGTTCCGGTCGAGAAGAATCCCGGCATCACCCTCGGTGCAGCCATGGGAGAACTCGCCTTAAAGGGCAAAGACAAAGTCACTTTCATCGTTTCAAAGAAGGTACGAACTCTCGGGTTGTGGCTCGAGCAGCTTATCGCCGAGAGTACGGGTAAGGAGGGGAAGGGAATTCTTCCGGTGAGCGATGAGCCGGTTTTGAACCCAGAAGACTACGGCAAAGACAGGTTCTTCGTTTGCATACGATTGAAAGGCGATGCGGACGCGGAAACGGAGAATCGTGTCCGGAAACTCGGCGAAGCGGGTTATCCGATAGTCACGATCGAGATGGCGGACCTGTACGATCTTGGACAGGAATTCTTCAGATGGGAAGTGGCCACCGCAACTGCCGGCGCGATCATCGGAATCAACGCATTTGACCAGCCGAACGTGCAGGAGAGCAAGGACAACACCAATGCGTTTCTTGCTGAAGTGAAAAGCAGTGGAAAACTTCCGGAAGAGACACCCTCAGTGCAGGACGGTGATTTGCATGTCTATGGATTAGTTTCGGGAAAGACGCTCCCCCAAGTCCTGAAGTCTTTCTTATCGCTCTCCAGGCCCGGTGACTATGTCCCTTTCATGGCCTATACGCCGATGAGCGAAGAAGTGGACGGGCGGCTAGCTTCGATCCGTTCGACGATTCAGCAGAGGCTGAATCTCGCAACGACGTTCGGCTACGGTCCGCGCTTTCTCCACTCGACCGGTCAGTATCACAAAGGCGGACCTAACACGGGACTCTTCATTCAGCTTACGGCGGATGATGTAGTCGACGCGTCCCTCCCGGGCCAACCCTATACCTTTTCCGTGTTCAAGAGAGCCCAGGCGCTGGGCGACCTGGAAGCTTTGAAGAAGCATGAGAGGCGGGTCATACGAATTGACCTTGGAAAAGACCTGCTCCGCGGGCTTGATAAGTTGGATCAGGCCGTAAAAACCGCGCTGAAATAGTAGCACGGAATATATCCTCGCGATATTTTATCTCAAAAGGATGAGCAGCACCATGGATGAGCATAAAGTGCCGTCGACACTCTTCCTGGACATCGGCGGAGTTTTGTTGACAAACGGTTGGGACCACCACTCGCGCCTGCTGGCGGCGAAAGAATTCGGACTGAATCACGAAGAACTCAACGAACGTCATCACCTCACATACGATACCTATGAGTCGGGGAAGCTCAGCCTGAGAGAATATCTCGACCGGATCGTCTTCTACGAAAAGAGGAACTTTTCTCATGAGGAGTTTCGTGACTTCATCTTCGGGCAGTCGAAACCTTACCCCGATATGATAGAGCTTGTTAAGTCTCTCAAGAAGAAGTACGGCCTGAAAGTGGGCGTGATCAGCAACGAGGGGCGTGAGGTGAATGAATACAGGATCACCACTTTCAGGCTGGGAGAGTTCGTGGATTTTTTTGTGTCTTCGTGCTTCGTCCACTTCAGAAAACCCGACTTGGATATCTACCGGATTGCTCTTGATGTCGCCCATGTGGCGCCGGATGCCGCTGTCTATGTCGATGACCGGCCGATGTTCGCGCAGGTGGCTGCTGGGCTCGGACTGAGCTCGATAATCCATACCGGCTATGAGAGCACGAAATCGGAGCTGGGTCGCCTGGGGCTTACTCTTTAAACTCCCCCCAACTGGGATCAACGCTGCATACGAATTCAACCTAATCTCGTGATGTCCTCGGAAGTTCCCGGCGCAGAGACGATTCTTGGATAAAGAGGGACATTCCCATAAATTTTAATCGTATGTATTTGAGACTTCGCAAGCGCGCATCTGAGCGACAATGAGAGAGCCAACGGGAACCCTGCGAGAGGTTCCGCTTTTTACAAAATTGGACGAAGAAGAACTGGGGATATTGGATGGGATCGGCGTCGTCAAGAAGTTCCGGAAAGATCGGGTGATCTTCCTTGAAGGTGATGCGTTTGTCGGGTTTTATGTCGTTTTAAGCGGTTCCGTGAAGGTTTACAAGTTATCGGCCGACGGTGACGAGACGGTGCTTCATGTCCTCCAGCCATATCGCAGTTTCGCCGAGGCGCCGGTATTAACCGGCGAGGGAGTATATCCGGCCTGTGCCCAGGCGCTTGAAGAGTCTTCTCTTTTCTACGTCCCGGCAGCTGAGTTCAGAAAACTGATGGAGAAGAGTCCTTCGATTGCAATGAAGATATCGGAGGCTTTTGCGGTTCGGCTGATGGAACTCAACAAAAAGTTCGAGCAGCTTTCGGCGAGCGTGGAGTCCCGGCTTGCCCGTTATATTATCGGAGAGATCAGTGCGAACGGCTCTGTCAAAAATCCTGAGCCCTTCTTTACTCTCACGATAAGCAAGAAAGATCTTGCCGCACACCTCGGCATAGCAGTCGAAACGCTTTCAAGGACTTTGAGGAAACTGAAAGACCGGAAGATAATCCGCGAAGGCTCAAAGAAGATATTCGTGCTGGACTTGAAGCTTCTGCGCGGATTGTCGAGGTAGCGGCAGCCGGGCAGGTCCTAAAATAGAGAAGTCCGTCCAGATAACGCTCAGACGGACTTCAGGGGGAAAACAGAGGACGTTTACGCCTGGCTCGAAAGGACCTTCCACATTTTCTTTCGTGCGGCGAAAATCTTCAGTACAAAGATTAATATTGGTACTGCGCCGAAGACAATAAACACCGTGTCGCCGATGATCCTTAGCCATTCGAGAAGATGGAGTGTTCCGGCGTCTATGAACGAAAGGCTGCGCGCGTGCCAGTAGCCGTTATTCACGACGTCAGCAAGCTGCAACACACCGGCGGGGAACATATCCAGGAGTACCATTAACATGAGCCCGATATTCAGTCCCCAGAAACCAGTCCGGACGTATTTCTCGTTTTTGCTCCAGACATCGTCGGTAGAGAGCTTACGCAGCGTGTACATCATTAGGCCGAGGGCGAGCATACCGAATACACCCATCATTGCCGCGTGGCCGTGGTTCAGCGTCAGAAGAGTGCCGACCTCGTAGTAGCTGACGATAGGAAGGTTGATGAGGAATCCGAAGACGCCTGCTCCGAGGAAATTCCAGAATCCGACGGCCATCAGGAAGTAGAATGCCCACTTCTGTCCCTGTGCTATGTGGGCCGCGCCGTCGGGGGAAGTCTTCCTCGTCAGCCGGATGAAGTCCCACGCGTCGAGTGTCAGGAGAGTCAGCGGGACTACTTCCATCGCCGAGAACATCGCCCCAAGTGCCATCGTGATGTCGCTCTGTCCGGTCCAGTACCAGTGATGGCCGGTGCCGACGATTCCGCTTCCGAGATAGAGTACGGCGTCGAGGTATACGACGCGCGCGGCGGATGTCGAACGCACGAGACCGAGCTGGTAGAAAATCACTGCTACCATGACTGTCGCGAAGAGTTCGAAGAAGCCCTCAACCCAGAGATGAATTATCCAGAATCTCCAGTTGTCCGCGACTGTGAAGTTGGTCGTCGGGCCGAAAAATAGCGCGGGCAGATAGAAGAGCGGTATGGCAACGGCGGAATAGAGGAACAGCGAGCTCAACTCCTTCTGCGATTGGTCCTTCATCGCGGGACGCAGGCCGCAGAATACAAGTACCAGCCAGAGGAAGAGCCCGATGATCAGAAGAAATTGCCAGGCTCTGCCAAGCTCCAGGTATTCCCATCCCTGCATTCCAAAGTAGTACCAGAGCTTTCCCAGGAACTGGTTGATGCCGAGGAATTCGCCGAACAAACTTCCGAGCGCGACGACAACGACCGCCGCGAAGAGGATGTTGACCCAGAACTTTTGTCGCTTCGGCTCAGATTTGCTCAGCAAAGGAGGGAGGAAAAGTCCGCCCGCTACAAACGACATGGCCACCCAGAAGATGGCGAGCTGCAGGTGCCATGTGCGCAGGACGTTAAAGGGGAGGAACTTCTCCAGATTGAGTCCGTAGAAGCCGAACGGCTCGGCGCGGTAGTGGGCGAGGGCGCCTCCCGCGAACGTCTGGAGTACGAAGAGGCCTGCCTCGACGACGAAATATTTAAGCAGCGCCTTCTGGCTTTCAGTAGGCGGAGTTGAGCGGGCATCAGCGAAATGATCTTCTATTCCCGATTTCCAGCCAAGGTAATCGAACTTCCCGAAGAGGAAGAGTATCAGTCCGGTCATTCCGAGAAGAGAGACGAGGCTGAGCGCGCTCCAGATTATGGCTGAGCTTGTCGGTCCGTTTCCCGCGAGCTTGTCGAAAGGCCAGTTGTTGGTATAGGAATAATCTTTGCCGGGACGGTTCGTGACCGCGGCCCAGGCCGCCCAAGCGAAAAAGGCGGTGAGCTGGCGGAGCTGAGCAGGATTTGAAATGAAATCCCGCGGCAATCCCGGAGCGCGGTCGGGTTTTGTGAAGTAGTTTGTCCAGTGCTGGACCTCGCCCTGGAACGCGTCCGCTTCTGAAGTTGTAAGCGCGAGGATGCCGGTAGATTCGTCGTACCGGTTTGTGTGAAGCATCGTCTGCACATCGGCGATGATACTGTTCTTCTGGTCGGGCGTGAGACTGTCGTAGGGAACGTTGTACTTCTGCGACGCGAGTTCTCCTTGCACCGCAATCGCCTCCCGATGCAGATACTCAGCCGAATAGTCGGGGCCGAGGTAAGCGCCGTGCCCGAGAACGGTGCCGTGGTCCATCAGGCCATACTTCAGGAAAACCTCCTGACCGGATTTGATGTCGGAGGAAGTGAATAGCGTGTTCCCCTGCTGATCCACGACTTTTTGCGGGATCGGGGGGGCGTCCCGGTAGCTTCTGACGGCGACGAAGATCAGAACACTAAAAGCGGCAATCATTATCAGGATTACCGACTGTTTCCACCATGGTGATAATCTTTCGGTTTTTGGTTCGTTCATTTTTTTCTCCTTAAATCCTTGAGGATTGATTCGGACATGTTCATCCGAAAATTAGCCTATGCGATCTGATAAAAAATTGACTTAGGTCAAGAAGCCCGATTTTCGTTCGTGACATCTTAAGCTAATTACACGTCAATTGCTCATTTCTTGACCGAAATCAAGGTGAGCAACTGTCCCATCGGATAATTTGTTAAGAAATCAGAGGAGTAATCAATGGCAATAGATAACGATACACTAGTGTTGGATGTCAGACCCATCATCCCGAGGGAAAAGCATCCGGCGATTCACGCAACATTTGAGAAGTTGAGCCCCGGCCGGAGCATGACGCTTATCAACGACCATGATCCGAAACCGCTTTACTATGAATTCACCTTCGAGAAACCCGGCCAATTCAAGTGGGAATACATTGAAGAGGGACCGGAGGTATGGAAAGTTGTCATTACCAGGGTCTCCTGACGGAAAGTCCAAAAAGGATAAGCATATCATCAGCCAAAGGACAAACTTGTGACAGGGCCGCTCTGTAGATATTTGTTTGACGACCACGAACGGATGGACGCTCTGCTGAACCAGGCAGGCGACAACCCTGAAGCGATCGATATGAAAGCTTACACGGGGTTCAGGCAGGGGTTGCTCCGTCATATAGGGATCGAGGAAAAGATAGTCCTGCCCGCGATCGCTCGTTTGCAGGACGGGGCGCAGGCGGAAGTTGCCGCTCGTCTCCGCCTCGATCACGGAGCGCTTGTCGCTCTGCTTGTTCCTCCTCCAACTCCTGCAATCGTAGAGACAATCCGCTCGAAGAAAACGAGGGGGGATTATACCAGCTCCTCGATCGGCTCGCAGGAGAGGAAGCCGGTAATTTGCTCGCGAGGTTGAAGGGGGCGCCTGAGGTCCCGGCATTGCCGCACAACGACCGGCCCGGTATACTTGACGTTACAAGACGAGCCGTCGAGAGAGCCGGCTACAAAGCGGCATTCTGACCTGCGGGTGCGGCATAGGAGGTGTTCTCAAAAGGCTCTGTGCTTCTGTGTCTCTGTGGTGAAATTCATGAAAACAAAACGAAACCAACCACAGAGGCTCGGAGACACGGAGAGGAAACTCCCTTCTGGAGGGCCCTGCTAAGCTGTTTGCCGAACATTTTCCACAGTGGTTTTGTTTATCATTATAGGTCGTGTGATTCCAGTGGAGTGACACTTCGAAGACCTGCACCGACAAACCGACATTAAAAATTGGGAAACAGAATGGAACCAAGATTGAGCTACACCAAAGCCGCCCCCGTAGCGTACACAGTCATGCGTCAGCTTCAGCGTTACGTAGATAATTCGGGGGTGGATAAGTCATTG
>VFSW01013060.1_pt1 | contig 11561 bp, 11 predicted proteins | sample 5358111 | NCBI WGS metagenome assembly VFSW01 (sample SAMN11554181, study PRJNA540505) | mine drainage metagenome | isolation source: sediment from site ElyBrook_90M | place: USA: Ely Copper Mine, Vershire, VT | collected 2017 | reverse complement strand
CCGGGCGCGGTATAGCGCTCGTCGCCCAGCCACGTGTCTTCGGGACCCCAGAAAATGTCCGCGGGCTCCCAGACGTCGGGGCGTCCGAAGCCGAAGCCGAAGGTCTTGAACCCCATCGACTCCATGGCCACGTTGCCGGCCAGGATCATGAGATCGGACCAGGAGATCTTCTGGCCATATTTCTTTTTGATCGGCCAGAGGAGGCGGCGCGCCTTGTCGAGGTTCGCGTTGTCGGGCCAGCTGTTCAGGGGGGCGAAGCGCTGCTGGCCTTCACCGCCGCCGCCGCGGCCGTCGTGGATGCGGTACGTGCCCGCGGCATGCCACGTCATGCGGATGAAGAGCGGGCCATAGTGGCCGTAGTCGGCCGGCCACCACTCCTGCGAAGTGGTCATCATTTTGATGAGGTCCTTCTTCAGCGCATCGAGGTCGAGCGACTTGAACTTCTCCGCATAGTCGAAGTCGTCTTCCATCGGATTCGACAGGTGCGAATGCTGATGGAGGACCGACAGGTCCAGTTGATTCGGCCACCAGTCTTTATTCGTCCGCGGCCGAGTCCTTTTTTGAGTTGGCGACGGGATTACGGGGTTTTCGCTTTCGCTGACACTTTTGGTTTTTTGCTTTTTCGGCACTTCGATTCATCTCCTCTCGATTCGATTGACTTCTATTTGCGGGCGGGCGCTTTGCGTCCCCGCATGACCACCTGGTAATTCCGGACCTCGAATCCATCCACTTTCGGATGCTGGCGCAGCGCCACCTTCTCCCATGGGATGTCGTAGATGCGACCGGTCTCTTCGTCGATGAAGTGATGGTGCGCGGCGGTGTTGGGATCGAAGACCACCGAATCGGCTGCAAGGTGCAGCTCGCGGACGAGCCCCTTCTCCACGAAGAGATTGAGGGTGTTGTAGACCGTGGCTCGGGAAATCATGGGAAAGCGGCTGCGCACGCGGGCCCACACTCTGTCGGCCGAGGGATGCTCGTCGGTGAAGAGGATGTACTGCGCGACGGCCACCCGGTGTGCCGACGGCTGGATTCCGTTTTCGGTGAGCACCTCGACGACGTCTGGATGCATGGAGAGTCGTATACGTCCGGATTTAGACTTTGTCAAGCTTTATCACAGGTCGCGATGACTCCCGTCCGCCGGCGAGCTCAGCCGTGGACCGTCGCGGTACGCCATCTGCATCGAGGGGCGGCGTAATATTGGCCAGGCACGTCATTGCTCTCCTGCCGTTCGGGGTTTTCTGCTCGTGCGGCGAGCGTTTCGCGGGGCCGATCCGCCGCACCGCGGCCGCGTCACGCCACCAGCTTTCGGCGCTCGTTCGAGACGCCATGAACGGCAGCGGACCGCTGGTCACCAACTGTCTGGCGTGCAACGCCGAATCGACGCTCTCCACGGGCTCCGATGCCATGAACACCTATCGATCATGGATCGCCACGCCGTGCAATTCGTGCGGGAGGAAACCGATCGACATCGCCGGGGAGACGCGGCGATGATTCGGCGCGGTCTGCAGAGCTGGTCGTCGAACCAGCCGTCTTCGTCTTTAGAGCCGATCCGATCAGGACGGCTCAACGCGCATCGTTGCCGTACGAATCGCCATTCGGCGGGCTGCTCGGCTCGGAAGTCTGCTCAGCGCTGCGGTTGGCGCGGCGCTCCGCTTTGCGTTGCTGGCGGTCGCGCTTCGCTTGTTCCCGTTGACGTTTGTTCGACGTGACCCGTCGTTTCGGCATACGGATTTCCCGTCAACTCGCTACTTGCGCGGGCGCGCTTCGGAGACCTTCAGCGCCTGTCCGTTCACATCGCGGCCGTCGAGGCCGGCGATGGCTGCCTTGCCTTGTTCCGCGGTGGCGAACTCCAGAAACCCGAATCCCTTCGAGGCCCCCGTCGAGCGCTCGGTGATGACGACCGCTGAGATCGGCTTCCCGTACGGCGCCGCCAGTTCGCTGAGCTGCGCATCGGTGATTTGTCTCGGTAGATTGCCAACGTACACTTTCATTGCCACTCCTTTGCGTGGGCAGAGGTTGCGGGACACCATACCTGCATTCACGGCCGGTTGTCACGCGTCGATCCGGAGCCTCAGGAATTCGAGGCCGCCTCTTCAGGTTACGGTGAACATATTAGTGATTTGCCAGCTCGAGGATGAACTCTGTTCGATCTCCGAAGGCAGCACGGAAAGGAGATTTCAATGAGAACATCTGGAAGCGTCAAGTGGTTCAACGACGCGAAGGGCTTTGGCTTCATTACGACCGAGAAGGGCGAAGATGTGTTCGTCCACTTCTCCGCGATTCAGGGCAGCGGTTTCCGTTCCCTCGCGGAAGGGACTGCGGTCGAGTTCGATGTGACGCAGGGCCCCAAAGGCCTGCAGGCTACGAACGTCGTGCCCGTGTAGTGACCGCGTTCGATCCATGACCGAAGAGGACAGGAGCGATCCTGTCCTCTTTTATTTTTCCCCCATACAAGGAAGTGACCATGCCATTCACATCGTTCGGGTTGCATCCCGACCTGCTTCGCGGCATTCGCGAGCTCGGGTTCACGCGCCCGACGCAAATTCAAAATGACGCCATCCCTCCCGCCATGGCGGGCAAGGATGTACTCGCGGCCGCGGCGACCGGAAGCGGGAAGACCGCCGCGTTCCTGCTGCCGATTCTGCACCGGCTGATCGGGAAGAAGCGCGGCACGACGCGCGCTCTGATCCTCACGCCGACGCGCGAGCTCGCGGCGCAGATCGACGAGCATCTCCGCGATCTCGCGGTGCATACGCCCCTCTCCGGAGCCGCGGTCTACGGCGGCGTTGGGATGGCACCGCAGGAACACGCGTTTCGCACCGGGGTCGATGTCATCGTGGCCACGCCCGGCCGGCTGCTCGACCACCTGCAGCGCGGCTACGCGCGGCTCCTGGGACTGGAGGTGCTGGTCCTCGACGAAGCCGACCGGATGCTGGACATGGGCTTCCTTCCCGACATCCGCCGCGTGCTCAGCCATCTGCCCGCCAGGCGCCAGACGCTGTTCTTCTCCGCCACGCTGCCGGCGCCGATCGTCGCGCTATCGCGTGAGATGCTGAAGAACCCGGCCATGATCTCCGTGGAGCGCAGAGCCGCGCCGGCCAGCGGCATCACGCACTCGGTGTTCCCGGTCGCGCAGGATCTGAAGAGTGCGCTGCTGCTCGCCCTGCTCGAGCGCGGCGAGATCAAGAACGCGCTCGTCTTCACGCGCACGAAGCATCGCGCCAACCGCGTCTACGAGCAGCTCGAGCGGCGCAAGATCCGCGCGGCGCGCATTCACGGCAACCGCAGCCAGTCGCAGCGTGGAGAAGCTCTGGCCGGATTTAAGTCGGGAAAGTATCGGATCCTCGTAGCGACAGACATCGCCGCGCGCGGCATCGATGTGGAGGCGCTGTCGCACGTCGTCAACTTCGACGTGCCGAACGTCCCCGACGATTACATTCACCGCGTCGGACGCACGGCGCGGGCCGAGCTCACCGGCGACGCGATCACGTTCGTCGCGCCCGATGAGGAGACGGATCTGCGCGCCATCGAGCGCGCCATCAACAAGCGCCTTCCACGGGTAATGCTGCCGGACTTCGACTACTCGCACCGTCCGATCGAGAAGCTGGAGATTCCGATTCGTGATCGGATCGCGGCGATCCGCGCGCGAAAGGCGGAGGACCGGGTGCGCGGTGCGGCGAACGCGGAGCGGCGATCGCGCCGTCCGTCGGCCGCGCAATCGCGCACTGCCTCGAATGCGAACTCGCGAAGCAGGCCTCGCCGGCGGAGGTAGACGCAGCGCGGACGCGCCGGCCTCGGCGGTCGCGCTGATGCGACTTGCGACTCTGCTCCGAGCGCTTCGCGCGAGATCGACGCCTAGCTGGGTGTTGTTGCCGAGGCTGCAAATTCTGGTGGAGCTGATCGGGGTCGACCTGGCGCGCCATTCTGTGAAAGACCAAGTCCAACCCTAGTTGCTGCTCCCCGTAATAGGTCGAATCGCGCTTTATCCAATCGCTTTCTCCCATCCGTCGGTCGCCCGGATAGGAGGAACGTCCTCAAACGCAACAGTTCGTCACTTTCCCTGGGGCGTGCACCCTGGGTCGGCGATCTCGACCCGACGGTTTTTCATGCGGCCTTCATCGGTGTTGTTATCGGCGACGGGCCTCGTCTTGCCGTAGCCTTTCGCGCTCATCCGCCCAGCGGCGATGCCATGCTGAGTCAGCCATGTCATGACCGAGTTGGCCCGCGCCTGAGAAAGCTTCTGGTTGTAATCATCTCCACCGACGTTGTCCGTGTAGCCCTGGACTTCAATCTTCAGCGACGGGCTTGCCGCCATGAGTGCAGCCACCTGCGCGAGCGGACCATCCGACGCCGGCTGCAACGTCGCTTTGTTGAAGTCGAACAGCACGCCGTACACCGTCGCATGACATTGCGTCGCGAGGCTGGCCTTCATCTGATCGGGAGAGGCTTCCTTGCCAACACGAATGAGGTACTCCGAGCCGTGACACAGCAAATAGGCCCAGATGTTGCGCCCATTCTTGCTGTAGTGAGCGACGATGACTTCGTGGTTGCCCGTTTCGTCCTCGATGGACCAGCCCGCTTTCAACAAGGCATCGTGATACACCCTGGCAAACAGCTCTTTCGAGAGACCTTCCAAATGGTAGTCCCGCTCCATCGAGCCATTGGCGACGATTTCGTCCTGCTTTGCACCTTTGGGCGTCAATCGGAACGCTGTCTCGGATTCGCTGCCGTTTCCCGTCGCTGACCCGGGAAGGGGAGACAGGTATGGGAAATCCTCTTTTCGCGGATTCATCTTCTCCGGGATGGAAGCCGGCGCCTTCAAGGTCAGCGAGAAGGGCGGCGGCCCAACCTCGATGATCTCCAGGTAAAACCTGTTTGCGGGATTATCCGTGCTCGCGTTTGCCCACGCATCAACTCCGTTGTGGTTGTCGCGCAGGACGATCAGCATGCCGCCGTTGGGATTCTCCGAAACAATCGTCCAACCGGCCTTCAATACATACGGCTTCACTGAAGCCCACAGCCCGGCGCGATTGCCTCCAAATCCCGGAACGTCCATCACCAGCCTCCAGTGGCGGCCGTACCTCTCCACCTGATGATCGCCATACTTCGGGATCGTCGCCACGCCCCAGAGTTCGTACGCATAATCAGGGTGAATCTTGCCCCAATGAGTCATGAATGCGGCTTCAGGAGGGTAATCGGCCGACTGGCCCAGGCAAGGGATGGAAAAGAGGATCGCAGCGAGCACGATCCAAATTCGAGCAATTGAAATTGACATGCAGGAATCTTACGTGGCTTCCGAAGAATTTCACAGGAGAAGCCGCATCGTAGGGCATGCTTGCTCCCCGGTCGGTCGTGATGAGATGCCCGCCGACTCCTACGCTCCGTCCGCTCGCGCGCGATTGAAGGCGCTCCCCCGCCGTCGCGCTTCCCTGGCCGTTTCCTGGCACTCGCTCATCTATGATGTGATCGTGATCCGCTTGCTGGCCGACGACACGGGAATCGAGAACGCCGCACGGTAGACCGAACATGCCGCATGTGCAACCGAAACGCTGTTCGTGGGTCAACGTCGACCATGAGCTGATGCGCGAGTATCACGATCGAGAATGGGGTGTGCCGGCTCACGATGACCGCACACATTTCGAGTTCCTCGTTCTCGAAGCGGCGCAGGCGGGACTCAGCTGGTCGATCGTACTCAACAAACGCGAGGGCTACCGGCGCGCATTCAGCCAGTTCGACCCACAGAAGGTGGCTCGATACTCCGAGGCACGAATCGAGAAGCTGACCGCCGATCCGCGGATCATACGCAACCGGATGAAGATCGCTGCGGCCGTGAGGAACGCTCAGGCGTTTCTGGTCGTGCAGGAAGAATTCGGAAGCTTCGACGCGTATTGCTGGCAGTTCGTCAAAGGCCGGCCACGGCAGAATCGATGGAAGTCTCCGCGCGAGATTCCGGCGACGACCGCCGAGTCGGACGCGTTTAGCCGTGATCTCAAGCGCCGCGGGTTCGGCTTCGTCGGATCGACTGTGATCTACGCGCACATGCAGGCCGTGGGCATGGTCAACGATCACTCCATCGACTGCTTCCGATACCGTGAGGTCCGCCGGCTCGGCACGGCTGCGAACGAACCGGTTCCGCGGCGCACGATCGCATCATGACGATGCCACGTTCGTGGTCGTGCGCGTGACGTGATCCCATCGAGCCGATGCTTGATCGTGAAGAGCTCGAACCGCGCGAAAAACTGGCCTCATGCCACCCACACAACGCGGCGCACGTAGCTGGCGTTTTCCGCGAGATCGAGCATCAGCTTTGCGACGTCTGCGCGACTGACGCTCACCCGGCCTCTGTTCGCATCTGCGAGGATTGCGTTTCCGGTCAGGGGTCCATTCGTCAGCACCGGCGGCCGGATCACGGTCCAGGCCGCAGCGCTTGCGCTCACGATTTCTTCCATCGACCGCTGATCTTTCGCCGGCGCCCACAGCAACGTGTGCGACAGGATGCGGGCGCGGACACTCGGCTCGTTGAGCGTCGATGACATGACGATGAATCGGGGGACGCCGGTGCGTCGCATCGCCTCGAGAATTGCGCGAGCACTTTCTGTTCGGACGGTCGTCCCGACCAGCCCACCGCCGATCGCGGAGAGGACCGCGTCGTGACCTTTCATTTCCTCAGCGAGCGCGGACGCGTCGAGCGGATTGCCGGCAACATCATTCGCTTTCGACCGGCCGAACGACGTGATGGCATGTCCTCGGCCGGGCGCCTGGGCACGGATCACCCTCCCGGTCCCACCAGTGGCTCCAACCAGAAAGAGACGCATATCAATGAATGATACGGCCGATGTCCGAGCGCTCAATCGTCCCGTGGTAGTCGCCTCGTCGGATCGGGTCCTCGGTCCCGCGGTTCTTGTTCATCGCTTTTCCGAGGACCGAGCACCGAGGACTGGACAAGACCGGCATCAGCCTCAAAGCGACATTTCGGGCAGCACGACGATCTTCCCGGTGACCTTCCGTTCCGTGAGTCGCGCCAGGGCTGCGGGAGTCTCGGCCAGCGACACGTGCTCGCTGATCATTGGCTTGATCCTGCCGCTGCGAATCCAGCTCACGACCAGCTCGACATTTCGGGAGTGCCCGGCGGGATCGTGTCGCGTCCAGTCGCCCCAGTACACGCCAATGATCGATCGCTCTTTCAACAGCGCAAGGTTGAGCGGAATCTTCGGGATCTCACCTGCGGCGAAGCCGATCACGAGAAACCGGCCGCCCCAGCTCGTTGCTCGCAGCGCGATCTCGCTGTAGGAACCGCCGACCGGATCGAAAACGACGTCGATTCCTTTTCCGGCGCTCAGCTCTTTCAAGCGTTCGCGCATGTCCTCGGTCGCGTAGTTGATCGTCTCGTCCGCGCCGGCGTTCTTGCACGCCTGCAGCTTGTCGTCACTCGACGCTGCGGCGATTACGCGCGCACCGATGACTTTCGCGATTTGAATGGCGGCAATACCGACGCCGCCGGCGGCGCCCAGGACGAGCAGCGTTTCACCGCTTTTCAGGTGCGCGCAATCCTGCAGCGCGTGTAGCGATGTGAAATAGGTGAGGCCGAATGCGGCGCCCACATCGAAGTTCATGTCGGCGGGTAGCGCGATCAGTTGATCCGCGGCGGCGACGCACTCCTCCGCAAAACCGCCCCAGCCACACACACCCGCCACTCGATCGCCGATGGCGAAACCGTGCACCTCCGCGCCGAGCTCCTTTACGACGCCGCTCAGCTCCGCGCCGGGCGAGAACGGCAGCGGCGGCTTGACTTGATACAGCCCCTTCACCATGAGCGCGTCCGGGAAATTGATCGAGCTGGCCTTCACGTCGACGAGGACCTGGCCGGCTCGCGGCCGCGGCGACGGAACGTCGGCGACGGTCAGATCCTCCAGCCGTCCGAACGCGGTGCACACCAGCGCCTTCATCCCTCGTACTCCAGCGGCGGCGATACTACACTCACTTCAACCAACCGATGCAAAGCTGCACAGTGCGCGTTGCTGCTCGCCCTGCCGGCCGGTATCAGTCAGGAAAAGTGCGGCGAGCTATCTGGATTGCATCGGAACGAGATCGGTGCCCTGGAACGAGGTGAGAAGAACATCTCGTTCATCAACCTGCTACGAGTCTGCGCTGCGGTAAAGCGGTCGCCTTCCGACCTACTCCGCACGTTCACGCAGTCAGCGATCCAGAGACTCCCGCCGAAGCCGACTCACTCCCGACATCGCGAGAAGTGATCGATGGGTGGCGGAGTCTGGGGCTTGCGCAACGGGCCGCGTTCGGCTGCGACCGTCGCATTCCCCGGCAATCAAGGGCCGACAACTCGCCGTATTTCTTGAACAACTTCCTCTAGGCCACGATCCCACGTAATCGCGTACCGATCCGCGAGGCTTGGGCTGTATTCGTAGACTTCTTGCTTCGTGACATCAACCCAAACCGGCAGGATAACGTGATTCTTTTCAAGAACCTCACGCGTGAAGATTGCGTTGAACTCTGTCTTTGTCCAGCCTGCATTTGCCAGGAAATTCGGAGATACGACGAGGATGCATTTCTCACATTCGCGAAGCCCCCGCTCGATGCTCTCGCGGAGACTGTCTCCGACGCGAAGTGAGAATTCGTCGAACCACACAGGACAGCCGAAGACGGCGAGGCGGTACGCAAGTGGTTTCGCGATATCAGCCCGATCGCGCGAGTCGTAGGAAATAAACGCTACCGGTTTGTCTTCGCGCGTTCGCGCGATAGCGTAGTTTCGGCCGCGAATGACAGGCGCAAGACCTCGCTGTTTTCCGAAACTCAGCAAGTGTTCGGCCTCGCTCTCAGGAATGTCGGCGTCGATGTACAAAAAAACTCGTCCCGCAAATCGAAGGTCGCGGCCACTAATAAGCGGATCTCCCGGCAAGCCGCTGCTGAGGACACTCTTCGGCGCGCTGGCGGCCACGTCCTTTGCATGATCGAGGAAGGAATCTGCCAAATCGGTCGAGTATTCCGCATCCGATATGTAGGCGGAAAGGAAGGTCGCATTTGCATCGTAGTCGAAATGGATTCGAAACCGAAATCGACATCGGACCGATCCTCCCGAATCGGTAGTCAGATCGACCTCGACCTCATTCTCGAAGGGCATGACGTGGGGAAAGTCGATCTCGAAGTAGTCTCGAACGGTGCCCACGCAGAAAAGTATATTCGCCCATGCTGGGCGTTTCGTACGCTCAGCAGGATCACCCGCTGAGCTGCGCAGCCCCACCGAGTGCCACGAAAACCATCCTCGGAAGGCGGGCCCGGACCAACGATACGGTGCGCCGGACTGCCATGCAGAGTTAGAAATAGGTAGCGATCTGCTGATACAGTTTGGCTCGGCGGAAGACAAAGGGGGATGCGAGTTCGACAGGCGCTCGTCACTTCGATCCTAGTGCTGGGAGTGGTCTCGCGGCAGGTGCAAGCGATCGACGCCGTGGCTCTCAACAGAGCTACCCGTCAATCGCTGGTGCTCTTGGTAACTCTTGACGACAACAGCCAGCCCATTGCCCTCGCCTCCGGCTTCTTTGTTGGCGATGGGCACACGATCGCGACAAACCTTCACGTGATTGAGAGCGGTGTCACGGTTCGCGTTACAACTGCTTCGGGCGAATCGTTCGATGTGACCAAAGTCTCCGGAATAGATGTCGTTCACGATTTGGTGCTTCTCGCGGCGGGACATTCAGGGCCACCTCTTCGACTGGCTAGTCGGGAGCCCGAGGTCGGAGAGGAAATAATGGCGCTCGGAAACCCGAACGGATTGGAAGGGACGATATCAACCGGCGTCGTCAGCGGAATTCGGAAAGATGCAGCCAGCACCTTTTATCAGATTAGCGCGTCCATATCGCCGGGTAGCAGCGGAGGGCCGGTCGTAAGGGCAGATGGCGCTGTGATCGGGGTCTCCACGTTTTTCTTGAAGGATGGTCAAAATCTGAATTTTGCCGTGCCTGCACGATACATCGCCGCCCTTCTGCACACTCCAGAGCAAGGCTCCTTGTTAGCAGCGGGGCGTCTTCGTTCAGCCTTGAGCGAGGCTGAATCAACCAAGGAGCCGACTTCGGTCGCCGGGACCTGGTCCGGTGTCCTGACTCAGGAGGCGGGCGGCGTGCGCTCGACGTACGGCTTTCTACTGGAATTGCGACAGAACGGCTCGAACGTTGTGGGTTACTCCGTGATCGTCATCGTCGAGACCAAGGAGTACGGGGTCATGAACGTAATTGGCACAGTGTCTGAGGACTCTTTGGAGTTCCACGAGACGGGTGTGCTAGATCAGAAGCGCCCGGGAGGACGGGGCCTTTGGTGTATCAAGAGCGGCATCCTCGTCTACGACAAGAATCACTTGTCGCTTGATGGGCAATGGAGTGCCTGGGGGTGTCCTCCAGGGACCATCCACCTAACAAGATGGAAGCGCTGACTGAAATCACGTGGACCGGAAGACGGAGCCGCACCTTTGCTATTCGCTTCAGTTAGGCTGCCTTTGCTTCGAGACGGACGTTCCCGGTCGGGCGATCCTGCGACGCAGTTCACTGTCGGGCTGCACTGTCTCGGCGATCGGCGCGAGGGTTCGCCGACTCAGGAAATCACGCGGGCTCTCGCAGATCGTCCTCGCTGAGCTGGCCGGAATCCACTACAACACGCTGAAGCGCGTCGAGAGCGGCGATGCCAACCCGAGCATCGACGTGCTACTGAAACTGGCGGATACCCTTGACGTGACGATCGTGCAGCTTCTCGGGGGGAAGTGACAATACGCCAGATGCTTGCGAGATAGGCACCCGCCAAAGCGGAACAAAGTCTCAGCTCGTCAGCGACATCAGGTCAAACCGGTCCCAAACGTGCTTCTTCTCGCCGCTGAAGCAGGAATTCAATTTCAAATGAGCACGGCTCACTCTGGGCATCGGGTGAACTCACGGACGGCCCCAGGTGCAGGTCCCGCCGCGCGTGTCCTTTTAATCACGAGATGACATTTCGAGTCAGTCCTGTTCGTCGTTCTGACTGTCATCATCCGGCTGCCAGCCGAGCGCTTTGTGGTAGTCGTCGACGTTGATACCCATGCTGCTGCGCATGACGGTGCGAATGAATGATGGTTCTGGCGGAGACTGATGCCAGATTTCAGCGAGTTCTTCGGCGTATTGGCGAGCGTTCTGGCCGAGAAGTTGTGCGTTCGCAAGCTCCCAGCTGATCGCTTCCCATAGCACGAGGTCAGCGACGTCGAGGTGCGTTATCTCGTTGTCGAAAAGGAGTTCGGCGGCGGTGATCGTGTCGCCGTGCACGATTTTATTGCGGAGCGCGTAGAAGGTGCAGAACCACGCGGCAATAGCGTTTAGGGTATAGGTTTTCTTGCCGATCGTCACGTCGCTCGTTATGAGTTCGTCGTTGTCGGTGACTTCGTGGAGCCGTACGGCCATCGGTGCCTTCTTCTCGTCTTCGGGTGGGTCGAGGAGGACTTCGAAGGCCGTGGCCATCATAACTAGGCGCGACGTGTCGTTGGTTTCTGGGCTCACGGTGTGTGCAAGGCGGAACCATTCGATCGCGAT
>VFSW01013059.1_pt1 | contig 11562 bp, 4 predicted proteins | sample 5358111 | NCBI WGS metagenome assembly VFSW01 (sample SAMN11554181, study PRJNA540505) | mine drainage metagenome | isolation source: sediment from site ElyBrook_90M | place: USA: Ely Copper Mine, Vershire, VT | collected 2017 | reverse complement strand
CTCCGTTTCATCGCTATTCAGCACCGCAAGGTGCGAGGCCACGACGTTCGGTTTGAACACGATTGCACCGAGTCCCGGTTTGCCTGGCGCGACAGGAGGCTGGACGACAGTGCCCCCGGGAGGGGTAGCAGGGGGAGGAGAAACGGGGGGGACCGTTACCGCGGACAAAAGAGCTATCGCTCTCGACTCGGCGGTCTTCAATGAAGATTCGAGAGGCACTACATACTCGTCCTTTTGGCCCGCGTCTTTCAATGCTGCCCAGATCGCTTCGGCTTCCGTCTTACGGTGATCTGTTAGCTGCCGGACCGCCTCCAGTAGCTGCCAATTGGTCTGGCGCAGCTTTTCCCCCAGCGCCTGGCACGACTTCAGGCTCGTCCCCATGGCAGACGGAGATGTTTCCACGGTAGCCCGTGCCAGCCCCTCGATGACGGGCACACCCTCGGCAGCACAAAGCGCGTCAAGCAGCACCTTGGTTGCCCGCGCCGTTTTCAGCCGTGAGGTGGCCGTGCCAGCCCCAACCCTTTGGGAGAGGTCCGTGACCAGCGGGACCAACTGGTCCGCAGGCGTTTTATACTGCTGAGCAACAGTCTTGATGTCTGTGGCGAGCTTGGCGGCGTTTACTGCGTTTAACAAAGGCGCAGCAACGACGCCAAAGATGCTCGAGGCCCGCTTACCGGCCTCATCCCAATCATTCTGCGATGGCAACCGCTGTGTTCGCAATTCGGCATCATCGGGCAAATCCGTAATTTCCGGATCAATCAATCGCCCGTGCAGATGAAAGTTCATCTGCGCGTGGGTGGCGAAGAAGATCAGCACCAGGTTCTGGATGTCACGCTGCAATCCCCATTTTTGAGGTTCGTCCATCCAAGTGCGCAGCTTGGCTACGGTCACCGACCCTCCGTGTTCGGCTTCCTTCCGGTCGAAATGGCTCTTCCAATGATGGCTCAAGACGAAAGCAGATTCCGTGGTCATCTCTCCCAATTTGAGCGGATTGGCTACCTGCCGTAATTCCCGACGTTTCGATTGGTCCACGATGATACGACCGTCCGGTGTCTGAATGGCCTTCGTCACTTCTTCCAGGACTCGGCCCAGCGCGGCGGGGCGAAGATTTGTGTCTTCGTCGAAAATCGGGTGAGCCGGGAACTGCTTTTGCAGGGCCTGGCTGAGCAGCGATGTGAGCGCCTGCTTGAAGTTGGCTGCCACCGGAGGCTGAATGTCCCCGGTTTCATCAAGACACTGAAACTGCTCACTTGGCTCCAACTGGTGTGCCGGGTCGGCTGAATTCCCCAACCCGCTGCCCGCGCTGTAAACTGCCTGCAGATGGGCCACCATCTTCGCGCGAAGCTGTTTCTGTTGTGTTTCGAGCAAACCTTTGGCGCTCGCCTTGTCTGCCGGAGACAGATGGCTCACGTATTGTTCAAACCGCTCGCCCGTCAGGATGTGGTCCAGGATGACCAACCGGCCGAGTTCCTTCAGCGCGTCGTGGTTCAAAAAGGACGGAATCCACACGAGCGTGCGGTAGCCCTCTTCGTTCGCATCCCGGAACTGCTGTAACTTTGAGACATCGCTGCGCGGGCCGAGTGGCGGCTGATCGAATGGGAAATCAATAATGACCCGCCACTGCTCGGCCTTGTTCTTGAACGTGTCGAACGCCTGCTCTCGAACGTTGGCATACTGCAGCTCGCACTCCCGGTCAGTGCCGCGCCAGCGGAATTTGTAGCGATAGAAAAGTTGCTGCGCTTCTTCCTTCGGCAGGCCGCACTCTTCAAACAAAAGTTCCCGGATCTTTCGCCGACGATTGCAGTCATTGTCCTCCGCCTGGGCCTGTTCGATGATGCGGTCTGTATCCACATCCGTCAGTTGCAGCGAAATGCGTGGATTGTCGCTTGAACCCTCCAGCTTGATGACCCCGGTCGCGGCTGCCCATCGGCGGCACTTATCTATCACCACCGTCTGTTCCCGTCCGGGAATCGGAGTGCGGTAGCTGCCGTGGTTGAGAGCTACGAGCCGCTGGGCGTCCATGTCCTTGAGGGTTTTCACCGTGGGTGCCAGCGCGGCCAGCAACAAAGTCTTAATTACTCGATCATCCGCGCGAAACGCGTTTCCTCTGGGATCCTCTGGCGGAAGGGCAAATGCCTGTTCGGTTCGCATCCCGTGCTGCTGCTCAAGAACCGGCCGCAATTTTTGTTCGTAGAGCCGTTTGGCTTTCTCGAAATCCCGCTTCCCGCCATCGCTGATGGCGTCAGTGCCTTCAGCAACGCCGTCAAAGATGTCGCCGCCGGGACCGCTGTCGCCCCGCTTCCGCCGAATCTTAGGCTCGACCAGAATTTGCAGCATGACCCGCAAGGCCGTGCGCTCACGCTGTAGCGCAAAGGACATCACCACCAGCGTCTCCACCAGAGCGGGGCTGAATGGATACAGCTTCCGGAACATTTCCGGGTTACCCTCGTCCGTGAGCAGGATGTCCCTAATATTCTTCTGAACCGCCATGGTTTGGGCGAATGCTGTATCGATCTCCGCCTTGGCAGCTTCGCTCTTGGGTTTCAGCAGCCGTTTCTCCGCGATTGCGGGCAGGTTGCTGTCCTGCAGTTTTATGCTGGAGAAACGGGCTTCCCAATAACGCAGCACGTCACCGATGGCTGCCAATTGCGCTCCAGTTACCTGGTCCCGCACCAGGTCGGCAATCTCACGCTGCTTGGCAACAAAGCTCACCAGTGGAATTGGCCGATCAGCTCTCGCAGCTTCGACCAGCTTCACCAGCTTTTGGCCTTCGCGCGCAACGAGCGATGGGTCTGCGGCGTGGCTGGCCAGCCACAGGATCAGCTCGTCTAGGAAAAGGATAACCGCATCAAACCCCAGCGCGCGGGCGTGATGGCTTATTACTGAAAGGCCCTCATCCAAACTGATGAACTCGGAGTTGTTTTGGGCCGCCCGGAAGAATGTCTCGACCAAATCGGTCACCAGTTGCCTGCGGTCGGCATTGTTTGCGGCGGCAGCAATCGCATGGTCAAAGCGTTTGGCATCCCAGCCGCCTTCCAACTCGCCCCAGCCCGCAGGTTCTTGCCCGACTGCCGCGGTAGTGTCACTGTCCTCACGGTTCAACCTGGCAAAGAACGCCTTGTCTCCCATGGCTTCCCGCAGGCCTTCGGCATCCTTGAACAGTGCCTCGGCACGATACACCGGTGGGGTGGGTGCTCCGGGATGAAAACGGCGGATGTGGTCGGCATAGCCCCCCAGTAGTGCGGCTTCCAGGCCGATCACACCAATCAAGTTGAAGGGCACAAGCATGAACTTTTTCCCACTGGTCCAGGGATTGTGCTTAGTCACCGCGCCGGCCAACTCCGGAATCTCCCGTGCCGTTGGATTCTGCTGAAGCAGCAAGTTCAGAACAGCCATAAAATGGCTTTTACCACTGCCGAAACTTCCGAGCAGGTAGCAGGACTTGCTGGTTTTTCCCTCAAGCGCGTCGCGCACCAGCGAAAGGGCTTCATCGAAGCACTTGGCGAGCTGCGGCGTGACCACGTAGTCGCGCAGCGTTTGTTCGGGACGCTCCAGGCCCTCGGCTAACCGGAGCACAAAATCCCCGCCGCGCACTACATCGGGCAGGTCGAAAAGGTCTTTGATAAAGGTGGGCATATGTAGGGTCTTATCTTTCAACTCCAGCAACGCCGCGGATTTCCCCGCCAATCCTTAGATCGCCCCGAATTTCCAGCGGTCTTGGCTCATGACGCAACATGCTGACGATGACATGTTCCGGAACGTCTCCAGTTGCGCCGACCTGGACAGGCCCGCCAACAAGGTGCCACCCAGCAGCCACTAATTGACTGACCACCTCGCCAGGCGTCTTCGCGGCAGTTGCGAGAATGCGGAACGTGCAGTAAGCCGAGCCCAGCCCATCCGGCCGGCAACGATCGGCCTTTTGCAGGGCATCTTCGATTGTCTGAGAAACTTCCGGTTTGTTCATGATGAGCTAAGTTCCTTTCTTTTTCCTTCCCGCCTTAGCCGGTGGCTGCCACGCGCCAAGTTCATCCAGCGTTTTGCCCATGCGACGGGCCTCCTCTTCAACAAAGCTGCGGAAGAAATCGCCCAGGCCAATGCCGTATTGGGCGTCGAGGGCGTTGTGCCATTGAAGGAGCCACGGGAGCAGTTCCAACACGCCGGCCAGCAACGGCAACAGGCGGTCGTCCATCCAGCCTTCGTTGGTGCGCATCCGCTCGTAATAGCCGGCCACGGCTTGCGCTTGCTGCAAATGATCCCAGCCAGCCCAGCCAATGACGGGGGTTCGGTAGGCGTCGCGGTTACAGTGAGGATAGACAATGAAACGCTCTTTCGGCACGTCCAATTTCCCACGCATGCGCCAGAAGGTCGTTTCCAGAAAATCCTTCGTGTCGTATTTCGGCGGGACGGGGATGTCGCCGATTTGTTGCTGCTTGAGAGCCTTGGCTTCTATGGCGGACAAACGATTTGGATCGCCGTCGGATAACTGAGTGCGCGCGTCAATCGCATCCTCTTCGCGTTGCTTGGCCCAGGTTTGTTCCCATACCTCGTGTTTCCGCAGGCCGCTGGGTTTGTAACGCAGCACCCGAAGAAACGGCACGGCTTCCGACTCCACCAACTCGACCACCAGTTCCGTCAAATCGTAATCCGACCGGGCGCGGTAAAGGTTTGCCACTGTCATGAACTCGGGATCGCGACGGACCTTGGCGGCGAAATGGGCGCAAGAGGTCAACTCCACCGCCGGCCAGTAGCGCTGGTCTTCCAGCCGGTGCAACAACCACTCGCGCAAGGCACGTTCCTGCTGTTCCTCCCACGGTTCGGTGTTCCAGCGACGCTTGTATTCGGGCTGTTCGATCAGACGAATGTTACGGTCCGACTCGATCAACTTAATGCGCCTCTCGACCAACTGGCGATACGGCTCCAGCCAGTGCGTGGGTAATCCGGTGATGGGCGTGGAGCCGTGCCGTGCGAACCAAGTGGTCTGCGCTTCGCCGGCGGCCATGCGCCGTGCCAGCACGATTTCGAAAGCGCGCTCGCCGAGCTGGATGCCGTCTGGCGGAATTGCGTCCAAGGCCGCTCCTTCCGGCGTGCTCACGGCGGCGTGGCCGCAGGATTCCGCTCTCCCCACGAGGCCGAAGGCTTCGTAAATCTGCCAATCCAGCTCCTCCTGCCAGGCGATCATCTGCCGCAGCAGGCGCGTGGCCTCGGCGCGGGCCGCGGCCAGCTGGGGGTGCAACGGGTCGCTCTCGGAGCCGCTCCAGCTCGCCAGCGTAGCGGCCGGCGACTGGGCCTGCAGGGCAGTGCTGGTTTGGACGAGCGCGGTCGAAAGCTGCATGGGCTGGCGTGCAGGGATGGGCACCTTCGCGATTTGCGTGGCATTGAAGGCGTAGGTGTTGAAAGCAACATCGCCCGTGGTGCGCGCGCCCTTGTCATCGGTTGAGTCGCCTTTATTGTGACATACCTGCTTTAGCCAAAAGCACGTTGCCGAACTGTTGAGCACGCCCAGCAAGCCGACGTGGTCGTCCTCGCTCGCGCCAGATTTCAGTTTGATGACGGGCGCGGTCTGCTTAAAAACCTTACCACAACGGTCGAGAACGAAGTTGTTGTGGGTCGAGACCTCACCCCAGGTAATTGTTAGTGGCGTGCGGAACATAGTATAGCTCTTGCCATTCATACCACGTCAACCCGCGCTCCAGCATTGGGGTTCCGAACCGTTTGCGACGCGAAATGTTGGTGCGACAAATCCAGAGCAACCGAGCTGTGTTGGGAAGCGAATCCAGAAGCAGTAGGTTCAGCTTGTCGTCGTAGAGCCAAATAGCTTCCGGCAACGGGAGCAGTTGCCAGTCGCGCGCGAGGTCGCCAGTAACAAGCGGTCGAGTTTTCTCGACCCGAAGTCGGAGAAGGTCCCGTCGGTGGGGAAAGACATAAAGGTCGTCCTCGCCAGTGACTGACGAAATACCAAGTTCGCTCGTCCAATTCCCGAGCATATCATCGCAGTTTTCCTGTAACTGCTCTTTGAGCTCCGCTGCTCCCCCACCGCCGATACTCCACGGGTGCTTGTGAAAGTTGGAGCGAGGCGAGTCCGCTGCGCTAAGCCATTCTGTTACACTTCCGGGTTCGTCGATTTGGCGGCAGATGGCCTGCCAGACGAGGCCCATTGCTGGGTTGGTGGGAGTCGCCGGTTCACCGCGAATGCCGAGCACGGTGCGAATGGTGCCGTTCACGGCCGGCTGATTTTTCCCAAACAGAATGACCGTGGGGGTGCCGTGCCCGGGGATGTAAGCGCCTGCCGCGTCGATGACGTGCGTGAGGTCCCAGTGTGGGAGGTATTCCTCGATGAGCTTCTTGCCGAACTCGCGCTTCATGAAGTTATTCCCCGTAATCTGCCCAACGAATCCGGCCAGTTTCTGCGGGGTGCCGTCGCCTTTGACTGCAAGGTCGAAGAAACGCTCCATGAACGGCACGGCCAACGAGTATTTACCGCTGCACGAACCAAACCGCTCACGATAAAGCAGGTTGAGCGCCTTGTCCTTGACCGTGATGTAAGGCGGGTTGCCCACCACAGCATGGTAGCGTTGGCTGAGAATGTGCCGCACGAGGTCAGCGTCTTCGCTTTCGTAATGGTGCTGCACCACGCCCATTTCGCCTTGGAAATAGGTCTGGCCCGGCCCATGCAACAGGGTGTCACCCGTGCCCACGTTAATGCGAAAGGCTGGCGCGTCCCTCAACCGGTCCACCCCGCTCACCTTCAGCGCGGCGAGCAGCAACCGGAACCGCGCGATGGCCACCACGTTCGGATTCAAATCCACGCCAAAGACTTGATCGAGCGCCCGCTGCGCCAGTGCCCGCACTTCCACCGCCGGATGATTTCGTTGGTGCAGAGCAAAGAGTCGGTGAAATCCGCCCAGCAGGAAGTGAGCGGAGCCGCACGTGGGATCAATCATGCGCACGTGCTGGTAACCAAACGTCTCAATGGCGGGCGTGAGCGTTCGGTCGAGAATGAATTCCTCGATGAACTCCGGAGTTTGCAGCAGCGCGTAGCGTTTTTTGGCCTCATCCGAGAGGTCCTGGTAAATGTCACCCAGGAAGCGAGTTTCAAGATTCGGATCGCTGAAGTCATGAACCAACGGTGCATGCTCCAGGTCCTGACCTTCCTCAGCGTTGAGCTTTTGCCAGAATTCGAGCAGCAGTTGCGCCCCGTCGCCGCTCAGCCCCAATCGCCAAACAGGATTGTGAGTATCATCAAAGAGCGGTGCCATGCCGGGCAGCCCGCGCACCGTTCGGAATACGTGGTAAAGATACTCGCGGTCGCTTTCGGTGGGGTGCTGACGGAAATAGATCGTGTGTTGATCACGAGCCAGCGCCAGCCGCGTGCCGGGACCGGAAAGATAGGCGGTGTCGCCGAGCAACCCGTTGTCCTCCAGGAAACGAATGAAGACGCACGAGAGAATCCAGGCCACGGTCGCCAGTGCGAACTGGTCTTCGCGCCAGGATTCGTAAGCCTCCGCCGTTCGCTTGGCCGCCCGGGCCGCATCGTATTGCGCGCGCAGCGGGGTTTCAACCTCGGGCCGCTCGGCGCAACGGGTCCTCAGGTCCTCCTGGAGTTTAACCAGCAGGTCCTGGAGGTCGCTGAGTAATGCGGCGCGATTGATCATGAACGATGCTTGTTCTGAAGCCACGCTTCGTTGAGTTTGGTCCACTGCGCGCCGCTGATCACGGGGACGGGTTGGCCATCGAGCGTGGGCAAGACGGCCTGGCTGTTGGTCGGCACCAGCACCCATAGACCATGCAGGGGGCTGCCAGTGCGCCCGATGCGGTCGCGCAGACGAACGAGCATTTCCAATTGCTGATAACGCGCGCGCAGGCCAGGGTGCGTCAACAGCAGAGTCTTAGGCGAGGTCGAAAGCTCTTCTTCCACCCTGGGCATCGCGCGGTTGACGAGGAGGATGAGGCGTTTCCAGTCCTCGCTTTGGCGTGAGGCGCCATCGGCACGAAGCACCACATTCCAGTCGGCGCGGAGAGCCTGTGCATCGGAACGCAACGTGCGGATGACCAGGTCGTCCACATTCCTGCGTTCGAGCTCAAAGCGGCTTAGGAGTTCGCGTTCAGCGATCAGCATTCGAGAGGGCGGAACAGCCAAAACCAGGAACGCTCCATCGACCGCAGCGCGACGGAGCTTATTCTCGATGACACGGGCCTCGGCAATATCCTCCGAAGCCTCACCTGCCGGAGCGCTGTCGGGCGCGGCAGTAGGCCTGCGTTCGGGTAAAATGGTGCCCGTGCTGAAGGTGGAAGCTTCTTCATAGGCGCGGAAACGATATGCGCCAGCACCGTGAGCCAATTCGGGATGCCAAACCAGGTCGAGACCGCTCTCACCAAGCAAACTATCAAGTTCCGGACGTTCCGGGAGCGATTGGGCATCCGGATAACGAGACAAAACGCGTTGGTGAACCTGCTGGATGGTGAGTTCCCGCACGCCGGTGAGGGCGTTCTGAGCGAGCATGAGTGCACGTTTGGCGGGCATGCCGCGCGGGTAAACTTCGAACTTGCTGGAAACTGCCGCCTGCATGGAAGCGTGCGCTGCCAACTTCACTAGCGCAGACTCGGGCAAGGGGGGGGCACCGGCGGGGCCTTCGATCGCGCGCAGGCTTTCCACCACGCGAATCGGGTTGGGCAGCGGATCACCGACGGCAAGTTCATCTGCCTTTTCTCCCAGCTTCGCGGCATAATCGGCCAACTCAGCGGACTGGGCCACCAGGACGGAATCCCCCCGGCGATGAATGAGGAATCGAGGCTGTGACTGGTTGCTTTCTGTCTCGATACCTGCTCGGGTGACGGCTGCCGCCATTGCAGACCGAAGGGGTTCTTCCTCGGTTGAGCCACGAGCAGTCAGCAAGGCCAGGCTAAGGTCGGCCGCGGTCATGACTCCGCCATGGGCCTGCAGGAGTGAGGCAAGAGTCTCGCGGAGCGCAGTGATTTCAGGTGCTTTGCTCCAGCGCTGCCTTGCAGTCTCGAGGCACTGGTCCACGAACGCTCGGGACAAAGTCAGTCTCGATGCCACCTGTGCTGCCGCCGGCCATTCATACGGCGAATCAAACCCAGCGTCATTGAGGCCCAGCAGGGAATGAAAAACCTGCTTCTCCGACGTCGGCCGCTTCTGGATGAAATTGAGCGCCTCCGGCACCAGAACATCAATACTGGTGGTGGCAGCCTCCCCAAGCTCCGTTGTCGCTTCCGTTTCTTTGGTCGCGGTTCGTTTGGGCACGAGGTCAGGATAGCGGGCGCGCAGAGCGGTAAACGCCTCAACCACTTCCTTGCGTATTTTCGAGCCCGGCAACCGGTAAGCCCGCCTCAACGGCACCGCAAGAAAGTCCTTCACGGTAGTCGCCCCGAGCCGGTCAATAGCCGCCACAGCACGGGGCGTCAGCCCCAATAATGAAATGTTGGTTTCCGGAGCGGCGGCAGCCATCGCGTTTTGCTGCTCGCCGACCGGGGTGACGGTGGTGATGGGACTTGGTTGATCGAGACCCTCGAAAATCTTGCGCCAGCCACGGAGCATTTCCTCGGCGTTATCGAACCTCTGGCGAAAATCACGCTTCAGCGCCTTCCTGAAGAACTCCAGCAACGGCTCGCGAATAATGGTGTCGAACTTTTCTGCATCGAGAGTCACCTCGCAATCCAACTGAGCGGGGTCACTCACGCCGTCGCCCCACATCGGACGCTGGCCGGTGGCCATTTGATAGAGCGTTACGGCCACCGCATATCTCTCGGCATGGGTATCCCACCTTTGGGGGCGGCGCAGCGAGAGGAAAGGTTCCAGATATGGTGGCGTGCCCGCGCGGATATTGTCTGCGGGCGTGCGCGCCAACGAAAAATCAAACAGAACCAACCGGAGCTTGCCGCCGCCTGAAATGGAACCAATCCCAAGATTCTCAGGCTTAACATCGCGATGACTGATGCCTTCCTGGTCGAGATAATTGATCGATTCAAGGAGTTGCTCGCCGAAACGTTCGAGCAGTTCGAGACTGAGCCGGCCTTCCTTGCTTAGACGTTGCGCAAGGGTCAGTTCCCCGGCGCGTTGCATCGTGAACCCCTGCAGGCCGCCCACCATGACCTTTTCGTAAACCCTCACGATGCTCGGATGGCCTAATTTGGCGAGGGACTCATACTCGTCCAGCATCCGCGGATTATTCTCAGGCTTGTTGGCCAGCTTAAGCACCATTTCCCGGCCCTCTTTTTCGACCAGGAACACGATGGCGGCAGACCCAGAACCAAATCGTTGCTTCACGACGAAGTGGCCCTCCAGGCGGTCGCCCTGCTTAGCTTCGGTCGGATTTGCAACTGGCTCCTGACTCGGGTTTGTGAACTCCTCCTCAACCCGGGCGAGCTGTTCGAGAAATTCGTCAACGGATGCGAGTCGAACCGTAACTTCAGGATGCGTGCTGTGCTCAACCAGCATCTGCAATTCTTCCCCGGCGCCGTTCAAAACAGACGAGAGTTTTAGACCGCGGTCACGGCGGAGTTTCTCTGCCAGCTCCAAAGAAGATCCGGCGGGTGGCTGGCCGGAGAAAATATGATAAGCGATGGCTCCAAGGGAGAAGACGTCCAGATGCTCGCCGTGCAGCGTGGGGTCGTTCACCAATTCAGGCGCCAGATACGAGCGAGATGCGTCCTCCCAGAAAACATCCGCATGAACTGTAGCCGAAATTTGCGGAAGCCCCGATGTGCTGGTGGAAGCTGTCCTGAATGCCGTCTGCCAGTTGTAGAGCTTCAGGCGAGGGATCGCAGAGTTTGGACCAAATACCAATACGCTCTGATGACTCAGCGCTCCGTGAATCGCATGTTTGTCGTGGGCGAACTTCAATGCCTCAGCAAGCTGCCGCACCATGTCGAGCTTGGAATCAATGCTGAGCTGTGCCTCGTTGCGCCAGGAAGTGGTCCAGGCGGACAGCGCTCGGATCGTGCTCGAAAATCAGGGCCGGACCCGATTCATGCTCGGTATATTGCTGGATGAGCAGGATGTTTTGGTGCCGGAGGTTGTCCAGGATTTCGTATTCACGACGAGCCGCGCGCTTGAGCGTCTCACGCTCGGTGGATGAAGAAGACGCTGCTGCGAGGTAGAGGCGAACAAATCGTTTGCTCGCAGGCAGTTGAAAGTGCTCAGCTTCCCAGTCCTGAAACAGATTCAAAGGGTTCTCCAGGAATAGTTTGGTCAGCCGGTAATCCCCGACACGACGCGCCCGCTGGGAGGGCCGTATACCAGCTTGCTCCATCGCACGGCTGATCGCCCGTGCAGCCGGCGCATCGAACTGCCCTTGTGCTGGCCCCAGCCCGTCCGCTTCACGCCGACGGAGAGCAGCCAAAATGCCCGGGCGAGCAGGACGTCCAGTTTCGGCGACAGCATCCCGAAGACAGACCCGAACACGTGCTGTCCCCTGTAGCCGGAAATCCAGCTCCGCGCTGGAACAGAAAATAAAGGCATCGACGTAGGGAAACCTCAGGTCCCGGCAGGCCTTTTGCCGCGACAATAACGCCTTGAGTTTCTTCGCCTGGCGGTTGGCAAGG
>VFSW01013058.1_pt1 | contig 11562 bp, 8 predicted proteins | sample 5358111 | NCBI WGS metagenome assembly VFSW01 (sample SAMN11554181, study PRJNA540505) | mine drainage metagenome | isolation source: sediment from site ElyBrook_90M | place: USA: Ely Copper Mine, Vershire, VT | collected 2017 | reverse complement strand
AGGGTGGGTAGAGCGAAGCGAAACCCACCGCTCAGCATGGTGGGTTACGCTGCGGAGCTTGTCATCGGGCCGGCCACTTCGGGCCGGACCCGTTGGCGGCTAACCCACCCTACATTTCGCAAAACTCGGGCGCATCGGCGTCGCGAGAACGGTTGCGTGCGCCGTTTCGCGCTGGCGTAGACACCCTGCGCAGTGAGCCATAGTCTGCGCCAGCCAGTCGCTCCGGAGAACGGTTGGCACGGGCGAAGGGATCGGTCCGAAGATCGCCGCCGCATTCGGCCGCGGGCCGCAGGGAGGAAACAAACGTGAAGCGAAGTGTCGATCGGATTCTCACCACGCATGTCGGCAGCCTGCCGCGGCCGGATGACCTGATGGAGCTTTACCGGGACAATGCGCCCGACAGCAAACTCCAGCCGCGTTTGAAATCGGCGATTGCGGACGTAGTCCGCCAGCAGGCCAGATCCGGCGTCGACATCGTCAACGACGGCGAGTTCGGCAAGGCGATGCGGCGATCGACCGATTTCGGCGCGTGGTGGTCTTATGTCTACGATCGCCTCGGCGGGTTTGAGGTGCGGGAAGAGCAGGCCAAGAAGGGGCGCGGGGCGTGGACGTTCGGCAGCAAGGAACGCAAGGAATTCGCCAAGTTCTACGCTGAAGACGGCGGCATGGGCGGTGCCGGCGCCGCCGGCAGTTCCAGCTCCCGCATGTTCGGCCTCACCTGCGTCGGTCCGATCAAATTCACCGGTCAGGCGATGGTCGGGCACGATATCGCGAACCTTAAAGCCGCGTTGGGCGGTGCCGGCGTCGAACAGGCGTTCGTGACGGCGGTGTCGCCGGCGACCATGCAAATCCTGCCGAACGAGCACTACAAAACCCAGGAGGACTACACCTGGGCGCTGGCCGAGGCGATCGGCGAAGAATACAAGGCCATCGTCGATGCCGGTTTTATTCTCCAGATCGACGATCCCGCTTTGGTCGACGTCTGGGACTGGTGGTTCTCGCTCAGCGGCGACATGGCCGGCTATCGCAAATGGGCCGAATTCCAGGTCGAGGCGGTGAACCACGCCCTGAAGGGCATTCCCGAAGACCGCGTTCGCTTCCACATCTGCTGGGGCAGCTGGCATGGTCCGCATAGCGGCGACGTGCCGTTGGCGGATGTGGTCGACTTGTTGATCAAAGTGAAAGCGCAAGCCTATTCGGTCGAGGCCGGCAACGTCCGCCACGAACACGAATGGAAGGTCTGGAAACACACCAGGCTTCCGGAAGGCAAGGTTCTGATCCCCGGCGTCGTCAGCCACGCCACCAACGTGCTTGAGCACCCCGAAACGGTTGCCGACCGGATTATTCGCTATGCGCAAATCGTCGGCCGGGAAAATGTCGTTGCCGGTACCGACTGCGGTCTCGGCGGACGCGTTCACCCGGAGATCGCCTGGGCGAAGCTTCTTATGCTGGCCGAGGGCGCCAAACTCGCGAGCAAGGAGCTTTGGCGTTAACTGGTGCGACTGCTTCGCGCGAGACGGGGCGACGCGGCATCGTCACGCCGCCGCGCGTTTGCGCTCCTGCGGCGTGAGCGAAATCGTCAGCCGCTCAGTCCCGCGCAAAACATCGAGCGCGACGTCCTTGCCGATCTTGTCGCCGGTGAGCGCGCGGATGAGATCATCGGCGCCGGCGATGATCGCTCCGTCGAGACGCAGCACGATGTCGCCGGCCTTGAGGCCGGAGCGGTCAGCGGGGCTGGCCGCCTCGAGGGTTCCGACCATCACTGCGCTGTCGTGCGTCAGGGGGGCGACGCGGCGCAGCCGCGGCGGCACCGCGATCTGCTGCGCGGAAATGCCGATGAAGGCCCGGCGCACACGGCCGTGCCGCACCAGCTCGCCGAGCACGAAGTTTGCGGTGTTGGCGGCGACGGCAAAGCAGATGCCCTGCGCGCCCATGATCACGGCGGTGTTGATGCCGACCACCTCGCCGTGGGAGGACACCAGCGGCCCGCCGGAATTGCCGGGGTTGAGCGCCGCATCGGTCTGGATCAAATCGTCGATCAGGCGTCCGGTGCGCGAACGCAGCGAACGGCCGAGCGCGGAGACGACGCCGGTGGTCACGGTCGACTCGAAGCCCAGCGGATTGCCGATCGCAATCACCAGCTGGCCGCGCCGCAATCGTTTGGAATCGCCGAGCGAGGCCGACGGCAGCGTTACCGCTTCATCGACGCGGATGAGCGCCAGATCGGTGTCGGGATCGTCGCCGACCAGCCGCGCCTTCAGGTGCTGGCCGTCGGCGGTGGTTACGTCGATACGCGCGGTCGAGCCGGCGACGTGGCTGTTGGTGAGAATGAGCCCGTCCGGCGCCACCACGACGCCGGAGCCCGCGCCGCCGCGGGTTCCGTCCTTACCTCCGCCGTGCGCGGGAAAAGATTTGGCGGAACCACGGACGGAAAGGCCGACCACGGCCGGGCCGACACGATCGACCACGTCGATCACCGCGCGCGAATAGGCATCGAGCAGCGCCTGATCGCCGGGCGGCACAGAAGTTGGATCGGTTATGGCGGATTGGCCTCCGCCCAGGCCGGCATCATCTAAGGAGATCAGTTTCATGGAATTTCGCCATCTTTAGCCGGCATCGCTTGGCGCCTGCCGGGCCGTCTATATGGGAACTCGAGCCGGGCCAGGAAAGGCCGAACGAATTCTGCTGCGGTTGACGGCGGCGACCGCGTATAGTTCGAACCCGGCCCGTTTTGAAAGGGACTTTATGGTCATCGCCAATGCAGCGCGGTCCGCCGCTATGCTTCCAGTAGCAGCGGCGCTTTTGGCCCTTGGCGGCTGCGGCCAGGGCCAGCAGCAGGGGAGCGCTCCGCCGCCGCCGACGGTGACCGTGGCGACGCCGGTGCAGCGTACGGTCGTCGATCAGGACGAATATGTCGGCCGTTTCGTCGCCGTCGATTCGGTCGAGATCCGCTCGCGCGTGTCCGGGTATCTCGCCGAGATCCGTTTCACCGACGGCCAGATGGTGAAGAAGGGCGATCTTCTGTTCGTCATCGACCACAAGCCGTTTCAGATCGCGCTCGACCAGATGCGCGCCAACCTTGCCCAGGCGCGCGCCAACCTCGCTTTCGCCGAGGCCGATCTCGCGCGCGGCCAGGAGCTGGTGCACAACAAGACCATTACCGAGCAGACCTACGACCAGCGCAAGCAGGCCCGAAGCGTGACGGCAGCCTCAGTTACCGCGCAGGAGGCCATGGTCCACCAGGCCGAACTCGACCTCAACGAATATTCCGAGTTGCGCGCGCCGGTCGATGGACGCATCGGCGACCGCCGCGTCTCGGTGGGAAATTTGGTCACCGGCGGCAACGGCAGCAACACCACGCTGCTCGGTACCATCGTCTCGGTTGATCCGATCCGCTTTGAGTTCACCTTCGACGAGGCTTCCTACCTGCGCTACCAGCGTTTCGCCGGCATGAATGGGCAAATGGAGGGCGGAGCGATTCCGGTTGGACTCAAGCTCCTCGACGAGACGGATTTCAAACACGCCGGCAAGATGGATTTCGTCGACAACGTGATCGATCGCTCCTCGGGTACGATCCGCGGCCGCGCGGTCTTCGCCAATCCGGGCGGCCTGTTCACGCCGGGCATGTTCGGCCGCATCCGCGTCCCCGGCTCGCCGCCGTACACGGCGCTGCTCATTCCCGATGCGGCGATCGGAACCGAGCAGTCGCGCAAGTATGTACTCGCTGTCGACGACGGCGGGGTCGCGCGGCAGAAATACGTCGTTCCCGGCCAACTCGACGACGGGCTGCGCGTGATCAAACAGGGCCTCACCGCCTCGGACCGCGTCATCGTCAAGGGGCTGATGCGTGCGCGCCCAGGCGTGAAAGTAGCGGTGGAAGGTGAGGGAGCGCCAACCTCGGCCGTACGCAAGGGCGCCGATCAGGCCAAGGCCGACTGAGCCCGGCATGCGAATTTCGCACTTCTTTATCGACCGGCCGATCTTTGCCGCCGTGATCTCGATTATTTTCGTGATCCTCGGCACGGTCTCGTTCTCGCGCCTGCCGATCGCGCAATATCCCGAGATCGCGCCGCCCTTGATCAGCGTCACCGGCCAATATCCGGGTGCCAGCGCCGAAGTCGTAGCCTCGACCGTAGTGACGCCGATCGAGCAGCAGATCAACGGCGTCGAGAACATGATCTACATGGCGTCGAATTCGACGGCGGATGGGCGTTTCTCGATCGCGGTCAGCTTCGAACTCGGCACCAATCTCGATATCGCGCAGGTGCAGGTGCAAAACCGTGTCGCCATCGCCACGCCGCGGCTTCCTTCCGACGTGCGCAACATCGGCGTGGTCGTCCAGAAAAGTTCACCCGACCTGATGATGGTCGTGCATCTGTATTCGCCCGACAAATCGCGCGACGCCTTGTTCATCTCAAATTACGCCACGCTCGAAGTGACCGACGCGGTCACCCGCGTCGACGGGGTCGGCTCGATCACCGTATTCGGCGCCCGCGATTACTCGATGCGGGTGTGGCTTGATCCCGATCGCCTGCAATCCCTCGGCTTGACCGCGACCGACGTGACCAACGCATTGCAGGGCCAGAACATCCAGGTCGCCTCCGGCATTCTCGATCAACCGCCGGTGGCGAAACCCGGCGCCTTCCAGATCGCGGTGCAGACGCTCGGGCGGCTGGCGGATCCGGAGGAGTTCGCCTCGATCGTAATCAAACAGACGCCGGGAGCCGTGGTGCGGCTCAAGGACGTCGCCAAGGTGGAGCTGGCCGCGCTCGACTACTCTTCGAATTCATATCTCGATCACTATCCCGCAGTCGCGCTGGCCATCTTTCAGCGCCCCGGCTCGAATGCGCTCGAAACCTCGCACGCCGTCCGGGAGCTGATGGAAAAGCTGTCGAAGCGCTTTCCGTCCGGCGTCAAGTACGACATTTTCTTCGATCCCACTCAATTCATCCAGGAATCCGTCAATGCGGTGATCGAGACGATCGGCGAAGCCATCGTGCTGGTCGTCCTGGTGGTTATTCTTTTCCTGCAAACCTGGCGTGCGGCGATCATTCCGCTTGTCGCCATTCCGGTATCGCTGATCGGCACTTTCTTCTTCATGGCCGCATTCGGGTTCACGCTGAACAATCTGTCGTTATTTGGCTTGGTGCTGGCAATCGGGATCGTGGTCGACGACGCTATTGTCGTGGTGGAGAATGTGGAACGCAACATCGCGACCGGTCTTGGGCCCCGCGAGGCGGCGCGGAAAAGCATGGATGAAGTCGGCTCGGCGCTGATCGCCATCGCGCTCGTCCTGTGCGCCGTGTTCGTGCCTTCGGTGTTCATCACCGGTATATCCGGGCAATTCTACCGGCAGTTCGCGCTGACGATCGCGGGGGCTACGATTATCTCGCTTATCGTCTCGCTGACGCTATCGCCGGCGATGTGCGCGCTTCTGCTCAAACCCCATGATCCCCGGCACCGCGACCGCTGGTGGGAGGTGCCGATCCATCGGTTCTTCGGCGGCTTCAATTGGGCGTTCGCGCTCCTCGGTTCGGGGGTTTCGTGGCTTGCCGGACGTACCGTGCGACGGGCAGCGATCATGTTCGTGATCTACCTGGTCGTGCTTGCGTTCGGCCTCAACCAGTTTCGCCAGACGCCGGTCGGCTTCATCCCGCAGGTCGATGCCGGCTACATGATTGTTGTCATTCAGCTGCCGCCCGGCGCGTCGCTCGCGCGCACCGACGCCGTGCAGCAGCGTGCGCTGGACATGGCGTTGCAGGTGCCGGGCGTCGATCATGGCGTAAACGTCGTCGGTTTCTCCGGGGCGACGTTCACCAATGCGCCCAACGCGGGCGCGATCTTTCTAACGCTCAAACCGTTTGCCGGGCGCGCACACGATCCGCACCAATCCGCGCCGGCCATTCAAGCCGAGCTTAACAAGCGCCTGTCCAGGATTCAGGAAGGCTTTTTGATTGCGGTATTGCCGCCGCCGGTGCGCGGCATCAGCAATTCGGGCGGCTTCCGCATGATTATCGAGGATCGAGCCGGCCGCGGCGCTGCAGCGCTGCGCGATGTCGCGGCCGACTTCATGGCGCGCGCCGGCCATACGCCGGGCATCGAACACGTCTTTACGCTGTTCGAGACTTCGACGCCGCAGGTCTATCTCGACATCGACCGCACCAAAGCGCAGCTCCTTGGCGTCAACGTGCAGGACGTCTTTAACGCCCTGCAGGTCTATATCGGCTCGGCGTATGTCAACGATTTCAACCTGTTCGGGCGGACTTTCCGTGTCACTGCGCAGGCGCGCGACGAGGACCGGCGCAATGTTGCCGATGTTCTCAAGATCCGCGTGCGCAACGCCAGCGGCGATACCGTACCGCTCGGATCATTCACCACGGTGCACGACATTTCCGGCCCCTTCCGTGTGCCGCACTACAATCTATATCCGGCCGCCGAAATGGATGGCGCATCCGTGGCCGGATATTCTCAAGGGCAGGGGATCGCGATTATGGACAAGCTCGCGGAGGAAACACTCCCCGAGGGCTTCGCCACCGAGTGGACGTCGCTGGCGTTCCAGCAAATCCGTGCCGGCAACACCGCCATGTTTGCCTTCATCCTCGCGGTGGTATTCGTGTTTCTCGTGCTCGCCGCGCAGTACGAAAGCCTGGCGCTGCCGCTGGCGGTCATTATGATCGTGCCGATGTGCCTTGTCGCCGCCATCACCGGCGTCATTCTGCGCGGCCTTGACAACAATATCCTTACCCAGGTCGGCTTCGTGGTGCTGATAGGGCTTGCCGCCAAGAACGCAATCCTGATCGTCGAATTTGCGCGGCAATTGGAAGATCAGGGCCGCAGCCGCTGGGACGCGGCGGTCGAGGCGACGCGGCTGCGGCTGCGCCCAATCCTGATGACTTCGTTCGCGTTCATTCTCGGCGTCACGCCGCTGGTCTGGGCAATCGGCGCCGGCGCCGAACTCCGCCAGGCCCTCGGCACCGCGGGATTCTTCGGCATTATCGGCGTGACGGCGTTCGGGCTGATTTTTACGCCGGTATTCTATGTGATTGCGCGCTGGATTGCCGCCCTTGGACCGCGACGGGGCAAAGCCGAGGGGGTGAGCGCGCAGGCGGCGGAATAGGCCCGTTCAGCCGCCCTTCGTTCGCTTGCAGTACGAATCGATCGCGTCGCGAAGCGGTTGGAGCAATTGCACGGCCGCGCCGGTCTCGAGCGACATCATCGCGGTGACCATGCGAGCACGCAGCCGTTCCAGTCCATCCCGATGGCAGACGATGACGATGCCGAGAGAGGAGCGGCCGACGCGCTCAACCAGCAGGGTGAGATCGATAACGTCACCGATACGGCTTGGGATCTTGAAGTCGCATTCGATGTGCACGAATGGAAATCCGTATCGGCTGCCCATGATTAGTTTGGCGTAGTCGAAACCCAGTTCCTGCGTATACCAGTCCTCGATGAGGCCGTTGAACATATTGAAGTAATGCGGGAAGTAGACGATGCCCGCCGGGTCGCAATGCGAGAACCTGATCGGAACACTGCGAGTAAACGCACCCGGCGGCGGAACAAATCGATGTTGGTGCATACGGCAAGGTCCTGGTGCAAAAATGAACCGCGGCTATCAGAGCAAGCTGGTCATCGGTCATGCTTTGCGCTCGGGAACCTTAGAGCAGTCCCGCAAAGGCGGAACAAGCAGCCGATGCCGAATTGGCGGGAGAACAGGATTGCCAAGTCGGTGATCTCAGCAATGTTACCCCCAGCTCGGACTGATCCATGCGGCTGAAAATTATCGCGCTTCTGAGTTGCCTGACGGCAACGCCGCCCGCGGCTCATGCGCAGCAACCGGCGACGACATTATTCTGCGGCTCGATCGGCGTTAAGGTCGGACCGATGACCCGGGCAGTTGCGGACAGTCTTGGCATTACCGGGCGTTACGGAGCGATTTTCCACCGGCCGCGCTCCGGTGGCCCCGCGGCGCAGGCCGGTATCGAAGCATTTGACGTAGTCACCGCAATCAACGGTGCGCCGCTCGCAAGTTGGCGCGACTTTGCGAAAGCGATTTCAACGCTGGCGCCCGGTACGATCGTTCATCTTACCACGTACCGAAACCGGGAATTGATCGATGTTCGCGTGCGGTTGGCTTGGTCCAAATGCGCCAACGGCCTGGGAAAGCGTTGATCACATACTCCGGGGCAACGATGCTCCCGCTTCTAAGCCGCAAGGAACTCGGTCAGCGCTGTGTTAAACTGTTCCGGATCCTGAAGCATCGCGAAATGGCTGACGCCGGGCAGCATCACCAGACGCCCGTGTGGTATCGCGAGGGCCATTTTGGCGGTGTGATCGCGTTTGATAATTTCATCGTGCTCGCCGTCTGAAATCGTGGTTGCGGCATTGACCGCCGCCAAATCAAGCCTGGTAAAGTTCGGTTCGGTTCGCCACATGACGCGAAGGCCGTCGAGCAATTGCCGCCATCTCTCCGGGTGCGGGGAGAGGAGGGCGTACTCAGCCCGGCAGCGGCTGGCAAATTTCACAAAGACAGCGCTTTGCGCTCCGTTCGCCTTCAAACCGTCGGCGGAGCTGTTGGCGCCGAACGCAAACAATTTCACGACCCTGTCAGGCTTCGTCATCGCCAGCTGAAGTCCGGTAACGGCGCCGTCGCTCCAGCCCACGACCGAGACCTTGGGAATTTTCAGAAAGTCGAGCAGGCCGGCGGCGTCTTCCGCAAACAACCGGTAGCCGAAGGCGTGCGACATCACCGGGCTTTTGCCGTGGCCGCGCGTGTCCATGACGATCACTGAGAAACGATGAGCCAGGTGCTCGACTTGATGTCCCCAATAGTTCGAATTGGCCAACCCGCCGTGCAGCAGCAGGACCGGCGGTCCATGTCCGAATTGCGCATAAAAGACGTCGGTACCATTGACGGCCGCGATGCCCTTTCGCGTCGTATCGGGCAATGTCGGTGTGGGTGGCAGCGTCAGCCATTTGGCGTCGCTGGCGCCGGCCGCGGCAGCGATTGTTGGTGCGTCGGCGCCGCCCGCCATTAAGCCACCGACCGCTGCGAAGCCGCTTAGCGCCTCGACGGTTTGGCGCCGCGTCAATTTATAAGAGGACATTGGCGTGTACCGGCATTTTGGTTCTCTCCCGGAGAGTAGATCGCACACGGTTCGTTGTTCGCAACGCGAAATTGCAATGACTGGCGCCGCAACATCGGCTGACCGATTGCCTGGAATTTGATAGGCTGCGCGTCGAGCGGGAGGCGATCCGGGTGGGGGCCGATAAGCATGCGTTGGGGCGCCGCATTTGTTGTGTTGTTTTGTACGTGCCTGAATACCGCAGCTAGCTTCGGGCAAACCTGCCCAGCTTTGATGCAGGACGCGAGTCGTTTCGTCCTCGTGACTGTCCCGTCGGCGGCTTCGTCGACCGGTACGTTGCGGTTGTTCGAGCGCCCGCGAGGAGATGCCGATTGGCGTTCCGTCACCTCGGCCGAACCGGTGATGGTCGGCAGGAAAGGCGTCGCCTGGAGCCGGGCGTTTCGCGATTTGGCGAGCAACAATGAGCCGATAAAGGTTGAGGGCGACGATCGCAGTCCGGCCGGCATCTATCGGCTTGGCCGGCCGTTCGGTTTTTCCGCCTCCTCGCTTGTGCATTATCTACGGCTTAAGTCCGAAACCGTGTGCGTCGAGGATCCGGCGTCTTCGGCTTACAACACGTTCGCATCGCGGCGGGCCGTCGGCCTGTCGGCCGGTAGGGAAGGCATGCGGGCGACGCCGGTTTATCGCCGCGGGCTGGTAGTCGACTACCCGACGGATGCGGCCAACAAAGCGGGTTCGTGCATCTTTATTCATGTCTGGAAGAGACCGGGCAGCGGCACGGCCGGATGCGTCACAATGCCGGAGAACCGGGTCGCCGCGTTGCAAGCTTTCGCAAACCGGCATCCGACTGTCGTTGCAATTCTGCCGGAATCGGCGCTTGCGCGATTTGCCGGCTGCCTGCCACCGATGATGCCGGGAGCACGCTGAGCAATCGAAGGCGACACACGTCAGAAAGTCGCCATCGAGGCCTATGTGAACGCGCGTTCAGCAAACGCGGACTATCCCATACTACTTCCGTTAAACTCATTGTATTCACATTCCGCCGCGCTAATCTGCGCCGCGTGGGGCGATGTTTTCCGCCTCGTCACTGGAGAAATAATCGATGACGAAGCTCGTTGTTCTCGCTGCCGCTGCAGCGTTCACGATGATGACCTGGCAGGCCCAAGCCGCGCCGGTTGCGGCCGCCAAGCAAATCTATCAGTCCAATGCCGTTACGCTGGTCGCTGGCGGCTGCGGAGTTGGCTGGCATTGGAGCCCGGCGCTCCGGCGCTGCGTTCGTAACTAGCTAGCTGGTGACGACAAAGGCCGGCGCTGGCGCCGTTCGCGCGCCAGCGTCCTGCCGGCCGGACTGATAGACCAAATAGAAAGTGTCGCCGCTTTTCGGCGGCCACCAGACGCCGTTCGGCGGTCTCCACGACCATGGGCGTCTCCAATTCCCGACGCCGCGAAGGCGCGACCCAACGCTTGGTCACAATCGCCACCCAATCCGGCGTGAAGAATGCGTTGGCGGCGGCCCGCTTCTCCCAAAAATAGATGCGGACAATTTGGCCGTTCCCTGATGGAGCCGGTTTGCGGCGGTTCCGTTGCTCGATCATTTGATCGCGCTGGCGTAGTCCGTGCGATATGTCGAGGCCAAGCGCGTCAGCGGTCTCGAGGACCGGCACGATTACACGATTGCCGGCGAGCTTTTGTAGAGCCGGAGCAGGCTCGGCGATCTTCAGGCGGCGGCGACCAGTTTGCGGTCGGCAGCGATCATTTCCGCCGCCTTCTCGCCGATCATGATGACGGGAGCGCAGGTGTTGCCGGAGGTGATCGTCGGCATGATAGACGCATCGGCGATGCGTAGTCCGTCGATACCGTGCACTTTGAGCCGCGCGTCGACAACAGCTCGCGGTCCGCGGCCCATGGCGCAAGTCCCGACCGGGTGGAAGACGGTTGTGATCGTGCGCCGGGCGTAGTCGAGGATTTGCTCGGCGGTTTTCACGCCGGATGACGCGCTCAATTCCTGCGGATTAAGGTGTCGCAAAGCGGGCTGCGCGACAATGCGGCGCACGAGTTCCACCGCGCGAATTGCAGTTTCCTGATCGTGTACGGTTTCCAGAAAATTGTGCAGGATGGACGGCGGCTCCGCCGCGGACGCGCTGCGGATTCGTACGTGACCGCGGCTCGTTGGGCGCAGGATGCAGGCCGACGATGTCATGCCGGGAAACGGATGCAGCGGACCGCCGACCTGCGCATAGCTCGCGGCGGATACGTGGATCTGCACATCCGGTATATCGATGCCCGGCAGCGTGCGCGCGAATACTGCCAGCAGCGTCGGCTGCGCGCTCAACGGGCCGCGCCGGGCCAGGAAATATTGCAGGCCGAGCGCCGCCTTACCCAACGGCGAGTTTATCCATCCGCTAAAAGTGAACGTGTTCTCCACTCGGAGCTGGATGCCCAGCATCCACTGAGCTTGAAGATTCTCGCCTACGACTGG
>VFSW01013057.1_pt1 | contig 11564 bp, 20 predicted proteins | sample 5358111 | NCBI WGS metagenome assembly VFSW01 (sample SAMN11554181, study PRJNA540505) | mine drainage metagenome | isolation source: sediment from site ElyBrook_90M | place: USA: Ely Copper Mine, Vershire, VT | collected 2017 | reverse complement strand
TGATCAACAACATCAAAAAATATGGTATTCATATTGGAGATAAGAACGGTAAATTATTTGATAAGATTACAAGAGCTCCGTCGCAAGTCTTATGCAAAATACAGAGGAACTTATGGCTACCAGTCGCAGAAGTTATGGAGGGAATATATGAACCATTTCCAGAGTTCCACCCTGTACGAAACAAGCTCGTTGTAGACATAGGTGCAAGATGGGGGGACTACTCAATCATCTGTAATAAGACGTATGGTGCCAATGTTATTGCGTTTGAACCACTTCTTGACAATTACTATGAAGCAATTAAATATATTCAAAGAAATCGTGCAAACGTAGAGATTTTTCATGTAGGACTGACGGATAACACGGGTATTGGGTTTAAGGAAATAACAACCGACAATAACATGCTTTATTTGCACAACGATGGGGTGCATAAAGAAGAAGTCTATTTCACGACGTTAGATTCGTATAAAGTATCACCAGACCTTCTTAAGATAGATGTGGAAGGCTACGAAATGCATGTGCTCCAGGGGGCAGTAGACACAATAAGACAGCACCATCCTCGAATAATAATAGAAACGCACTCTAAGCAACTAGAATATGAGGTTACGTCCTATCTGACTACACTTGGGTATTCGCTTAAACACGAGTACAAAAGAGGTACCCCAATAAAATTTGAAAGAGATCAAACGTATTGGAGTGACTCTGTGGTAAATTTGTTCTTTGAACAAGTGCCACAATAAGGATAACGGCTTCCTTCCAGGCCATACATAAAATTTATTATCTTCGTGCAAGAAAGTCTTATTCTAAAGCTTTTTGCTCATTTGTAAATCGAAGAGTAGAAGTAATTTAACTCCTCTACTTCTCTGCTGAATGAACAAATTTGACATAGAATTTTTGAATGGCTACATAAAATCAACCCTGAGGATGTCGCGAAGGATCCTCGAGGCAAGGTCCCTCGAGGAAGCAAAGGAAATTGCGAAGACAATGGAAGAGAAGGCCCTCCTTAAACTCGATGAGTCGCTCGGCGATCTTTAGTCCATTATCCTATCGCATGTTCCTTCTTCCATCTGTCTAATTTCTCGTTAAGCGCATCCTGGATAAACTGCTGAGGAGAGTTCCATTTCTTCTCTTTCTCCATTATCGAGATGATATCCTCATAAATTCCTACAGGAAGTCTCAGGCCTACGTATTCTGTGGAGACATACTTGCCCTTAGGCATGCGGTGGCATATGATCGTTAGTTTTATATCTGACCTTCATCTTATGTTGTCATATGTCAACATATGTTGGTATGAGAATACCAGACGAAATCGTGAAAGAAATCGACAGCAGCGTGAAAAAAGAGAGGTACCGCAACCGCCAGGACTTCATCCTGAGCGCCATACGTATCTTCCTGGAAGAAAAAGAGATGGCCTCCCGGCCCGCTAAAACCGGAGGCACACCTGCATGATAAGCTCGAGACTGAATAATAAGTCTTTCAAAGCGAATATCACGGTCGAGAGCATCGTTTTTGACCCGAAACCCACAGCGTGTGAGTCTTGCGGATCCAGAGACAACCTGAGGTCACTGACTGGATTCGTTGTATGCACTGATTGCCTAGAAGGTGGCCAGTAATGGGATATATCAAATATTCGCGGGATACGAATCTCTTCGAGTGCAGCGCAAAAGGATGCGATTTTAAGATGTCAGCTCCTGAATTCGACAGTTGCAATGGATTTCTTGTTTGTGAGATCCACGAGCTCAATCACACAATCAAGAACAAGTCGATGTACGCGGAGGACTCTGATTTTTGATGTCAACGATACGAGGGGTATTGGATAGCCTGGAAGTGGACATGATCAAGGAGTTTGAGGCTCATAACGGCAAGTATGGCTATGATTTCCACATTGACGGGGATTTCAGTAAGCTCGTAGAGAGCGATCCTTCTATAGTCCGGGCTGAACTGGATTATCATTTCAAGAAGTGGCAGAGCAGCCAGGGTGCGGTTGATGAGAAACGCAGGCTTGTAAACCTGGTTAATGTGTGCCTGATACTTTACAATCAGCTACCGGGGGCGATGTCCCAATGATTTCGCAGGTAGAGTTTCCGAACCGTGCAGCTCTCTTTAGCGCCGTAAACTCGGTCTTGGCCGAATACTCAAACACCCAGGTGACAGTAAGGCAACTTTACTATAGGCTCGTCGCTCGAGGAGCGATTCCTAACAACATCCGGGCATACAAGAACCTGGGAGCTGCCCTGACTGACTGGAGGAGAAACCACAAGATCGACATAGGCGCATTCTCTGACCGAACCAGGGGAATGATTAAGGAAGATGTAGGCTGGAGGGAGGACAACCCGGACACATGGACCAAGCTCTTCCTGGAGGATGCAATCACGAATTGCGAAGCATATCATCTGGCAAGATGGTACAACCAGGAGAACAAGGTTACAGTCTTCGTGGAAAAGCAGGCCCTTGAAGGACCGTTCAGGGAGGTATGCAGCAGGCTTGATGTTGACCTGGCTGTCTGCAGGGGATACCCGTCCCTCAGTTTCCTTAAGGAGGCGAGCGACAGGCTTGATGAGAACGATGGCCGAAGGAACGTGGTCCTTTATTTTGGTGACCTTGATCCGAGCGGTCTGAACATTCCTGAAACAGTGGAAAGGGACCTGGTTGAATTTTTTGGCCATGATGATCTCGTATTCCGGAGGGTCGCCTTGACAGAGAATCAGGTTCGGGAATTCAATCTGATCCCAGCGCCGGTCAAAACAGGAGACTCGAGATCGAGCAAATTCATCCTGTCTCATGGTACGTCTGTCTACGAACTTGATGCCATAGAGCCCAAGAGCCTGCAGTCAATGATTGAAAGTAGCGTCCTCGAATGGTTCGACGCCGAAGTCTACGAAGAGAGCCTGGAAATAGCTCGGGAAGGAAGGGAGAAGATCGCAAGGATACTCAAGGAGTCAGGCATCAAAAGCTTAGTAGATCGCCTGGGTGGTGGGGCATAATGCAGGTACAGGATCTCAAGGGCCACGTCGGCCAGAAAGTGCGTATCGTTATTTATGGAGGGCAGTTCACCTATGGCGGTGAAGTCATCGAGAACGGCCATGTCCTGGTGAAGACAAGGACTTCCCTCTTTGACGTCCCTCCGGAGATGGTCGAAACGTTGACGGTGGTGCCGCAATGATGAAAAAAGTGCGAGAAGCCCTTCTTCATCAGTCGTTATCGCAGGATCAGATCCAGGACCTTATACTTCAGATGGCCACAAAAATCGAGGACCTCGAATCCAGGTTAGAGGAAATCGGATCGGCCAGCACGAAGGTAGAAAGACCCACAGGAAGGATTGATCTCCTATGAATGACCAGCTCTGCCTAAATTGCAAGCATCCAGCGGGAGAATCCGATACCAGGGCACCTCGCCACAAGAAGACCTCGCAGGATGGGGTATTCCTTACTCCTTACTGCACGATCCAGGGGTGCAGCTGCAGGGATCCTGTGATCAAGACAGAAGACCAGAAACCTGGTTTAGAATCCCTCCATTCCCGCCAGGAGGAAGGAGCGGAGGAGAAGAGGAATCAGTGCCGGTATTGCCCGAGTTCCTTTAATTCAAAAACAGAACTCATGCGGCATACAAGAGACGCTAGGCATAAATTCCCCATTGGGGCCCTCAAGAGATACCTGGAAGAAGGAAAAACTCCTATAGAAATAGCGAAGCTGATGGGTTTCCCGAAAAGCACTATTGCCGGATGGATCGGGACCCTCCAATCGGCAGGGGAGAAAGACCCCGAAAATGAAAAGCCTTCCTTGGTAGCCGATGCATCCAAGGATCCTTCTGAGGGTCTGAAGGAAGACCTGGGACTCGGTACAGAGATGCCCCGCCTGCGAGCGGAAAGGATCCTCGAAAAGAGAAAGAAACAGAAAAGGGAACCTGGATTAGGAACAATCGAAGAATTGGCACGTCTTCTCTATACAAAGCTGGAGGTAAGACAAATAAAGTTCTTCAGGTCAAATAACGTCAAGGATCTGCTGCCTGCCGGCACCGACAAGGATCGGAGAAGAGAGGTCATAACAAAGATGAGGCAGCTTGGGATGATAAAGGGCGCGGATAATGGGATATGGCACGAGATAGTTCAGCAGGAGAAAAACCCCGCCGACATTCAGGACGGCCCGGGAACAATATCCATGCACCTGAGCAAACCGGAGGAAGGAATAAGGGCCTTTGTCTCGTCTGAAGTTACGCATCTCCTGGGTAAAGAGGTAAACATCCTCAAATTCAACAAGAAAGGATCCACACTGGACCTGTGGATCGACGTCGGGGGCGAAGGAAACGGATCCTGATTTCGAATCATGGATGATAGACGAGAAGAGATTCGCCCGCAATACCGTGGACCTCACCCTCCGGAAGATGAAGTATATTGTCGACCACTCTTCAGGCCTCAGCAGAGACGAGATACAGCAATTCGTCAGAAAAGTATGGAAGGAGAAGGGCAACAAGACCGCTAATGGATACATCAAGGTCGCGAATCGGTGGCTCTCATTCAACAAGCAAGAGAAGATCCCTTACTTCAAGGAATATGAGTCGTTCACCATAAAGTACTGCTCTCCGGAGGAAAAGCAGAGGCTTCTCGATACATCGGGAGTCGTAGGCCCGAGAGAGAAGGCAATGTTCTACCTCCTGTTTGGCACCGGCGTTCGGCTCGAGGAAGCCTGCAGCCTCAAACTGCAGGACCTCCTGACAGACAAAATAGTGGTGATCGGTAAGGGGCAGAAGAAAAGGGAGATATATCTGCCTCCCGCGACAAGAAGGGCAATCAGCGACTACCTCAATGCCAGGATCCCATCGGACAGGGATCACGTTTTCACGTCGGAAAGAGGGAAGATGACCTACAATTACTTCCGGAAGAGGTGCGAGAGAGTCGCGTCGCTGGCTGGGATTAAGTTCCATCCGCACATGGCCAGGCATACCTATGCGACTGAGCTCCTCCGGAGAGGGATGTCGATAATCTACGTTTCTCTGCTCCTGGGACATGAGGACCTGAGCAGCACCCAGGTTTATTTGCACCCAACCCAGGATGATGCAATAAGGGCGGCGCGAGAAATGGATTTTTTTGAGGGGAACTCGACCAGGTCAAAGGATCGGTTCCCCGTCGGTCCATCACTGGCAAATCGCCCGGATTCTGACCTGCCCGAGAAGCTTCTCCTATTGTTTTTTGCCGAGGAAAATCAAAAGGGCAACGCCATAGAGAATAAGGGCAACACCACAGAGGACTTGGCTGTTTCACGGGATGCGCAATTATTTTTTTCCCCTTTTTTAGCGGATAAGGGCAACGGCAAAAGGGCAACTCCTGCATGGAGGGCACCCCCGTGAAAGAATTCAGGCCAACCGGAAGGCATGCCCTGATTGCCAGGTATCTACTTCAAGGGAAGCCGGTCAGGGAAACGGCCAGGCTGATACACCAGAATCCCGGGACTCTCCTCCGGACAATCAAGAGGATGGAGAAGCACGGTTACCTCAAGAAGGATTTCCGTTCTTCCAAGAACCAGTATTCCCTAACTCTTTTAGGCTATTCTCTCCTTGAGCTTCTGAAGGACGAGGATCCAAAGGGCAACACCACAGAGAATTCTCTCACGGGGTCTGTCATAAGGGCAACGGCTACAGAAAAGAGCCCTAAATTCTTCCGTCTGCACGCGCTCCAATTCAAGATTCCCCTGGTAGAAGCCTTTTCTCCGGAATCAATTCACCTGATCCAGTTCAGGGACCACGGGACGAGATTGAGGAATCTGAATAATCATGCAGATCTTCTCATCGAGTTCCAGGACTTCAATGTAACCTTGACCACCAGGGCCATCAAGATAACCGGGATCGAAGTACGGCTGCCGTACGAGGAAGTCGAGGATCCTTCAATTCTTCTCGAGAAGGCCCGGGACATCTTCATGCCGGAGATCCTGAACATCGAAATGCTCCTGCGGAAACATTTTCCAAGACTGCACCTTAGGCGTCTTGCAAAAGACATCCTCGATGTCGAGGTAGTGAAGGGAGAGCTCGCACTCGAAAACGATGAGCTCGCGGTTAAGGTCGGGGACATCCAGAAAAAGACAAGGAACAAACTCACGGTCAATGACCCGCAGGATGGAAAGCCGGCCATGATAGTCGACTTCAGCAAAGGCCCTCCGGAGTTGGAGACAATCCATTCGGAGAAGTTCATAGATCACATGCAGATATACAAGGGATGGCTCGAGGATCTTATCTCCGGGAAATTCTACACCATGATCCATGACCTGGTTGAGTCGCAGAAGCAGTCGATCCAGATCCAGGAACAGCAGGCACGGATCCAGAAGAAGCAGGAAGACATCCAGGCATCCGCCTTTGTTCAGGTAGACGAACGTCTTGGAGAGCAGCTCCGTCTTATGAATATGATGGCAACACAGTTCTACGCATCCCTGAACGAGTTCAGGCTAGCCATCCAGGAGGTTTTGAGGAAATGACGACTGACATTATCACGGTCTTGAAGGACCTCAAGAAAAAGGCGCCTGGGAAACAACTCTCGCTCGAGCAGGTCAACTTCGTTTCACTGGCCTGTGAAAGCAGGGTACATTTAAGTTGCCACGCAATGAACTGTACATGCATGTGTCATCCCAGGGTGAGGAACTGATGTTCAAGAAATTAGATAAAGAGGCCAGAAGAGTCATTGAGAAGATTGCCTTCGAGGAAGAACATAGAAAAGCCATTGAGGAAGATCTAAGACGAATGTTTGTTGAAAGGAGGCCCTGAAATGAAAATCACCTTCGAAGGTCAATCCTACAAGATTGATATCAGGTTCGTGAAGGGAATACGTCTCTACACTAAGAGTGGTCATTCTAATGAGTTTGAGTGCAACACGCACGGATTTAGGGGAGATAAACATAACCTTGGACAGCACTTGAAATTGCAACACAGGGAACTCTTTTCAGAGAGAAACAGGAGGCCCTGAAATGAGTCTTCACACCGGAACCAAAGCTGAAACGGAACGAAAGAAACTCCTCGAGGCATTCGGACACGTAATCCTCAACCTGGGGCAAAACCAGTACGGAGACCTCGAGGACGTATGTTGCAACGTCATAATCGAGGTAAAGACCTCTAAGGATCATCGGAGAGACCTCAAGCCCAAGGAAAAGGTCCAACTCAAGCGTCTCCTGGATCTAGCAAAATGGAGAAAGATAAGGTACGATATCCGATTCTCCGGAAATGGACACTCCAAACCCCAATGGATCCAGTTTTACCCTGCCAAGCCAGTAAGTTCGTTCAAGCTGCCAATGAATAAGACCAACAAGGATGAAACTCCATCTAAAATCAATTCTAAACGAGCGGAGAATAACAATAAGAAGCCTCGAGCCGGAAAATCTCAGGAGAATTGAAAATGGAAAAGAGTGAGTTTGTCGGAATACTGCATGACAGGCAATGGAGGAATTTTTATTTTTTTGCAGGCACGGAGAACGTGAAGAAAGGCGAGAACGTCTACCACTGGTGCGGATTCTGCTCCTACGCAACAGGAAAAACAAAGCCAGGAGGCAGCTCTGACAGAATCGACAGGCAGATCGCAAATCACCTGTGGGAGAATCACAGATCCGAAGCAACCAAGATAGCACTTGAGATGAAAGCACAGCAGCTAGCATCAAGGCCTGGACAGACAAAGTTGGAGGTGTGAAATGAAGGTTGCTCTCTATGCCCGGGTATCGACCAAGGACAAGGATCAATCCCCTGAAAACCAATTTATACGCTTACGGGCCTACTGTGAATCTAAAGGCTGGATTTATGAGGAGTACAACGATTTCGCGTCTGGATCCAAGAAAGAAAGATTAGGACTGAAGCTCATGATGGATGATCTGACCGAATATGACGGAGTCCTGGTTTTAAGGCTGGACAGGTTTGGGAGGTCTCTGTCAGACCTGATTAGCCTTCTCGAACGAATCAAGAAAAAAGGAAAGTTTTTTGAAGCCGTAGATCAGGGCCTTAGGATCTCCGATAAGAAGGACCCCATGAATGATTTCATGTTCGGGATTCTTGGAGCTGCAGCCCAGTTTGAACGGGAGCTAATAAGTGAAAGAGTCAGGGACGGGATGGCCCGGGCAAGGAAAGAGGGAAAACTAGTAGGAAGAGGGAAAGCGATCAAGACCAGGGAGGCAGAAAAAAGGATCCTCGATCTCCAGGAAGAAGGATATTCGATCCGTGAAATCGCACAGAGGTCCAATATTCCACGATCCACGGTACATGACATTCTGTCCAAAAAAAGAACTCTTAATTCGGACAAAAAAACAGGAGGGGGGATTAATAAGAAAACCCCCCCTGAGAAGAAGGGTCCCTTTCCGGACGGTGGGAAATGAAGATCTACGTCTTGGTCCTATCAATTATTATAATCATCGACTCAGGCCTTAATGGGATCCTTCATGTCTTTCCGGAATTCCTGCTCATATTATCATACCTGGGCTGTGTGGGGGACATCCTTCTCCTATCCAGAATTGCTCACAACAAGGAGGTGGCAAGACAGTGGACCAGATTGATGAGCTTATCATGCAAGCGCTTCAAAAAGCTCGAGCACCCGTAAGGTATCCGTTCATCATCCGGCAAATCTATTTATCTGCCGGAACGGCGGATGTCAGCTCATGCATAATCTATGGCCACATTACACATCATCTCCAGGATAAAGTCAAAATCATCAGGAACGGAAGGAGAATCAGCTTCCAGGCCATGACAGTCATGATAGGTGAGACTATAAAAACCCCTTTCGCGTTATCGCCATAACGATGTCTGGTCAGCGGGAGCCATTTTCGACCAGACATCGGAAGGTTCCTCTGGCCAACCATCGAAGCAAAGGGTGAAAAAGGTTGGCAACAACGGATGAATCGGAAGGGCCGAACATCGTCTATGAACGTGTTACGGTTCCAAGTGAACTGGTAGAAAGGAACAAAGACTCGTGGAAAGTATCCCCCACGGAATATGGCAAGAACGGGAAAGAAATCCACCGCAAAGGGTACGTGGCCCATGCCCGCAAGGGAAGATGGAAAGAAGGGTCAAAAAAGGAACGCCGGAAAGAGGTCCGCTATGGAGGAAACTTCGATGAAGTGTCTTCCAGGATAGCGAAGGAGTACGAAGAGAAAGGATATTCCCCCTCTGAGGCCAAGAGAATTGGCAATGACACGGCAGCCGATGTCTACAGGAAAAAGCAAAAGAAGGACCTCAGCAAGCCGATAGCCGTGGCGATCCTACTGGTAATGATCATCGCAGGAATGGGTATGTTTTTCCATTTCGGTACGCCATCGGGTTACCAGGCCGTATCAACGCCCTGGGCGATCACAAATAACGGGATTGATCCTCAGCTCAACATCACGTTCAACGGCGTAAGCTACATCGACGAGCCTCCGCAATGGAACTTCAGCGCAGCCCAACAGTCCTATCCTAGTGTAACTTTCACCAATGGAGGAGACTGGGTCCTCAACAATAGCGGTTACCTGATATTCCAGAACAACACCACGGCATCCGGTAAGACTGGTTTCGCTCAGGCTTCTTTCAATATCCAGGGATACCTGGGAACGAAGATTAGTTACCTCGCCACAGTGCAGAAAGTCGCATTCAACGGCACCGGAACAACATCATATATAGTTCTCTCCGAAGACAAACAGACGGCAGCTCCCTCTACTACCTCGAACGTGATAGGGACTTCGGGATCCGCAGCACAGAACGTCCTGTTCATAGAATTCAGCTATTCATCGACAGGGAAGAACTACACAATCACAGTTGGATACTACGAATACAACACCGCGAAATACGACAACTACACATCCGTTAACCTGAAGACGGGCCTGGCGCCCCTGACATTCGGGACCTTCGAGATCGACATGACCGCAGCCGCAACTTATGTGAACTACACGGACGCAGCGAACGGATCTCTGGTATCATCAAGCGGAGCCATCTACCCGGTCCTCGAAAACAACACATCCAAGGCAGCCTACAACTCGTACGAACTTCCAACCGCTGCCTCCACAGCAAACAGCAGCATGATCCTCTCCTATGGACTTCTCCTTGACCATAACACGTACTCGTATGCATCCTCGAGCGAGGTCTCCGGGATATCTCCGATGGTATCGGCGGTATCAAGCACCTATTTTGATCCGGGAGCATCAAATTCGTCCTACGTCCAGGAACCTAACGCAACAACGACAGGTAACGCGGCATTCAATCTCTCTACGAACTTCGGGCCTGTTCTGCCGTCCAACTCGACGGCAATTCACCAGGCCGCGGATATCAACACATCCCTGCAGGTCGGTAACATATCCAAGAATCAGGAAGTCAATGCATCCCAGGCAGTCGTGACCATGAGGGCCGATAACACAACCACGAACCAGATCACGGCATCCCTGAATATCTACTCCTGGAACGGAAATAGCATCCTGAACGTGACGGACGCCTACCTCCAGGACTATATATCCGGCCAGCTGAACGCGAAAGGGATAGCCACATCCCCTGATGACATATACATCTCCGGCTATGTGGTATCAAAGATCGGGATCGACGTGTCCTTTTCTAACAGCACGGCCTCGCAGATTACCAACGCACTCGACAATGCCTTCCCGGGATTCCTGGCAGCACAGAACCTAACCCTCGTCAACACGACAACATCAGCGGTGGTGGCAGGAGCCCAGATCGGAGGATTTTACCAGAATGGCATGGTAGTCCAGCCAGGGATCTCTGACGGAAAGATTGTGAATCCATTCACCCAGCAGATATATGCCACTCCCGAAGCGGCAGGATTCCCAGTAGGTACGACAATATCCGGTAACTTCGTGGACGTTCCTCAGATCATGCTCTTTGTAGGTCCTGACGGACAGCTGACAATGACAGGCGAGTCCATCTTCGGGAATATTTTCGGATCGCTCACAAGCGCAGGAAAAGCAGTCAGCAGCTTCTTTGGCCAGGGAGCACATACAATTACTAACGTAGTCGGAACCATCGCTAAAGCAGTCCCCACGGCAACCGAAGTCATCAAGCCTCTGACAAACGCCGCAAGTACTGCCTACACAAGACTGAGCCAGAACGTTAGCAGGCTGGCCGGCACAGTACTCCCAGCTTTCGACGCAATCCCGAATGACATCTCGTCAAGCGTCTCCAGGTCCGTGACGAACCTTGGCGGCCTCCTGAACTCAGCCGTAAAGCGCACATCGTCCGGAATAGCAAACATGCAGTCCGAGGCAATCGGGGCGCTGGCATCAGGAGTGCACCATATCTCCCAGGGAATCTACAGCGTAGGCAACTACGTCAATAACGGAGCCCATACCGTCGCATCTGATGTCACCAACACCATAGGTAAGCAGGTGGAAGTCGCCAAGGCAGTCCTCACGCCGGTTTACACCGCAGTCTCGACCCTTCCCAAAACGCTCACTGGATTCACATCTGGAGCAGTTACCTCCATCAGTTCGGCAGTCAAGGGAGCACTGGGCGCAGGCGCAAGCGCGCTCGATTCAGTCGGATCCACGATAACCAAAACGGCATCGGGTGCCCTCTCCTGGGGACAGAACGTCCTTGGGAGCATCAGCAGCAAGATAGTGGGATTCGGCAAC
>VFSW01013056.1_pt1 | contig 11564 bp, 7 predicted proteins | sample 5358111 | NCBI WGS metagenome assembly VFSW01 (sample SAMN11554181, study PRJNA540505) | mine drainage metagenome | isolation source: sediment from site ElyBrook_90M | place: USA: Ely Copper Mine, Vershire, VT | collected 2017 | reverse complement strand
CTGGGGCGCCGATCCGCGGCGAGGGGTTGGCGGGCCCGCGGTCCGTGATGAGGGGTTCACGCTGGAGGGAGACGTCTTCGACTGGTCCACGCACGTGGGCGGCCAGTGCCAACTGTTTCGCAAGCAATGTTTTGACGAAATCGGCGGGTACATTCCGTCCCCCGTCGGCGGAGTGGACTGGGTCGCTGTTATCACCGCCCGCATGAAAGGGTGGAAGACTCGATCCTTCGCTGAACGGGAGTTCTTCCACTATCGTCCCATGGGCACGGCAGAGCGAGGACGGCTCGGGTCGGCCTTCGCTTACGGCAAAAAGGATTACAGCGTCGGCAGCCACCCGGTGTGGGAGTTCGCTCGGGTCGTGCGTCGCCTGGGGCGCAAGCCTTATCTGCTTTCGGGGGTTGCCTTAGGAGCCGGTTACGTTTGGGGTTGGATGGATCGAACGCCTCGTGCCGCCTCGAAAGAGGTGATTCGTTTTCATCGCAGCGAGCAGATGAGGAAGTTGAAGGCGTTTCTTACCAGACTTCCCCCGAGCCAGCCATGAAAATTCTGGGTTTGCCGCAGTTTGACATCTTTTGGAGGATGAATGACTAAGACTTTGGAGACCGAAATGACCAAGACTTTGGAAGTGCAAGAGCCAGAGATACAGCGTTTCTGGGAGGCGAACCCATGCGGCGATTGGCAGGTGGGCGGGCTCGAGGGACGCTTCGGCGGCGACTATAACCGGTTCTTTACCGAATACGACACGTTCCGCTATCGCCATGAGAATCACATCCCGGGATGCCTGGATGGGATCGATTTCTCCGGCAAGAAAGTGCTCGAAATCGGCCTGGGACAGGGAACGGAGTCAGAGCAGATCATTCGCCGTGGCGGCCACTGGTCAGGACTCGATTTGACACAGGCCGCGGCAACACGCGTAGAGGAGCGGATGCGCCTGCGCAATCTTGCTTACGACGATCTTAAAGTCGGCTCTGTGTTGCAAATACCATACCCGGACAATTCGTTCGATATGGTGTTCAGCCATGGTGTTCTGCTCTGCGTGCCGGAGATTCACCAAGCGCAGTCAGAGATTGCGCGCGTGCTGAAGCCGGGCGGCGAGCTGGTCATGATGGTGTATGCCAAGTGGTCAATGAACTACTTGCTCGCCATCGGAGTTCTACGCCGGCTCGGTTTGGCGGCGATGATGGGTCTCGGCATCGAAGGCAAGGGCATCTACGCGGCGCACGTGCAGAACGCACGAAAGGCGGGATTCTTTAACTACTTGCGGCTGAAAAATTTCATTCATCGCAGCACAGACGGCCCTGACAACCCATACTCCAAAGTGTACGGGATGCGCGAGGTCCGAGAAGATTTTCCCAACTTCGTCGCGACGCGGTCGTACAAGCGGTTCATGCACGCGCCGCCGCTGCCGGTCAAATGGATGCCGTTGCAGCGAGTTCTCGGCTGGCATCTCTGGGTGCACCTGAGGTCCAGAAAGACGGACAAGGCGAGCGCATAGGTTTCCTGGGATACCGAATGACTTCTCAGACACAACACGAAGTAATCAGTGGCGAAGAAAATATCTCCGAGTTCTGGCAGACGAACCCATGCGGCGACTGGCAGGTCGGCGGTCTCGAGCAACGCTTCGCCGGCGACTACAACCGTTTCTTCACCGAGTACGACGCGTTCCGCTATCGGCGCGAGAGCCACATCTTGGGATGCCTGAATGATATTGACTTCACCGGCAAGAAGGTCCTAGAGATCGGTCTGGGGCAGGGAGCGGAGTCAGAGCAGATCATTCGCCGTGGGGGCCGCTGGTCAGGACTCGATCTGACGCAAGCGTCGGTAACGCGAGTCACGGAGCGCATGCGGCTGCGCAATCTTCCTTACGACGATTTGAAAGTTGGCTCGGTGCTCGAAATCCCCTATCCGGACAATTCCTTCGACATGGTGTTCAGCCACGGTGTTTTGCATCATGTGCCAGAAATTGCACAGGCGCAGGCAGAGATTGCGCGCGTGCTGAAGCCGGGTGGCGAACTGGTGATGATGGTGTATGCCAAGTGGTCGTTAAATTACCTGCTCGCGATCGGCATTCTGCGCCGCGCCGGCCTGGCGGCGATGATGCCGCTCGGTATGAAAGGCAAGGGCATTTACGCTGCGCACATCAGGAATGCACACGAAGAAGGGCTGTTCAACTACTTGCGGATGAAAAACTTCATTCATCGCAGCACCGACGGTCCCGACAACCCGTACGCCAAGGTTTATGGGCTGCCCGAGGTGCGGAAAGACTTTCCAGACTTTGTCGTCACCCGTTCCTACAAGCGGTTCATGCATGCGCCGCCACTTCCGGTAAAATGGATGCCGTTGCAGCGAATGCTCGGCTGGCATCTCTGGGTCCACCTGACCGCCCGCAAGAATCGGCTCGCGCGCCAGGCCTTTCCGCCGGCAACGCTCGTTACCGGAGAAACGATGGGCGCAATCACTGAAATCAGCGCAGGCAGCCTAGTGGACCGGGATCTTTCGGCGACCGTCTCGGGCGTCGTGGACCGCTTTAGCGGTTGGCTGGAGAACTTCGGCGAAACCTCGCTCGATTTCCAGACCGTCTATGCCAGTCCTATCGGACGCGCGGCCAAGGCACTCTATTACCGCAACCGAAAGATCGGAACCATCGCCGTCGCGCCCATGGTCTTCTGCGAGGCTTTCACGCCTCGTGCGCGGCGCTACTTCTGGAAGCGGCAGCGATTTCCCATTGCAGACGCCCACTACGCCATGGCTTTCGCGTTTCTCGCAAGCGCCCGCGGCGAAGAGAAATGGCTGGACCGGGCCCGGCATTTCTTGTCGGTGCTCGAAGCCACCCGCTGCCCCGGCCTGAAAGAATATGGATGGGGATATCCATTCGATTGGGAGACGATGTATGGCACAATTCCGGCTGGCACGCCCCTGATCACCACCACGCCCTACGTGTACGAGGCCTTTTCGCAGGTATATGGCTTAGACCACGATCCGCGTTGGTTGGCAATCATGGAATCCATTGCCCACCACGCCTTTACCGATTATCGAGATCTAGAAACCGGGTTCGAGGCTGCAAGCTGCAGCTACACGCCATCGCCGAGCGATCCATGCCTAGTCGTTAACGCCAGTGCCTATCGGGCGTTTCTCTTGGCCAAGGCGGGAATTGAATTGGCACAGCCACAGTATGTGGAGGCGGCGAAGCGTAACATTCGCTTCGTGGCAAGCGCGCAGAACGCGGATGGATCATGGCCTTACGCGGTGGATGGACGGCGGGCATTCGTCGACCATTACCACACCTGCTTCGTGATGAAGTCGCTGACCAAGGCTTCTCGGCTGATCGACTCTCCGGAAGCAGAGCGCGCGATCGAACGCGGCATCCAGTACTATCTCGCCAATCTATTTGACGAAACCGGGCTGCCTCGCCCCTTCGCTCGTCCGCCGAGGCTCATCACTTATCGTCGTGAACTCTATGACTACGCCGAGTGCGTCAACCTTGCGGTGCTGTTGCGCGACCGTTTCCCGGCGTTGAATCTGACCTTGTCACGCGTAGTAAATGACTTGAGCGAGCGATGGCAGAGGCAGGACGGCTCGTTCCGGTCGCGGCAGTTGCTGTTCGGATGGGATCACGTGCCGATGCACCGCTGGGCGCAGGCACAAACCTTCCGCGGCCTTTGTTTTTTGCTTGCCAACGGCGCGTCGCCGCAAGAAACCGGCGCGCTGCGAGGGTAAAACGGGATGTGTGGGATCTGTGGACAACTTAATTTCGGCACTGATGCGGCGGTAGCGCGGCGCGATGTCGAGCGCATGGCCGCCTCGATCGCACATCGCGGCCCGGACGATGAAGGCTTCTACGTCGCCGGATCGGTGGGCCTCGGTTTTCGGCGGCTTTCGATCATCGATCTCGCCGGCGGACATCAACCGATGTCGGATCGCGAGGAGTCGGTCTGGGTAGTGTTCAACGGAGAGATCTATAACTTCAGGGAGCTGCGCACCGAACTGGAGGGTCATGGGCACGTCTTTCGCACCCGATGCGACACCGAGGTGATCGTCCATGGATACAAGCAATGGGGCGATGAGGTGTTGAACCGGCTAAATGGCATGTTTGGCTTGGCGGTGTGGGACGTAGGCAAACGACGCCTGATGCTCGCCCGGGATGCTTTTGGCATCAAGCTGATCTACTACCGCTTAGACCGTGGTTCGCTTTCGTTTGGCTCCGAGATGCGGGCCGTGCGCGCGATAATGCGCAAAGAGGAAACCGAGGTGGACCCGGCGGCACTGAGCCTCTTCTTGCGCTATCGATATACGCCTTCACCGCACACGATGTTGCGCGGCGTTCACAAGCTTGCACCGGGCACCAAGCTCGTGGCACAGAACGGCGAGTGCGACACGAGCCGTTGGTACGAGTACGCTCCGGCACCCTTTTCACCTCCTAAAACCGTCGGGGAAGCGGGCGAGGAACTGCTGGCCCTATATCGGAAGGCGGTGCGGCGGCAATTAGTCAGCGATGTACCGCTGGGCCTGCTTTTGAGTGGGGGGATTGATTCCGGCTTGCTGCTGGCTCTGATGAACGAAAACGGGGTCGACTGGCCCACCTATTCAGTAGGATATGGGTCCAGTTACGTGCACGACGAATTGGTGGATGCGGAAGAGACAGCTCGAATCTTGAAATCGCGCCACACGAGCGTCAGGATCACTCGGGAGATATTCGAGCGGGAGTTAAAAAATATCGTGGGTTGCCTGGAGGAACCCATCGCGGCCTCTTCAATCGTCCCGATGTACTTTGTCTGCGGACGGGCTCGCGAGGACGTAAAGGTCGCCTTAGTAGGACAAGGCCCAGACGAATTGTTCGGCGGCTACCGGCGGCACCTCGCCGCGCGTTATGGTGCCGCTTGGGCGACCTTACCCGTCTGGGCGCGTGCGCCGCTCGAGCGGGTGGCCGCGGCGTTGCCACGAAACGAAACACTGAAGCGTGGGCTCTACTCTTTGAATAGCGGCAGTAGGCAGCACCACTACGAACGCATCCTGTCGCTGTTACCGCGGGAACAAGTCGATGAGCTATTTTGGCCTGGCTTGCTGAAAGGTGATTCACGTGAGAGCTTGCTCGAATGCTGGGCCGATCTGACCGGCCTGATGGGAGGGACCGACGAATTGGGCGGCCTCCAGTTCCTTGAAGTAAGGTCCACTCTGCCCGACGAACTGCTGATGTACGCTGACAAGCTTTCCATGGTGCATGGCCTTGAGCTGCGGGTCCCATTTCTCGACAAAGAAATTGTCGAGTATGGCGAGAAGCTGCCGGCTAATCTTAAGGTTCGCAACGGCGTGGGGAAATGGCTGCATCGGCAGGTGTGTCGGAAGTTCCTGCCGGCCTCGATCGTGCGCCGGCCAAAACGCGGCTTCGCCGTCAACGTGGTGGACAGTTGGTTCCGCGATGCGCTTGGCGGCACGATGTCCAGCGTCTTCTCCGATGAGACGTCGGCCATCTACAAATATCTGCGGCCGGCCGCGGTGAAGCAGCTCTACGAGGAGCATGCCGCCGGTCGGCGAGACAACCACAAGGTCCTGTTCAGCCTGATTGTGTTTGAAGAGTGGCTGCACGGCCTCCTGGCAAGCTCTGGAGACGACCTTGCGGAGTCCAAGCAGCTTCGCGATTCCAATACCTGCCTAACGCGTCCTTAGTTCCAACTGCGACGTGCAAATATCTGGCCCGGATCCACAAGGGCTCGTGGACGATTTTTGACTTTCGGTTCAAACCCTAACAACGACCAAATGGCCGTGCTAGAGACGCATATCTGCGTTTGTGTATGTACCTACCGACGACCTGATTGGCTGGCGCGCGTGCTGCACCACCTGTTTGAGCAGGAGACGGCGAATCGTTTCACGTACTCGATTGTCGTCGTCGACAATGACGGTGAACAGTCCGCGCGTTCCACCGTCTCCGAGTGCGCTGCGCAGACCGCCATTCCCATTCGCTACTGCGTTGAGCCGCGGCAGAACATTGCGATGGCCCGAAACAAAGCTGTCGAAAATGTGGACGGTGAGTTTGCCGCCTTCATCGATGATGATGAGTTTCCCGAGAAGGACTGGTTGTTGACGTTGCTCTCGGACTGCGAGAAGTACGGAGTGGATGGCGTGCTTGGACCAGTTAAGCGTCACTTCGACGAGCCGCCGCCAATATGGCTCGCGAAAAGCCATTTCTACGATCGTCCCATCAATCCCACTGGAGCTGTCGTACAGTGGCAAGAGGCGCGGACGGGAAACGTTTTGGTCAAGAAAAAGGCACTGGACGGAGCCTCCACCTTCCGCCCGCAGTTTCGGGCGGGAGAGGACGTCGATTTTTTCAGACGAAAGATCGAACAAGGCTACAGGTTTATCTGGTCGGCGGAGGCAGTTGTCTACGAGACAGTTCCCCCGGCTCGGTGGAAAAGAAGTTACATGTTGCGAAAGGCGCTGCTACGTGGCGCGAGCGCACGCCAGCAAGGGGGCGGCAATGCTGCCGGCTTCGTCAAATCCCTTGTTGCCGTTCCCATGTACGCGATTGTCCTCCCGTTCGCTTTGTTGGTCGGGCATCATCACTTCATGAGTGCGTTGGTTCGAATGTTCGATCATCTCGGCAAGCTGCTTGCCCTGGTCGGCATCAATCCTGTTAAGGAACAGTATATTTCCGGATAGCGTTTTCCGAGCATAGCGGGGATTCAGTTTCCCGTTCAGGAGGTTTGTCATTTGACTGGGTCATCACTCATCGGATCTGATGGCACAAAAGTCGGTCAGTTGGAGGTCAGCGCCGGTGGCCAGTGGGTCACTGTTCCCGCTTTGGATGTAGACGGCGCCATTCTCACGATCCGGGGCAAACGGATACGCGTTGCCGCGCTCCACGATGAGGAATGGCTGGAAACAGGGCTTGCTGATCCCGAGCTCTGTATCAGAAAGCTGAAAGAGGTCCGGCCCCGTGCCGATGTCTTCACTTTTACTCAAATGCTCCCGGCAAACGATCCCAGGTATGACTATCCACTGGAATGGGTAAGCACGGCTGTGGCAAACGTCAGGGATTTCAAGGCATGGTGGGAGAGTCTGCCTCAGGAGACTCGCAAGAACGTCCGGAGGGCGGAAAAGCGCGGCGTCGTCGTTCGCCTCCAGGAATTTAATGACGAGGTAGTCCGGGGAATCGCCGGGGTACAAAATGAAACTCCGATACGGCAGGGAAGGCGCTACCCTCACTTTGGCAAGACATTCGACCAGGTCAAAAAGGATCACTCCGCATTTGTGGATCGCAGCGACTTTTTCTGCGCGTATTCAGGCGACGAGTTCATCGGATTCCTCAAGTTGGTCTACAGGGGCCACGTCGCCTCGATCCTGCAATTGAATTCAAAGGTGAGTCACTACGACAAACGACCAGCTAACGCCTTGCTCGCCAAAGCTGTAGAGCGCTGCGCCTCGAAGGGAGTGTCTTATCTCACCTATGCGCAATTGAACTACGGCAACAAGAGCGACAGCAGTCTTCGGGATTTCAAGATCCGTCATGGATTCTTCGAGATCCTTGTGCCCCGATACTACGTTCCTCTCACCATGTGGGGAAAGCTCTGCGTACGGGCGAAGTTTTATCGCGGTCTTATGGGAATTCTTCCTTCCTTTGTGATAAGGTCTCTCGTTCGCGCACGTACAAAGTGGTACGCCTACAAAGAGACTTCGATGAGCCGGTGTAGCTCAATGCCAGAGCGGCCGAATCGTGATCGGCAGATGGAGCGTTCAAATCCTCCCGCCGGCTCCAAACCTTTATCCGACCGATCTTCGCAGTGCTAGGAACTCCGCCAGCACCCTTATCGTCTCTTCGCTGTTTATCCTTCTGATATGCCCGGAATTGTAGGCCTGATTACAAAAGCGCCACGCCCTTGGGCGGAGGCCCGATTGTCATCGATGGTTCAGTCGTTGTGCCACGAATCTTTCTATGCAAGTGGCACATGGATTGACGAAGAATTGGGGGTCTACGTCGGTTGGGTCGCGCGCAGGAATTGCTTTGCGGATGGCGTGCCGCTCCGCAATGAGCGGGGTGATGTCGTTCTTGTGTTTTCCGGCGAGGAATATTTTGAGCCGGGCACGGCAGAGAGGCTGAAATCGCAGGGACACTCGATCGAAGCAGGTCACGCATCGTATCTGGTGCACCTCAGCGAGGAGGATCCAAATTTTCCTACCGGACTGAACGGGCGTTTCCACGGCCTCCTAGTCAACCGCGCTGAGTCGAAAGCCACGCTATTTAATGATCGCTACGGCATGCGTCGAGTGTTCTATACCGAGGACAAAGACGCATTCTGTTTCGCGGCAGAAGCCAAGGCGATTCTGGCGATTCGTCCGGACCTCCGGAGGGTTGACCCCAGGGGCCTGGGCGAATTTGTTGTCTGCGGATGCGTTCTCGAAAATCGCACGCTCTTCCAGGATGTGTTTCTCCTGCCTCCCGGATCGGCGTGGACCTTTCGGAATGGCACCATCGAGAAGAGCGCTTACTTTCAGCCATCGGAGTGGGAAAATCAAACACCTCTCGATTCTGAAAGCTATTACCGGGAATTGCGCAGCGTTTTTGCGCGTAACCTGCCCCGTTATTTCAGCGGTGGGGAGCGCATTGGGATCTCACTGACGGGCGGCCTCGACACCCGCATGATCATGGCGTGGTGGAAGGCCGCGCCGCAGTCCTTGCCCGCGTACACCTTTGGCGGCCCATTCCGCGACTGCCAGGATGTGATCATCGCCCGTCGAGTGGCGGGAATTTGTCAGCAACCCCATCAGGTGATTCCTGTGGGAGACGATTTCCTCTCACGCTTCCCAAAATATGCCGAGCGCACGGTTTACCTGAGTGACGGATATGCAGGCGTGCACCGCGCGGCAGATTTATACGCGAATGAGATCGCGGCGCAAATCGCTCCTGTCCGGATGACTGGAAATTACGGCAGCGAGATCCTCCGGCGCTTGCCTGCATTTAAAGCGGTCATGCCGGTGCCGGGCCTCTTTCAGCCGGAGTTCGTCGAGAAGGTCGCGCTGGCGAAAGAAACCTACGAGAAACAGACCCAAGGGCACGCGGTTTCCTTCACCGCATTTCGACAGGCGCCGTGGTATCAGCAGGGACTTCTCGCCCTGGAAGAAACTCAGCTGACAGTGCGATCCCCATTTCTCGACAACGATCTGGTGCGTACCGCGTTTCGCGCACCAAACTCCGCTATCGCAAAAAGCGATATCTTCGAGGATAATCAGGATTGTGCCCGTTTGATTGCCGATGGGAACATGAATCTGCGGAAGCTTCGCACGGATCGGGGCCTCGGGGGCGCGCCAGGAAGCTGGACAGCGCCGATTGTGCGCAGTTATCTGGAGTTTACCTTCCGCGCCGAATACGCATATGACAGCGGCATGCCACAATGGCTGTCGCGAATCGATCATGTGTTGTCGCCATTTCACCTGGAGCGGCTCTTTCTTGGCCGTCATAAGTTCTGCCATTATCGCGTGTGGTATCGCGATGCGCTGGCAGCCTACGTCAAGGAGATCCTGTTGGATTCCCGCGCTCTTTCCCGTCCTTACGTTCAGCGCAAGGTTTTGGAATCTCTGGTGCAGCAGCATGTACAGGGAACTGCGAATTACACCAATGAGATTCATTGCCTGTTGACAATGGAACTCCAGCACCGCCTCTTTCTCGAGTCCCAATGAGTCCGCAAAACGCCTCTGCCGCCTGCGTTCTGCTCATCCTGACCATTTTCTGGTTCGACCGAGAGCGCAAAGTAAGAATCTCGCCCGCTCTTTGGATCCCTTCGCTGTGGCTGCTGATCAATGGCTCCCGTCAGGTTTCTCTCTGGCTTGATCCCGGGGCCACAACGGCGGCGGAAAATCTGGAGGGAAGCCCGATTGACGCTGCGGTATTTGGAATTCTTGTGCTGGCTGCCGTGTGCGTTCTCGTGTGGCGTCGAGGACGGACGGTGAGAATCCTGCGGGCGAATGCGCCGGTTCTTCTGTTTTTCGCCTATTGCGCTCTAAGCGTTCTCTGGTCCGACTTTCCTTTCGTGGCTTTCAAGCGCTGGACCAAGGCGCTCGGAGATCTGGCGGTAGTTCTGGTCGTGCTGACGGATCTGAATCCGACCGCCGCGCTGCGCCGGGTGCTGGCCCGAGAGGCTTTTATTCTGCTGCCACTTTCGGTGCTATTCATTCGCTATTACCCCGACATCGGGCGCACCTACAACCAGTGGACATGGGAGCCGGCATACGGCGGCGTGACGTTATTCAAGAACATGCTGGGGATTACCTGCCTGATCGGCGGCCTCGGATCGGTCTGGAGTTTGATCACAGCCTTCCAGGAACGAAAAGGGCGAGACCGTCTCTTTCATATGGGGCCGCATCTGTTCATCGCCCTGCTGGCCGTTTACCTTTTCTTCACCGCCGATTCGATGACCTCGTTTTCGTGCTTCATCTTGGGTAGCACGTTAATCGTACTGTCAAACCTCAAGTTTATCCGGCGCAATCGTGCGGCCCTCCATCTGGCGATCGCGATTCTGATCGCGATCCCGCTCATCGCTCTATTTCTTCCGGGGGCGAATATGGTGCAGTCTCTGGGCCGGGACCCAAGTCTTACCGGCCGGACGACAATTTGGGCTGCGGTGATTTCCGTCGTGAAAAACCCGCTGATCGGAGCCGGATTCGAGAGCTTCTGGACCGGTGACCGGCTGCCCAAGATTTGGCGCATTATCGACGAGCCAGGGATTCAGGAAGCGCATAACGGCTATCTCGAGGTCTACTTGAACTTGGGGTGGATCGGTGTGACGTTGCTGGCAACTCTAATCATGACCGGGTATCGCAATGTAATCACCTCGTTCCGACGGGACCGGAAAGCCGGTACGATCCGATTGGCGTTTTTTGTGGTGGGCTTGATCTTTAGCTTCACAGAGGCAGGCTTTCGCATGATGTCAATGATGTGGATCGCATTTCTTCTCTCGATCGTGGCGGTTCCCCCGAGCAAGCTACGCAAGGACCGCCCGCCGGCGGGCGATGAAGTGGCGCGGCGGGCTCCGGGCGAGAGCGGCGCGGCTTGCGAGGATGCGATTGCGACCATTTGACGAGCAGGGTGCGTTTCGGCCGATTGCGCCGCAGGGAGACGGTCTTCGGCAGGCCGCCGTACGCAGTGTGGGTGTCACGTTGCTTTCGGGAAGTCTCGGATTAGCAATTCAGATCGTCGCTGTGGTAGTCCTGGCCCGACTGCTCACTCCGCGGGACTTTGGGTTGATGACGATGGTGACGACATTCAGCCTCCTGCTAGTTAACTTCGGATTGAATGGGATTACCGAAGCCGTCGTGCAGCAGGAAGTCATCGATCATCAGCTCGCCAGCAACCTGTTTTGGATCAATGTCGGAGGCAGCCTTGTCCTGGCTCTCGGATTTGTGGCTGCGGGACCGCTGCTGGCGCGCGTATACCAGGACCCGCTGATCACAGGTGTGGCCGAGGGCGTGGCGGTAACTATCTTCCTCACCGGACTGTCGGTCCTGCACCTGGCGTTGCTGAAGCGAGCCATGCGGTTTTCAGTGGTCTCCATCAATGATATCCTGGGTCGCGT
>VFSW01013055.1_pt1 | contig 11564 bp, 4 predicted proteins | sample 5358111 | NCBI WGS metagenome assembly VFSW01 (sample SAMN11554181, study PRJNA540505) | mine drainage metagenome | isolation source: sediment from site ElyBrook_90M | place: USA: Ely Copper Mine, Vershire, VT | collected 2017 | reverse complement strand
ACTGGGTCGCACAGGGATACTGCTTCTGATCTGCGCACGCCTGCCGAAAGCTCACTCTGCGAAGGTCTGAAAACGCGCGGGAGGCTTGAGCAGGGAGGATCTTGTATGAGGGTACGATTGCACGTCCAAGACAGACTTTGGCGAACAGCCCCTGCGGATGCAAAGAAAAAGCCCGGCCGAGGCCGGGCTTTTTCTGGTTGGTGAAGGTGATTTACTCGGAGGCGGCCATTTCTTCGGCTTCGCCTTCCTGGCGCATGAGTTCGAGTTCGCGTTCGGCTTCTTCCCAGGCGGTCTGGACTTCGGCCTGGATCTTCGCTGCCGCTTCTTCCAGCTCCGGTGAGAGCTGGACGTTGCGGTAGTATTCCATGCCGGTTCCGGCGGGGATGAGGCGGCCGACGATCACGTTCTCCTTGAGGCCGCGCAGGTTGTCAACCGCGCCGTTGATGCTGGCTTCGGTGAGAACGCGCGTGGTCTCCTGGAACGAGGCCGCGGAGATGAACGATTCGGTGGAGAGCGACGCCTTGGTGATGCCGAGCAGCAGCGGGCGTCCCACCGGCGGACGGCCGCCGTTGGTGATGACACGCTGCGTCTCCTCGCGGAAGCGGAACTTGTCCACCTGCTGTTCGAGCAGGAAGGTGGAGTCGCCGACTTCCTCGATCTTTACCCAGCGCAGCATCTGCCGGACGATGGTTTCGATGTGCTTGTCGGAGATGGTCACGCCCTGGAGGCGGTAGACTTCCTGGATTTCGTTGACCAGGTAAGCCTGCAGCTCCTTCTCGCCGAGGACGGCGAGAATGTCGTGCGGGTTGAGCGGACCATCCATGAGGGGCTCGCCGGCGCGGACGCGCTCGCCTTCCTGGACGTTGATGTGGACGCCGCGGGGGACGGAGTACTCCTTCTCCTCGCCGTTGTCGGCGGTGACGTAGATGCGGCGCTGGCCCTTGGAAACTTCGCCGAAGCGAACGACTCCATCGATTTCGGAGATGATGGCGGTTTCGCGCGGCTTGCGGGCTTCGAAGAGCTCGACGACGCGGGGCAGACCGCCGGTGATGTCCTTGGTGCGCGTGGTTTCACGCGGGATCTTGGCAAGGATGTCGCCGGGGGAGACCTCGTCTCCGTCCTGGATCATGAGGTGAGAACGGCTGGGCATGAGATAGCGCTTCTGGCCCTTGCCGCCCTTGATGACGATGGCGGGCTGGCGCTTCTCGTCGGGGGAATCGCCGACCACGAGGCGCGAGAGGCCAGTGACCTCGTCGACTTCTTCATGGAGGGTGATGCCTTCCTGCAGGTCCTTGAACTGGATGGTGCCACCGATTTCGGTGAGGATGGCGAAGGTATAGGGATCCCACTCAGCCATGACCTGGCCGAGCTGGACTGCCTGACCCTCTTCCACCTTGAGGCGGGCACCATAGACGACCTGGTAGCGTTCCTTCTCGCGGCCGCGATCGTCGACCACGGCGATGGATCCAGAGCGGTTCATGGCGACCAGATCGCCCTGACGGCTGCGGACCGTAGCCAGGTTGATGAAGCGGACGGAACCGTTGTTCTTGGCTTCGAGGCGCGACTGCTCATTGACACGCGAGGCGGTTCCACCGATGTGGAAGGTGCGCATGGTGAGCTGGGTGCCGGGCTCGCCGATGGACTGCGCGGCGATGACGCCCACCGCTTCGCCGAGTTCGACGAGGCGGCCGGAGCCGAGGTTACGGCCGTAGCAGAGGACGCAGACGCCGCGGCGGGATTCGCAGGTGAGCACGGAGCGGATCTTGACGCGCTCGATGCCGGCCGCCTGGATGGCCGAAGCGAGGTCTTCGGTGATTTCCTGGTTGATGTCGACGATGATGCTGCCCTCGTAGTCCTTGATTTTCTCGAGGGAGACGCGGCCGACGATGCGGTCGCGCAGCGGCTCGATGATCTCGCCGGACTCGACGATGGGGGTGACGTAGATGCCTTCGACGGTTTTGCAGTCGCGCTCGGAGACGATGACGTCCTGGGCCACGTCCACCAGACGGCGGGTGAGGTAGCCGGAGTCAGCGGTTTTGAGCGCGGTATCGGCGAGGCCCTTGCGCGCGCCGTGCGTGGAGATGAAGTATTCGAGCACCGTGAGGCCTTCACGGAAGTTGGCCGTGATGGGGGTCTCGATGATTTCTCCGGAGGGCTTGGCCATGAGGCCGCGCATGCCGGAGAGCTGGCGGATCTGCTGTTTGGATCCGCGAGCGCCGGAGTCGGCCATGATGTAGATGGGGTTCATGACGCCTTCTTTGTCGGCGCGCTTCATGTTGTCGAACATCTCGTCGGCGACGCGTTCGGTGACCGCGGACCAGATCTGGATGACCTTGTTGTTGCGCTCGCCGTTGGTGATGGCGCCGTCAAGGTACTGCTGCTGGACACCGATGGCCTGCTTTTCCGCATCGCGCACGGTGGCGTACTTCGCCTCGGGGATGACCATGTCATCGAGCCCGACGGAGAGGCCGCTGATCGTCGCGTAGTGGAAGCCCAGGTCCTTGATGCGGTCGAGCATGGTGACGGTGAGCTCGAGGCCGTGGTTGAGGTAGCAGTAGTTGACGAGCTGGCCGATGCCCTTCTTTTTGAGCAGGCCGTTGACGTAGGGCATCTCCTCGGGCAGCGCATCGTTGAGGATGGCGCGGCCGACGGTGGTGGAGATGAACTGACGTTCGTACTGGACCGGCTCAGTGTGGGTGAGGTCCTGATCGTCGTAGGCGGTGCTCATCTCGAGCACGGAGCCGGTGTAGCGAAGACGAATGGGGCTGAGGGTCTCGACTTCGCGGGCTTCGAGCGCCATGAGGACTTCTTCGATGTTGGCGAAGACGCGGCCTTCGCCTTTGGCACCCTTCCTGGCCTTGGTCAGATAGTAGAGGCCGAGCACCATGTCCTGGGTGGGCACGGTGATGGGCTGACCGGAGGCGGGCGAGAGGATGTTGTGCGAGGAGAGCATGAGCACCGACGCTTCGACCTGAGCTTCAGGAGAGAGCGGGATATGCACGGCCATCTGGTCGCCATCGAAGTCGGCGTTGAAGGCGGTGCAGACCAGGGGGTGAATCTTGATGGCCTTGCCTTCGACGAGGACGGGCTCAAACGCCTGGATGCCGAGGCGGTGGAGGGTCGGAGCGCGATTGAGCAGTACGGGATGATCGCGGATGACTTCCTCGAGGATGTCCCACACGATGGGCTCCTGGAGTTCGACCATTTCCTTGGCCTGCTTGATGGTGGTGCAGTGGCCGGTCTGCTCGAGGCGGTGATAGATGAAGGGCTTGAAGAGCTCGAGGGCCATCTTTTTGGGAAGGCCGCACTGGTGGAGCTTGAGCTCGGGGCCGACGACGATCACGGAGCGGCCGGAGTAGTCGACGCGCTTGCCGAGGAGATTCTGGCGGAAGCGACCCTGCTTGCCTTTGAGCGTATCGGACAGGGACTTGAGCGGGCGGTTGTTGGCGCCGCGCAGGACGCGGCCGCGGCGGCCGTTATCGAACAGGGCGTCGACGGCTTCCTGGAGCATGCGTTTTTCGTTGCGCACGATGACTTCGGGCGCATGCAGGTCCATGAGCTTCTTCAACCGGTTGTTGCGGTTGATGACGCGGCGATAGAGATCGTTGAGATCCGAGGTGGCGAAGCGGCCGCCATCGAGAGGCACGAGGGGGCGGAGCTCGGGCGGGATGACGGGGATCACGTCGAGGATCATCCACTGGGGCTTGTTGCCGGACTTGCGGAAGGCTTCGACGACCTTGAGGCGTTTGGCGTACTTGAGGCGCTTCTGGAGGGAGGTTTCGGCCTTCATGCGCTCGCGCAGCTCGACGGAGAGCTCGTCGACGTTGACGCGCTTGAGGAGTTCCTTGATGGCCTCGGCGCCCATCATGCCTTTGAAGCCGGTGGGGCGGTACTGCTGGTCGATTTCACGGAACTTGGTTTCGTCCTTGATGATCTCGCGTTCGCGGACGGGCGCGTCGCCGGGATCGACGACGACGTAGCTCTCGAAGTAGAGGACGGACTCGAGGTCGCGGAGGGAGATGTCGAGCAGGTGGCCGATGCGTGACGGCAGGCCTTTGAAGAACCAGACGTGCGAGCAGGGCGAGGCGAGCTCGATGTGGCCGAGGCGTTCACGGCGGACTTTGGAGACGGTGACTTCGACGCCGCACTTGTCGCAGATGACGCCGCGGTGCTTCATGCGCTTGTACTTGCCGCAGAGGCACTCCCAGTCGGTGACCGGGCCGAAGATGCGGGCGCAGAACAGACCGTCGCGCTCCGGTTTAAAGGTGCGGTAGTTGATGGTTTCCGGCTTGGTGACTTCGCCATGCGACCAGCTGCGAATCTTTTCGGGCGAGGCCAGCGAGATGCGGATCGCGTCGAAGTCGGTGATGGGGCTGGTCATTTCGAACGGGCTGGAACGGTACAAGGTCAACCTCCCTGCGGGTTGCGTTCCCGGATCTCATTCGGAGAACCTGTCCATTTCCGGGAGCGCTTGCTCAGTGGACAGGTTCCGTAGCTTATAAAAACTCGGCGGGGCGGATTGGGCCGGGGTAAAGCCCCGGCTTTTCTGCCCCTTTTCACCGGCCTGAAGGCCGGTGCTTCTACCGTTAATCGGCCGCGGCCAATTCGGGCACGGGCTGTTTCTTCGCATCTCTGGGACCTTCGCCGGGAGCCAGCTTGATCAGCTCGACGTCGAGGCACAGCGACTGCAACTCACGAATCAGCACGTTGAAGGACTCGGGCACACCGGGCTCGATGGCTGCCTCGCCTTTGACGATGGCCTCATAAATCCGGGTACGGCCATAGACGTCGTCGGACTTGGCAGTGAGCAGCTCCTGGAGGATGTAGGCGGCGCCGTAGGCTTCCAGCGCCCAGACTTCCATTTCTCCGAAGCGCTGCCCGCCGAACTGCGCTTTGCCGCCCAGCGGCTGCTGGGTGATCAGCGAGTACGGACCGATCGAACGAGCGTGGATCTTGTCGTCGACCAGGTGCGAGAGCTTCAACATATAGATGTAGCCAACGGTGGCCGGCTGTTCGAACGCGTCGCCGGTCATGCCGTCGAAGAGTTCGGTTTTGCCGGAGGTGGGCAGGCCGGCCGCGGCGAGCAGCGCCTTGATTTCGCTCTCACGGGCGCCATCGAAGACGGCTGTACCGAACCAGATGCCCTTCTGCATGCCGGCGGCGACGCGCAACAGCTGCGTGTCGTCGAGTTCCTTCAGCTGGCGGAGGGCCGCCGTGTTGGCGAACTTCTCCGCGATGACCTTGCGCACTTCGTTCGCATCCTGATTCTTTTTGACCAGCTCGGCGATCTGCTGGCCGAGATCGTGCGCGGCCCAGCCGAGGTGGGTTTCAAGAATCTGACCGACGTTCATACGAGAGGGCACGCCGAGGGGGTTGAGCACGATCTCGACGGGGGAGCCATCGGGCAGGTAGGGCATGTCTTCTTCCGGAAGGATCCGGGCGATGACGCCCTTGTTGCCGTGACGGCCGGCCATCTTGTCGCCGACGGAGAGCTTGCGCTTCATGGCGATGTAGCACTTGACCAGCTTGATGACGCCGGGGGCCAGCTCGTCGCCCTTCTGCAGCTTGCCGATTTTCTCGTTGGTGATCTTGCGCAGCACATCGATCTGACGCGAGGTCATTTCCTCGATCTCGTCGATCTGCTCGTTGACGCGCGGGTCCTTGTCGTTATAGCGGATGCGCTTGAGGTTGCGGGTGGAGATGCGCTCGATGGTGTCGCGATCGAGGATGGCGCCCTTGGCGAGGAGACGCTTGTTGGTGCGCTCGTCGTGCAGGTCGGCGAGGACTTCCTTGTTGCCGAGGATGCCTTCGAGACGCTTCAGGCGCTCATCGGTGAGAATGCGGATTTCGTCGGACAGGTTCTTTTCCAGCTGAGCGACCTGCTCGGTTTCGATCTGCCGGGCGCGCTCGTCCTTCTCCTGACCCTTGCGGGAGAAGATGCGGACGTCGACCACGGTGCCCTCGATGCCGGGAGGGCAGGTGAGGGAAGCGTCGCGGACATCGCCGGCCTTTTCGCCGAAGATGGCGCGCAGCAGTTTCTCTTCCGGCGTGAGCTGGGTTTCGCCCTTGGGCGTGACCTTGCCGACCAGAATGTCGTTGTGGTGGACCTTGGCGCCGATGCGGATGATGCCGGACTCGTCCAGATCGCGCAGCGAGTGTTCGCTGACGTTGGGGATGTCGCGGGTGATCTCTTCCGGACCGAGCTTGGTGTCGCGGGCTTCGATCTCGAACTCTTCGATGTGGACGGAGGTGTAGTAGTCCTCGCGCACCAGCTTCTCGGAGATGAGGATCGCGTCCTCGAAGTTGTAGCCGCGCCACGGCATGAAGGCCACGAGCACGTTGCGGCCGAGGCCGAGCTCGCCCTGCTCGGTGCAGGGACCGTCGGCGATGACCTGGCCTTTGAGGACGCGGTCGCCCTGACGGACGATCGGCTTCTGGTTGATGCAGGTGTTCTGGTTGGAGCGCTTGAATTTGATGAGCTGATAGATGTCGGAGCCGACCTCACGCGAGAGCTGCGTGGGGTGGTGCTCGCCTTCGACGCGGACGATGATGCGTTCGGAATCGACCGAGTCGATGATGCCATTGCGCTTGGCGAGGATGACGGCGCCGGAGTCGCGGGCGGTGACGCCTTCCATACCGGTGCCGACCAGAGGAGCCTCGGAGACGAGCAGAGGAACGGACTGGCGCTGCATGTTGGCGCCCATGAGCGCGCGGTTGGCGTCGTCGTGCTCGAGGAAGGGCACCAGCGAGGCGGCGACCGAGACCAGCTGTTTGGGGCTGACGTCGATGTAGTCGACTTCGCTGCGGTTGACGAGGACGAAGTTGCCCTGCTTGCGCGCATTGACGAGCTCTTCGACGATGTTGCCGGTCTCGTTGAGCTCGACGTTGGCCTGGGCGATGGTGTGCCGGTCCTCTTCCCACGCGGAGAGGTAGAAGGAGTAAGGCTCGTACTCGATGAGGCGCTGCTTGTCTTTCTTCAGCTTCTCGTTGAGCTTGATGGCCTCGCTCTTCTCGAGGTGATCGCCGACGCGCAGGCCGCTTTCGCCGGCGTTGGTGATCTGCACGAAATCGAGCACGCGGCTGTCGCGCACCTTGCGGTAGGGCGACTCGATGAAGCCGTACTCATTGATGCGGGCAAAGCACGAGAGCGAGCTGATGAGGCCGATGTTGGGACCTTCCGGCGTCTCAATCGGGCAGATACGGCCATAGTGGGTGGGGTGCACGTCGCGGACTTCGAATCCGGCGCGCTCACGCGAGAGGCCGCCCGGCCCGAGGGCGGAGAGACGGCGCTTGTGCGTGATCTCCGACAGTGGGTTGGTCTGGTCCATGAACTGCGAGAGCTGCGAGGAGCCGAAGAACTCGCGGATGGCCGCCATCACCGGCTTGGCATTGATGAGGTCGTGCGGCATGGCCGTGGACATTTCCTGGTACACGGACATTTTTTCTTTGATGGCGCGTTCCATGCGGACCAGGCCGATGCGGAACTGGTTCTCCATGAGCTCGCCGACAGCGCGCACACGGCGATTGCCGAGGTGATCGATGTCGTCGACCATGCCAATGTTGCGGCGCAGCTTGAGGAGGTAGCGGATGGTGGAGTAGAAGTCTTCCGGCGTCAGGGTGCGGTGATCGAGCGAGGTCGCGTCCTGATTCTCGTAGAGCTTGATGTTGAACTTGAGCCGGCCGACGCGCGAGAAGTCGTACTTGCGCGGATCGAAGAACATGCCTTCGAAGAGCGCGGTGGCGGTGTCGAGGGTGGGCGGATCGCCAGGACGCAGCTTGCGGTAGATCTCGATGAGGGCTTCTTCGGGCTTGCGGACCGAGTCGCGGCGCAGGGTGTTGGTAATGACGTTGCCCATGTCATCGCGCTCGGGGAAGAAGACATCGATGGAGGTGACGCCGGCCTCCATGATCTTGTGCAGCTTGTCGGAGGTCAGCTCCTGGTTGGCCTCCATGAAAACTTCGCCGGTGGAAGTGTCGACCACATCGGCGGCGGTCATGGCGCCGTCGAGCTCAGCGGCTTCGACTTCGACCTGGGTGATCTTCGCCGCCTTGAGAGCCTTGAAGATCGAAGGCGTGACTTTGCGGCCGGAGTGGGCGATCTCTTCGCCCTTCGCGACGATGGCATGCGCCGGCTTGGCGCCGAGCAGGTGCGTCGGCTTGTCGGAGGCCGGGTCGAGGTTCCAGAGGAGCTTGCCGTCTTTAATGCCGATTTTGTCGACGGTATAGAAGGTGCGCAGGATCTCTTCGTCGCTTTTCAGGCCGAGGGCGCGGAGGAAGATAGTGCCGAGGAATTTGCGCTTGCGGTCGATGCGGACGTAGAGGGTGTTCTTCTGGTCGTACTCGAACTCCACCCACGATCCGCGGTAGGGAATGATCTTGCCGAGGAAGTAGGTGCGATTGTTCGCAGTCTCGAAGAAGACGCCGGGCGAGCGGTGGAGCTGGGAGACGATCACGCGCTCGGTGCCGTTGACGATGAAGGTGCCGTTCTGCGTCATCAGCGGGATGTCGCCGAAGAAGACTTCCTGCTCCTTGATGTCGCGGATGGACTTGGCGCCGGTCTCGGGATCCTTGTCGTAGATGGTGAGGCGGACGGTGACTTTGAGGGGCGCGGAGTAGGTCATGCCGCGTTCTTCGCACTCTGCCTGGTCGTACTTGAGCTGCAGGCCGACGGGGTCGCCGCACTTGTTGCAGAAGTCGGGGGTGTTCTTGTTATAGGTGCCGCACTTCTGACAGAGGACGTCGCCCGGATGGAACGGGTCCGTAATCACCATGGCGCCGCAATGGACGCAGGTGGTGCGCAGGTGGTGGAGACCCTTGAGGTGTCCGCATTTACATTCCCAGTTCCCGATGGAGAAATCCACAAAGTCGAGCTGAGAAATGTTGCGAAAATCGGTAATGGGAAAGACGGAGACAAAGACCGACTGCAGGCCGGAGTCGTCGCGCTCCGAGGGCAGCTTGTCCATCTGCAGGAAACGCTCGTAGGATCGGCGCTGGACTTCGATGAGATTAGGAATGCGAATCGCTGTTGGGATTTTCGAAAAGTCGAGACGGCTGCGAACCGCGCGGTTCTCGTTGGACATTCGTTACTCCTCAGGACCCGTAGTGGCGAGGAAGAAAGAGCGACAGTCCGGGTCACGCTGTGCTCGTCGAACCGATTTGCAGCGCACGATGCATCCCGCCTCGTTCGGGAAACGTCGTACGGTATGGGTTACGGCCGCACAAAAAGTGGAGTGCAGTGCCGATTTTCACTTGCGCGGAAGGCCGCAGGGGGGTTACGCTTCCGCTTTGCTCGGGCAGTTCCGCGGGTTGAGAGCCGTCCGCGGGCTGCCGGTTGCCTGTCAGGTCCTGCTAAGAGCGAGCAGGGCCAGGACATCGATCGCGCGGCGAAGAGAGGGGAACGGAGCGGGAGAAAAACGCGAGGGAATAGACAAAAGGCTCGCGGAGACAGCAAGTCCCACGAGCGCCACAACCGAATTGTGCACTGTTCTGTGACAGAATGTCCGATACCCGCCGCTATACAACCTTCGCCCGCGCCGCCTGACAACTCACTACAGCCGTAAGAGCAGGTCCGCCGCCTGGCCTGACCTTACGCCGGCAAAATTGCTGCCGGAGATGACCATCGAGTCTTCCAATTTCATGCGCGCAAACTGCCGCGCCCGCCAGAGACGGGCATTACCACGATTTGTCGCTGATCTGGAAGACGGAAATACGCTCCGGGACTGGCAACCTTAAATGCAGCCGAGCGGAACGCACAAAGAGAATGATAGCGCGTTCCGCTTTGGCATGCAAGTTGCTTGCCGAGGACCCGCCCGACCAGAAAAATCTACTTGACTTCGACGGTCGCGACGCCTTCGAACTTCTTCCGGATCGCCTCAGCCTCATCCTTGGTGGCGTTCTCTTTGAGGTTCTTGGGAGCGCCGTCCACGAGGTCCTTGGCTTCCTTCAGGCCGAGCGAGGTGACCTCGCGTACGGCCTTGATGGTGTTGATTTTATTGGCGCCGGCATCCTTCAGGATGACGGTGAATTCAGTCTGCTCGACGACCGGAGCCGCTGCCGCGGCTGCTCCGCCGCCGGCCACGACGACCGGAGCCGCTGCCGCGGCCGAGACGCCGAGGCGCTCTTCGAGCTTCTTGACGAGAGCGGCTGCGTCGAGCAGGCTCAGGTTGACGATCTGATCTTCCAACTGCTGCAAGTCTGCCATTGTGTTCTCCAGGTGACTTCTGAAATTTCGTGTTGCGCCGGAAGGCTCGCGTCTTCCGGTTGCCGTTCTCATTGCCTCAAGGTTTCCGATGTGCCCCAGACCAGGCACCCCTTGAGGAGGGAAGAACGGCGATTAGCTTGTGGCCGTTAGCTCTTAGCTCTTTGCTAACGGATGCTGACGCCGTGAAACGGGTGACGCCAGCGGAACCCGTGGATCAGGCCGGGGCCCGATCCGTTGAACCCTAACTGGCGGCAGCTTCTCCGCCGGCAAACTTTTGCTTCTCCACGCCCTGGTTGATCACGACCGCGAGGTCGCGGCCGGCAGCGTTCATGACGGTGACGAGGCGCTGCGCAGGAGCGTTGATGAGGAAGAGGAGCCTCGAGAAGATCTCTTCCTTGCCAGGCATGGTCGCGAGGGCTTTCACTTCCTCGACGTTGATGACCTTGCCGTCGACGATGCCGAGCTTGAAGGTGAACTCCGCGTTGTCGGCCACCCAGGTGGACAGCGCCTTGGCAAGCGCGACCGGATCGCCGCTGGTGTAGGCGACCGAGGAGACGCCCTTCAGTCCCTGCAGGGCGGCTTCAATCTTTGTGCCCTTCGCGGCGCGGCCGGCGAGCTTGTTCTTGAGCACGCGGTAGCGCCCGCCCGCATTGCGGACAGTCTTGCGCAGCTCGAAATCCTGGGCCACGGTGAGTTTGGAAAACGTGCCGATGATCGCGGAAGTCGAGCTCTCGATCTCCTTCGCGAGCTCGCCGACCTTCTCCGCCTTTTTCTGTCTGCTCAGTGCCATGATGATTAGCCTTTAGCTGCTAGCTTCTAGCTGCTAGCCAAAATCTGGTTGACCCAGTGGGGCCGATGCTCGTATTCAGCCAGCCAGCAGCTAGAAGCTGGAGGCTAAGAGCTGGTTCTTATGCCTTGGCGGCGCTGTCCGCTACCGCGGAATCGAGCGCGATGCCGGGGCCCATCGTAGAGCTGATGGTGATGCCCTTGATGTACTTGCCCTTGGCCGCGGAAGGCTTGGCCTTCACGATGCTGGTGATGACGGTGATGGCGTTTTCGACCAGCTTCTGCGGGGGGAAGGAGATCTTGCCGACCGGGACGTGGACGAGGGCGGTCTTGTCGGTGCGGAACTCGACCTTGCCGGCCTTGATTTCCTTAATCGCGGACGTGACATCGTTGGTCACGGTTCCGGTCTTCGGGTTCGGCATCAGGCCGCGGGGGCCGAGCACTTTGCCGAGACGGCCGACCGACTTCATCATGTCCGGGGTGGCGATGAGGGCGTCAAAGTCGGTCCAGGATTCCTTCTGGATTTTCTCGACGAGGTCGTCGCCACCGACGATGTCGGCGCCGGCCGCTTCGGCTT
>VFSW01013054.1_pt1 | contig 11565 bp, 6 predicted proteins | sample 5358111 | NCBI WGS metagenome assembly VFSW01 (sample SAMN11554181, study PRJNA540505) | mine drainage metagenome | isolation source: sediment from site ElyBrook_90M | place: USA: Ely Copper Mine, Vershire, VT | collected 2017 | reverse complement strand
TCTACCGGCAGCGTCGCGCCGGGCGATTGCTGGACCTCACGGACGGCGGCCGGTGGGACGAGTTCGACCTGTTCAAGTTCCGGTCGATGACGGAAGACGCGGAGCGGACCACCGGCGCGGTGATCTCGACGCCGGGCGACCCTCGCATCACACGGGTGGGCCGTTTCCTGCGCGCCACCCGCCTCGACGAGATTCCGCAGTTCTGGAACGTTCTGCGCGGGGATATGTCGCTCGTCGGCCCGCGGCCGGAGCGCCCTGAGCTGTTGCGCAACCTGGCCCTGGCCATCCCCTTCTTCGAAGAGCGAACGCGTGGCCTCAAGCCGGGTCTGACCGGCCTTGCGCAGGTGTCACTCGGCTACACGGGCGCCGCCGACCCGGACAGCGCGCTCGCAAAGCTGCGCGACACTTTGACCAACCCGTTCCACATCCCCGAAGCCGAGGGCGCGCTCGCCGACGACATGCGTTTCAAGCTGATGTTCGATCTGGGCTACGCTGCTGCCCTCGAGGACTTCTGGTCGTACGTGCGCCTCGAGGCCTGGATCATCGTGAAGACGCCGCTCATCATGCTGATGTCGCGTGGCCGCTGATGGGTGGCGTAGCGCACAGTACCCGGCCTGGTTCGAGCGGCGGAGGCGTCACCTCGAACGTGACATGCGTCGCGCTGAAGTTTCCTGCCGCGCTCGTCTACCGCCCCGTCGCCATCGATCTCGTCTCCGCGCTCGTGGGGCAGGTCTCCCATGCAGGCCGCGATTTCCGCAACGAACTGGTGACGGCGTTCGGAGAGGCATTCAACAACATCGTCCTCCACGCCTACCGCGGCCGACTTGACGGAATGATCGAAATTGAAGCAGAGATGGCCCCTGATCGAATGACCCTGCGCCTCATCGACACCGGCGAGCAGGTCGCCTTCGACCTCGTGAAGGTGCCCGACCTCGAATCCATGCCCGAGAGCGGGATGGGCGTCTTCATGATCCATTCTCTCGTGGACGATGTGCAGTATAGTGGTGGTCCCCCGAACGTGCTCTCACTCTGCAAGCGAACGGCCTCCGGCGAGGGGTCGCGATGAAGTGCCATCGCATCGACGTCGAGGGCGGGTTGCGGCTGAGGATCGAGGGGGCGCTCGACGCGCTCACCGCGCGTGACGTTCGGCCAATCTTCGACCAGGTGGTGGCCGAGAAGCCCAAGAAGGTCACAATCGATCTGGAGGCGCTCACGCTGATCGACAGCTCGGGAGTGGGCGCGATCGTCTCGCTCTACAAGCGCGTCAAGGCCGACGGCGGGCAGCTGGTCGTCGTGCAGGCGCAGGATCAGCCGCTGGCGGTCCTCAGGCTCCTGAAGCTCGATCGACTCTTCGGGCTCTGAGGCCCCCTGCTGCCCGCCGACTGTCCCGGCATCGCTCCCGCGCCGAGCGCCATCGACGTGGTGAAGGTCCTCGCGCCGCGCGTGGGCAGCGGGTTGCTGAACCGGGTCCGATCGAGGCGTCGCGTCGGGGACGCGTGGAGAACGGGACTCCGGCGGCCCGCCCAGCCCTTCGGGAGCACACGCGAGCACACGAGCCTCGAGGGCTTTCGCTGGCTGGAAACTATGCGGTGCATAAGCTCGAGCCAGCGCCGCACGCCCGCGGGTTTTCCTGCGAGGCGAGAGAGCTCGGTCACTTGCTCGTACATCGCGCTGCCGCACCACCGCTACACGGTCAAGCGTTCGCTCCGCGATTTCGAGCAATGGGCGGGCACCACCGCGGAGGTCGAAGTGGCGCGTACTTGCGCAGACCTGCGACGAGGGATGAACATCCTCCACGAGCTCCACGAGCAGCGGTGGCAATCGGCCGGGAAGGCCGGCCTCTTCGCATCGCCTCACTTTCGGAGCCTTCACAGCATGGTCATGTCGGAATTGCTGGAGCGTGGTGAGCTCGACCTACGCTGGCTCGTGGCGAACGGGGCACCGGTCGCCATCAACTACAGCATCATTCGCGGCAACCGCCTCTTCCACTACCAGGGCGGACGAGCTACCGACCTGCCCAAGCGGGTTCGTGCTCCATCTGCACACCATACGGGCGGCCATCGAGGCCGGCCGCGTCGAATACGACCTGCTCGGCGGGGACATGCCCTACAAGCGAGTCCTTCGCACGGCCACGCGCCCGCTCACTGTACTGCGCGTCACACGCCCCTCCGTGGCGGAGGTTGCGCGCAAGGGTACCGCTTCCGGGCGCGCCCTCCTCGCCGAGGCGCGCAGGCACCTGCACACGCGGCGCGCGATGGCGCGGCGAAGCACAATGGAATCCAGGCCCACCTGAGCGCCTTCTCAGCTCGTGCTTTCGCCCGCATTGGGCCCGGGTCGCATCAACCGAAGCAGCTCGCGCACATTCACTCTCGCGAATAGCAGTGCCCCTCCCACGTAGGCCGCGGCGCCAGCGACGATCTGCGCGGCAAGCGACAGCGCCTCGCGGACGTGCTGCCCAGCGAGGAAGACGCGGATCAGGTAGACGCCAACGAACATCGGGATACATGCGAGCAGCGGTCGCACGATGCTGACGAAGTACGCCCGTGCCGGCAGCGGGGTGTAGCGCGCCGCGAGGATGACCAAGAGCACGCTGTGAGCCGCATATCCTGCACCGACGCCCGCACACGCCCAGACGGGCCCTCCCATCCATCCGAGCACGGCGACGAGTGAGAGCAGGAGGATCGCCCGCGCGATGCTCATGGTCATGATGAGCTTCGTCTTGTTCTCCGCCGCGAGATACGCGCCCGCCGACCAAGGCGCCGGCTGGAAGACCGTCATGACGCTGAGCATGGTGAGAATCGACGCCATCCCCGCCCACTTGGCATCGAAGAAGAGCTTCACAACCGTCGGCGCCACGGCGCCCAGACCCACACCAAGTGGCGCGACGACGAGCGCCATGAGACCCCCCGCACGAACGACCGCAGCGGGACGCTGTCCGGGCGCCATCTTGGAGAATGCCGGCATCAGCACGTCGCTCATGCGTTCCGCTACGTAGATGAGCGGCGTCTCCGCCAGGCTATAGGACAGCGCGTACGAGCCCATCACGCGCGCGCCGAACAGTCGCAGGACGATGAGGTTGTCCCACGTGGATGCAGCCCGGTCGGCCAGGGAAGACAGCATGAGTGGCGCTCCGTAACCAAAGAGAGACCGGGCGACCTTCATCCGGAACGGCGCTCGCTTCAGCCACTCGTCGCGCGGCGCCATCGAGATGAAGAGGATGAATGTGATCGCGGAGCGGATCAGTGAGCCCATCATGATCGCGTACCCGCCCCACCAAGGAGCGAGCGCCAGCGCCGTCGCGGTGAAGGTGACCTCGCCCACACTATTTACGATCGCCACCACGCGGAAGCGCAGCTCCCGCACCAGTAGAGCCGCCTGCACCAGGCGGGCACTGTCGAGCAGATAGGCGAGAGCGAAGCCGGCGATGAACCGGCCCATCCCCGGCGCATCGAGCATGATGCCGAGGGGACCGCGCAGCACGAACACGCCGACCATGGCGAGAAAAGTCAGACCGAGGTTGATCCCCGTGGCCTGGAAGGCGACGTCGGCCGGCGACCTGTTCGCGATGACATACTGACCGAATGCAAACGAAGTCAGCTGCTTTGCGCTGAGCACGCAGATCGCCGCGGCGGACACCTCGCCGTAGTCGGAAGGGGCGATGAAGCGCGTAAGGACGAGCGTGCCAATGAGTTGTACGGCGCGTGTGCCGACACCCGTGGCCATGTTCCACGCGACGCCGCGAGCGGCTCTCTTCTCGATCGACACGCTAGTTGATAGCCTTCACGCGCTCGGATAGCACGTCGCAGCCGCCGCAACTTCCGGATCCGCCACGAGGGACCACGCGCTCATCGACTCCGGGACCCAGAAAGCCGGGCGAGCGTCATCGCGACATGCCGAAATCGGTCCGTCGCAGCGCCTGTTCGAGGTGCTGCGCCACCCCGACGACGTGCGGGTCGCGCAGCAGCGTCGTGTGCTCGCCCGACAGGACGTGAACCTCGACGGTGCCTGACGTGCGGTGGCCCCAACCGAGGTTCGCATCACGCGTGCGCCAGTAAGGCTGCCTCTGCACGCTGAGAACGAGGATATCCGCTCGCACCCGTAGGGGCAGAAGATCCCCGGGCCGTGTGGGCGCGCTCCAGACCGAACCTGGCGAGTCGCTCCCTGAACCGTTCTCCGTGCGCCTCGGCGATAGCAGGCGGACGCGCTCGCGGGTCTTGGTTGCGAGCTTCGACAGCAGTTCGCGCAGAGGGAGCTCGCCGAGCTTCCGGAACGCCATCTCGTATCGTCGCGCACGCATCATGAGGGGCCGGACGGGGTGATCGACGGGCCACGCGTCGAACATCGTGAGCAACGCCACGCTCTCGCCCGCGTCCTCCAGCTGACGCGTCATCGTGAAGGCGATCTGCGCCCCCTCGCACATGCCGCCGAGCAGGTAAGGCCCGTGAGGTTGGACTCTCCGGATCGCCTCAAGGTAGGTGCTAGCCCATTTGCCGTACTCGTCTGCCGTGTACGGTCGCCCGAGCTGTTCCTCCTCCGGGTACTCGTACTGCAGGCTGTAAAGCGGTCGCTCAGAGTCGAGGTGTCGGCTCAGCGCGATGTAACCGAGTGAGTTGACGTTGGGTCTCGAGACGAGGAAGACTGGCCTCTTGCCGCCGGTCGTGCGGATAGGCACGAGCGTGTAGGGTTGGGCCGAAGCGGGCTCGTTGCCCACGAGCACGGCGAGTTGCTCTATGGTGCGCGCCCGGAACAAGGTAGCGAGCGGTAACGACGTCCCAAACTCACGCTCAATCTCACCGACCAAGCGGACCGCCATCAAGGAGTCGCCCCCCAGGTCGAAGAAGCTTTCGCTCACCCCCACGGCGTCGAGCCGGAGTGCCGCCCGGAAGACCTTGGCGAGCCGAGCCTCGGCGTCGTTGCGAGGCAGGACTCGCGCGGCCGACTCGCGTTCGCTCCGCTCCGGTGCTGGCAACGCCTTTCGGTCCACCTTGCCGTTCTGGCTCAGAGGAAGTGCGCTCATGAGGACGAAGGCGGCAGGCACCATGTAGTCGGGGAGCATCTCGCGCGCCCTGGTACGCAGCGATTCGGTAGCGAGCTTGTCCCCTGCCACGTACGCAACGATCCGCTTGACGCCGGGTGCGTCCTCCCTCGCGACTACCACGACCTCACGTACGCCAACGTGCTCTCTCAGGACCGACTCGATCTCGCCCAGCTCGATACGGAATCCGCGAATCTTGACCTGGTGATCGATCCGACCCTGGTACTCGAGGGTGCCATCGGGGAGGTGCCGCGCGAGGTCCCCGGTTCGATAGAGGCGACCGGCCACTGCGGTCTCGACGAAGCGCTCGGCCGTCAGCTCGGGTCGATGCAGATAGCCGCGCGCCAGTCCGGCGCCCCCCAAGTAGACTTCCCCCGTCACCCCGATGGGCACGGGGTTGCGATGCCGATCGAGGACATAGGCCGTCCCGTTCGAGAGCGGGCGTCCGATGGGGGGGGCGAGGCCCGTCTCCCTCCTTCCCTCGGCGAAGGTCGAGTACGTGGTATCCTCGGTGGGACCGTAGAGGTTCACGAGTCGTTCGATCGTAGGGATCGCGTAGATCTGTTGCGCGAGCGCATGGGGCAGAGGCTCGCCTGCGAGGTTTACCGTGCGCACGCTCGGCGGCACCGCGCCTGCGCGGATCAGCTCGGACATCGCCGATGGCACGGTGTTCACGAGGGTCACTTCATCGCGAGCAGGCAGCGACGGAAGCTCCAGCGCGTTCTGCGCGAGAATGACTTTGCCACCGAGCGATAGCGGCACGAAGAGCTCGAACACCGAGAGGTCGAAACAGATCGACGTCGAAAAGAGCGTCCCGCGGCAGTCCTCGAGCGAGTAGACCTCGCGAGCCCAGCTCACCAGCGCCACTGGGCTATGGTGCTCGATGGCGACGCCCTTGGGCCGTCCCGTGGAGCCCGAGGTGAAGAGCACGTACGCGAGGTTGCCCGGACCAACTCCTCCTCGCGGTCGTTCGTCGCTCGACCTGTCGCTTGGTGAGCGCTCCTCGTCGAGCAGGACCTCCCTTGCTTCGTGCTTCGGGAGGAGATCCCGCGACCGTCGATCGGTAACGACGACCTGCGCGCGCGAGTCGGTGAGGATCGCGGACAGGCGTTCCCTGGGATACGCCGGGTCCAGCGGCACATACGCGCCGCCGGCCTTGAGGATGCCGAGCAGCACGACGACCATGTCGATCGATCGCTCCAGACACACGCCGACCAGCGTCTCGGGTCCCACGCCGAGCGACTGCAGGAGGTTTCCCATCCGGTTGGCGCGACGGTCGAGCTCACGGTAGGTGAGTCGCTCTGTACCGTGGATCACCGCGATAGCGTCCGGGGTGCGATCCACCTGCGCATCGACGAGGTCGTGCAAACACACAGGCGGATAGGGCCGGGTCGTCTCGTTCCAAGTGACGAGGACCTTGTGGCGCTCCACCTCCGTCATCAGAGGCAGGTCGCAAACGCGGGCCTTCAGGTTCGTCGTCATGGCGTCGAGCAAGACGAGGAGATGCTCGTTGAAGCGCTCGATGGTCTCCCGGTCGAAGAGGTCTTGGCTGAACTCCGTCCAGAGGCGGATCTCTTCGCCTAGATCCGCCAGGAAGATCTGCAGGTCGAATCGAGACCCACCGCTCGGGAGCTCCTCGAAGGTGGAGGCCACGCCCGGCAGCTCGAGACGAGTACCGGCTGCGGGCAGGAAGCTGAGCCCGACCGACGAAAGCGGGTCATGGCCGAGGGCTCGCTCGGGTCGTAGCGCCCCCACGACTCGCTCGAATGGTACGTCTTGGTGCGCGAGCGCTTGCAGCAGGTCGGCGCCAGCCGTTCTCAATACCTGCTGGAACGAGCGCTCGTCCGAGACGTCGTTGCGCAGCACGACGAGGTTCGCGAGATATCCGATGACGTCGTCGGCGCGGTAACGTGCTCGTGCGGCGACCGGCACCATGACGGTCACGTCGCTCTGGCCCGAGTACCTCGCCAGGAGAACCTGCAAGGCCGAGAGGATGCAGGCGAAGACCGAAACACGCTGCGAGCGCGCAGTCACCTCCAGGCGCGCGACGAGCTCGCGCGGAATCGTCGTGGAGGCGGTTCCCCCGACATAGCTCTTCGTGGGAGGCCGTGGGCGATCGACCGGGAGGTCGCACGGACCGGCGCCCTTCAAGCGCTCCTTCCAGAACGCCAGCTCCTTGGGAAACGCTTCGGATGCCATCCACTCCGCTTGGGCCTCGGAGCACTCGGCAAACTGCCGCGGAGCCGTGTGAAGCTGCGACGGTTGCCCTGCCCGAAACGCCGCGTATAGAGCCTCGATCTCGCGCCAGAAGATCGAGAACGACATCCCGTCCGCGACGATGTGGTCCACCACGAAGACGAACGTGAACTCGCGTCGTCCGACGCGAACGATCCGTACGCGCAGGAGCGGGCCCGTCGCGGGATCGAACGCGGAGCGCGCAGCGGCCACGGCAATCTGATTGCATTCTGCCGAGGGGTTCGGCGCGAGCGAGACGTCGTGGATGGACAGGTCAGGGGGCAGCGATTCATGGATGACCTGCAAGACGACTCCATCGACGGCCTCGAAGGTCGTGCGGCAGCTCTCGTGCCTACGCACGACCTCGCGCACCGCGGCAGCCAAGGCATCGACGTCGAGCTCTCCGGCGAGATGGAAGCGCACGCCGGCGTTGTAGGTCGCCGCGTATGGCATGACCTGGCGGAGGAACCACATGCTCGCTTGCGCCGCCGATGCCGGCACCCCGCGCCGGTCCACGGAAGTTCGAATGCTGGCCGCGGTCATCGTCGCGATGATTGCATCGGCCACTGGTGTGTCAAGCCAACGATCCGAGGGCGACGTCGCGAGACCATCAGCTGGCCGCCTGATAGCTCGCGACCGCGGTCGCGAGCTCTTTGATCGTCGGACCGTCGAGGATCACTTCGGGGGAAAGCTCAACCTTCAGCTCTTCGTTGATGCGTGTGATGGTGCGGACGGCGAGCAGCGAGTCGCCGCCGAGCTCGAAGAAGTCGTCGTCCACGCCGATGCCTTCGCGCCGGAGGAGCTCCGACCAGATTGCGGCGATGGCGATCTCCACCGGCGTCGATGGTGGCTTGCCCGTCCGCGGCGCGGCGGTGTTGGACTCGCCCGGAGCAGGCAGCGCTTGCCGGTCCACCTTTCCGTTGGTGGTCAAGGGAAGCGCCTCGAGGAACACGATATGCGCCGGCACCATGTACTCGGGTAGCCGCTGCGCAAGGAACACGCGAAGGGCGCCTGCCGTGGGAGCCGCGCGGCCTCTCCCCAGCACGACGTAGCCCGCGAGCTGCTTGTTCCCAGGCGCGTCCTCGCGGACGACTACCGCCGCGGCCGCGACGTCTGGGTGCTCGCCGAGCGACGCTTCGATCTCGCCGAGTTCGATACGGTACCCGCGAATCTTCACCTGATGGTCGATGCGGCCGAAGTACTCGAGGACGCCGTCCGGGCGCCAGCGCGCGAGGTCTCCGGTCCTGTACATCCTCGCCGAGGGCTCGCTCGAGAACGGATCGGCGACGAAGCGCTCCGCCGTGAGCTGTGGGCGGTCGTGGTAACCGCGCGCGACGCCCGCGCCCCCGATGTAGAGTTCCCCGGCGACGCCGATGGGGAGGGGCTGGCGGAACCGGTCGAGCACGTACAACCGGGTATTGGCGATCGGCTTTCCGATGGGAACTGATCCGCTCGCCGGGTCCTCCGGTCTCACCTCGTAGACGCAACAGCCGACCACCGTTTCAGTCGGGCCGTACTCGTTGATCAGACGGGTAGCCGGCGCGTTCTCGCGCCACATCGCGACACTCTCCGCCGTGCGATTCTCTCCGCCGATGACGCAGAGCCGCGTTCGGCCGGCCGCATGGCGAATGCCGCGTTGGTCGCGCAGCAGCGACATGTGCGCCGGCGTGATCTTGACGAGGCTCCGATCGCGGCCATCGCGAAGGCAGGCCAGCAGGCGCTGCCCCGCCACGTCTTCCCGGAGTATCTCGACCTGGCCACCCGCGCAGAGTGGGACGAACAGCGCCGTGACGGTGAGGTCGAACGCGATCGAGGTGTGCAGCGGAACCGGGCCTCCCCGCCCGGCGCCGTAGGCCGTCATCGCCCAGCCGAGGTAGTTGACGACCCCGCGATGGTGGACCATCACCCCCTTGGGTTGTCCCGTCGACCCCGACGTGTACATCACGTAGGCGAGGTCGTGGAGATGGACAGCGACCAGCGGCGGTTCCGTGCTCTCCGCCTCGATCGACGTCCGATCCGTGTCGACGCAGACCACCCGCGCGTCGCCCTCGAGGAACATGTCGCGGTGGGCCTCATCGGTCAGGACGACGACGGCGCGCGAGTCGTCGACCATGTACGAGAGCCGATCTCGCGGGTATGTCGGATCGAGGGGCACGTAGGCGCCCCCCGCCTTGAGGACGCCCAGCAGGGCGACGACGAGCTCCGGCGACCGAGGCAGACACACTCCCACGAGCACGTCCACGCCGACACCGCGATTGCGCAGGAAGCGAGCGACGCGGTTGGCGCGAGAGTCCAGTTCCCGAAAGGAAAGGGTGCGGTCCTCGAAGATCAACGCCGTGGCATCCGGCTGCTTCGAGACCTGCTGCTCGAAGAGCTGTGCCACCGAGGCCACACCCGGGAAGGGCGTAGCCGTCGCGTTCCACTCTACGAGAAGCAGGTGCAGCTCGTCGTGGGTCAGGAGGGGAAGCGCATGTACGCTGCGCGCAGGCTCGGCCGCTGCGGCCTCGAGCAGCGTGCGCAGGTGGCCACCCATGCGCCGGACAGTCGCCCTCTCGAACAGGTCCACCGCATAGGAGACAACGAGCTCGAATCCCTCTGCCTTCGGCCGGGCCAGCCAGGTCAGGTCGGGGTGTGCGTCGCTGGAGGGCAGCTCTTGCGAGCCGATCAGGAGACGCACCTGACTGATCGGGGCGTGGCTCGGGTCGCGGCCGGTCACGACCCGGGTCACCACGTCCTCGAGCGGCACGAGGGTGTGAGGTCGAGCCGCGTTCGAGCGCTCCTTCACCTGTCGAACCAGATCCGCGAAGGGCAAGTGATCCGCGATGCGAGCGCGCAGGATCAACGTCCCGGCACCGGCTGGCTCCCCGAACGCGCTCGCAGGCGACGAGTCGAGCAGTATCTCGCTCTGGCCAGTATACCTGTGCAGGAGGATGACCACGCCGCTCGCGAGGGCGGCGAAGAACGCGTCGGACTCCCCGCCTGCGATCCTCGCGAGTTGCCTTGCGAGCGCCGCCGGCAGGTCGAACGACTCCCGCTCGTGGCGCACGCTCTGCTTCGCCGGTCGCGGGTAGTCGGTCGGCAGCTCGAGTTTGGTGGGAGCGCCGGCGAGCTCCTGTGCCCAGAACGACAGGTGCGATTCCATGGCAGTGCTCAGAGTGAGGCCCCGATGACTTCCTTCATGATCTCGTTCGCGCCCGCGTAGATGCGCTCGACGCGGGCGTCGGCCCACATGCGGGCGATGGGATACTCGGTGACGTACCCGTAGCCGCCGTGCAGCTGAAGACACTCGTCCATCACCCTGAACTGCAGCTCGGTCGCCCAGTACTTGGCCATCGCCGCGGTCACCGGGTCGAAGGTGCCCGCGACGAAGCGCCCGATGCAGTCGTCGACGAAGACGCGCCCGATTCGCGCCTCTGTCTTGCATTCGGCGAGTTTGAAGCGCGTGTTCTGGAAATCGAGCAGGGGTTTGCCGAACGCCTGACGTTCCTTGACATACTTCACCGTGAGGTCGATCGCATGCTCGGTGACTGCAACCGCGCTCACGGCGACCTGCAAGCGCTCGTAGGGTAGGCTGGCCATCATCTGGGAGAAGCCGCGGCCTTCGGCGGGGCCGAGGAGGCTCGACACAGGCACGCGGACCTCGTCGAAGAACATGTCAGTCGTGTCCTGGCCGTGACGGCCGAGCTTCTCCATCGGCCGGCCCGCGCTGTAGCCGCGCAGGCCGGGGGTCTCGACCACGATCATCGAGATGCCGCGCGGTCCTGCGATCTTCGGATCCGTCTTCACCGCGAGGCAGACGAGGCTAGCGAGCGAGCCATTGCCGATGAACGTCTTCGAGCCACTGATGACGTAGTGGTCGCCTTCACGGCGTGCAGTGGCCTTGATCCCCTGCAGGTCCGAGCCCGCCGCAGGCTCCGTCATGCCGATGGCGGCCACCCACTCGCCCGACGCAAGCTTCGGCAGCCAGGCCTTCTTCTGCTCTTCGCTGCCGTAGGACAGGAGGTAATGAGCCACGATGCTCTGCACGTTCGAGCCGAACGGGACGCCCGCCCGCGCCAGCTCTTCCTGAACGACCGCCTCGTGCGCAAAGGTGCCTCCCCCCCCTCCGTACTCAGCGGGAACGTCAGGCAGGAGGAGGCCGACACTCCCTGCCGCAGCCCACGCCCCCGGGTCGGGATGATGTTGCTCCCGCCAACGAGCTTGCTGGGGGACGAACTCCTTCGCGAGGAACTGCCGCACACCCCCCCGAAAGATACGCACCTCTTCGGTCACCCCCGGAGACTCTCGGACGGTGG
>VFSW01013053.1_pt1 | contig 11565 bp, 5 predicted proteins | sample 5358111 | NCBI WGS metagenome assembly VFSW01 (sample SAMN11554181, study PRJNA540505) | mine drainage metagenome | isolation source: sediment from site ElyBrook_90M | place: USA: Ely Copper Mine, Vershire, VT | collected 2017 | reverse complement strand
TTCTAAGACGCATGGACCTCAAAAATAAAATCTGCCTAATCACCGGCGGTTCGACGGGCATAGGCGCCGCGGCGGCCATCGCACTGGCCGAGGGCGGCGCCGACGTGGCGATCGTTTGCCGGAATCTGGGCGCCGAAGCAAAAGAAACGGAGCAGCGCATCGGTTCCCTCGGACGGCGTTGCATTGGCATATCGGCCGATGTTTCGCGCCCGGAACCAGCGCGGCGTTGCGTGGAAGAAACACTGGAACGATTTGGAGCCATTGACGTGCTGGTCCATTCCGCCGGCGGGGCTGTTCCGGGCAAGTTGGCGGAAATCGCGCCGGAAACCTGGCATCGGGCTTTTGATGTGCATGTCCATGCCCTCTTTTATTTGTGCCGCGCTGTGCTGCCCGGCATGAAGCGGAAAAGAGAAGGTGCGATTGTTCTAATTTCCTCGGCGGCGGGCATACGGGCGATAAAAACCAATATCGCCTACCAGGTGGTCAAAGGCGCGCTGCCGCAGTTCACACGCGCGCTCGCCTGGGAAGTCGCCGACGACAACATCCGGGTCAACTGCGTGGCGCCCGGCGTCATCCGCACTCGTTTCCACGCGGCAATGACGGCGGAGCAGAACAAGCATAACTTGGAGGACCGCATTCCACTTCATCGCGAAGGCACCGCCGAACAAGTGGCCGCGCTCATCCGCGAGTTGGTTTGCAATGATTACATTACTGGCGAAACCGTATCCATCGACGGCGGGCTGACGATGCGGATTTGTTGAGCGCCTTGAACCCGCCTCCACGCGAACATGGAACCTATGAATCAGCAAACTTTGATTTCTCAAAAGGCCATGGCGCCCCGGGAGCGGTTGATATTTGCGTTGGATGTCCCGACCGTCCTCGAAGCGCGGGAGTGGGTTGAAAGGCTGGGGGACTCGGTCCTCTTCTACAAACTGGGTCTGCAAATCTTCATGGCGGGCGGTTATTATGAATTGATCCAGTGGCTTGCGGAGCGAAAAAAGAAGGTCTTCGTCGATCTAAAATTCTTCGATGTTCCGGAAACGGTCGGCTCAGCCGTCGCCCAGTTGCGCGGCAAAAAGGCCGAGTTCGTCACTGTCCACGGCAATGACGAAATCCTCAAGGCGGCCGTCAAACAAAAGCATGAGTTGAAAATTCTCGCGGTGACGGTGCTGACGAGTCTTGACCGCCATGACCTGGCCGATCTTGGCTTTTCGTGCGATGTCGAGCGTCTGGTGCTCTCCCGGGCCAGGCGCGCCCTGGACATCGGTTGCGACGGCGTCATTTCCTCGGGGCTGGAGGCGCCGAAACTGCGGCAACATCTGGGGCAGGGATTTCTTATTGTCATCCCGGGCATTCGGCCGGTCGAAAACAAACCTGTGGACGATCAGAAACGCGTCGTTGATGTCCGCCACGCTTTTGAAAACGGCGCCGATTATATTGTGGTGGGCCGCCCCATCCGCACGGCGCCCGATCCGAAGGCCAAGGCGGAGGAGATACAGACAACGATAGCCTCGGTCTTTTCCAGTCCGCGATGAGCGGGCCGGTTGCGGCCGTCCAAAGTGGAAAACCCAAAATTATGCGCCCGGCGGACCTCCAACAAATTGGCTCGGAACTGGCGATAAAATGGGACGATGGAACGGAGAACTTCATTTCGCTTGAAGCCCTTCGCCGCCACTGCCCATGCGCCGGATGCAAGGGCGAGAAGGACATCATGGGCAACGTGTATAAGAATCCAGAGCAACCTTATTCCCCGACCGCGTTCCGGCTGGGGCGAATCCTTCATGTCGGCGGCTACGCCATCCAGCCCGTGTGGGCCGACGGCCATTCTTCAGGCATCTATTCGTACGATTATCTGCGCCGGCTCACGGAGTGAGTCCTGAAGAATTGGGACCGGAAGGCTCCAATTTCCGCCATCGTTTTTCTTTACGTTGGCTGCGATTGTCCTAAAATGGCCGCATGGTGCCACTTCAATCCAGCAAGCTCTTTGGCGATCTGCCGGCTGCGGACATCGAGAATGTGTTGCGGGTGACCCGCGAATTGAGTTTTGCCGCCGATCAGACCATTTTCAAACAGGGCGATCCCGGCGATGGCATTTACGTCGTCAAGGATGGCCTGATTCAGATTTCCGCCATCGTCGCCACCGGCGAATCGCGCGTGCTTTCGCGGGTCGGCCCGGGCGAACTGTTCGGCGAAATGGCTGTGCTGGACAATAATCCCCGCTCGGCGGGGGCGGTCGCCGCGGAGGCCGCGACCGTGTATTTCATTCCGCGGGCTGACTTGGTTTGTTTGCTGGACCGCACGCCGCGCCTTGCGGCGGCGGTGGTGCGGGAGATCAGCCGGCGGCTGCGGGATTTCAACCGGCAATATGTGCGGGAAGTGCTCGAATCGGAACGGCTGGCGCTGGTGGGCCGTTTTGCAAGTTCGATTGTGCATGATTTGAAAAACCCGCTCAACATCATCGGCATTTCCGCCGACATGGCGTGCATGGCCACCTCAACTCCGGAGTCGCGCCAGGTTTCAAAGGCGCGCATCCGCAAGCAAGTGGACCGGATTAGCAACATGGTCAATGAATTGCTGGAATTCGCGCAGGGCGCCAACACGAATTTTGTGCTGGCCAAGATTGACTACAGGCGCTTTGTCAACCAACTCGTCGACGAAGTCCAGCCCGAGGTCGCTCTCAAGTCGGCGGCCATTGAATTCATCACCCAGCCGCCCGAGGTGATGGTGAAGGTCAACCCCCAGCGCGTTGCCCGCGTGTTCCACAATTTAATCGGCAACGCCACCGACGCCATGCCTTCCGGTGGAAAGATCAAGTTGCGCTTTGAACTGGCGGACCACAAAGTGGTGACTGAAATTGAGGACACGGGCGAAGGCATTGCGCCGGAAATTGCAGACCGGCTTTTCCAGGCCTTTGCCACGTTCGGCAAAGCCAACGGGACCGGCCTGGGACTTTCCATTTGCAAAAAGGTCATCCAGGATCATCACGGCGCGATATACGCCAGGAACTCGCCCGACGGCGGCGCCATATTTGGTTTCAGCCTGCCGGTCGCCGCCGCGTGAGCAGACTCCGGCCCGGCGATGAATGAACCGAATTCGCCTATTGTCCGAGCAGGTGGCCAATCAAATCGCCGCCGGAGAAGTCGTCGAGCGCCCCGCCAGCGTCGGCCACGAACTGGTCGAGAACGCCCTCGACGCCCAAGCCACCCATCTGCCCGTTGACATCCATGCCGGCGGGCGCAGCCGCATCCGCGTCATGGATGACGGGTTGGGAATGAGCCGCGATGACGCGCTGCTTTGCCTTGAGCGCCATGCGACGAGCAAAATCCAGCGCGCCGAAGATTTGAGCGCCATTGCCACGATGGGCTTTCGCGGGGAGGCGTTGCCCAGCATTGCCAGCGTCAGCCGCTTCACCCTGACCACGCGCGAGCGCGACGACCCGGCGCCGGAAGGCACCCAGGTGATCGTCAACGGCGGCAAAATTTCCGCCGTCCAAAGTTGCGGCAGCGCGACCGGGGCCACGGTCGAAGTGCGCCAGCTTTTTTTCAATTTGCCGGCGCGCCGAAAATTCCTGCGCGGCGAAGAAACCGAATCGGCGCACATACATCATTACCTGACGCTTGCGGCGCTGGCGCATCCGGCGGTTGCGTTTGATTTTTCCAAGGATGGCCGGCTGATCTGGCAATTGCCCGCTGTCAAGAACGAAAACAAGCTGGCCGCCCTCCGGGAACGCCTGCGCGCGTTGTCCGGCGCGCAGCCGGAGATGTTGCCGGTGGACTTCTCCGCCCATCTGGCGGCGACCGAACAGGAAATCCACGCCGGGGAAACCGCCCGCGAGGCGCCGGCGTCGTTCGGCGTCTGGGGGTTTATCGGCGCGCCGGGCGTGTCGCGGGGCGCGAGGGAGGATCAGCACATTTTCGTCAATCGGCGGCCCGTTGAAAATCGCGCCGTCAACTTCGCGTTGCTGGAGGGCTACCATACTTCGTTGATGAAAGGGCGATACCCGGTTTGCTGCCTGTTCCTTGAAATCAGCCCGGCGGAGGTGGACGTGAACATCCATCCTTCAAAACGCGAGGTGAAATTTCATCGCGAGAGATCGGTGCGGCAATTGTTGACACAAGCTGTCCGCGAAACGCTTCTCAGTTTTCACGCCGCCGCCCAAAGTCTCCCGCGCCCGCCGCGAACGGCGGCGCCCGCGATGCCGCCCGCCCAGGCCGCCGCGGAACTCTCCGCGCCCGCCGGCCTTCAACCGCCGGCGCCCGCAATGCCGAATTTGACTGACTTTTCAAAACGTCCCCGGCCTTTGGCAAATTGGCCGCCTGCGCCGCCGCCCCCGCAAATCCCGGCGCCCGCGCCAGGCCCGCCAAAGCCGGTTTCCGCCGAAACGCGGGTGTCTGAGGCGAACGCTCCGGCGCCATCAAGCCGTCCTCCCATAGCGGGGCCTGCGCCGCTCTTGCAGGTGCCGTTGCGATTGGTGGGCGTGGTTGGCCGGCTTTACGTTGTGTTGGAATCGGACCGCGGCCTGGTCCTGTTGGATCAGCATGCGGCCCACGAACGAATTCTTTTTGAACAGATGCTCAAGCGGCTGGAGCAAGCCGGCGTCGCCCCCTCCCAGCGTCTCCTTCTCCCGCAAACTGTCGAACTGGCCGCGCGCGACGCGCATTTCCTGCGGGGCCAGCTTTCCACGCTGACGCGGCTTGGAGTGGGATTGAGCGAATTTGGCGAGCACACGTTCCTGCTCGACGCGCTGCCGCCGTTTGTCAAGGCGGCCGATCCGCGGCGTTTCATGTTGGAATTGGTGGATGAATTGAAGGCGGCCGGCCAGAGCGTCAATGCCTTGCGATTGGGCGAACTGACGATTGCCAAAACCGTCTGCCGCCACGCCGTCAAAGCCAACGACCCGCTTGGCGGACGGGAGTTGGAGAACTTGGTGGAAGAACTGCGGCGCTGCGACATGCCTTACACCTGTCCTCATGGCCGCCCCACGCTCATCGAAATGAATTTCCGCGAACTTGAGAAAAAGTTCGGACGCTCGCAATAAAGGCAAACTTCCGGCACAGGCGGTAGTGTCTTAACCCGACTCCCTGGAGTTTGGACATTTTCCGCCGGATGCCAATGGACGAATGCCTCACCCAAAGGCCACAAAGGCCGCAAAGGAAGGAACTCCGGCGTTGCGGCGTTGCCCCGCTGTGGGAGGGCGGGTCTCCGGTGGGGTGAGACTCTGTCGAACCCTGATTCTGTCATTTTCACGGTTGAACGGCCCGGAAGAATTGCATCTGGTTGGTTGGGACGCCGAGGGCGATGACCTGGAACAAATCGGTTAGCGCGATGCCGCCCGCGGCGCTCCAGGAGCTTTTATCAAAGAGATTTGTGGTGGCGAGCAGATTGTAGTTCGCGCCCGGGTTGCCGTAGAGTGTCAACAATAGGTTCGAGCCCGCGCCGAGCGAGGCTTCCAGCAGCGGCTGGCGGCCAATCACAACCACGCGCGCCGATTGGCCAACCACAGTCGTTATTGGAGTGTTGTTCGATGCCGCGGTGCCCATGTTTGCAACTACGATTGGCACAAACGCGGAGCCGGCCGGCAGCGTTTCCAGGCAAATTGAGCCGATGATATTGGAGCCTTGCAGGACGCGGCCGTTCTGGACGCCAACGTTGAACAGGGCATGGGAGGCGTCAACCGTCTGTCCCGTCGCCGTCGTCACGAGCGAATTGTTTGCGGTGATGCTCCAGTTCGTCAGAAAGCCGCCCGGATAGGCCAGCGTGAACCCCAAATTCGTAAGCCCCAGCGAACTCACCAGGCTCACGGGCAAACAGGTGTTTTGGCCCGCTTGCACGACGGCCGAACCCACATTCACTGCCACGCATGGCGCCACGGTGACACTGAAAGTGATTGAGTTGCTCAGCGGTGGACTGCCGCTGTCGGTTGCCCAGACGGTGATGGGGTTAGTGCTGCTGCCTTGTTCGCACGTTGGCAACCATCCAAAAACCCCGTTTGTAGTGATTCTTGCCCCTTCGGGCGCCCCCGGCGCCAGCGCGAATGACACTGGGCCATTGCCGCTGAACGCGTAATTGGTGACAATAAGTCCCTGACCTGTGGTTACGAATTGATCGGGCGCGCCAAGCACCAGCGGCGGGTTCCCAGCAGAAGGAGTGATTGTCGCCATTTGCAGGCCGCAAAGCACCGCCCGCCCGCTCGCTCCCGGCTCGACGGTGACAACAATCGTCTGCCCGGCGTTGACGATCACATTGGTGAATTCCACATACTGCACCCCTTCCTGCCACAATGGAGACAGCCAGTTGGAGTTGGTCGTCGTCGCTTCGGTCCCAAAACCAGGTAAGCCTCCCGCAATTTCAAAAACACCGTTCTGAGCGCTGGCGTCCCCGTGGCCATAAATGTAAAAGTTGTAAACGTTCGGGGCCAGGTTAGTAATCGTCACCACGATGTTGCCGCCCATAGGGGCATATACATAAGATGCGTACATCGGATCTGGAGCCCCGTTGTTATATGATCCAATAAGATTGGAAACTGTTAATCCAGCGCCCGAGTCGCTGCCGTCGACGAAATTGAGGCCTCGCAAAGCCGCCGAGTTAAAAACGTAGCTGTTCCAGAAATCATTGGTCCCCACTCCGCTGGCGGCAAGCCCCAACTTCCCTGTGACCGGGAAAGACGTGAACGCCACGTCGATGAGCGTCTTAGCCGGCGCGGCAACGTTCAAAACTGCCACCGAACTGGTGGCGCTGCCATACCGGTCGCTCAAAATAACAGAATAACCGCCGGCATTTGCGAACTCGGCGCTTGTTATGCTGTAACCGCCATTCGTCGCTCCCAAAATATTGGTGTTATTGAACAGCCATTGATACGCCAACGGTCCAACTCCGATCGCCGTCGCGCTAAACGCCACCGTTCCGCCGAGAAGCAATGCTTGGGACGCGGGTTGGTTGACGAAAAAAGGGTTGGGTCCAAGATAGCTAAGTTGCAGGCCGTTAAGCACTGCGTAACTGGCGGCGGGCTCGACTGTGATTGTGACGTTTTGACCAGCGTCGACCGCAACGTTCGTGAATTCCACGTATTGCACTCCCTCCTGCCAGACGGGTGAATCCCATCCAGCGTTGGTAGTTGTGGCCTGGGTTCCATAACTGTGCGGCCCGCTGGAGACCTGGAAAACGCCATTCTCGTTGTTGCCATCGCCCCCATGTCCATAGAGATAAAGATCGTAAACCCCCGGCGCCAGATTGGTTACCGTCACGATGATGTTAGTTTGGCCTAGCACATAGTATCGGTACATTAGGTCTGCCACCGAATCGCTGTAGGCATCAAAATCGTTTGCGACCGTCAGTCCTGCAGGCGAAATTGTGCCGTCCACGAACGTGAGGTCAGGCAGCACGGCGGAGTTCACGACGTACGTATTCCAGTAGTCCTTCGCGCTTACTCCCGTGGCGGCAAACCCCGTTTCCCCTGTGACCGCCTGGTACGTGAAAGCTACATCAATCATTCCCATAGTTGGCGGGGCAACGACGTCCAGTATTGCCACTGCGCTTGTCGCGGTCCCGTAGATGTTAGACACAACTACTGAATAACTGCCGGCATTGGTCGCTTGGACCTTGTTTACGGTAAACTCACTTTCTGTTGCTGCGGCAATATCGGCGCCGTCGAACCGCCACTGATAGGAGAGTGGCGCTGGCGCGACGCTTTCCACAGTGAAGCTCACGTTCGCAAGTGCCACACCCGTCTGGCCGGTCGGCTGGCCGAGAATGATCGGAGAGGGCGGGCTTACGATTTGCAGGCCGGAAAGCACCGGGATGCCGCTGTCTATCGGCTCAGATCCAGCTTGTCCCGGTTCGACGGTGATGGTGGCAGCCTGGCCCGGAGTGACGATCACGTTGGTGAATTCGACATACTGCAGCCCTTCCTCCCACCGAGGAGAAAGCCAGCCCGGTCCGACCACGGTCGCTTCTATTCCATAATTCCTCGTGCCCACACTAAGCTGAAAAACACCGTTTTCATCATCATTATTGCCATGGCCGTAGAGATAAAAGTCATAGACCCCGGGGATTAGATTGGTTATCACGACAGTTATGTCCGGGCCGTATTGATACAGGTAGGTCCCGTACATGAGGTCGGACGCGCCATTCGCATAGGCCCCCCCGGCACCGGCAACCGTCAAGCCCGCTCCCGAAGCGGCGCCGTCGACGAAATCCAAGGCAGGCAGACTGTTGGTGGACAGGTCGTAAGTATTCCAAAAATCATTAGAAGACAAACCAACCGCTGCAAATCCCACTTTTTGGGTAACGGGAACAGAAGTGAATGCGACGTCGATAAGCATCGGATATCCAGGGGTCAAGATGTGCAGTAAGGCTGGCGCGCTGTCGAGAGCCCCAAACCTGTTAGACAGGAGGACGGAATAAATACCTGCGTTAGCGGCGCCCGCATCGATTAGATTGTAGCTACTGTTCGTCGCCCCAGCGATGATCGTGCCGTTAAATAGCCATTGATAGGTGAAGGGCGGAATCCCGTACAGCGCGACGCTAAATGTCACGGGAGAACCCGTTGGCACGGCTTGGGGGATCGGCTGGATGGCTATGACGGGAGGCCCGGTGACGGTCAAGCTCGCCACCCCGCTTGTCACAGTCCCAAAAGAATTGCTAACGACGATCGTATAACTGCCGACGTCAGCCATTTGAGCGTTCGTAACTGTATAATTCGTGCTTGTCGCTCCCGGAATGATGTTTCCGTCAAACTTCCATTGGTACGTCAAAGGCGCGGTCCCAATCGTGAAAGCGCTATAGGTCGCATCGGCGCCTTCCGGCACTACCTGGTTTGTCGGCTGTGTTAGGATCGCGATATCAGGAACTGCCAACCCGGCTGGAGCGATTTGAAGGCCGTTGATTATTGAATATATGCTGTATCCGGGTTCGACCGTCACCGTGACTTGCTGGGCCGCCAGCACGAGAACATTGGTGAACTTCACGTACTGCACGCCTTCCTGCCAGATTGGAGAATCCCAGTTGGAACCGTTTGTCGTTTCCCGGCTGCCGTAATTCTGCGCTCCCACACTGAGTTGAAAAATGCTATTATAGTAGCTCTCCGGGCCGTGGCCGTAGAAGTAAAAGTCATACGCCGCTGAAGGCAGACCTGTGATGGTGAGCGTCACGTTCTCGGCCAACGAATTGTACACGTAGTTTGCATACATGGGATCAAAGGCCCCGCTCCCGGCACCACCCTGCAAGTCCGTAATTGACACATTCACCGCGGTCAAGATGCCGTCGGAGGACGTCGCGGTCGTGATTCCCGCATTTCCAGGCAGATCATCATTATAGTAAGAGGGGCAGTAATTCCAAAAGTCATTGGCCGTCTTTCCAATCGCCGCAAAACCTCGCTCAGTTGTAGGAGGCCCGCCCGTGAAGGCCACGTTAATCAGGTTTGTGGCGGGCGGCAGCACGGCAACCGTCAGCACCGTGCTGGAACTAGTAACGCTGCCATATGCGTTGCTAACCATCACAGAATAACTCCCGGCATTGGTCGTGCTGGCGTTAGGCAGCGTCAAGATCCTATTCGTTGCGCCAGCCATGCGGGCAGTGTTGAACAACCACTGGCATGCCAAAGGCAAGCCCCCACCCGCCGAAACCTCGAAATTTGCCGTGCCGCCGACGGCGGTTTGCCAGGCAGTTGGCGGTGAGGCAATGAAAGGCGACTGAGGAGGAGGTGCGCTTACATATTCCATTTGCAGACCAGAAATCAGTGCGCCGAAGCCAGCAGGCTCGACCGTGATCGTGACGGGCATTCCTGCGCAAATTACTACGTTCGTGAATTCCGCATACTGTACGCCCTCTCGCCAGGGAGGAGAACTCCAATTCGCGTTGCTGCTGGTGGCAACGCTTGGGTAGGATTGCAGCGGCGTCGTCAGTTGAAATATGGTTCCGGGGGCATAGACGTAAAAGTCGTAGATTCCAGCGGGTAAATTAGTGACGGTGGCGGTGATGTTGGGGAACGGCGGTGGGACCAACACAGTCAGCGGATTGATAAAAAACCCAAGCATGGGATCGAACGATGAAAAGCTGTTCGCTCCACCGGCATTGGCCACAGTTAGCGCGGCGCCCGAATCGGCCTGATCAATGAATTGCAGGTTCGCAAGTGTTACCGAGTTAGCAGTGTAAGTATTCCAAAAATCATTGCTGGTTACCCCGGTCGCGGCAAATCCCGTCTTGCTCGTAACCGAGGCCCCGGTGAAGGCCACATCGATCAAGTTTGCCGCAGTCGGCATGATCACGCTCAGCAGCGCGACCGAGCTGGTGACGCTCCCATAAGAGTTGCTCACAATGACTGAATAGCTGCCGACATTAGCGGATTGGACGTTTCTTATGACATAGCCGCTATTCGTCGCCGCAGGGATATTGAAGCCGTTAAATAACCATTGGTACATCAACGGCGGCGTTCCGGACGCGAAGACATTGAAGGGCGCGCTTTCTCCAGCGGACACCACTTCGCCCGCAGGCTGGGAGACGACCGACGGAGCTTCGGGCACGAGACTTACGACCGAGACCTGCATGCCGGAGATCACGGCCAGCAACCCTTGCGGTTCCACAATCGTGACCGTCCGGCCCGCAAAAACGATCACATTTGTGAATTCGACATATTGCACTCCCTCCTGCCACACTGGTGAAAGCCAGCCGGGACCGTTAGTCGTTGACTCGAAGCCATAGGCAGTTGTGCCTGCTATAAGAAAATAAACGCCGTTCTCACCGTCTTGGTTCCCGTGCCCGTATATGTAAAAGTTATAAACTCCCGCGCTCAAATTGGTCAGCGTTACTGTGATGTTCGTGTTGTAGAGGTAAGTTCCATACATGGGGTCCGACGCCCCGTTCGTTGCCGAGCCGTTGACGTACGCAATCGTCAATCCGGCGCCCGACGATGCGCCATCTACAAATTGCAAATTTGAGAGGGCCGCGGACCCCGAAGGAACGGCACAGGTATTCCAGAAATCGTTGCTGGTGGCGCCAGTGGCCGCAAATCCCGTTTTGCCGGTGACCGGACCGCCGGTAAACGCCACATCGATGAGCGTCTCGGCGGCCGACGCAATCGCACTGCTCAGCAAAAGGGCCGCGAAGATTCGTTTGAAAGGCATGAAGGTGCGCATAGTTGGCTCCTTTGAGTTTTCGCAGTCAATTTACCAAACATTCGGCCCGCCCTGCAACTTATAAAAGAGTCGCGGAATATTGAACGCCTACAGTACAGCCAATCGCCCCAGTATATTCAATTCCCAACGGTCGCGGCCCCGTCAGAGATTCTCATCCCTTACCCCCAATGCCCAGTGTGAAACGCACGGCCAATTCATGAACGGCTGGAAGCCGCGCGCTGTCGGACTCAGCGTAGGGTAGGCGTCTCGCCTGCCGGTTACCGGGGCGGCACCGCGAGCGGTGCAGCGACCAACAATGCTGACTGCTCGCCCCGCTGACGGGCAGGATGCCCGTCACTGGAGTTTGGACATTTTCGCTGGAGGTCAACCAAGGGTGGCGCAACCAAAACCGGCAAAGGGCCCAAAAGGAGGGAATTTTTTTTTTGGGGCATTT
>VFSW01013052.1_pt1 | contig 11565 bp, 6 predicted proteins | sample 5358111 | NCBI WGS metagenome assembly VFSW01 (sample SAMN11554181, study PRJNA540505) | mine drainage metagenome | isolation source: sediment from site ElyBrook_90M | place: USA: Ely Copper Mine, Vershire, VT | collected 2017 | reverse complement strand
GTTGGCGGGGACGAAGCGATGGCGCGTGGAGCCACAGCACATAGTCAATGGACAGCACGATGGCGGCCGCGATGACCGTGTCGACGATTCGAGGGAGAAAGAGGTTCTGGTCCGATCCCAGTACCCCCACGAATGCGAACACGATCGGTGTGAAGACCATCACCGCAAGCGCGTGACTCCGTCGAACCGCCCATGGCACCGAGGCCGCCATCGCACACGACAGGACGATCAGCAGAATCTCCGGATTTCCCGCAAGCGCCATCAACGCCGCGATACCGACCCCGGCGAGGGTGCCGACAGTCCGTGCGACGGCGCGACGGACTACCGGCCCCAAGTCGGGGCGAAAGATGAACGCAACGCTCATCGGGAGCCAATAACCCTTCGGACCTTCGAGCTGATGGGCGATCACAGCGCCGACGACGATCGCTCCCGCGAGTAAGCCCGCGAACCGGAGCCGTTCAATGAAGGGCAGCCGGGTGATCGTGGAACGGAACGGTCGGACTCCCTTCAGTTCCGACGTCGACGGGTAGTGCAGCGCGCCAACGACGAATGGCCGCTCGATCAGCGCATCGTCGTGGGCGAACGACGCGGCGTAGTGGTCAATCAACGCGCGACCGTCTACCGCGGTGCCGTAACGGATCTCGGCACCAATCGCTCGAAGTGCCGCGCCGACCTCGGCGTCAACTGGGCTGCCCTTTCCCGCGAAGTACGACGACAGTTCACCGAACTGCAGGGCGACGATGAAATCCTGGTACAGCGCGACCATCTCCTCATCCTGCGCGTTGACTGACTCGGTGCCGATGACGTCCTGGGCCGTGTCGAGCATCGAGACCGCCTTCGCACGCAACTGTTCCATCTGTTGGGTACCGACACCTTCCAACAGATTCGCCAGTGCTCGGAAGGCGTGGAACAGGCTTGCCCGCTGGTCGAGCAGGCGGCTTCGCCGGTCGGTCAGACTGGCAACGAAATAGACCCACAGGGTACCGACCGATATGGCGAGAGCGGCCTGCCATGTACGGCCCGCAAAACCGAGTCCGCCTCCGATGATGGCGCCAAGCAGGAGATACATCCCGGCGCTCGACCAGAGTGACGCCTCGATGATCCCGCCGACGAGGGCAACGGCGCCCAACAACACCACGAGCGCCCACGGCGATTTCACTATGGTGACGAACTCGGAACCAACGACCACGCCGACGCCGGCGGCTAGCGCCACGCCGAGCAACCGTGGGGCGCGAATTCGCCAACGGTCCAGACCATCTTGGCTGACCCCCCACAAGGTTCCTAGGGCGACCAACGTTCCGTATGACCGCTGCCCGAGAAGAAGTCCCAAGACCAATGGCGTCGTCAGGCAGAAGGCTGCGCGCACCGACAATCTGACTTGTGGGGATACCTGTTGAGGGCTCCAGCGATGGAGTTGTTCCGGTCCGGTTTGCACGAAATTACGTCACGATGACGAGAGGGTAGCCGCTCACCCACACGAGACTAATTCGCCACATCCACATTGACGTCGACGGTCGTAACGAGAAGTGACCTCGTCCGGAATCAGGCAGTTTGGGAGATGGGCGCGTACGGGGAAGTCGACTGCAAAGACAAACGTCCGCCATGACCTCGAGGGCCAGACCACGCTGTGTAGCGGCGCGCGGGCGTACTCACGACCTATCTCTGTCGACTTCGCCATGTTCGTGCCAATTTTCCTGTTCAACGTGGCCACGAACGGGACCGAATTTCGAAGCGCCATTGGAACGTAGCCGCCAGCGTAACTTCTCCAGTTCTCGTTGTTCTTTGTCGCTCTCTTCAGCACCCGCCGACGATTCGGATGGCCTATGAGCGAGGTCATCCCAACTATCGAATCAGCGCCGCCGACTCGACAACTCCAGTTCCGGTTTGCAGCGCAATCAATTCTCGCGGCATACCGTGCGTCGAAAATGCCTGACGAGAACGTAGATGATTACCCGTTCGACCCACCGCCCACCTCAAACCGGTAGCCAACTCCGGGCTCGGTGATCAAGTGGACCGGCGACGCCGGGTTGGTCTCGAGTTTCTTGCGCAGCCGTGAGAAGAGAGTTCGCAGGTATTCACTCTCTTCGGCGTAACCGGGTCCCCAGACCTGTTCGAGCAACATCTGCTGGGTGACGAGTCGTCCCTGATTGCGAACGAGCACCGCCAGTGCGCCCCATTCTTTCGGCGTCAAGTGGACAAGTGCATCCCCACGTTCCACGCGACGCGCCGTGAGATCGATCTTGAGGTCACCAGCGACTACCACGCCCTCTTCGTCCACCGGAGCGTGACGGCGCAGTGCCGCCCGGATTCGCGCGAGGAGCTCGTTGATGCCAAAGGGCTTGGTGAGATAGTCGTCGGCGCCAGCGTCCAGCGCCGCCACCTTCACCGCTTCTTGCGGTCGCGCCGACAGCACGATGATCGGCACGCTGCTCCACGCGCGGATTGCGGTGATGACTTCGATGCCCGACAACTTCGGTAGACCCAGATCCACCAAGAGCAGGTCGGGAAGCAACTTGGGGACAGCGGTGATTGCGTCGACGCCGTTGGTCGCTACTTCGACGACGTAGCCGTGGGCTCCAAGACCAATGGTGAGAGCGCGCAGAAGTGATTTGTCATCGTCGACGAGGAGGATTGTCGTCATCAGCCTGGATTACTTTGATCGGTAGGGCGCTTAATAGGAATCGTGAGCACCATCGTGCAGCCTCCGCCGGGTGTGTCCTCGATTTCAAGGAGTCCCCCCAAGGACTCCGCGAAACCATCGGCGATGGCGAGACCCAAACCGACGCCCCGGTCCGAGGCGGCGTCGCTCTGACGCTGAAAGGGGCGGAGCACGACGGCACGTTGCTCCCGAGGGATTCCAGGTCCGTGGTCGATGATCCGCACTGTGGCCGAGTCTCCGACCGCATCGACGTCCACCAGAACGTTATCGCCACCACCATGCACGATCGCATTCAGCACGAGATTGCAGATAATTCTCTCGATCAGGACCGGATCGCTCTTGACCACGACGTCGCGCACCGCGCGACACTTGACTGCCCCCGGCGCCACTTCCGCCCCCTTGACCGCCTCGACGATCGCTCGCTCGGTGAGTTCTCCGAGATCGACCTCGACCTCCACGAGATCGACGCCGCCCTCTTGAATCCGACTCATGTCGAGCAGGTCACCAACCAGTCCGTTCAAACGGTCGGTCTCGGCATCGATCCCCTTTAGCAAGACGTTCTTCTGCTCCTCTGTCAGCTTCGTCGACGTGTCGAGAATCGTCGTCACGGCGGCCTTGATGGAGGCCAGCGGGGACCTCAGGTCGTGGCTCACCGCGGCCAGTAGCGACGCACGAAGCTCGTCGGCCTCGATCAACGACTGACGCTCACCCGCTTCCGCCGCCAGTCGACGGTGCTCGATTGCAACCACCAACTGAGCCGACACCGCTACCAACAATTCTCGACCACCGGGGTCGAGTGGCCGCCCGTCGACGGCGAGTTCATAACCCTCTCCGATCTCGAGAACGGTGGCCCGCTCACCGACCTCTCCGATGGTCATGGCGTTATCACTGGATCCTCCGACGCGACGAAGCGATGCCCCCTTCAGATCAAAGGCGTGGACAATCTCACTGAGCATCGCGGGCAAAGCGTTCTCACCTTCCGAAAGGTGGCGTGCCAGTCGGGCAAGCGCTCGCGCATCTCGCTCGGCCCGAAGTGCGGTATCGGTTCGACGCGCCGCGATATCAACGAAGGTGCTCACGGTGAGCGCCGCGACCAGGAACGAGAGCAGCGCCAAGAAATCGCGCGGGTTGGCGATTGTGAAAGTGTGTACCGGCGGTGCGAACTCCCAGTTCGTGACCAGGAAGGCCGTCAAGGCCCCAAGCAACCCGGGAATCAATCCACCGATAGCCGCCACTGCGATCACCACGATGAGGTAGGCACTCAGGGCCAGCGCGAGAGTGCCCGGTCCTCCCCCTGCCAGCAACGCGGTGAGCAGCGTGAAGGAGGCGGTGCCCACGGCGAGGGACCACAGCACACGTTGCATTGGAAGTGGGAACGGCGAGCGCCAACGGCCGGGCTTCCTCGTCGCCTCGCCTTCTCCGTGCTCGGTGCTGATGACGTGTACATCAATCTCACCTCGAGCCAAATTGACGCAGCGAGTCACGATCGAACCCTGGAATAGCGTGGCCAGACGTGACTTCGATGTCGCACCGATCATAACCTGGGTCGCGTTCTCCGCGCGCGCCACGGTCACGAGCGCGGTGGCCACGTCGCTGCCGACCACCTCGACGAATCGGCCGCCGAACTCCTCGAGCAACTCCACGGCGTGGTCCAGTCCCGCGTCGCTTGCCGAACGTAGGCCATCGTCGCGTCGAACGTGCACTCCGACGAGTTCGGATCGTGACCGCGCCGCCATCCGCGCGCCACGACGGATCAGCCGCTCCGAGGTCTCGGTACCGGTGACCGCGATGACGATACGTTCACGGGTCTCCCAGGCGTGGTCGATGTTGTGACGCTCACGGTACGACTGGAGCTCGTCGTCCACCCGGTCGGCGAGCCACAGCAGGGCCAGCTCGCGCAGCGCCGCCAAGTTGCCCGCCCGAAAAAAGTTCGTCAACGCCGCGTCGATCCGCTCGGCGGGATAGACGTTGCCATGGGCCAGACGGCGGCGCAGAGCCTCCGGGGTCATGTCGACCATCTGGATCTGGTCGGCGCTGCGCACGAAAGCGTCGGGTACCGTTTCGCGTTGACGGATGCCGGTGATGTTCTCCACGACGTCATTCACGCTCTCGAGATGCTGCAGGTTCACCGTCGAGATGACCTCGATGCCCGCGTCGAGCAACATCTCCACGTCCTGCCATCGCTTCTCGTTCTCGTCGCCGGGGGCGTTAGTGTGAGCCAGTTCATCGACGAGCACCACCTGGGGGGCCCGGCGCAGCAATCCGGCCACGTCCATCTCCTCAAACGTCGAGCCCCGATACGTAATCTCGCGCCGAGGGAAGATCTCGAGACCCTCCAGTAGAGCCGCAGTGTGGAGGCGTCCATGGGTCTCGACGTAGCCGACCACCACGTCTGTGCCACGGTCCATCCGACGTCGACCCTCGTCGAGCATCGCGTAGGTCTTGCCCACGCCAGGAGCCGCTCCGAGGTAGATCCGCAACTTTCCGCGCAATGCGCCCTCCCTACGACCCCGACAGTTTGTCGAGCAGGATATTCAGCTGGAGAACGTTGACCACCGGTTCGCCAATAATACCGAGGATTCGATACTGGGTCGCCTGGCCGATCAAACCATCGACCTGTCCCAAGGGAAGGCTCCTGGCCTTGGCGACCCGGGGCGCCTGCAGTCGGGCGTTGGCGATGGAGATATCGGGATCCAGTCCCGACCCCGAGGTCGTCACCGCATCCGATGGTACTTTCACGTTCGCCGGCACTGAGTTGAACGTGCGGTATGCCACCTCAGCGCTCTTCACCTGTGCGACGAGTTTGGGATTCGATGGACCGAGGTTCGACCCACCCGACGCCATGGCGTCGTAACCATTAGCCCCGGCGGCCGACGGGCGCGGCTGGAAATAGCGCGCGAGGGGCTGACCCTTGGCGTCAGTGAAGTTCTGTCCAATCAGCGCCGAACCCACGACGGTGCCGTGGGACTTCACGAGCGAACCGTTGGCCTGTGCGTTGAAGGCGACCTGGAAGATACCCGTCATGGCCAGCGGATAGACGAGACCAGTCAGGACGGTCATCACCACTGTCAGCAACAGGGCGGAGATGAAGAGGCGCCGCATCAGCGGATCCCCATGGCAGTGATCGCGACGTCGATGATCTTGATTCCGATGAATGGCACGATGGCCCCTCCCAGTCCGTAAATGACGAGATTGCGCGGCAGGATCGCCGCCGCACCGGTTGCGCGAAAACGTACTCCGCGCAACGCCAGTGGGATCAGCGCCACGATTACCAGAGCGTTGAAGATGACCGCCGACAGAATCGCCGAGTGTGGACTGGCCAAGTGCATGACGTTCAGCGCGCGAAGCGGCGGGAACACCCCGATGAACATCGCCGGGACGATCGCGAAGAACTTGGCGATGTCATTGGTGATCGAGAAGGTGGTGAGTGAACCTCGGGTGATGAGCAGTTGCTTACCGATCTCGACAATCTCGATCAACTTGGTCGGGTCCGAGTCGAGGTCGACCATGTTCCCGGCCTCCTTCGCCGCCTGAGTACCAGTGTTCATCGCCACGCCGACGTCGGCCTGGGCGAGGGCTGGCGCGTCGTTAGTGCCGTCACCGGTCATCGCGACGAGGTGCCCGCCGGCCTGCTCTCTCTTGATCAGCGCCATCTTGTCCTCAGGCGTCGCCTCGGCGAGGAAGTCGTCCACGCCAGCTTCAGCGGCGATGGCGGCCGCGGTCTTGGGGTTGTCCCCGGTGATCATGACCGTGCGGATGCCCATCCGGCGCAACAGTTCGAAGCGCTGGGCCATGCCAGGCTTGACGATGTCTTTCAGGTAGATGACCCCGAGAACCTTCGGGCCTTCCGCGACGACCAAGGGTGTGCCACCCTTTTCCGCGATGGAGTTGACGACCTCTTCGAGGCGTGCCGGAGCGACGCCGCCCTGAGATGTGACCCAGGCAGACACCATCGATCCGGCGCCCTTCCTGATCTGGCGGCCGTCGAAGTCGACCCCACTCATTCGGGTCTGCGCGGTGAAGGGCACCAAGACGGCGTCGGGACTCAGCTCGGAACTCATCTCGTACTCGCGTTCGACGAGAGTAACGATCGAGCGGCCCTCGGGTGTCTCGTCGGCGAGGCTCGACTGGAGCGCGGCCCCGGCGAGTTCTCGTGGATCGACCCCGTCCATGGCGAACAGGGCCACCGCCTGGCGATTGCCGAAGGTGATGGTTCCGGTCTTATCGAGCAGCAACGTCGAGCAGTCGCCTGCCGCTTCGACGGCCCGGCCCGACATCGCGAGCACGTTACGTTGCACCAGGCGGTCCATCCCGGCGATGCCGATCGCGCTGAGCAACGCCCCGATCGTGGTCGGAATGAGACATACGAAGAGCGCGACGAGCACCACGACCGACTGCGCGGCATTCGAGTAGATCGCGAACGGCTGCAGGGACACGATTGCGATGATGAACACCAACGTGAGACCCGCCAACAGGATGTCCAAGGCGATCTCGTTAGGCGTCTTCTGACGACTCGCCCCTTCGACCAGTGCAATCATGCGATCGAGGAACGTCTCGCCAGGATTGGACGAAATGCGCACGAGGATCCGGTCCGACAACACCCGGGTTCCGCCGGTCACCGCCGATCGGTCACCGCCCGACTCGCGGATCACCGGAGCGGACTCGCCGGTGATCGCAGATTCGTCGACAGTCGCAATACCCTCGATAATCTCCCCATCGCCCGGGATCACCTCGCCAGCGACGATCTCGCAGACGTCACCCTTGCGAAGGTCCGACGAGGGCACCTCGACCGTCACCCCGTCACGCAATACTCGCGCGATGGTATCGGCCCGGGTCTTGCGCAGGGCGTCGGCCTGGGCCTTGCCGCGACCTTCGGCCACGGCCTCGGCCAGGTTTGCGAACCAGACCGTAATGATCAGCCAGGCAACGGTAACGCCGGCGAACATGTTCGTCGCGCCGCTTGACCGACCGAAGTCCTTGACCCAGAAGATGAAGGCCAGCACGCTCGTGACTTCGACGGTGAACATCACGGGGTTCCTCACCATGTGCGAGGGCGTCAACTTTTTCAGGGCGTCGAGCGACGCCCGACGAAGGAGTGGCCCGTCGAAGGACGAGGCCCGACGTCGCTCGTCCGAGCGCTGCTTGGCGGCCACGTCGTCTGGTGTTTGTTCAATGGTGGTCACGACTGACTCCTATACGTGGTTGACGAAGTGTTCGACGAGTGGGCCGAGAGCCAAGACCGGGAAGTAGGTCAGGCCGACGATGATCACAGTGACGCCAGTGAGCAGAGTGGCGAAGAGCGGCGTGTCGGTCGGCAGGGTGCCCGCCGAGTCCGGCACCGTCTGCTTGCGCCCCAGCGAACCGGCGATGGCGAGTACGGGGATCATCACGGCGAAGCGCCCGATCAGCATGCAGAGCCCCAACGTGGTGTTGAAGTACGTGGTCGCGCCATTAAAGCCGGCGAACGCCGATCCATTATTGTTCGACGCCGAGGTGAAGGCGTAGATCATCTCGGTCAACCCGTGGGCTCCGGGATTAGCCAGCGACGCGCGACCCGAGTTGAGCATGATCGACAGTGCGGCAAAGCCCAACGCGGCGAAGGGCACAATCAGCACGTAGAGCACCACGAGTTTCATCTCAGCCGCCTGGATCTTCTTGCCCAGGTACTCTGGCGTTCGCCCCACCATCAATCCGGCGATGAACACACTGAGCAGGGCGAGCACCAACATTCCGTAGAGTCCTGATCCGGTGCCGCCGGGGCTCACTTCACCCAGCATCATGTTGAAGAGCAGTATCCCGCCGCCGAGGGCCGTGTAGCTGTCGCCCATCGAATCAACGGCCCCGGTCGATGTTCCTGTCGCCGACGAGTTGAAGAGTGCCGACGGTCCGGCCCCGAAACGGAGTTCCTTACCGGTTAGGTTCCCACCGAGTGTCGTCGCGCTCGCCTTCTGGGTTATTCCTTGTCCGATTGCGTGGTTGCCGCCTGTCTCGAGCAGCATTATCGCGACGCCCGAACCCATCCACAGGACGAGCATCGCCGTGAGGACTGCAACCCCCTGACGAATCTTGCCAGCCATCTTGCCGAATGTGAAGGGAAGAGCGAAAGGGATGACGAGTAACAGCCATATCTCGAAGAGATTCGTGAATCCGTTGGGGTTCTCGAAGGGATGAGCCGAGTTGGCGTTAAAGGGACCGCCACCGTTAGTGCCGAGTTCCTTGATCGCCTCCTGGGTCGCGATCGCTCCCGACGGCAGCGTCTGGTGCCCTCCCGCCAGAGTGTGGAGGACGTGGTTCGCCCCGAGGTTCTGGATAACGCCACTCGCCACGAGCACGATCGCCGCGAGGACACTCAGTGGCAACAGAATGCGCGTGACTGTACGGGTGAGGTCAACCCAGAAGTTCCCGATGGTCTTGGAACGGCTGCGCACGAGGCCGCGCACCAAGGCGATTGCCACCACGATGCCTACGGCGGCGGAGAGGAAGTTCTGCACCGTGAGACCGGTCATCTGGGTGAGCAGCGACATTGTCGACTCGCCCGAATAGTTCTGCCAGTTCGTGTTCGTGAGGAAACTCACCGCAGTGTTCCACGCCGTCGGCGAGGCAACACCCGCCAGGTGGGCCGGATTGAATGGCAGATGGCCTTGGAGGCGCTCGAGTAGGTAGAGCACCACGACCGAGACGAGCGAGAACATCAGCAGACTGAGCGCGTAGGTCCGCCAACGCTGCTCGCCTTCGGAGTCCACACCACACAACCGATAGATGCCACGCTCCAGTGGCGAGAAGATGCGATCGCCCGGGGCCTTCTTGTTTGAATAGACCTTGGCCATGTAGACGCCAAGGAAGGGAGCCGTCGCCGCCAGAGCCACGACGACGACCAGGAACTGTATCCAGTCGTTGATTGTCATTACAGTTTCTCCGGAAAGAAAAGGGCGTAGAAGAGGTACGCCGTCAGACCGACCGCGACCACGAGGCCGATGATGTCGTCAAATCTCATGACTGACTGCCCGCGACCGACGTGACCTCGACCGAAGTGTCCGTTGTCACCGCAGATTCCTCGTCCGGACCGATGATCCGGTCACACCCAATCACCAGGAGCCACATCAAACCGAAGAACCCGATCGTGACCAATAAGTAGATGATGTCTTGCACGGTTCGCTCACTTCCTCACGCCACCAGAGCAATGGTGGCTCTGTTGTCGAACTTAGGCCTAAGAGCCGTGTGAATGTGAGGAACTTCACAATGTCTTTGTGCTCTAGCGTGAAAGTTTTACGTTTCCGTTACGCCTAATCCAACCGCCCGGCCTGGCGCGGGAACGCGCACTGAGTTACGGACCGTCGAAGTCGGTGCCTACCGCAGTGTGATGAGGTGAATGTCCTCGATGCCGTCGGTATCGCGAAGACGCTCAATCACCGACGCCGGGGTGGACTCCACCGTCGAGAGCACCATGAGTGCGGTCTTGGTTCGGGGGTCGGGACCAACCGCCATCGAAGAGATGGAGACGCGGGCTTCGCCGAGTGCGAGTCCGACCAGTCCGATCATGCCCGGACGGTCATCATTGCGCACGACGAGCATCGAACCCGCTGGCGGAATCTCGACACTGTGGCCGTCGACGCCAACGATACGGGTCTCCAATCGGGTGCCAATTGTGACGAGCGTTCCCGAGACGGCGTGGTCGCCTGAACGAACCGTGATCTGGTTGACGTACTCCGGCGACTCGACCGTCGAGACCTCACCGAAGGTGAGGTGGTGGTCGCTGGCAAGTTGGGGGGCGTTGACGAACGAGACTCCCTCATGACCCGTCGCGGTCAGCAGCCCCTTCAGGGCGCAGAGCGTCAGGATCTTCGTTCCCGCACCAGCGAGCTCACCCTGGTAGATCACCTCAAGGTCGGCTGGCTTGCCGTCGAGCAGTCCACCAATGAACCGACCGAGGACTTCGGCGAGGCCCATGAACGGACGAACGACATTGGAGACCTCACCCGCGGCCACGTTGACGGCGTACGGCACAAAGTCCCCCGCCAGGGCCAACTGGACCTGCTCGGCAATCGTGATGCCGGCCTTGTCCTGGGCTTCGGCCGTTGACGCCCCGAGGTGAGGGACGACAACGACGGACGGGAGTTCAAACAATGGCGACTCGGTGGTCGGCTCCTTTTCGAACACATCGAGAGCGGCGCCCTGCACGTGGCCTGAACGAATCGCCTCCGCGAGGTCCGCTTCGTTCACGATGCCCCCGCGAGCGACGTTAATGATGCGCACGCCGGGCTTGGTCCTCTTGAGCGACTCGGCGTTCAGGAGATTGGTCGTCTCCTTGTTCTTGGGGAGATGGATGGTGATGAAATCGCTCTGAGCCAGCAGTGAATCGAAATCCAAGAGCTCGACGCCCATGTGACGAGCTCGCTCTTCAGAAATATAGGGGTCGTAGGCGACAAGGCGCATCCCGAACGCCAACGCGCGCTGGGCCACCAACGCGCCGATCTTGCCGAGACCGACCACGCCGAGGGTCTTACCGTGCAATTCCACGCCCTCCCACTTGCTGCGCTCCCACTTGCCGTTCTTCAAGGCGGAATGCGCCTGGGGGATGTTGCGGGCTTGGGCGAGCAGCAGCGCGAGGGTCTGCTCGGCGGCTGACAGGATGTTCGACACCGGGGCATTCACCACCATGACACCGAGTTCGGTGGCCTTGGCCACGTCGACGTTGTCGAGGCCGATTCCGGCGCGGCCGACGACAACCATGTCCTTGGCGGCCATCAATGTTGCCGCATCGACCTGCGTGGCCGAACGAATGATCAGCGCATTGGCACCCACGACGGCAGTGAGCAACTCCTCGGGCGAGAGCCCCAGCCGGATGTCAACTTCGTGTCCGGCGTTGCGGAGTTCCTGCAGTCCGGATTCGGCGATTTCTTCTGTTA
>VFSW01013051.1_pt1 | contig 11566 bp, 15 predicted proteins | sample 5358111 | NCBI WGS metagenome assembly VFSW01 (sample SAMN11554181, study PRJNA540505) | mine drainage metagenome | isolation source: sediment from site ElyBrook_90M | place: USA: Ely Copper Mine, Vershire, VT | collected 2017 | reverse complement strand
ATTGAAATTATTATTACGAAGGGCGTGAAAGTTAGCATTTCCCCCAACATTGACTCTATGAAGATTATTAAGATAATCGAACTATTAAAGGATTTATGATGTTAATACCTTACGAGAATAAGCAGATATTTATAGCCTCGAAGCCCACAGATTTCAGAATGTCTATAGATGGCCTGTCGAATTTCATCCAGAAAGAGCATAACGCGCATCTTCACGATGGTTCAATTTATGTGTTCTATAACAAGCACCGCGACAAGATTAAATGCTTATTCTGGGATCGAAATGGCTTCGTACTGTATTACAAACGTCTTGATAAATGTCGGTTCAAGTTGAAGGAAATGCTTCATGAAGTTGAGAATATTACTGCTGAAGAACTGGAGATATTATTATCTGGTTTTGAGCCAAAGCCAGTAGAGAGAAAGCAGATGGTTTTGGAGCATCGGGCGTGACAGACATGGATTTTATGAAGATTTTATGGGCTGCCAGCACAATATCTAGCACCATTAGCGTGAAAGGATTAATATCAATCTACAGAAAAATGTCGATAGGATTGACCAGTATATCTGTAGCATTACACCATATTGTCGTTAACAAGGGAGTAGTTGAATATGCAAGTGGAGTTCAAAAATTGGCCGAAGATACCAAGGTGGCAGAATGAAACTTACGTCATTACGGAAAAGCTTGATGGCACCAACGGTTGTATAATCATTACAGATGTGGGTGATATATTTGCTCAGTCTCGTAGTCGGCTATCACTACGGTGAGTGGTGGGGACAAGGAATTCAACGAAACTACGGGATGACTGAGAAAGTGTTTAGTCTATTCAATATTTGGCTACCCGAATGGCCTGAGTGCGTGCGCAAAGTTCCTGTGATCGAGAAGACGCTTGAAAAGGCTCATGCGCGATTTAATGAATTTGGTTCTCAGGCTGCTCCTGGATTCATGAACCCTGAAGGCTTAGTCCTGTCAGCTACTCAGAACCGTGGTGTACGATATAAGTACATTATCAATGAGTAGTAAATTAAACCAGGTTTGACTATACTCTTCAGATGCTATGCTGGCGCAACTGGCAGCGCAGCCGCCTTGTAAGCGGAAGGTTCTAGGTTCGACTCCTAGGCGTAGCACAATTGTGGAGTAGCTCAGTTGGCAGAGCGCGAGGCCGTTAACCTCGATGTCGTGGGTTCGAAGCCTACCTCCTCAGCCATCTCGGTATAGCGCAGCCAGGTAGCGCACGTGCTTTGGGAGCATGGGGTCGGGAGTTCGATTCTCTCTACCGAGCCCAATTTATGACGGGGAAGATGTAAAGCGCAGATAACACGTGATAAGGCCGTAAATCACCCGCCTGTAAAGTGGGAAATCTAGGTGAAAGCCCTAGCCCTGTCTCCAAAACTCAATCAGCCTAGGTTAATGGTTGAAAGGTGTCAGCCGGACTCCATATTTTCGGCTCTGCAAGGTCGGCAGTACAAGGGATTGGAGCGAGTGAGAGCCTCGCAATTAGTACATGATGAGTATAGAAAAGGTTTAAATTGTACCTATTGGGCTATGGTGAAACGGTATCACACTAGACTTTGACTCTGGTATCTCAGGTTCGAATCCTGATAGCCCTTCCCTTCTTTTAATTTAGACGCTGAGGAGCAGTCATGAAAGAAAATGATAATGGACTTGGGATGAACGCAGGAACCGCAAGCCATAGATTAAGACAAGATTTATTATTCTATTATGTAAACAAAGATGGCGTTGTTTGTCATCACTGCAAGCAACCAATGGAAAGAGATAATTTTTATATTGGACATATTAAGCCATGGAGAAAGGAAGAAAACGCTTTAGAATTGTTTTTTGATTTAAATAACATTACTTTCTCTCATTTAAAATGCAATGTTGATAATAGAAGGGTCCCTGAAAAATTTACTACCGAAGAAATAAGGCAAAGAAGGAATGCTCGCAATAGGATATATAACTCGAAAACTTATAGCTCTGAAAAGAGAAGACAGCGTTATGTAGAGAAGGGCTATTAACCCTGATAGCCATGCCAGTTTATAGCGGATTAGTTCAGTAGTAGAACGCTTGGTTCATACCCAAGAGGTCAAGGGTGGAATTCCCTTACTCGCTACCATTTACGGAGAAGACGCCTATTAGGAAGGGCACCAGGCTGTAACCCTGTGGTCGGCTAGCCCGTCAAGGTTCGAATCCTTGCTTCTCCACCAGTGTAATGGGCTACGGGGCTTATATCGCTATAACTGAAGTTGGCATGAGTCCGAAGGGCTGTGAAGCGGCCAGCCACATGCGGTGATATAAGTCGTCCGGCTCACCAACCAGGAGCAACAATGGCTGATATATTCGTGTTTGGTAGTAATCTATTAGGAATTCACAAGAAGGGCGCAGCTCTTACAGCATTGGAGAAACATGGTGCAATTCTTGGTCAAGGCATTGGACTCCAAGGGCAATCTTACGCGATACCCACTAAGGAAACACCCAGAAGGGCATTGGATCTTATTTCCATTAACAAGTTTATCGCATACTTCCTCTCCTACGCTTCATATACTCCAGAGCACAATTACAGTGTTACCCCAATCGGATGTGGACTTGCAGGATGGAGACCAGAGCATATAGCTCCTATGTTCCACAGAGTGTTCGATTTAAAGAACGTCAAACTACCCAAGGAATTTGTCGAGTTTTTACCTTGGATGACAACTTTCCCTAATTCTATCGCTACATTTAGTGATTTTGAATGAAACTTGACACAATATGTAGTGTTTTTCCCTAAAAGTATGCTAATTTAACGTTGATATCTTCATTTAGGCTCGCATGATGCGAATCTGGCAAAGGATTGCCCCTTCATGGATAAAGCGACACAACTCAAGCTTGAGAACGCAGAACTTGCGGCCAAGCTGAAGGGTAGTCTATTACTCTTCATTCAATCGTTCTTTCCGCTATTAACTGGCCGAGAGTTTATTATCTCGCGTCCGGTGGGTAGAGAGAGCCATTTTATTACAATATGTAGAGTACTTACTCGATGTACTCGATTGGAAGCATTACGTGTATTGATTAACGTTCCACCTGGGCATGGAAAATCAGTAATCGTAAGCTTCTGGATAGCATGGTGCTACGCCAAGTGGCCTGATTGTAACTTTCTTTACATATCCTACGCTAAGACGCTCGCAGCAACTCACACTGATACTGTTAAGCGATTAATGTCTCTCCCTCAATATAAGGCGTTATTCGATGTCCATCTTCGTGAAGATTCTCAAGCTAAAGACGCATTTACGACTGAAGCTGGTGGAACAGTGGCAGCGTTTGGCTCTGCTGGTGCTATTACTGGCCGTAACGCTGGGCTTCCTGGTTTGGATAGATTCTCTGGTGCAGTGGTTATTGATGACTCGCACAAGCCTGACGAAGTTCACTCCGATTTAATCCGTGAAAGCGTAATAACGAATTTCCGTGAAACCATTCAACAGAGACCACGGGGTATTAATGTACCCATAGTCTTTATTGGACAGCGTTTACACGAACAAGACTTACCTGCTTACTTCCTTGCAGGTGAGGATGGCTACGAATGGGATAATGTCATACTGAAGTCACTCGATGACGCAGGAAATGCACTTTATCCCGAAGCCTTCCCATTAGACATGCTCCTAATTCGCCAAGAGAAAGACCGCTATGTATTCGCAGCTCAACATCAGCAAGACCCTCAGCCAGCGGGAGGTGGTCTATTTATGCCAGAGGACTTCCCACTCCTTGCAGAGGAACCAGAATATGCGATTACTTTCATCACAGCAGACACCGCAGAAACCGAAGACCCACGTAACGATGCCACTGTCTTCTCCTTCTGGGGACTATATAACATTGAGACGCAAGGCCGTAAGACTGGTGTTATGGGTTTACATTGGATTGCTTGCCGTGAAATGCGTGTGGAACCAAAGAAGCTTGAAAATGAATTTCTCGACTTTTGGCAAGACTGCGCACGACATAAATCTCCACCATTAACTGCATTTATTGAGAAGAAGTCTACAGGAGTGACCCTGATTTCCATTCTTAAGGGAATGCGCGGATTAAAGGTTCGTGAAATCGAGAGAACTCGTAAATCAGGTTCCAAGGCACAACGCTTTATCGACATCCAACCCTATGTCGCAAGCAAACAAGTTTCACTGCCTTCACATGGTGCTCACACAGAAATGTGCGTGAATCATATGAAGAAGATTACCAACAACGACAGCCATGCGCACGATGATATAGCAGATACCTGTTCAGATGCGGTTCGAATCGCTTTGATCGATAAATTGCTCTACGTCCATACGCATAAGGACGCGCTGTTTAGAAGTACAACTCAGGAAGCAACGAGCAGATTGAACCGTCTCTCCGCGCTTAAGAAGAAGGCGTATCAGACAAGGAATTAGTCATGGCCGTTATTGCTAGGAAGCATACCACGCAGTTAGATAAGATTAAGCAGTCCGTAGAACAGGCTTACACCTACTTCCGCCCCAATTATGAGCGATTTCATCAGTTTATGCGCTTCGTCTACAAGTCAACATTGACTGAGGATGATATTGCAGTTCTCGCCACTTTGGGGCGTCCGCAGATTGAGTTCAATATGATGGAAGCCTATATATCCCGTCTGCGCGGTGAATTCTCTAGGATGGAACCAGGATTTGTAGTCCGAGCACAGGATGGATTTGATGATATTGACCCAGGATTACTCAGTCTGCTTGAAGCACATTTTCGAGCCATACTCAATGACTCTGACAACGATGGATTTAGCTATGATGTATATACTGACCTTCTGGTGGGCGGCTTTTCTGTTGTCGAAGTCTATACAGATTACATATCTCCTATGTCCATGGATCAGAAAATTTGTGCCAATCGAGTATTTGACCCAACCTTATGTGGCTTCGATCCACTGGCTCGCAAATCGCATAAAGGTGATGGTGGGTATTGCTTCCAGTTATTCCCCAAGGAACGCGAAGAAGTAGAGAAGGAATATGGCTCAAATGCCCTAAAAGGACTGAAATACGCAAGAAGCTTCTCAGGGTTCAACTGGTCATACCGTGCCGCTAAGCGTGACATCGTATTGATGTGTCAGTATGACAAGAAAGACTTCAGGAAGGAGAAGATTACCAAGCTTTCTAATGGTCGTGTGGTCACGGTCAAGAATTACGAAAAGTGGATGGAGATTTGGAATGAGCAAGGTCATATAGAACAGCCTCCAATACCGATTGGTAAAATGCGTGAAACAATGATCGAAAATATTACACGCTATACCTTCTCAGGTGCGGAACTCATTGATACACCAGTTGAGACAAGCTTCTCAATGCTTCCGCTCATCTTCTTCGATGGTAATTCAGCGATTCTACGCGACAACAATGACTCTACAGCGGAGCAGATGACACGCCCATACATCTACAACGTGCGTGATGCGCAACGCTTGAAGAACTATGCTGGCCAGTCTCTTGCTAATGAGCTTGAGAACACAGTTGAGCATAAATTTATTGCCTCTGTGGAATCTATCCCAGAAGACTACATTGATGCCTACATTGACATTCAGAAGCCTGGAACTCTGCTGTACAACCAATTCTATGAAGGTAATCCAGAGATTTCTCTTGCTCCACCACGGGAAATCATTCGTACACCAATTCCACCTCAAATCAGTGAGACATTTCAGATGTCTGACAATCTGATTCAAGGAATTCTTGGTAGCTATGATGCTGCTCTGGGAATTCAGAATAATGAGTTGTCAGGTGTAGCGATTATGCAAGGTGCAATGCACTCTAACGCTGCTGCCATGCCATACACTGTGGGCTTCATGAAGGGATGGAATCGAGTCTGTCAGCAACTACTTGACCTTATCCCGAAGTATTACGTCACACCGCGTAGCATTCCTATTGTACAACCAGATGGAAAGAGAACCTATAAGACTATTAATAAGCCTGGTAATCCGTACATGACTTACGATTCCATGAGCCTCGATGTGAAGGTTGAAGCTGGGGTTAACTTTGCCGTACAAAAGCAGATATCCTTGGAAACCATTATTCAATTAATGCAAACCTCTGAATCGTTCGCTAACTTCATTAATACGAAAGGTCTTGGCATTCTTCTGGACAATATCGATATTCGCGGTATTGAAGGATTGCGTCAAGCTGCTGGTCAGTACATGGAAGAAGTGGCGCAACAACAAGCTCAAGCTCAGCAGATGGCACAACAGCAAGCAGCTCAGCAAATCGATCCTAAAGCCGTCATGATGATGCAAGCTCAGGCTGAAATCATGAAAGTCGATCAGAAGAAGGAAGCCGTACAGACTCAGGCTCAGGTTGACTTACTGAAGATTTCTACTGATGACGCTGTGAAGAATAAGCAAGCAGATATCGATATGCTTAAGGTCATGGCGGACATTCAAGGCGCAGGAGTTGATCAAGCCTTGAAGCAAGAGAAGTTAGACGCTGAGAATGCTCGAACTGCTGTGAGTATGGCCGTGGATGTTAGTAAGCACCATCATGAGGTTGAGCATTCTGACCGCACACATGAACTGGATAAGAAGGCTTTGGAGAAATCTAATGACTCAGCGAAGAAAGCGAAAGAGTAGTAATGGTTGTCGATGTAACTCTTGTGAGTATTGTTATCGCAGCAGTTGGTGGAAACGAGTATTAATAGAACGTGATATTAGGAGGGAAGGCTATGAAGGTAGAGATCGAAGGTGAAGTACTAGACTATTTTAACATTGCATGGGAAACACCTGAACCTACAGATGTGACTCATCAGTCAATAGCCATGGAAGTTGGATATGATCTGGAGCGTAGTCTTTCAGAACTTATTAAACCCCATGAGACTTATGCTGTTTCAGTCATCATTACCAAATTGGAGAACAGAAATGCCATTAGTCAAAGGCAAGAAAGCGAAGTCGAATAAAGGCTTCAGCGAGAATGTGCTGCGTGAAATGGAAGCTGGAAAGCCGCAGAAGCAAGCCGTTGCGATTGCCTATTCTGAAGCGCGTGAAGGCAAGAAGAGGAAGAAGAAATGAAACATAAACTGGATATAGAGTTCAGAGCATATTGCCATGATTTTGATTGTCACATTTGTTATAGACTTAATGACTTTGAGAAAAGTAATCCTGAAGTTCTCGCTGAGATACTTAAGACTATTGAAGCTCAAATGGCTGAGCACATTGAGTTAAAGGAACGAAATTCAACCGGTGTTTAACACCTCTACCAATTGCCAGAAATGTTGCTATACTAAGTTCAATATACAATATGTAGTGCTGATTAGGATGATTGGCACTATATGTAGTACCCCAGACTAGACTGGGTTAAGGAATCTAGGCCATTTACGCAGCTATGCGGACAAAATAGTCGGACTACCACGGACGGTAGGTGATCACGGTCACACCGGAAACAGTGAGGTTTCAAATGGATGCAAAGGATATTGCAGAAGATTTATTGCAAGATGCTAATGTGGGTGCTGACGAAGCGGAACATGCTGAGACTCCACCACCTGAGAAAATGCTTCCTGCTTCCCAAGTGAATGAGCTGATTAAAAAGGCGAAACGCAAAGGAGAGCAGAAAATGCAAGAGCAACTAGACGCAGCAAAGCAACAGATTGAGCAGCTTCAGACGCAACAGGCGCAACAACAGTTGCAGAATACTGCGCAGACAGGTTCTCCACAAGCTCCCCAGCAGCCTCAACAGCAGCAGGGACAGCAACAAGGAGCCGATCCGCAGCAGATAATGCAGCAAGTGATGCAACAGTTGCAACAGAAGCAGCAAGAAGATGAAGCCAAGCGGCACCAGGAGCAAATCGAGCAGGAAGTGAATCAGGTAGCTCAACAGTATTTTGGCAAGATGGCTCAAGGTAAAGACATGTTAGAAGACTTTGAAGCAATTACTGCCGATTTTAACCCTGCTGAGTTTCCGCAATTAGTATTTTTAGCTAACCAGATGGATAACACCCCAGCCATTATTTATGAGTTGAGGAAGAACCCAGGTAAGTTAGCTGACTTGGCAGTATTGGTTGAGAAATCACCTAATATGGCCAGGAACGAGTTGTCTAAGCTTTCCGAGTCAATTAAGCGGAATGATGAGGCAAAACGTAACTTGCAAGAACCGCAAGACCCCCTAAACCGTCTGAAGCCTTCGCCCGTGGGAACAGACAATGGTACGAAGAATGTACGAGATTTCAAGGCAGCCTCCTACTTAAAAGGCTAGAAATCTCACCTAAAACGGTCGTGTCTGTTCCTGATGAATATGGATATTTATCGGAGAAGATGACATGGCCGTTCCAAATAACATTTTGCAACAAGTGCAAACCTACCAGATGTCGAATCTGGCCTACCTACAGAACTTAAACTGCTTCGTAGCTACAGCTAACACGAAATTCAAGAACTTCGAGAAGCTGACGGCAAATTTGGGTTAACTATGAGCCCCGCCAGTGAGTAATTGCTGGTTGTTACTGGGTGAACTCAGGGGAACTCTCTAGTAGACAATCCTGAGCCAAGCCGCGAAAGCGGAAGGTGCAACGACTATCCGAAAGGAGTACGCTCAAGTGAGCGGAAGCGCCCAGCCCCTGAAAAGGGTGAAGATATAGTCTGATCTGCCAGGTGACTGGTAGCTGCCGAAAGGCGGGTTAGGAAATAACGAACCTAACTGAACAAAATGGATACAGTTACATTTGATTTACCACCACGTTTCACTACTGCTGCAAGCCTGGTAGCTACATTCCAGTCTGCTGACCAGAGGGTAGAGAACTTGACCGTGGATAAAGCGATCAACGTATCTTACGCATTCACAGCACAACAATTTATCTTCAACGTAGAAGACTACATGGAACAGTTCGGTAAAGCCGCTGTCATGGAAATGTCTGCTGAAATTGAAGCTGATATTGCTACTGTGTGCGTAGAAGCTCCTTACCGTTTCTACGGTGATGGTGTAACTCCAATTAACTCTTATGGACAGTTAGCTGCTGGCCTTGCTATGTATCGTAACTACGGTGCTGCTAAGGACAACACTAAGTTCTACTTGAGTGACATTGCTCAATCAGCAATCGTTAACACTGGCTTGAATCAGTTTGCTACAGACCGTAACAACAAGTCTGCTAACAGCTGGGACGTTGGTGATTTCGACCGCGCTGCCTTCTATGTATCCAACTTACTTCCAGTTCACACTTCAGGAACTATCGGTGAAGACGGTACTGTATTGACTGTAGTGTCTGTAGTTAAAGACGCGAACGATGCAGTTATTCAAATAGTGTTCTCTGGTGCTGGTACTGATGCTGACGCTGTTAAAGAGTTTGATAAGTTCCAATTCAGTGATGGAGTTTCTGGTCAACCGAACCTTCGCTACTTGACATTCATTGGTCATAAAGTGTCCAGTAACCCTGTACAGTTTAGAGCCTTGAATGATGCAGCTTCTTCTGCTGGTAACGTTACAGTTGACGTTTATCCTCCATTAAAAGCTTCTTCTGGCAACACTCGCAACTTGAACTTCGAGATTGCTGCTGGAATGCAAGTAACTGCGTTGCCATCTCACAGAGCGGGAATGATTACTGCTGGTAATCCACTGTTCTTAGGTATGCCAATGCTTCCTGAAGAAGTGCCATTCCCAACAGGTAACGAAGTTGACCCTGACACTGGCGTGTCTTTACGTATGTATTACGGTTCTTTGTTCGGTCAAAACCAACGTGGAATGATTCACGATGCGATTTGGGGTAAGAAGTGCGTCCCTGAATACGCAATGTCTGTGATTTTCCCACTGTAATTGGACTGGAGGGTGAAAGCCCTCCTAATACTATAAGGATAATAGAAATGGCTATTTCAACACCTGTTACAAATGCTCGACAAGCCTATATTAATGGCTTGAAATTGGCTTATGTATCTGCAACCACAATGACTGTAACTGCTGGACGCTGCGGTAACTCTACGAACGTGAACGACATCAGTGTCGGTCTGCCGTTAAACGTAGCTGCTACTCAGACTGGTGAACTTCCTGTTGATGCTGGAACTGGCACTGTAACAATTAACACTGCTGCTAACGGCGTTGCAGGACTTGACACAGGAGCTATGGCAAATGATACGTTTTACGCTGTTTATGCTATTGGCGACAGTTACGGTAATAACCCTGGTTCTGCATGTATTTCTGCTAACTTAGTATCTCCGTTGCTTCCAGCTGGCTATGACATGTCTTTCCGTATCGGCTTTATCAAGTCTAGCGGTGCTGCTGCTATTCTGCCGTTCCGTCAAGATGGTTGTGGTTTAGACCGTTGGATGTGGTATGACGCTGCTATTGCTACAAGCGTAACTGCTGGTGCTTCTGCAACATTCGCACCTGTTGACGCTAGTGCTGGTTTACCTGCTGCTACACCAACAATGGTTAACTGGTTGTGTGTGTTCACACCGACAGCTGCCGCTGACAAATTGGTTCTCGTTCCTGGCACTTCTACTGCAACTCTGGGCTACGCTTCTGCATCTGGTTCCGTTGCTGCTGTAGCAAATACTGTGAACTTGGTTTGCCCAACAGATTCTCCGTTAACAGATGCTATTGACTATAAAGTCACTGGTTCTGCTGTTGCAATCTCTGTTGCAGCTTACTTAGACCAACTTGCAGTTAGTATCGTTGCATAAGGAAATGCCATGGCCTACACGACATTACAGCTTATCAACAATGCCTATTATGAGTCAGGCATTGTTTCACGTGGCTTTGAGACAGTTGGAGGCCAACAGGCTAACGATGGCTTACAGTTCCTAAATGATTTGATTGCGGATAAGACTGTGGAGAACGGTCTTATCCCATATTATCAAGAGTACAATTTCGCAGCCGTCATAGGCCAAGAGAAGTACTTCATCCCAGATTTAATCTCTATAGACACGTTTGTGTTCTACATTGATACGGTGCGTTACCAGACTGAGAATCGCGCAAGACGTGAGTACTTCGGTACTTCTCGTGCTGACAACATTCAGTCATTACCTGGTAGCTGGCACATGGAACGCTGCTTTCAAGGAGCTAACCTCTATATCTACTTCAAGCCTAATGAGAACTTTCCATTAACACTGTGGGGACAGTTCCGGCTTCAACAAGTAGTTATCAATCAGGATTTATCGCTGACACTGGATAGGTTCTACATCAACTATTTGAAATTCGATTTAGCAGCTCGCCTCTGTGCTGAATACAACTACACGGTACCCCCAGGTGTTGCCAAGGCTTTAGCGAATTACGAGGACTCAATTAGTAAGAAATCTGGTCCTATGGACTTGAGACTGACCAAATTGTCTAGTTTGCAGAGACGTGGTGGCATAAATTATGGGATGGTAAATCTTGGGAAAGGCTGGACTACGTAGGGCATGGATGGTATATTTATTGTTTTCAATAGGAGAAGACAATGAGATATATGTTCTACGAATGCAGTGAGCACGGCAGATTAGAGGAAGAAGGTTACAAAGTAATACGTAAAGGCATCATTAAGAATGTCAATTGTAATCAATGCGGTGAACTAGCAGTACAGAAGTTTATTATTGTATGTAAATATCATGGCGAATTGAAGGCTGAAGAAATTAAGCCTACAAAGAATGGACATCGTTCATGCAGAATAT
>VFSW01013050.1_pt1 | contig 11566 bp, 9 predicted proteins | sample 5358111 | NCBI WGS metagenome assembly VFSW01 (sample SAMN11554181, study PRJNA540505) | mine drainage metagenome | isolation source: sediment from site ElyBrook_90M | place: USA: Ely Copper Mine, Vershire, VT | collected 2017 | reverse complement strand
CTTTTTGTTCGCTTTCTCTGGAACAGCCTTTCCGGGGGAGAGGGCCGACACTCGCTTCCCGAATGACGCCGGCCATTCCCTCCACCCTTCGATGGAGTCAACCCACACCCCGCGCCTGTTACCGTTCATATGTCCCTCCAGCCGGGCGGCAACGCTTGCTGCCGTGAGGCGGGCACTTCCCTGGGAGATCACCGCACTGTGCCGAAAATCAGTTCTGGAATTGGGTTCAAGATCGCGCCGCGATGCTGGCAACTGACCGCTGTCCTTGCCGTCCTGTCCATGACGGCAACTTGGATAGCGCGCGCAGCCACCGATCCCGCGGCTCCCAATCCATCCAATCCAACCGCAACAGCTCCTGCCACCTCTGGCGCAGCCTACACGGCCTCCATCAAAGTTACCGGCCCCACGACTTCGTTCCACGACTCCGTCGCCTCCCGCTACAACTACGCCTTCGGCAAGGAATCGCCATTTCTCCCCTCCAATGCGACGTCCGCCAACGGCCAGTTCCTCAGCCCAAAAAGCTTCTATAACGCCCAGTACTGTGGCCATTGCCATCAGGAGGCATACCACCAGTGGCGACAGTCCGTGCATTCCAACAGCTTTCGAGCTCCCTGGTACCTCAAAAACGTCAATCTGCTCATCGATGAGAAGGGCGTCCAGTTCTCTCGCCACTGCGAAGGCTGCCACAACCCCGTTGCGCTGCTCTCCGGGGACCTATCGCAGGGTATGCCCAGGAAGCGCCCCTTCGAGGACGAAGGCCTCACCTGCTCCACCTGCCACTCCATCCAGTCCGCCGACGCCACCGGCACCGGTAGTTATGTCATTGGAACCCCCGCCGTTTTGGTGGATGAAAAAGGCGCCCCCATCACCGGCCCGGTCTCAGACGCCGAAATCCTCGCTCACCTTGACCGCCACTCCAAGGCCGTCATGAGGCCGCTCTACAAGACACCGGAGTTTTGCGCCGCCTGTCATAAGGCCGCCATTCCCCGCGCGCTCGACGACTACAAGTGGCTGCGCGCTTTCACGGTCTATGACGAGTGGCAGGGCGCCAGTTTCTCCAAACAGACACCCCTCCCCTTTTATCGCAAGGACTCCGTCTCCACCTGCCAGACCTGCCACATGGCCGGCGAGACCCTGCCGCCTGGCTCTGCCGACCCTGGCGCCAAAGACGGCAAACTGGCCTCGCATCGCTGGCTTGGCGGCAATACGCTCAATCCCGCCTACTACAAGTTCGACGAGCAGTCTGAGAAGCTGATCGCCTTCCTCAAAAATGGCCCCCAGGGCACCGGCGTCCTTAACGTCGATATCTTTGCTCTCGAAAAAGAGAACGCCGCCGCAACCTCAAGCGACGAGGTCCTGGTGGCGCCTCTCGGGCTCAGCCGCTTCGCCGTTGCCGCGGGTGAAACCCTCATCGCCGACGTCGTTATTCAGAACAAGGGCATCGCCCACTCGCTCGTTCCTGAACAGCGTGACTTCTACGAGTCCTGGGTCAACTTCACCGTCAAGGATGCCTCCGGCAAAGTTCTCTCCGAGAGCGGATTTCTGCAGCCCGATGGCGAACTCGACCCCTCGGCACACTCGTTCACCAACCGGCTTATCAATACCAAAGGCGAATTGAACGGCCTCCATGAGATCTGGCACAATCGAGTGCTGGCCTATAACAACACCATTCAGTCCGGGCGCTCGCAAGTTGTGCGCTATCGCTTCCGTTTGCCCAAAAACATGACCGGCCAGTTCACTCTCACAGCCACGGTCAAGTACCGCCGATTCAACCAGCGCTTCGTCGATTACGCCTTCGCGCAAAAACAGTACCCGCAGCTCGTCGTCGACATGGCGACCGAAACCCGCACCATTCAAATCGGTGATAACTCCCCTGTGCCACCCATCGCCGGAGAAAACCCCGAGTGGATGCGCTGGAATAACTACGGCATCGCATTGCTCGATGCGCAGCAATACTCCGCCTCCGTGCATGCCTTTGAACGAGTCGCCGCACTGCGCCCAGACTATGCCGATGCTTTCACCAACATGGCGGTCGTGGAGATCTCATGGGAGCGCTACAACGATGCTAAGCCCAACCTCGCGAAAGCCCTCGCCCTGCTTCCCGGCGACTCGCGCGCCCTCTACTACCGCGCCCTGGTGGAACGCAACGCGGGACAGGTGAAAGAAGCAATCGTAGACTTGCAGGCCGTACTGGCAAAATATCCTATGGCAAAGGACGCCATCCGCGAACTCGGCTTCAGTTACTACCAGCAGCACGATTACCCTAAGGCCCGCGATGCCTACGAGAAGCTGCAAGGCATCGATCCCGACGACCTCGCCGCCCATTACCAACTCGCCATCCTCTATCGCCGCCTGGGCGAGAAGCCCCTGGCCGCCATCGAGTCCGCCAAGTTCGCCGACCAGAAAGACGACCCCACCGCCTCCACCTACGCGCTTGAGTTCCTTGGCAAGCACCCCGAGGTTGCCGCAGAAAGTGTTGTCTGGCATACCCACGACCTCACCGGCGACCCCGTCAAGCGACCCGGCAAAATCGAGTACCAATACATCCCAGGCGCCGGCATGTAGGGCCTCCTATTTCGCAGCTTATTCAAAGGTCGACGCTGCGTGGCCCGGAGCAACGATTCCATATGTTCGACCAAGAAATGCTTACGGATATTCCGGAAGATAGAGGACCACTTCCTGCGACCTGAGCACTTTGCGCCGCACCCGAGCCTTCGAGCACAAAGCCCTGTGCAACGCCACTTTCACCTTGAGCGCCATGAGAAAATAACCAACGTGACCGTCCGTATTAAAGTACTCTTTCCTTTCATCCTGCTGGCCTCTCTGGCCCTCATCTCAACTCCGGCGCACGCACTCTTTGGCTCCAAAAGTAAGGCGGCTGAAAAGGCCGGAGCAGTCCTCTTTCGCGATAAAGGCTGTGCTTACTGCCATGGGGCAGGAGGCGTCGGTGGCAAAAAGGCACCCGCGCTCACCAGGATTAGAAAGGACAAGGCGTGGCCGCCAGCAAAAATGACCGATCAGATTCTCAACGGCGGCCAGAAGATGCCATCTTTCCGCGAATCACTCTCCGACGAGGAAATCGCGCAACTGGTGACCTATCTCCGAGCAAAGCACAAGCCCATTCCGCCGCCGGCCACAACCGCCAGGCCGCCTTCACCATCGAACTAAGTGAACCGGGTGGGTACCAGTTTTTGGATCACAATAGCGAGCTTCATACCAGGACCGGCACGTTGGCCACGCCTTCCACACCAAAGATGCGTCGATACCGCTCAACCTCTTCCGGTGGTCCCATGGCCTTGGCGTAGTTGTCTGAAAGCTTCACCGCAGGTCGACCCTCCACCTCCGTCAACTTGCACACCAGGCTAATCGGGTTAAAGCTGTCATCGCCGCGCGGATTGCAATTGCGAAAGTCGTTGGTAAGAAACGTTCCCCAGCCCGCGCTGATGCGAATCCTTGGTTGCGGCGCCCATCGCTCCGCGTCGCAAAAGTCGGCCGCTCCGCGAAAATCCTCAGGCGCCCCGCCATCTCGAATCTTGCCGCCAAAGTGCGCGTGCAGGGAGATGATCCGATCGACATCGAGCGCATCGGAAGCAATCAAGCGCTTCCGTCGCGGATCGCGACCGCGCCGCTGAAGCCATTCTATGTATTCATCACCCGCCGCAAACGGATCCTTGCTGTCGATGCGTTGCCCCGTCCAATCCGCCACCCAGTCGGGAGCATCGCGCAAAAACTGCGTTGTGCCGAAAGTGTCCGGCAGCAGGATCAGAAGCTCACCCTGGTAGGTTTGCTGCCAAAGCTCCAGCAGGCGATACTGCGCCGTGCGTAACTCCTCATCGCTGTTCGCCATCGCGGCCAATGCCATCGGCAGTTCGTGCGCGTTGGTGCCGATAGCCTCCAGATCGTGCTTGTATGCCATGTAGGTGTTGGAACTGCCTGCAAAGCTCGCGCCCAGTACGTCACTCATGGCCTTCACCACATACTCCTGCCAAAGAAAGCTGTGCCGCCGCCGCGTACCGAAGTCGCTCACGCTCAGGCCCGGCACGCCGCGCAGGCGTTCCATCTTCTCCCAAAGCCGCGTCTTGGCGCGCGCATACAGAATGTCCAGTTCAAACTCGCTCAACTTCTTCAGCGTGGCGCGCGTCTTGAGTTCGTCAATCGCCGACAGGGAATAAATCTCCCAAAGCGTCGTGTCCATCCACAACCCGTCGAAGCGCAACGCGATCTGCCCGTCCACAACAGACAGATCGAAGTCCGGAAGCGTGAAATCTTTTTCGAGCCACTCCAGAAACGCAGGCTCAAACATCCCCCGGCGTCCATAAAATGTGTTGCCCGCCAGCCAGATCAGCTCCGACTTATGAAAGCGCAGCCTTCTAGTCGCCTCCAGTTGCTCACGCAGTTCGTGGATATCGACTGCTTCGCCCAGGCGCACATGCGTGGTGCGATTCTGCAGAGTGAACGACACCCGCGTTCGTGGAAAATGTTTCCAGATAAACTGCATCATCAGCAACTTATAGAAATCAGTGTCCAGGAGGGATCGTGTAATGGGGTCGAGTTCCCAGTTATGGTCGTGGGCGCGTCGGGCGATATTGACGATCACAATGTCACTACTCTAAAGCACCGCGTGCGATTGGATGTCCGCTGCAATCCCCGCGTGCACAGCGTCGCTCAGCGGAGGCATGGCGCCTGCCTGAGACGCTACCCACCCTCCCCATCGATTCGCCGCCTCGCTAAGCATGGGCAGCTCCGCGCCGTGCAGCATATAGTGCGTCATCGCTGCAGTAAAGGCGTCGCCCGCACCAATGGTGTCGGCAACGTTCACCGCAATACCGGGATGCTCGTGCCATGCCTCGCGAGTCACCAGAAGGCTCCCCTCGCCACCGCGAGTCACAGCTACCATGCGCAGCATCGGAAACTCCTCAAGGATGCGCTCCGCGCCGCCACGCAACGCGCCCGGCGCATGCTCGTCAAACGTTGGCAGCCCCAACAGTCCCAGTACCAGTGGAACTTCCGCATCATTCATCTTCATCACAGTGGCCAGTTCCAATGACTCCTGCACCACTTCGCTGGAGTAGTAAGGAGCGCGCAGGTTCACATCGAAGACACGCACGCACGACGACGACGTTTGCGCGGCCAGCGTCTGAATCGTTTGCCGCGATTCCCGGCTACGCTGGGCCAGCGAACCAAAGCAGATCGCGTCGGCCCGCTCAGCCAGTTGCACCCACTCGTCTGAAAGCTCCAGAAAGTCCCATGCCGCAGGTTCATGAATGGTGTATTCAGGCTGTCCATCCTTCAAACTCACCGTTACTCGGCCAGTCTCATGCACCGGATCTACCTGAAGATACTCCGTATCCACTGGCAGCGGATCGAGCAATTCCACAGCCGCCCTGCCCAGGTCGTCTCGGCCAATCCTGCTCAGAATCGCCGCGTGGCAGCCCAGTCGCCCAGCCATCACTGTAAAGTTCGCCGGCGCGCCGCCCAGCCTTGGCCCTCCCGGCAACACGTCCCACAACAGCTCGCCTATACCCAGAATCCGATGCGGTTCCATGAAATTGTCCACTCCCCCGCTTTCGAGCTTCGCTCTTGAAATCAGATGAATGTTCGAGGCGCCAGCAGTAAGCTTTCTCCTTCGAGGCCCATGTCGTCAACTGCTTCATCCATGATCTCAACCCTGGGTAACGAGTTGATTAATCTGCGCCCCTCACCACCAAGACCGCCCCTCATCGACCGGAACGCATTGAATCGGATCAAAAACATCACAACTGACGTCCCCCAGGCCGGGGAACAACATTTTTGGAGTTGGATTACTGTTACGGTTCAATTCGGAATCGGGCTATTTTCATCCACCTGTAGAGCGTCAATTTCCGTTCGTCCCCTTCGAAGTGTTTACTGCCCTTCCCATCCACCGCCAGATCGAGCAGTCCTCATAGGGAGCCGATGCGTATTCGCCATCCGGTTGGCAGTTCAGAATCTTTTGGTCGGCAATCGCATCCTCTCGCGACCGTTTTACGTGCCCCAGAAACAGCCTTACAAATCCTGCCTGCTGTTCTATTACTCGCTCCTGCTCACAATTCACGTAAAGCAAGTCCAGTTCCCCCAAGCGCGAGGAGAAGCTCTTGCTGAGCGAAGTCAGCAACCGCCGCATCACCGGCGCGCCAAAGGGATTGAACAGAAATACAACGCACGGACCCTGCGGCAAGGAAAACTCCACCGCATCCGCGCACACCATCCGCATGTGCGTCTTCGCTCGTCCGGCCTTGCGCCAAACCGCCATGTTCTTCCGTGCCGTCCTCACCAGCGCCGGATTAAGTTCCACTCCCAGCACCTCGCGAAAAGGCGTCTCCGCGGCCAGCAACACCGCACGCCCCATCCCTGCCCCAAGGTCGATAAAAGTAGTCTTCTCCACAGATGCCGCGGGCCCGCTGCGTCGCCAGCGACTAACCATCGTATGAAATACCGAAGGTGCAACGCCGTAGTAGGCTGTCGCGTGACGATCATGCCGATGTCCGCTAATCAGGTGCCTTCCGGCGATGAGACCGCTCGTACGCACATCATTCTTCACATCGAAAGGGTGCCGCACATATCCGTCCGCCACCGAAAGCCCCGGCAATTGCAGTCGCTTGCCATCAGGAATCGGATTGCCCGTTGCGGCTCGCGAGTTCCGCATCGGCTCTTCTTTCACCATACGAATAAGCCCAACTCACTCAATATAAAACTTGCGCGTCTCGCGTTCTTTGCCTAGAATCCGCCACGGAAATGACTTTCGGTATCCTCATATTCCTACCGGCTTTATCAAATCTGAAGGAGATCATATGAACGAGACGACTGTATCACGCCGCCGGTTGATGCAAATGGGCCTAGGCGCGGCCGCGACTGCGGGACTGGCCGCCAGCACAAGCCTCGCGGTCAACACCGCACACGCTGCGCCCCTCGGCTCCCCAATTTCATCTATGGACGCTCCAGGCCAGGCCCTCGCCTCGTCCATAGGGAACGCCTATATGTTCCTAAACCAGATGATGGATGCCTATGCGCAAGGCACAATCGTGCGCATGTGCCAGAGCTACAGCGATCAGATTGCGGGCGGCAGCTTTGCCAGCACCGCATTCGTGTATGACAACGCCGTCCTTCTGCTCGCGTATCTTGCCAGCGGGCGCCGGGACCATCTGATGCGCGCCATGGTTTTGGGCAACGCCCTTGTCTTTGCGCAGCAGACCGACCCCGCAGGCGACGGCCGATTCCGGCAGGCCTACTATGCTGGCGTCAATAATGGTGGAACGTATGTCGCCACAGGGCTTTCCTACTTTCAGGGCAGCGCCGTGGGCGATGTGGCGTGGCCCGGCATCGCGCTCGCGCAGCTTTACGCACGCACCGGAGTGAAGGCTTATCTCGACGGCGCCGTAAAGGCTGCGACGTTCATCCTCAACACCACGCGTGACCCCAACCCTCCAGGAGGCTTCTTCTTCGGCAACGGACAAACCAATAAATCCACCGAACACAACATCGATGCCTACGCGCTCTTTAGCATGCTGGCTACGCTCACCGGCAATGCCTCTTGGCTGACAAATGCCAACTATGCCAAGGCGTTCGTCGAAGGCATGTTCGATGCGCCATCGGGACACTTCTGGACCGGCACCTCGGACCCCACGAAAATCTTCTATGACAATAGCCCGGAAGACGTGAACACCTGGTCCTATCTTGCCTTTCAGGATCCCGCTTACGCCGTCTCCATCGACTGGGTGAAGACCAACCTTGCCACCACAGACACCAGTTTTGCCTTCAACAATGGCTGGGGTGTCTTCGGCAGTCTCAAGCTCCGCGTCAGCGGCATGACCTTCGCCAGCCTTAGCAAGCTGGGTGTCGTACTCGGCGACTGGTCCGTAGATGCCGACGCAGTCTGGCTCGAAGGTACCGGACATCTCATCGCTGCGCTCTTCTCTCGCCGCCTTCCGCCAGAAAAGGATCTACCAAGCTTCCACGGAGATCTGCAATTGGCCTACTCGCTGATCGAAAGCTGCCAGGTGGCGCAGAACTCCCTGGGCGCCGGACAGACGGTGAACGACGTGCCCCTGATCCAAGGGCAGGGACTTACGGCCTCCACCAGCGTTCTCAATACCGGCTTCGGGTTCAACTACTTTCCCTGGCTGCACGTTGGAGCCACCGGATGGTATCTGATCGGCGCCCAACAAAACAATCCCATGCGGTTGACCAATCGCAATTAAGCTAATCGACCTATGGGTGCTGCAGGAGTTCCCTCTTCGGGGGCTCTTGCAGCGACGCCATCAAAAGTCGTGATGATCGTCCACCAGTGTAGCGATTGTGGGCGCAGCATCCGGAACAACAACCCCCTTGCCGGGGGGTGGATTAGCCGCCTCGGTGCGCGCGCGCAATCGCGATACAGCAAGCCAGTTATCCTTGTGCGGCTGGTCCGCAATCCAAGGCGGGAGCGGCATAAAAAGATAGCGGCTTAGCGCCTCCGCATACCCCTCATACAAACCGCGCATCTCGCGCAATCGTTCAATCGAGCGATCATCGCGGCAAACGCTCACGCCGCTTTGGCACAAGAGGCGATAGAGTTGCTCGTAGCGCGCATCCGGAAGGCGGTCAGGTAGATCCTTAACCGGGGTGAGCGAGAGAATCTGCGCAAGGTCGACGACGGCATGCCGCGCCATTGCGAAGGTCAACTGCGCCTGCCTCGCCTCATGGCCCTGCACGCCAGCTATGAGCAGCGCGGAAGTGTCGAGGATGCAGGTCATCGCGCTCAGCCAACTCTGGTTCGTGTGCTGCGAGCGGAAGTAACAAAGCAGCGGATAGGAGATGTGGCTCTCCAGCAGTTCTGCCGACCAGCGCTCCCACTCCACTAGCAGCAACGAGAGCGCCTGTTCCGCACCTTCATACGAATGGCGGCGCATCAACTCCGCCGCTGTTGGCGGCGAGCCCGCCCGCGCATCCAGCAGTGAGATGCTCACCTCGCGCCGCGAAAACGCGCCATACAGGACAGGAAAATAGCCCATCACAACCGCCAGAAAGCCAAGCCCCGTCCCCGCCTCAAGAATGATCAACTCACGCGTCACGGGACTGCGCGGTATCACATCGCCCAGCCCCAGCGTGAAGATGGTCGTCCCGCTCACATAGAGATCGGAGCGCAGACCGGGGCGCTGCGAAGTGTCATTGAACGGGCTGCCGAGCGAGTAGAAAATCAGGGCAAAACCCACTACCATGGCGCCCGCCCACACCACCAGCAAGAAAATCAGCGACAGCGGCCCATAGTAGCTGAGGGCGGACTCCCGCTTTCGGAGATCGCGAAGCCGCCTGGTAAAAAAGCCCCAGGGACCCCAAGTGACGATATAAAAGAGCCTTGTAAGCCGAAAACGGCCCGAAGCCCGGCGTGGCAAAATGATGGTCTGGAAGGCATCAAGCAGCACTCCGCAAACGAAGACTACGCCGACAATCAACGTCACTACCCGCATCGATTCTCCCTGGCCTGATCCCCTGCTGCTATTCCGATTCCCGGTCCGCACCCGGAGAACCCGAGTTCCTTTGGCGGACTGCCGATTCCCTGTATTCTAGCCGTGAAAAGTCAATGGGAGGGTACAGGTGAGTGAACTCGGCAAAGCGCTTCTCGCTCTCGGCGGCCTGCTGGTCCTCATCGGAGCCGCGCTCCTGGTTGCCGGACGTTTCGGTATTCCACTCGGCCGCTTGCCAGGCGATTTTGCATACAAAGGCAGGAATGTCTCCGTCTTCTTTCCCCTTGGCACGTCTATTCTCATCAGCATTGTTCTATCGTTACTCTTCTATTTGTTCTCCCGGCTGCATCGCTGACCGAGGTTTGAGACGTGCGCAGCTTTGGCGTCGCCGCTCTGAGACGGGAATGAGCGTTTCAGGCACCTTTCCTCTTTTTGCTCGTATCGGGTTTCGGCACGAAGTAACCGCGTCGCGCCTCTAGCTGCAATCCGACCCGGTCGACCTTCACATTCAGCCTGTGATAGCTGCCGTTTCGCATCACACCATCGAGAGGGAGTTCAAGCAAATACATGCACGCGGGTGTCACAGTCAGTTCCTTCAGCCCCGTGAAAAGGTCATTGCTGTTGTGGAAGTAGGTGCCGCCTGTACCCGCGCTACGATCACGGGGTCGCGAGTGCCGCCGATCGACAGCGATCGGAGCATTTTTGCGAAGCCGGATTGAATTGCTAACTACCTTCTTCGCGGGTCCGGCATCGTATCCGTGTGCCTCTCTGGGAGGCACCGGAACAGGCAAAAGGAGGACTATGTCAGACAAAAAGAAATGCGCGAATGCGGCATGCAGCTGCCCGCCGGCAGATCAATCGAAATACTGCAGTCCGCATTGCGAGGGAATCGCCAACAAGACCGAGATCATGTGCACCTGCGGCCACCCGGGGTGCAGGGGTGGCGCTTGATCTGGTCCGAAGAGGTGGCGGGGAGGGGCAGCGCGCCTGCCTCTCACGCCTCCGCCCAATTCTGCTCCAGTCGGGCATAGTCGATAGCGGATGACACACGTACCCTATCCGCGTTAGGCTGGTGGGGTACCCGCGATTGTCGCGCTTTAAGGAGTAGTTGAACCCCCATGCCTATCCAAACCACCTCGAAAATCTGGCATAACGGCAACCTGATTCCGTGGGAGCAGGCCACCATTCACGTGATGAGCCACGTGGTCCACTATGGCTCCAGCGTATTTGAAGGTATACGTTGCTACGCGCAACCCCATGGTTCGGCGGTCTTCCGCCTGCCGGAGCACATGCAGCGGCTGATCGACTCGGCCAAGATTTATCGCATGACGCTGCCCTACACGCTCGACGAGCTTTGCGCCGCCGTGGTCGATGTGATTGAAGCCAATGGCATTGCGCCGTGCTACATTCGGCCGATCGTGATCCGGGGTTACGGCGAGATTGGGGTCAGTCCCAAGGGATCGCCGGTGGAGGTGTATGTCGCCAACTTCCCGTGGGGCAAGTACATGCCGGGGAACGAAGGCGTGGACGTGTGCATCTCCAGTTGGAATCGGCTGGCACCCAACACCATGCCTTCGCTCGCCAAGGCCGGCGCCAACTACATGAATTCGCAGCTCATCCGCATGGAAGCAGACATCAACGGTTACGCCGAAGGCATTGGCCTAGACGTGAACGGCCTGGTCAGCGAAGGTTCCGGTGAAAATGTTTTTGTAGTGCGCAACGGGGTGCTTTACACTCCGACCTTGGCCAACTCGGCACTTTCGGGGATCACCCGGGACAGCGTGCTGACCATTGCCCGACACCTTGGGCTGGCAGTCACCGAGCAATCCATTCCGCGCGAGCTGCTCTATATTGCCGATGAGGTCTTTTTCACGGGCACCGCGGCGGAGGTGACTCCGATCCGGTCGATTGACCGCATCACGGTGGGCGACGGCAAGCCCGGCGAGATCACGAAGAAGATCGCCGACGAGTATTTCGCCATCGCCAACGGGTTGAAGCCGGATCGTTTCGGCTGGCTGACGCCGGTGAAGGTGAACGCGGCGGAGCCCGTGACGGTGTAGTTTTCGGGACCAGCAACTGACGGAACGGGCGGCTCCACACGGAGC
>VFSW01013049.1_pt1 | contig 11566 bp, 9 predicted proteins | sample 5358111 | NCBI WGS metagenome assembly VFSW01 (sample SAMN11554181, study PRJNA540505) | mine drainage metagenome | isolation source: sediment from site ElyBrook_90M | place: USA: Ely Copper Mine, Vershire, VT | collected 2017 | reverse complement strand
GTGCTGCTCATATGGATCTCCTTGGGTTCGGGACTTCGGTTTGATTGCGTTTCAATACTGCCGGGTCCATCTATTTCTGATCGCCTATCATTCCCTTGTCATTCTTCATGGTTGCCCCGGTTTTCTTGTGCATGTCCATTGCATCCGGCTTCATGGTCATGCGGTCGCTCATGGCCTGCATGTGGTCGTTCATTGTTTGTAAGTGGTCAATCACAGCCTGCTGCAACGCCATCTGACTCTTCATGCTGGCTTTTTCTGCCTCCATATGGGTCTTCATAGCGGCGTCAGCGGCAGCCATTTTATCCATAGCGTCCTTCATGAGAGCCTGCATCTGAACCATCTGCGTTTGCATCTGCTCCATCTGCGCATGCATCTGTTCCATTTGCGGCTTCATGTCCTTCATTCCCGTTCCGGAACTCGGCATCGCATCCTGAGCTTGCAGTGATGCACCGTGAAGGCCCGCTAAACTGAATGCGAGGATTGTTGCGAAAATCAGTTTTGTCATTCTCATTGCTTCATCTCCTTGGCGTTCTCGAACTGTTCACTGATAAGACCGATCAGCACCTTTGCTACAATTACGGTTCGCCTTTCAACTCCGCCATGACTGAGCCCATCCTGCGTCATCGCATAATAAGGCGCTGATCGCCACGGATATTAAAGCTTAGTTATCGCAGTCCCGCGCCCTTTTGCATTGGAATCGAGTGGAAAGATACTGTGGATCTTGTGACGGCGATGGCCGCACAAGATGTTTACTTCGATGCCTGTTTCGCCATTTCCCGATGATCGGCCGCTAGTTCACGGGCCTGTGTCGCCGCCTTGTGAAGATCGTCCGCGAAGTACTGGCAGTGACCCGCAGTTTTCCCGCTCATCGGATGCTTCGACTCCTGCCCCGATGGATTTGCCTTGTATACGGCGACCAATTCCTGGTGTTCATTCGCTTCTGCGTCGAGTTGGACGGCCTCAGCATCGAAGTACTTTGCGATCCGCTCGTGGTCCTCCGCCGTCTTCGCGTTAGCGATGAGAGTCTTTACCTCCCCTTTGCTCAAATTGCCGCTGTCCTGTGCCCGCAGGAGGCCAGGAGCGACAAACATTGCCAGCAGCAAGACCCACATCGTCCGTCTTTTAATCACGCTCGTGCTTTTCATTGTTGTGATCTCCCTCACAAGAAAATCTGTTGTGCCGAAATTCATTAGCAGACTGGGGACACACGTTCGTGCCATGCCTTGAGCTGCTCCATCGCTAGCTGCCCTTCTACATCATCTTTCGGCCAAGAGCCAAAAGATGAGCAGTATTGCTCGCAGGTAACCAAACCTTCTCTTATCGAGCGTTTAGTGATGGACTATACCAAGATTCTTTCTCGAAAATCTGAGCAACCTGCTTCCCTCGGGGTAATGCAAAATCGACCCCTTCGATATCGGGTTCACGAGGGTGGAGCAGACGCTGATTTCGCCACTTTATCCGGTATTTCGGGGCTGTTACGGCGATCAGAGCCAGTCAGCACATCGGAATTTAGGCCGTTTTCCAGCCTTGCATGCCCACCATATCCACGCGCGGAACGTCGTGCGGAATTGCGGTTTGAAAGCGCGGGACGCCGTCAGGCTCGCTCGTCTGATCATTTGCGATCCCTCCCCCACTTTAGCCGCACCAGCAGCCATGGCCGCTCTTCGGCACCCTCAGACTTGCCGATATTGCGCAGGATTATGATCGAAATTCTCTTTGTATGCAGATCCGCGGAAGAAATATGTGTGCCCGGGATGCTCGGTTGAATCCAGCAGCGGCGGCCGTTTCTAGGTCCATGCAGCATACGGGGCCTTTAACAACTGTTGTGCTATTCATAGTGAACTTCGCGGTTCGTGAATTGGATAGATCATGGCTCGACGGATGATTGGCGGTCTTCAGTACCTCATCCGTCCGCTGCCTTGAAAATTCCGCCTCGCTCGCAAACGTTTCTGGCTGAAAGCCTCTCACTTCGGGAAGCACCCTGACGGCAGATCAGGAATTCGAGGCCGGCCTGACCTGCAGCGGAACGCGGGCGACGCCGACTATGCCTCTGCCCACTCTCTGTCTCGTTTCGGAGTACAGCTCCTTTCTGGTAAAAATCCCCACTCAGGCACCGAGGACGACGACTACAACCCTCCGCGCATCCAGCCACGGACCTCTTCGACATGGCACTGGGCCACGACAATCTCTTCGGAGGCAACCAGTAAATGTGGGGGGCGCGCGTGACTGCGATTAACGTGACCGACAAATACGCGCTCTATAACTTCCTCCCCACTTTCAGCGGCAAGCACTACGTGACTCCGTGGGCATAACGGGGCAGATCACGCTCTCCTTTTGAGAGAAATTGGGAGCGAAGGACGGCCACCCTCCTTCCCAAAGTATGCATGCGGCCTGCTCAAGTTTCGGCGCATTCAAATCTCCACGCATATTGGCGCAAGATACCCTGCGAAGAAGCGCAAGTGGAGTTCAAAATGGACAAGTGGACTGAAGAATATTGCGCAAGGATACCCTTTAGCCTGCAGATCCCAGAGGCCACTGCGATCTGGATCACCACTGAACACATCCGCGGGCCTGAAGAACTGTGGAAACCGTGTATTGCTATTTGCGGAGCAGAACAACGATCGAGCGGGGATTCAAGACGTATTCGGAACTGCGTAAATTCACTTCACCGCCAGGATCGCAAAAATCTTCCGGGGACGGCAAGCCGGTATCGATCACGCGGTTCCACTCAGCAGGCCGGCCCTGCTGGACGACGAAAGTGAGTGGAGTGGAGGCGCCGTTGATCATGACGTAGATGTCCGCGTCGTTAAGAACAGCGCCTGCGAGGAAGAACGCGAGGCAACGCGAATCGTTCGACAGATCGGGTTTCCCTGTGGCTCCATACCAGCGCACATCGTCGCGCCAGAAGCGGCTGCGCGAGAGAGAGGGATGCGCCTTGCGAAAGGCGATCATCTTCTGGAAAAACCGGAATACATTCTGATTCCATTCCAGCAGATCCCAGTCCAGCCAGGTGATCTCGTTATCCTGGTTGTACGGATTGTTGTTCCCTCGTTGCGAGTTCATGAACTCGTCCCCGGCCGAGAACATGGGCGTGCCGTTCGACAGAAAAAGTAGCGCGCAAAAGTTCTTGACCTGCTGTTTACGCAGCGCCAGCACGGCAGGAGGCGCGCCCTCATCGCCCTCCCAGCCGCAGTTCCAACTCAGGTTGTTATCGGTTCCGTCGGCGTTGCTGTGACCGTTGGCCTGATTGTGTTTTCGGTCATAGGAGACGAGATCGTTGAGGCAAAAGCCATCATGGCAGGTGACAAAATTCACGCTCTGATACGGGCGGTATGCGTTCACGAGGTCGTCGGGAAAGATGTCGCAGCTCCCGTACAGGCGAGACATCAGCTTAGGGACCATGCCCGCGTCACCACGCACAAATGCGCGGACGTCGTCGCGGAACTGCCCGTTCCATTGCAACCACGAAATCCCCGGAAAGCTCCGGCCTAGTTGGTACGTGGCCGGATCCCATGCCTCCGCAATCAACCTCAGATTCTCCAGTTCCGGGCTGGCGCCAATTTCCGCGATGACCGGCGGGTTGGCGAGATTGATCGATCCGTCCTCGTTACGCGTGAAGATCGACGCCAGATCAAAGCGAAATCCGTCCACGTGCATTTCTTCCCGCCAGAAGCGCATGCTGTCGAGAATCATTTTTCTAACATAAGGGTTACCACAGTTCAACGTATTGCCTGTTCCGCTATCGTTGCGATAGCGGCGGCGATCCGGTTCAAGGAGGTAGTATGTTGTGTTGTCGATTCCTCGATAGCTGTACGCAGGTCCGTCTTCATTGCCCTCGGCCGTGTGGTTGTACACAACGTCCAGCAGGACCTCGATTCCTGCAGCGTGCAGGGCCCCGACCATTGTCCGAAATTCTTTCAGAGCATCGAACGGCTTGCCGGCGCTGGCATATTCGTGGTGCGGAGAGAAGAAGTTCAACGGCATGTAGCCCCAGTAGCTGCCTTCCTGCGGGTCCTGCTGCATGACCGGCATGAGTTCCACCGCCGTGACGCCGAGTTCCTTCAGATAGGGAATTTTCTCCACCACACCGAGAAATGTTCCGCGATGAGCAGGCGCCACGCCGGAATTTGCTCTTTTGGTGAAACCGCGAATATGCAGTTCGTAGATCACAAGATCCGACCTATGGGCAGGCACTGCTTCCTCTGTCCGGCCGCAGCGAGGTTCGCTAGCGATGAGCCCGAGAGGGGCTTTGCCTGCGTTCGAGCCTGGCCCGGATGCCGCTGCACGACTGAACCGGGTCGGAAAGCACACACATCGCGCGTAGGGATCCAGCAGGATCTTGCGCGGGTCGAAACGATGGCCCTCTTCGGGAAGATTCGGTCCAGCAATCTGATAACCGTAGTAGTGGGCATCCGGAATTGCGTTCTTGCGTAACCTGCAGTGCCAGATGCGACCCGACTTGTTCACGAGAGGATCGAGTCTGTGTTCGTAGGTCGGCGTTGAGAGGTCGATCTCGGAATAAAGCAACAGCGTCACTGCGGCGGCGTGCTTTGAGTACAACGCAAAGTTGTATGCCGCCTCATCCTCTACCCAGGTTACTCCCAGCGGAGATGGAGATCCCTCAAGCGCGAGCCAATCGTGCATTTTATACCTCTCGACCGCGGTGCCGGCCATCTGTCAAAGAGTCATTTGGCAAGGGGACAGGGCGAAACCTACGCTCCCCTCACGACCTCCACTGTTTCCAGCATTCATTGAGCCTCCCCACAGCCACATGGGTTGAGGAAACGTGCTTGTTTGGATAGGTCCCCAGTGAAATGACTTTCACGGAAGGCTCCTGGTTCCCACAGCCTGGCGCGTCTGTTCAAGCGCAGTCATATATATGGCAAGTGCCTGGCGATAAGCAAGCTGGTTGGCGCGATAGGTCCGCTCCGCGTCAAGGAACTCAAGCAGGCTGGCGGCGCCGTGGCGATACGCGTACTCTGTGATATCGCGTGAGAACTTGGCCTGATCGAGATAGCCTCCACGATAAAACTGTACGATCTGACCGCTTATGTGCAAAGTCGCATAGGCATCCACAACATCTGTTAATACCTGCTGAGAGTTTCCCCTGGCCAACTCCTGCGACTGGACAATAGCGGAGCGTGCCCGCGCAACTTCTCCCTGGTTGCGATTGAAGATTGGCAGCGCGATGCTGAACCCAAAGTCGAGCGTGTGCTCATCGCCCGCGTGACTATATCCCAGCTGCGGTATCAGATCTGGCTTCGCGTCCGCCCTGGCCAAATGGTATTGGCTCTGGGCGCCGGCGATGCTTTGCTGCGCGGCTCGAAGGTCCGGGCGCGAGCGCAAAGCAAGGGCTTTCAGGTCATCGAGTCCGGTGTACACCGGCTGGTAATCCAGCTGCCCGGCTATATCGAACTGGTCAGGCACGGATTCAAATCCCAGCAGCTGCCGCAATCCAGCCAACGATTGAATCATGGCCAACTGAGCCGTGGAAACGTCGGTCTGAAACTGAAGCAGCTGAAGCTGAATCTTCAGATAGTCGTCCTGGCTGATATCGCCTGCCTTATAGCGCTCTGCCGACAGATCGACGGTATTCTGAAAACTCTTTAAGTCCTGCTGCGCGAAGTCGAGCGTAGACTCGGCCAGAAGCGCGTCGATGAACTGATAAGCTACCTGAAATGTCAGGTTACGCTCGTCATCCGCTATCGTGGAGCGTGTCACCGCCGACTGGTCCCTTGCGGCAGCCAAGCGAGCCTTTCTCTTGCGTCCAAGCTCAAGCGTGTAGGCAACCGACGCATCTTCTTCCTGCGGTAACGGGACTTGAGATACTGGAACGCCAAAATATGAGGGACTTAAAAGAGGAACGAAGTTGTAGTCCCCCGCCAGGACGGGGTTCGGCCGCAGGTTGGCCGTGACCTCTTGTGCTTCGCTCTGCTGAATGGTTGTGCGCGCTGCCTGTAACGCATGATTGTGCTGTAGCGCCAGATAAATCGCCTGATCTAGATCGATCCGGACGACTGGCGCAGACTGCTGCGCCTCAACAGAGGCTGCACCGAGGCTCAAGGACATCGCCAAGATGGTAACGAGGCTTAGAGGCAGCCACGTCATAGTTCCAACAGCAAAGAAAACAATGATCCTCTTCGAATGCGGCCTCATGCTTTTCCTTTCCCTCGACGTTCCGCGTGAGATTGGCATTCTCATTTCCTTTGTCGATACCCCGCTGACAGATTGACTCACTTACTCCGCTGCCCAGATTGTTGCGGGCTGCCTTTGCCCTATGGTGCCGAAATACTCTCGAATCATCACCGCATTGCAATGCTTAAACCAGAATTAGCCAGAACGTTTTTCTTCTTCTCTCTCGCTCCCGCCGCCCCGACTCGCTTGGCCGGGTGGCAGACGCATTTATAACTTCTCCAGAGGCCCTATGTCCCACATCATTCGGGACATCGCCTCGAGTTGGCTTGCCGCTCTCTTAACGGCTCTAATGCCGCTAGCGGGCAAAGTTTGCCTGATCCCTTCTAATTCGGATCGCTGTGCTCCTAATCGATTCACCACTGCGCTGACAAGGCCATCATCCACTTGGCCACGCGGCAATTGAGCCAGGCATTTCGTGAGTTGGCCTAATCGAGGAATGTATTCCTTCAGTACGCCCTTTGCTTCGGCGGAATTACTTTCCTTGATCGCCTGGTCGAGCCGATTCAAATCCACGGCAGCCTGATCCAGCAGCTGCACTGCTTTCGATAGGTTTGCTACCGCGGCTCGCATGGTCTCTTCTTGATTCACATCTGCACGCCAGCGTTGAACTCGTGCTGGATCGGCAATCAATGCACTGGCGGCTTTTTGCGCTTTCTTCGATCGGATATAGAGCAGGGATTTCGCCGTCCAGGGCCGATCTTCCCGGTCCAGATGCTGGCACACTGCAATGATCGGTCTTGCTGCGGCCGTTTCGTGCATGCGCGCCAGTCCAAATGCGGCTTCCCGGACAACCAGGAGGTTGGGAGACTGCAAGGCTTGCAACAAAATTGGCACGGAGCGCCGATCCTCTGCGAGGGCTAGCGCTTCGACCGCTCCCGGGTTCTCGATGATTGCTATGCGAATAGCTTGTACGATGGGCGTGCGGTGAGCCTGGGACCAGGATCGAATCTCTTCGTGGCGCTCCAAATCGCTCCCATCTGCCGCCTCGGTCGCGGGACTAGTCCAATAGGGGACGCCGTTGTTCACAGCATCGAGTGCTTCCCCGGCAGCATAATCGAAGTATCGACTGTCTTTATCGCCTAGACGGACCAGCGCCGCCGCCAGAAACTCGCGGGTCAGAGGTTGGCGTTCTCGGTCAAAGGCGTTGCGCAATGCTGGGATCACTCGCGGATCGCCAAAATTCATCAAGCGGCGAATCACCAACAGCGGGATAGACGGCAAATCGAAATAAGAATTCACCAGCTCCGGTGCGGATTTTTCTGAAAACGCGCGAGCGAGCTCACTATCTGCTCTGTTCTGAGCGTCTCGATTCTCTTGAGGCTGCACAGGAATTGCCGAGCAAAGCGCAAGCATGAGGCAGACTCGCGCTATGGTCTGGATGACCTTTCGGATCCTACCAGGGCACCCAAGTAGCGCAGAGGAACGAGCCTCTGTTCCAGCACCAGCCGCCGCATCCGGCCGGCACAGTGATCCGGGATGGCGGCCACAGCGCGAAAACACATTCGGTGTTCGTGCGAAACCAAGGTCTGGCATGCAGGAGCCCTTCATAGGTAGATAAGCGTTCGATTGACGCCTCATTCAACGCTTGCCGGTGTGGCGTGTAAACGAACCTCGAATCTGTCCAGCAAAGATCCCATTGAAAACTCTTCCACGAGAGGAAACGTCAATTACTTCTTTCGTGATACTGTGAGACACTCCTGTGGAAACTGTTCTACCCGAGATAAGCGTTGGTGACATATTGCTGCACCATGCGGTGCGTGTTGAAATATGAGGCGTTGAGGGCAATCGCGTGGCGCATGACATTCATCCACTGCTCGCGGTTGTGGTAGAAGGTCGGCAAAATGACTTCTTCGAGCTTGCGCACGAGATCTGCGGCATCGTCCAGCGGATCTGCGGCGGATGCGCCAATCGACCAGCCGGTCACCCCTTCGATATGGCCCTCGATCCACCAGCCGTCCAGGGTGCTGAAACTGGGCACGCCATTATGCGCGGCCTTCATGCCCGAAGTTCCCGAGGCTTCCATGGGACACTGCGGCGTATTGAGCCACAAATCCACTCCTGACACCAGCAGCTTCGCCATCTCCAGATCGTAGTTTTCGAGATACACGACGGGGATCTCTTGTCCGATCGCGCGCGCGACCGCGATGATGTGTTCGATCTCCCGTTTGCCTCCCTCGTCCTGTGGGTGCGCCTTTCCGGCGAAGATAAACTGCAGCGGCCCCGCAGTTCTTGCGATTTGAACGAGACGCGCGGGATCGCTAAACACCAGGCCGGCGCGTTTGTATGCGGTCGCTCTGCGGGCGAAACCAATGGTCAGTGCGTCGCCGGACAGCGCGCGGCCAGTTCTCTCTTTCACGAATGCAAACAGTCTTGTCTGGGCTTCCTCATGGGCGGCAGAAATCTTCTCGTTCGGGATACTCAGCGCTTTCCTGAGCATCGCCGGATCCTTGCGCCAGTCGGGTATGTACTCGTCATAGAGCCGCTGAAAACTCTCACAAGCCCATGTCGCCGAGTGAACGCCGTTGGTGATGTGATGAATGGGATAGCCGGGGAACATTTCGCGCGACACCTCCTCATGCCGTTGGGCGACGCCATTCACGTACCGGCTGAGGTTCAGCCCGAGCAGCGTCATGTTCAGCCGTTCCTGACCGCCCAACATCCGGAGCACATCCATGGAAACTGCAGGTCCGACGATACGCTCGACCGACGGCCAGTCAAACTGGTCGTGGCCGGCAGGCACAGGGGTGTGCGTGGTGAAGATGCACCGTTGCCGAACGTCTTCGAAGTCCCAGTCGGCGGGCGCGGATCCTCCCTGCCAGTTCATTAGCTCGAGGACCAGGAGGCTGGCGTGACCCTCATTCATGTGGAAGCGCTGGACACCGCAATAGCCCAGCGCCCGAAGCATTCTTACACCACCGATACCGAGGATTGTTTCCTGTGCCAGCCGGTGGTTCCGGTCACCGCCGTAAAGGCATGCTGTGAGACTGCGGTCATACTCGCTGTTCTCCTCTACATCGGTGTCCAGCAGAATGACAGGAACCTTGGAGTCGCTATCGCCGAGATCGTATTGCCAGGCGCGAACGCGAACCGTGCGGCCCTCAATCGAAACCTCCACTCGCGCAGGCAAAGACCGGAGCGGCAGTCCCGGCTCGAAGTGGACGGGGCGCTCTTGCTGCCGTCCTTGTGGGTCGAGAACCTGCTCGAAGTAGCCCTTGCGCCACAACATGCTCACGCCGACCACAGGCACGTTGAGATCCGCGCACGCCCTGAGCATGTCTCCTGCCAAAACACCGAGTCCGCCGGAGTAAGTCGGGATGTTGCAATCGAGGGCTACCTCCATCGTGAAATACGCGACGCGCTTGCTCTCCTTCGCATCATCGTCTGCGGGGACAGCCGTGGCCAGGTAGCGTCTGGGATGTTGCTGAAACTTGTCCCGGCAATATTCGGAACAGAAGTAGATCATTTGTCCCTCAAAAGTGAAAGGCAGACTGGTATCGGGCAACACCACCATGCCGCAAACGGGATCTCTTCGACTATCGTTCATACCAACCCCTCTCGCCTGTAAAGGCCTGTCCATTACTGCTCTAGAACGGAAGCCAGCCGGAACAACTCCGGATCGATAACCTTCCGGACACCGGCTACCTCCTTGAGAGGCGTCGTGGTCACCCGGCCCTCGTTCAGTCCCACAAGAACCCCTTGTTCGCCACGCATCAGCGCCGCTACCGCTCCCGCACCGAGACGAGTACCCAGTAACCGATCGAAAGCAGTCGGGGTGCCGCCGCGCTGCACATGCCCCAGCGTGGTGGTGCGCAGGTCGAAACCAATCTGCGCAGAGTGTTCGCGGAACCATGCATCCAGTTTTCCGCCGTTGTGTACCGCGCCCTCGGCAACCACGGCTAGGGCATGTTTTTTGCCTCGCTCATACGCTGCGCGCAGTTGCCGGGCCACTTCCTCAGGCGTTGTTTCTCGTTCCGGAATCACCGCGATCTCGGCACCACCGGCGAGTCCAGCCATCAGGGCCAGATAGCCGCACTTTCGCCCCATTACCTCGATCAAGAACGCGCGCTGATGCGAGGACGCGGTCGTTTTGAGACGATCGATGGCTTCGAGCGCAATGTTCAGCGCTGTATCGACGCCAATGGTGATTTCGCTGCCGGCGAGATCGTTGTCGATGGTCGAAGCGACCCCCACGACCGGCACGCCCATCTCTGCCAGAGCCAGGGCTCCGGTTTGCGATCCGTTGCCGCCGATCACAACCAGCGCGTCGACCCGGTTTTGTTGGAGCCAGTACAGAGCCTTCCGGCGAGTGTCCTCCGTCTCGAACTCCGGACAGCGTGCGCTCCCAAGCAGAGTGCCTCCGCGCTGCATGATGTTGCTGACCGTGCGGCCGGTGAGCGGCTCCACTTCGCCTTCGACCAGACCCGCGTATCCGCGCCGCACGCCCAATACATCCCAATCCTGTGCCAGGGCACAACGCGTAACCGCTCGGATGGCCGCATTCATGCCCGGCGCGTCCCCGCCAGAAGTCAGAACAGCGATTCGCTTGATGACTCTCATGTCAATCTCTCCCGATCAGAAGCTGGTTCTCAACGCTCCCAAGTCTGGAGACACGGAGCACAGCTAATCTCACGGCGTGCGAGCGGCTTGCACGCCGTAATTGCACAACTTCACTTCCCCGGTTTATGACTCTGCAGCCGGCGCCCTCGCGGCTCCGATTTCCGCCTCTGCCTGAAGCCAGTCCTCGAGGTCGTGACCGTCTTCCTGTCCGCGAGCCTCATACAATTCATGGGACCGCCGTCGAATCTGCTCCAATTGCTCTTCGGACACATCGCTCGCAATGGTCCCTTCCACTTCAACCTTCGGATTCTTCGCCATCACACATCTCCTTCCCTGGTGAAATTGATTAAAACTGCATTTGCATTTTTTCGAGGGGCAGTTCGATTTCAACGGTCTGGCCCTCACGGTAAAGCTTGAGCCGCAGCTGCTGTCCGGGCCGCGAACGCAAAAGGACCTGGGCAAGTTGCGCGGCGGACACGAATGGCTCGCCATCCACAGCAACGATGATGTCTCCACCAAGTACATAAGGCTTATCGCTGATTGCCACCATGCGGCTACCGGCTCTTAGTCCCGCGGCTTGCGCCGGCGAGCCGGGTCGCACCTCCTCGACCAGGAAGCCCCGCTCCACCGGAAGGCTAAACAACGCAGCCATACTGGCTGTCACTTCGCTGCCGGTGAAGCCGAGCATCGGCCGGTACGGATGGCCCATCTCGATCAGATCGGGAATGACGCTGCGCGCCAGATCGATGGGGATCGCAAAGCCCATGTTCTGCGTATTCGTCAGTATGGCGTCGTTGATTCCAATGACCTGGCC
>VFSW01013048.1_pt1 | contig 11567 bp, 8 predicted proteins | sample 5358111 | NCBI WGS metagenome assembly VFSW01 (sample SAMN11554181, study PRJNA540505) | mine drainage metagenome | isolation source: sediment from site ElyBrook_90M | place: USA: Ely Copper Mine, Vershire, VT | collected 2017 | reverse complement strand
CGCTGACGGTCAGCGCCCTGAGCGGAGTCGTCAATATTACTTTCTCGGCCGCCGTTCTTGTGGCCGTAATGGTTGGGACGCGGATTCGCTTCAATGGGAAGCAAATGACCATCGCCTCGGTGCTCACGCCGCCCACCGGGACTGCGACGGTCAACGAGATATTGCCGAGCAATCGGCAAACCGTCACCGTTACGACAATGTTCTTTACGCCAGCGGTTGGTGATGTCGTGACGGGAGTGCTGGGGGGAACGGGCGCAACTGGACAAGTGATTTCAGTGGCGAGCCCCGCCTTCGTCGTAGAGTTGCAGACAGCCAATCAGTTTGAAAACGGGATGACCGTCACGGATGGCGCAAATTTTGTTGGGATTGTCAGCAACTCAGTCGCCGCCCCGTCTGCGCCTTCGGTGATCTGGGATCAGGAGGTGATGAACAGCTATCAGGGCTGGCCGAAGTCCGTCGCATCCGACCAAAGCCGGATTATCTTTTCCAACTTTCCGAGCGTGCAGCGCGGCATCGGGTGGTCGACCGTGCTAGCCCCCAGCGATTTCTACCCCGACGCCTTCGCCGCCGACGGCCTCTCGACCGGCGCCATCTTCGAGCTAGTGCCAGGCGAACGCCAAGTGCAGGACGTGGTCCCCGGCATGGACGCCTCGGAGTTCGTATTCTGCGACAAGGGGCTGCTCTACATCCAGATCACACCGGCCAATCCGCTGCGGCCCGGCTCGGTCGTCTTCAACACGATCAGCGAGGACGAGTGCGGCAACGTGCAGCCGCGCCGCGCCGGCGAGTTCATCGTCTACGCCACCGGCGGGCTCAACCAATTGATGGTGGTGCGCATCTTCGGCGCCTACACGCGCGCCTACAAGGTCGATGCGCTCACCGAGTTGTCGGCGCACCTGTTTACGTCGATCATAGCCATCGCGATCATGACGGCGAGCGCGAGCTTTGCCGAGCGCTACGCTTTCGTGCTCAACGCCGACGGCTCGGTCATTGTGGGCAAATATTCGCTCAACAAGAGCGGTGAGCTTGAAGGCAATGTCGGCTTCACGCCATGGACCGGCAACGGCACGGTGAAGTGGGTATCGTGCAAGGGCGCCAACATCCTGTTCACCACGAGCTACGCGCCGAACGGGATCACGGCCGTCCAATTGGTCTAGCTGCTCGACGACACGCGCTATCTCGATTGCTCACAGCTCTACAACACGCAACCGTCGGGCCTGCCAATCCCGGGCGGCAAGGGGCCGCTCTGGTATCTCGCCGGCGGGCAGGTCTCGCTGCAGGACGGCCCGCTCGGCACCCGCATGATGGGTGTCTACGACGTTGACGCCGACGGCAACCTCGTGCCGCAGAACAACGGCGGCGAGGACTTCACCAGCGCAAATCTCGTGGTCGGGCAGGCGTGGACCGCCACGCTCGAGCCGTTCATCCCGCCGGTGCAGGAGGGCCAGAATGTCGGCCAGCGCCTGAAAGAGCGCACGATTGCGCAATTCTCGGTCTACGTCTCGAATTCGACCGGCTTCAAGATGCAGCGGCTCTATAGCGGGCAATATGGCGCGAACCTGCAGGCGATCGGCACCGTGATGAGCGAGTTTGCCGTTCAGATGTGGATGCAGGGTGATGATCCGACGCAGCCGCCGTACCTGCGCGAGACGGCCTATTCCCACCGGCCGAACGGCGCCGCGTTCGACCCGCGCTGCCGAATCGTCAAGGACACGCCGGGGCCGCTGACGATCGAGGAAATCAATTTTGAGATCATGGTGTAGCTGACATGGGCGATGCAGCAGATAGTGGCGGTGGCGTCGAGACGATGGCCGATGGCCTGCCGACCCAGGCGGGCGGCGGCGGATTCGACATGGGCGGGTTCTCGCCGGCCGGCGCGTCGTCGATCGCGGCGCTGGGCCTGTCCGCGTTCTCGTCGATCACCAAGGGCAAGGCGACCAAGGCGGCCGACGACTTCCAGGCGTCGAAAGCCGAGCGCGCGGCCGAGTTCGGCAAGTTGCAGGCCGGGCTCACCGGCGCGGTGATGCAGGAGCAACTCGACACCACGATGTCGAATATCGAGGTGATCCGCTCGGCCGCGCGCGTCGACCAGTCGTCGCCCACCACGGCGGCGATCCTCGCACATGAGAAGATGGTCGGCGACCGCTCGCGCAACGCCGCGCTTCTCAATATCAACAGCCAAGTCGCCGAGGACGAGGCGAGCGCGCGCTATCTGCGCAAGGCCGGCGACTATGCGGTGTCGCAAAGCTATCTCGACGCCGGGATCAAGATCGGCGGCGCGGTCGCAAAGGCGTTCATCTGATGGCAATCGACCTTCCCACGATGCCTAACACCGTCCCGCAGGTCCGCGCGCCGGAAAGCCGCGTGAGCCCCGGCCAGATCGCGTCGCCCTATCTCGAATTCGCCAACACGATCGAGCGCGGCGCGAAGGAGGTCAGCGACATCTCAAAGCTGCTCGCGAATGAGGAGGGCCTGAAATCCGTCACCCGCGGCGAGGACGGCAATCTGCAGGTCGAGCGGCCGGTGATCGTGGGTGATGCGGCGCTGGCCTACAAGCACGCGATGCAGACCAAGGCCGTGGTCGACGGCGAGGACATCATCAAGACCGACATGCTCGCGATGCGGCATGAGTTCAAGGACAACCCCGACAGATTTTCCAAGGCGGCCGAAGCCTACAAAAAGAACAAGGTCCCGCAGATCGCCAAGGCGGCCGGCCCCGCCGTCGGGATGGCGCTGGAGCGGATCGCCAACAGCACCGGGCGCGAATTTCACGAGGGTCTGCTCAATCAGAAAGAGCGGCTCGACCTCTCTCGCGCCCACGCTTCGATCGACGCTCAGATCGAAACGACCAAGAACGAGCTGTTCGCCATCGCTGCCGGCGGCGATACGTCATCGCGCGCCTATACCGACCGGCTGGAGAAGATCGGCGCGCTCTACGGCCAGCTCGTCAACAATCCGCGGCTCGGCATCCCGAAGGAAAAGGCCGATTTCGAGATCAAGCAGATTGAGGCGCAACTGTTCGTGGCCGGGTCCGACAGCCGGCTGGCCAAAATCCAGGCGACCGATGGCCCCGACGCCGCGCTGAAGGAAGTCGAGAAAATTCGCACCGACCCGGGCTTGAACCTCACGCCGGGCCAGCGCGTGGGCTATGCGACGCAGCTCACCGGCGCGATCCATCAGCGCATGAATGCGCAAAACCAGATCGACAAGGGCACGTCGACGGAAATCGGCTCGCTGCTCGACATCGCAACCAAGGGCAACGTCATTCCGCCGGCGCGCATGGCCGCAGCGGAATCGGCCGCGATCCAGAGCGGCAATCCGGCGCTGGTCGCGGCGCTGCAGAACGTCAAGACCATCGGGCCGATCATCGCAGACTGGCGCAAGGCGGCGCCCGCGCAGCTCGAGCGCAACGTCGCCGAGGTCGAGCGCACCATGGCCGACACCGGCAACAAGCTCCTGAAGAACGCGCGCGATCACATCAAGACCGACCCGAACGGCTGGGCGGATCGCACCGGCGCTGTCCCGATGGCGCCGATTGACTTCGCCAAGCCGGAAACCATGCGCGCGCGCATCGGCTCGGCCGAGACGGTCTCCAATCTCTACGGCATTGCGCCGCACTATCTGACACCGGACGAGAAGAACGCCATCCAGGCGGCGAGCGCGGCCGGCGGCAAGCCGATGACCGATATCGCCGGCGCCATCGTGGCCGGGTTCGGCGATCGCGCGCCGCGCGTGCTGGCCGAGATTTCGAAGAATTCGCCGGTGCTCGCCCACATCGGCGGGCTGATGAATACCCAGGGCTCGCCGGCGGTGGTGCGCGACGCGGCCGAGGCCGTGTCGATGCTGCAGAACAAGGACTACAAGCTGCCGCATTGGCTCAACCAGCCGCGCGACAAGGTGATTGCGGCGCAGCACGGCGAGACGCTCAACAGCTACGGCGGGGCGTTCGCGCTGGCGCAGGACACCGGCCGGGCGGCCGAGGCGACGGCGAAAGCGGCATTCTTCGCGCGCGCCAACCGGACGGCGGGGCTCGACCCGCTCTTGGAAGGCTCGGACAGCAAGGCAGCCTACAAGCGCGCGCTGCAGGAGGCGGCCGGCGCGACCTACTCCGCGAACGGGACGCAATACGGCGGGGTGGGCAGCTACCGCACGGGCATCCTGCCATGGGGCGGCAAGCAGGTCCTGGTGCCCGGGAACGTGCGCGCCGATCGGTTTAGCGACGTGATCGGCGCGATCCGGGATGAGGACCTCGGTGGCAAGTGGAAATTCGGCACCGGGACGTTCGGGGCGGACGACATCAAGCGCGCCACCCCGGTTGCGGTGCGAGGTGGCTACCGCTTCGCCGTCGGCGACCCGCAATCCGACGATCCGAAGTGGATTCCCGACGCCAACGGCCGCCCGCTCACCGTCGATCTCGACCGGCTCGAGCCCGCGTTGCGCAAGCGGGTGCCCGGCGCCTATGCGGTGCAATGATGGGCTCGATCCTCGACTTTTCCACGAGCCAGGACGAGCAGCGCGGCACGGTGGCGGCGCCCGTCACCTTCGCCGAGCCGGACGAGACGCTGTCGTTCTCCGAGCGGGTCAAGAAGGCGGTCGATCTGCACGTCGCGGCGGGCAAGACCATTGCCGCGGTGGGCCGCGCCATCCATCCGTTCACCCCGGTCGGCATTGCGCAGGCCATCGGCACCGACCTCGCCGAGCGGCCGGGCGAGTTCCCGACGCTGTTCAAGGCGGCCGAGAGCCATGCGCGGCTGGTCGATAATGCCTTCGCCACCGACCGCGCGCGCGAGGAAGCCTACGACCGCCGCATCAAGGCGGTGAAGGCGGCAACCGGCGTCGAGCTGCCGAACCCCGAGCGCGGCGGCTACCGGCTCAACGAGCGCGAGTTGCGGGCGCTCACCCGCGACGGCCCGATCGATCCCGCTGCCTACCGCCGCCAGCGGTTCGATCAGGACCTGTCTGCCGCGATCGCCGACAACCCGGGCAAGGCGGGAGAACTGCAGTTCGGCTCGATCGACGCGGAGGCCAAGGCCATCGCGCAGGGTGCCGAGCACGACTACGAGGCCGCGCGCAAGGACACCAGGCTCTCGACCGCGTCGAGCCTGGTGACGCAGCTCGGCGGCGGGCTGTGGGGCCAGCGGCGCGACCCCATCCAGGTCGTCGCGCTGTTCGCCGGCCCGACCAGCGCCGTGGGGCGCACCGTGGCGGCGCGGATCGCGTCGTCGGGACTGTTTCAGGGGCTGTACAATGCCGGCATCAGCGCGCTCGAGCAGCCCGCGGTGCAGGCATGGCGTTCGGAGTTGGGGCTGCGCTCCGGTGTGCAGCCGGCAGCCGAGAACGTGGGGCTTGCCTTCCTGTTCGGCGCGATCCCGGGTGCGGTGTTCCGCGGCGTGCATGAAATCCCGGCCATGCTGCGCCCGTCGGTCCAGCGCGTGCTCAATGGTGCGCCCGAGGCCGGCGACGTCGAGAAGGCGATGCAGGCGGCCCGCTCGGCGCTGGGCGAGATCGACGCCGACATGGCCGAAAAGGTCAAGGCGCCGGCTGTGCGAGTTGGCGGCAAGATTTACGAGGACTTGAACCACGGGATGGCGGCGGACAAGGCCGAGGCCGAGCTTGGGCGGCCGTTCCAGCTCGAGGAAATCGAGAGCGGATTCACGACATCGGCGGGCCGCTTCGTTGATCGCGACGAAGCCGCGCTCATTGCCAACAAGGTGGCGGATTTGCAGTCGAGCGACCTGCCGCGGCGCGTCATCAAGCTCGGTGACGACATCGACGAGGCCGCCCGCGCCACGGCGCCCGCGCGCGCGAAGGACGTCCCGCCCGAGCTGCACGACGACATGACGGCGGCGGCGCAGCGCCACGGCGAGGACCAGGTGAACCAGCCGTCATCTGCCGCGTTTGCTGCGGTGCGCGACCTGGAGAAAATGCCCCCCGAAATCCAGGAGCGCATCGCCGCCGCCGCGCCGCAGACCGAGCGCGAGGCCGCCATGGCCGCATCCGAGGCGATCGAGGACATCGGCAACCGGGAGAACATCGCGCGGACGCGGGTGGCGCTCGACGAGGAGCGGTTGCCACCACCGGAGCCATTGCCCGAGGGCGTGAAGCCGCCGCCAGCCTCGTCGAAAGACCCGCTCGACCGCATTCCGCTCGCGCGCGATGACGGCACGCCGACGGTTGTTTCGGCCCGGCAGGCCGCCCGCGCCGGCGAGCGCGAGACGCAGTTTGCCGACCTGATCCGGGAGTGCAAGTGATGGCCGGTTTTGGCGATTGCATCAGGTCCGCGCAGAAGCAGGGCGTTCTGTCCGAGGACGAGGCGGACGCGCTGATCCAGCGCTACGAGGAGCATCGCGAGGCCCGGGGCGGCGAGCGCGACCCCGAGGGTGCGGCCAAGACGGCGCTGGTCGGCGAGATGGAGGCCGCAGCCGCCCGCAAGCAGCTCCTCGCCACGCTCACCGCGGACAAGGTCGGGGCGATCAAGCAGTACCTCACCGAGTTCCGCGACCTGTCCGGCAAGGCCAACGTGTTCGAGGCGGCCATCAACCTGATCGAGCATTTCGGGGCGGGTGCTGGCACCTCGTCGATCGCCGGCCGGTCCAAGGCCATCGTGGCGCTCGCCCACGGCGAGATGGCCGACCTGCTTTCGACCTTCCGGCGCTCGCGGTTGACGGGCCAGCGCTTCAACAACCCGCTGATGGATGACGTGATCCGCGCCATTCACGGCGAGGCGACCGGGCCAGAGGCCAAGGGCATGGCGGACGCGGTGTCGAGCGTTTTCGAAAAACTGCGGCAGGATTTCAACAAGGCCGGCGGCGACATCGGCAAGCTCGAAAAGGGCTATGTGCCGCAGTTCCACGACCCGCATGCGCTGCTCAAGGCCGGCTACGCAAAATGGCGTGACGCGATCCTGCCGCGGCTCGACCAGGACGCGATGAAAGACCCGCTCACCGGCGGCAAGCTCACGCCCGAGCGGATGGAGGCGGCGCTCAAGGCATCCTACGACCGCATCACGACGGGCGGCTGGAACGAGCGCGAGCCGTCGATGCAGCCGTTCGGCACGGGCTCGGTCGCCAACCAGCGCGGCGAGCATCGGTTCCTGCACTTCAAGACCGCCGACGACTGGCTGGCCTACGACAAGGACTTCGGCCACGGCGACCCGACCAAGGCGATTTTCAACCACGTCAACGGCATGGCGCGCGACATCGCGGCGATGGAGGTTCTCGGGCCAAATCCGAACGCCACGAAGGAATGGCTCAAGCAGGTCATCGCGAGCGAGGCGGGCAAGGCGCGCACCGGCGCCGAGTCGCTCTACAAGGGTCTCGGCGAGAACGTCCCGGCCGACGTCGCGGCGAAGTACGCGGGCTGGCGGCTCGATGCGATGTACAACTACGTGCGCGGGCGCGAGACCGTGTCGGGCAAGATCGCCACCGGGTTTGCCAACGTGCGAAACGTGCTCACGTCTGCGCAGCTCGGTGGCGCGTCGATCCTCGCGGCCGCCACCGACCCGTTCATCGACATGGCGGCGCGGCACATGGCTGGCTTGCCGATGTGGAAGGCGCTCGGCGGCATCGCGCACGCCATCAAGTCGACCCACACCCGCGAACAGGCGGTCAGGTCCGGCATGATCCTCGATGACTTTTTGCATATCGTCGGCGACGAGGTGCGCTACGCCGGCACGCTCGGCGGCAGCGAGTGGTCGAAATGGCTGGCCGACCGGACGGTGAACCTCAACGGTCTCGAGCCGATCACCCAGGCGCGCCGGCACGTGTTCGGGCTCGATTTCCAGGCCACGGTCGCTGATCACGCCGGCATGTCGTTCGATGCGCTCGGCAAGGAAAACCCGTACCTGCGGCGCGCGCTGGAGAGCTACGGCTTCAAGGCCAAGGACTGGGACAAGCTGCGCGAGACCGCGCTATTCCAACCCGACGGCGGCGCCGGCTTTATCCAGCCCGCCGACGTCAAGAGCCGCGACCTCGCCAAGAAGTATCTGGAAATGATCCTTGGCGAGACCGAGCGCGCGGTTCCGACCGGCACGGCGCGGTCGCGCTCCATGGTGGTCGGCAAGAACCCGCGCGGCACGATCCAGAGTGAGTTGCTCGAGAGTGGCCTGCAATACAAGAGCTTCGCGCTGTCGTTCATGACGCTGCAACTGCAGGCGATCGCGCAGGAGGGTGGCATTCGGAGCGCGCGCGGCGCAGCTTATGCCACGTCGCTGGCGGCGGCGGTCACCCTGGGCGGGGCGCTGTCCGTGCAGATCAGGAACATCGTCAACGGCAAGGACCTGCAGCCGATGGACCCGACCACGGGGCAGCGGCTCAAGTTCATGATGCAAGCGTTCCAGACCGGCGGCGGCATGGGCATCATGGGCGATTTCCTGTTCTCCGACCAGACCCGGTACGGCGCGTCGTTTCAGGAGGCGCTGATGGGGCCGACCGCGAGCCTGATATCCGACGTGTTCCTCGGAGAGCGAGGCATCGTCGGGCATCTGCAGAAAGCCTCGCAGGGAAAGAAGCTGCACGTCGGCCGCGACATCGTGCGCACCGGTGGCAAGTACGTGCCGATCGTGTCAACCTTGCCCTACACGCGCGCTGCCTATCAGCGGCTGTTCCTCGACCAGTTGCAGTATCTCGCCGACCCCGAGGCTCATAAATTCTTCCACGATCAGCAGCAGCGAATGAAGCGCGAGACCGGGCAATCGTACTTCTGGCGCCCGGGCGAGACGTCACCCGACCGGCCGCCGGAATTCAGCGACGCGAGGCGGTGATGGGCCTAGCAGAATTCGACGCCAAGAATAGGTTTGCGGCGCAAGCGCTGATCGGGCCGGCCGGCGACGATGGCGACCCGGGCGATACTGGCGCGCAGGGTCCGACCGGGGCCACGGGCGCAACGGGTACCGCTGGCGCGCAAGGCGCGAAGGGCGACACCGGCAACACGGGGGCGACTGGGGCCGCAGGGGCGACCGGCGCGCAGGGCATCCAGGGCATTCAGGGTGCCACCGGGGCAACGGGCGCGGCCGGCACCAACGCGCCGCAATGGACCTACGGCACCAACGCGCCCGACAACGCCAACGGCGCCAACGGCGACTGGTACGTCCGACAGGGCACCGTGTCCGTATTGCCAACCATTACGTACACCAAGATTGCCGGGGTCTGGACCGAGGTCATGCGGCTGGTAGTCAGCGCGTAGTGCGTTGCGAGCAGATTATCCCGGCGCAACCCTGCGCGCCATGACCCGAAAACACCTCCTCGGACTGCTCGCCGCCCTCTCATTCCTCGCGCCGTCGGTCGCGGTCGCACAGGTTTGCCCCGCCGTGGCGGCGCTACCCGACAGCGAAAGGCGAGTGGCCTATTCGCCGAGCGCGTCGACCGGCCCGTTCTCGATCCCGTTCTCGATCCTTGGCGATTCGACGGACTACGGCGCATGGGTCGAGGTGTGGCTCAATAACGTCCGCCTCACGCCGGTCAACGACTGGCAGCTCACCATCCCGTCGGGCACGCTGGCGGCCGCCTGCCGCCCGATCACCAATGCGAGCGTCACCCTCACCACGGCCGCGACCGGGACGCTGCAGATCGTGGGGGCCCGCCGGCCGCGCCGCACCTCGCAATTCCCCGAAAATCTCGGCGTCTCCGCGCGCAACCTCAATCAGGTGTTCACCGATCGCACCGCGCAGAACCGCGAGACCTGGGACAAGATCAACGACGTGACCGGGCGGGCGCTGATCGGGCTCCCAGGCGAGAGCATCACGACGCTGCCGAGCGCCACGAACCGCGCGAGCAAATTCCTCGGCTTCGACGCGACGGGGCTCATTCCGACGATGGCCACGATTGCGAATATGTCGGGCGGCGTGACGTGCTCGACGGCCGGCGACTTCGTCGTGAGCACTGGGCTCGGATCGCAATGTTCGACCACGGCAGGCTCGACCGCCCGCCTCGGCGCCACGGCCGACGTCTACGACTTCCGCATTGCGCAGCCAGCGACGGCCGCCGCCGCGCTTCTCTCGATGCAACTCGGCAAGTCTGGCAACCTCTATGCGCCCGGAGCAAGCTCGAACGCCATTTCGCTGCAAGCACTGTTCAATGTCGGCACAGGCGCGGGTCTGGGATTTTTCGGCGTCGCCTCGGAGGCTAGATGTCAGGCGGGCACGAATGGTTCGTGCATCGGCGGCCAGTTTTACGGAATTGCCGAGCTTGCCAACACTCAGCCCGGAACGTTGGGCGGCGCTCAAGGCGTCTATGGCGTCGGCAAGTCCGATGTCGGTGGCGATGTCTTCGGCGGCTCGACCTACGCTTGGTGCCAAACCGTGGCCGGCCGATCGTGCATCGGCGCCGAGTTCGACGTGGATATTCGCGTCAACGGCTACGGTGCGAGAAAGGGCGTTCAAATCGTTTCGGTCTCGACGAACACCGGGACGATTGCTGATCCGAACAACGACGTCGCGGTGCATATCCTGGCGCAAACCGGCGGCGCGGGCTTCGCGAACGCTTTCCGCCTCGGCGACAGTGCCAGCGCTGCCGCAATCTCGACGGGCGGGACAATCCTGTCATCGCGGCAAATGACGATTTCGTCCGGCTTCGACCTTTCGCTGATCACGATGAGTTCTGGCCGATGGGTCATCAGCAAGAACGCGCATTACGTCACGTCCTACAATGCGGCTGGCCTCGCGGTCAAAAAACTGATCGGCCTCGACGGTTCCGATCTGGTTAGCATTTACGACGGCGCGCTGTTGATCAATTCCTCTGGCGCGGTGACGACTGGAAGTTGGGCCGGCACTAATATCCCGCTCAACAATGGCGGCACGAACGCTGCCCTGACCGCCTCGCTCGGCGGCATCTTCTATTCGACCGCGTCGGCGGGCGCGATCCTGTACGGCACGGCGACGGCTGGGCAAATGTTCCAATCGGGCGCGAGCGCCGCGCCGACGTGGTAGACCGCAACATATCCCGCGACGGCCGGCACCGCAGCGAACGTGCTGCGCTCGAACGGCACAAACTTTCTCTCGGCCGCGCTGGCGGCAGCAGACCTCTCAAATGGTGTCGTGGGTTCCGGGGCCGTCGTGTTGGCGACCGCGCCCACCGGGTTTGTGAAGGTCGTCAAGAAACAGTCGTTCACCGGAAGCGGAACGTATACGCCATCGACCGGAATCGATTATGCCGTCATCGAATGTTTTGGGGGTGGCGCCGGCGGCGGTGGTGCGGACTCGACCGGCGGCTTGAACAGCCAGGGCGGCGGCGGCGGCTCGGGCGGCTATTCTCGCATCATCGCTTCCGCGGCGACCATCGGCGCATCCCAAACGGTCACGATCGGCGCTGCCGGTGCCGCGGGCACGAGCGCTCCCGGTACGGGGGGCACAGGTGGAGCAACAAGCGTCGGGACTATTTGCGTTGCCAATGGCGGGCTTGGTGGCGTCAATTCCGGCGCCGGTGTTGGCGGCACCGGGGGCGCTGGCGGTGCTGCTGGAACCGGAGATATCGCCGCTGTCGGGAATCCTGGCACCGCGGGATCAGGCGGGAACGACACCCAGACACCTGTCGGCGGGTCTGGCGGTCCAAGTCATCTAGGAGGCGCAGCAA
>VFSW01013047.1_pt1 | contig 11568 bp, 10 predicted proteins | sample 5358111 | NCBI WGS metagenome assembly VFSW01 (sample SAMN11554181, study PRJNA540505) | mine drainage metagenome | isolation source: sediment from site ElyBrook_90M | place: USA: Ely Copper Mine, Vershire, VT | collected 2017 | reverse complement strand
CAAACAGGAAGTCGGTATTGGGCATATCGTCGATCAGGCGCATCAGTTCCGGATTGGAGAAATGCCCGTCGCCGCGAACCAGAATATGCGTATTGGGGAAGTGCTGGCGAATCAGCTTCAGCACCCGGCCAAAAATCATCGCATTCTCGGCACCCGTTGGCCGCATGCCGGGACGGAACTGCAGTGACCAAGGCTCCGCTCAAGCCGTCGAAGATGAATAGAGGCAAGTAACAGGTACTGCGGTAGTGGTGATTGTAGAAGGCCAGCGGTTGCAGGCCATGCACCTGATCTTCGGAGTGATCGAGATCGAGCACCAGTGCTGCGGCCAAGCGTGCAGTCAGTCCGATTTGCTGATCCACGCCTCGAAGCAGCAACGGCCCAAGGTCCGAAGACAATCCGCCGCCAGCGAAATCGGCACGGATAGAAAAGCCTGCTCAAGGAGAAAAACGGAGTTGGGCTGGGGTAGAATTCGGCATGGGCAGAAGGCTGTTTGGGTTGCACGAATTGTTGGCTTGGTAACCGCAACTCTATCAAACACTTGCAGTCCTTCGTGCCCTTATTATGCAAAATTCAGGTTCAAAATTCAGGTTCAAAATTCAGGTTAGAGAAACGTTGATTATCCTGTCGATCCGTCAACGCCCATATGGCTTGCTGCCTCCGTTTTCTGATATATAATTTCGTGCATCTATCCAACCGGCTCCAAGGAAAGGCCATGCAAAAAAAGGTAATACTATTTACATTGCTGTTAGCTGCCTGCGCCAGCGCACCTAAGTTTGACGCAAGATCCGAGGCCTCTGTCGAACAACTCTACCAGCGCGTGCTGCAACACGACGGGGCCGCCATCAAGGATCTCGAGCGACTAGCCGAACAGGGCGATGCACTTGCGCAGGACAGGCTGGGGCTGGCTTATGCCCAAGGCAGCGGAGTGGAAAAGGATTATGCGCAAGCCATCGTGTGGCTCAAGCGTTCGGCAGAACAGGGGTACAGCTATGCCGAGTTCCGGCTCGGCTTTTTATATGACAACGGCGTGGGCGTGAAACGCGACATATCACTGGCGCGGGACTGGTACCAGAAGTCTGCCGAATCCGGAAACGCCGTTGCAGCCAACAACCTGGCACTGTTATATCAGGACGGCGCAGACAAAGACCCTGAACAGGCGGCCAAATGGTTTAAACAGGCCGCCAATGCCGGCATAGCGCCCGCCCAGCATAACCTGGCCTTCCTTTATCAGAATGGTGAAGGCGTAAAACAGGATTATGCAAAAGCCATCTATTGGTATCAGAAGGCAATTGCCCAGAACTACCCGCAATCCATGCTCAACCTAGGCGTTTTGTATGAACAGGGGCATGGCGTCAAAAAGAATATAGCCGAGGCAAGAGAACTCTACCAGCGTGCTGCCGATCTAAATAACGCGGCAGGCATGAGCCTCATTGGACACTTATATGAGACCGCCATCCCGCCGGATAATACCAACGCACTTCTATGGTACCGCAAGGCTGCGGACACAGGCGACTGGTCATCGGCAGGTCGCATCAGCGATGCCTACAAAAATGGCGAATTGGGTCTTGAAAAAGACAAGAAGCTGGCCGATGAGTGGTACCAGAAATACATTAACCTCCAATTACAAAAACACTAATTGTCGCAAATGGGTTCAGGCTGTGTAAAAACACCCTCATCCTGTTAATCGCCAAATACACCTCGTGCGTTATTCCAACATGAATGCATGCTGGAGGCTCACAGATGAAACGATTCATTCAGAGCGAAAGTCGGAGCCAACCTTCCTCGCCAACTGTGGTCGACTGCTGCTGACAGCTGCAGCCTATGTATTGCATTAGCCGTCTGAAAATCGAAAATATTCCAACGGAGCGATGAAAATGCGCAGCTGGAAAGTCATGCAACATTCAGGCTAAGTCAACGTGCGCCAAGGAGACACCCATATTTTGCAAATATGCTGCAATACAATCAACAAAGCTTGACGCTTGAGGTTTGTTTGTTATACTTCGCCCGTCTTTCGAAAGACAATTGCATTACAAGCGGCATAAAAGCTGGTTTTTTTTGTAATTTTATTGTGGCTTGTTAGGCAACTTGAATGTAGTTTGATCAACTATTTAAAAACGGAGCAAAATTATGAAAAAAAGCAATGTAATTCTTCAAACAGCAATCGCCTCAGCGTTGTTGGCAATAGTCGGAGTCGCAAATGCAACTTCAATTTCAACAGCTGCACCGGCGTTTGCGAGCGAGCTGTTCAAAGGCTCCACACCAAATGCCACAACGATCACTTTGGCAAGTACAGGAATCCTGGCTTCGACGGCGGTTCCTGCGAACTCAACTGTAACGGTCATGGTTAAGCTGAACGGTGGAATCTTCACTGCTCTACCGACAATTACTGCTGTCGCCGGTACGACTTATTCTGCTTTAACGCTTGGTTCGACTACTTCAGCAACGGCAACGGCAGGAACAAATACCGATGTTGCATACTTCCAGATAGCTAACGGAGCTAACGCCTACGGCGTGGGCGGATTGATGGCAACTCTGACCGGCATCACTGTCAACAACGCCGCAGCCAATCTGGGTGCAGCAACTCCCGTTCCAGTCACAGCAACAGCGACCGTGTACGTCGGCGCGGCACCTGCCGGTTTCGCAAATGGCTCCGCTCTTCCAACAGCCAACATTTTTGATGCCACCTCGGCTGCAACCAACGTGGCTACATCGGTCGCCGGTGTTACGCCTGCGGTTGCCGCATCGAGCGCGTTCCCATTCAATACTTTCGGCATTGCTGAAACGGCAAAAATCGACCTGACCGCCACGCCAACCAGTGCTGCTTTCACAACGGCCGGAACAAACTCGGGCGTAGCTAACCTGATCGATCTCGGCGCAATGAACTTCACCGATGGAACAGCTAAACAAGTCGACGGCGCTACTGCCTATACCATGGCCTCTCAGGCACCTGCAACAGGCTTGACCACGACGATTACTGCTCCGGCCGGTTTCTTTGCCGCTCTTGGTACAACAGGGACTTTGACTCTCAACACAGCACCTGGTTGTGGCGCAGGCACTAATGTAGGAGGTGCTGCATCTACGGTATTCGCAACGCCAGCGGCGGCTGCAGCGGCAACTTCAATTGCCATCCCGACGACAGCTCTGCCTGCTTCAGCGACCAACTACTACGTATGTATGAATCTCCCAGCAATTAGTGCTACCTCTGTTGCGCTAGTTCCGGGTACGCCGACCCTCGCTGCGACGTTGGCACATACAGTTACGACCACAGACTCCAATGAGTCGATCGCCGCTACGCCGCTCTATGCACTTACGACAAACGGTCAGACGTACAATGTTCGCAACTACGTGCCAGCCGCTGCAACCGGGTACCAGACTTTCGTGCGCGTAATCAACACGGGATCGGTGTCCGCTGCAGTTAGCGTCGCACTGATCGATGACGCAACCGGCAAAGTTGGAACGTCCGGCGTGCTGGGCACTCTGGCTCCAGGAGCTGCGGTAAACTTTACCCCAGCCCAGATCGAAAAGGTAACGGGTGCGGTTTCTGTAACCAGCCGTCCACGTCTGCAAATCACTGCTCCGACCAACGGCATCAACGTGCAAACGTTCCTGGCTCTGCCCAGCGGCGATATCACCGACATGACTGGTGCTCAGTAAGCAATTTAGTAGCAGATAGTTAGTAGCAAATGAAGAAGGGCAGCTCAGGCTGCCCTTTTTCTATGGTGCTGGCGCACTTACTTGGAGGTGAAAGTCCTCTACTTGCCCAACAAAGGGAAGAGTGAGACATCATATATGACCTACCGCACCTCAAGCGACGCGGGTTAAGCTTGAGATTGGGTTAACGACCCTCGCCTGAAGGCGAGAGCTTGGAATTGCGGCTCAAGCCGATTTTTAGGATTTCGCAATCCCGCTTCAATCGAATGTTCTCTGCCCGCAGCAGTGAGAGCTCCATCTGCTCCGGCGTCACAACTTTGCCGCCAGACTGTTCAGCTTGCCTGCGTCTGCCTCCTTGAACCAGTTGCGTAGCATCTGCTCGACCAGACCCAAGTCCTTCGCAACCGCGCCTACCGACTGTCCTGATTTCGCACGATTGACTGCCAACTCCCGGAACTCTGGCGTGTATTCCTGTTTCGGTATCTTCATCGCCTTCCTTTTCAAGGTAACTTCAATGTTACGTTATTCTTGGACGACGATTTTTCGGGGGAAGGTCAATAAATCATGTGAGAGAATTCGCGCTAAACCTTTTTGCTGATGCCGTCAACATCTGAAAGGGCACATACAATTCCGGCCATAAAATCGGTTTGCGGCGACCAGTCGAAGGCCTGCTGAATGCGCCGTATATCGAGCACATTTATCGGCACGTCAAAATTACGGCTGGGAAGATACACGCGTTTGACTGTTTTGCAGAGAATTTTCTCGATATCCGCAAGCATCTGGTTCAGGCTTATTCCCGCGCCTGAACCAACGTTGAAAATGCGCTGCGCGCCCCGGTAATGCATCGCTTTGAGCATGGCGGATATCACGTCGGAAATATAAATATAGTCGCGCGTCACACTGCCATCGCCCCATATTTCGATGGTTTCGTCGTGCAGCGCCTTGTTCAGGAAGACGGCGACAGCACCCTGGCTGGCAGTCGCGCGCTGTCTTTCGCCATAGGGATTAGCTAGGCGCAGGATGCAATATTCAAGGCCATGGAGGGCATGAAAAAGATACAAATATTTCTCTATCGCCAGTTTACTGATGCCGTAGGATGAAATCGGGTTGGCAGGATGATCTTCAGTTATCGGTATTTGCTGGGGGATGCCATATACCGTACCACCGGATGATACAAAAATGACTTTTTTAACGCCGTGGCGGCAAGCCGACTGCAACATCTGCATGCTCGGGATGACATTGGTTTCAACATCGTAAACAGGGTTTTCATTGGAAGTCTTAGGCAGGGTAGTGCTGATCAGATGATAGACGATTTCACATCCCTTTACCGCCTCATCAACCTGCACCGGATTGGTAAAATCGCCTTCTATCCATTCAACCTGACGCAATGTCGGGCGTAAGGACTTTACACCGGGATATTCGAAAACGCGAACCTGATGGCCTGATCGCAACAACGCATCACATAGATGCGAACCGATAAATCCGCCACCACCCAATACCAGAGTTTTCAAGGCATGGATCCCACGGCATCTCCTCCAGACAAATGAGCAAAGAAGCCGGCTACTTTTGCAGTCTCTACATCCCAGCTAGTGTTGGTGGCAAAACGGATGGATGCCTCTACCATTTGCTTGCGCCTGTGCTCGTCGCGCAACAAGGACATGATTGCTTCGCTCAACGCTTCGGGCTCCGCATCCGCCAAAACCGCATTGTGATCATTGAGAAGCCATTCGACATGCGGACCATTATTGCTTACCACAGGGCAACCACATGCCATCAGTTCAAGCGGCAACAACGAAAGATTCGTCAGTGACAATACTAGCGCCACATCGCATTGGTTGTATAGATCCGGCAAGTCCTTGAGCGCAACATTGCCCGCATTCAGATGCGGGAAAGGAATGCGATAGGAGGAAGTATCCCAGCCAGCCAGTATGAACGACATTTCAGGCATCTGCTGCGCAACCCTGTTCAATACCAGTAAACCCAATTCAAAACCGCGCCGCTGTGTTACTGGGCGGGCATAGAAGAACACACGCCTGATTTCAGGATTACGGCGTGGCAGCGGACGATACAAGCCTTGATCATAGGAGAATCCCATCGCAACTGTGCGCATGCCGTGTTCCACAGCCAACTTCTCTGCCAGCCATCCTCCCGCCGTGATGCCGTGGAAGCCCATGCGATAGGTCGCCTCGGCAAAGCAACTCTCACTGCTACGCGCAAAAAAATACGGCTCATAGTCTTGAACAAAATAACAACGATGATGCGTTGCCTGAAAATTACGTACGGGATATGCAGTAATCCAACTGGTAGCAACCGTGATGTATGCGGGCCTCAGACTGTATGGCCCTATGCTCACCTCGGCATTGATCGGAAAGAAATGTCTGCGTATGACCTCGCGCGCCTCATGTCCATTATTGTAATGGCTGTGTCCAACAATAGTGACACGGCAACAATAACCATACCGCTCCAGAAAATAAATCAGACGAAAAATATTGAGATGCCCACCAGACCCTATGCCAAAATCCGGAATGACCCAGTTGATAGTGCGTGTGGTTTCCCCTATGAGAGACGGTTCACCGCCAAATGGCTGGAATTGCAGAAAATCAAATGACTCAAACACATCAAGGCTGCTGGATAATGTCTGGCCTGTATGTCTCCTGAAGTAGCGATTCCAAATATACAAAAGCACGCCAGATAAGCCAAGCTTGGTATGCAACATCTTCAATGATTGCAACTTTCTTTTCAACATGCCCGCGTACCATACACACGTAAAAAAGACATATTCATTGTTTCACCTTGAGCGAATGATCGCGCGAAAAGGTTCGTATCATTCTTTGAGGAAGAAGAGCCATATGTGCACCAAGATAAAATCCAGACATGCGTACCAAATTATAAAAGGGTGCGCGTGCCATATAGAAAATTTGACCATCCCAATTTCTCTGCCGCATGGAATACTTAATATCGGCGGCACTTGACCTTATCGCCTGAGCAAACAGGTAGGCCAATGTCGGACAAAGCCTGTAGCCGAACAGTTTGTATAGCGCCATTGATTCGTCAAATGCCCTGCGTCCGGCATCAATGACGGAATAACTATGTGAATGATAAACAGCGGCATTATCAGCATAGGCCTTGCCATATCCCGCTTCGATAACGATTTTTGCCCATATCTGATCTTCTGCGAAATCAACATCGGGATAGGGATGCTCTTCCCAAACGCTACGACGCAAACATGCATTGTTGTCAGAGAAAAAATGCAGTACCTGCCGATATCCTACCTCCGCCTGATAACGCTCATCGTTGTCTGACTTTCTCACTACTGCAGGCCAGTTCAGAAATCCGTCAAAATGCATCTTGATATCCCGGGCAGTGTAGGGATCGGTTTCACTATACGGCAGATGTCGTCCGAACGCGCCTGCAACATCCGGCGCCTGTTCAACCGCACTCACCAGGTTAACCAGCCACCCGTCGTTTGCCGGGAGCGCATCCTGGGTCAGCAGCGCGACAAATTCTCCACTGGTCTGTGAAATGCCAAAATTTCTGGTTCGACCATGACCAAACTCGGATGGCGAAATCGATATGACATTAATATTCCGTTCTTCGCAATGTTTTACCGTATCGTCAGACGATCCTGAATCAACAACCAGAATCTCATAATCCCAAGGTGTTTTCTGGGCCAGCAGGCTATCGAGCACGCGAGCGAACAGCAATCCGCCGTTCTTGGTCGGTATGACAACAGAAGCTTTCATCGACTATTCTTTCTGCCCGTGCAGCAATCGCGCAAGAAAACGCAGAGGGCCAGTCACGCGCCATGAATGGCTAAGATGGATATTCCTGATTGTTTCGCGACAAGCAGCGATCTGCTCATCCCGTGCTGCAACACGCTGGTCAAGCTCGACGATCTGCGCATCGCGTTCGGCAACAGCCTGCCAAAGATTTGCGATATCGCCATCGCGTTTGATTATCTGCGCATCGCGTTCGGCAACAGCCTGCCAAAGATTTGCGATATCGCCATCGCGTTTGATTATCTGCGCATCGCGTTCGCTCACCGCCTGCCAAAGATTCGCGATATCGCGATCGCGTTTGCTCACTGCCTGTTTAAATTCGGCTAATTCATATTGCGCGGCTATTCTTTGCCCCAGATACGCGAAGAATTTTTTTACCGTCGCTGTATTTTCTCGATATGCGCGCAGCATATCCTGAATTTCCGGCGTTATGTCTTCCCCCACAAAAAGCACACCCAAGCCGTGCGAATGGTCAAAGGTCATACTCGGATATGTATTGCGCAACTCTTCCCAAAATTTCCAGACACCGAAACCGCGATCTCGCTCGTTGGTGTCATGAAACAGGACTATGCCGCGCCTCGTCAGCTTTGGAAGCCAGCCTTCAAAATCATGCCTTACAGCTTCATAGGTGTGTATACCATCAATATGCAGCAGATCAACAGAACCGTCCATGAAGCAAGAAAGCGCATCGTCAAATGTCATTCGCAACAGCCGTGAAAAACTCTCATAGTTCCTGTTGTGGTATTCGGACAACTCGTTAAAAACGGTATTATCATAATATCCCGCATGTTCATCACCCTGCCATGTATCCACTGCATAACATTTCGTATCCAATCCATTCTCCTGAACAGCCTGACAGAATGCCGAGTAGGAGTTCCCGGTATGTGTTCCAAGCTCCACGAAAACAGCCGTGCGCTGATTTGTCAGTACCCAGGATGCAAAAGGAATGTGTCCAACCCAAGCTAGCGGGCCCGTTAACCTGATCGGTTGAATCAGGGCAGGTTCAAACGTGACGATATTATCCAACGATGTCATTTTACTGCCGGTAAAACAGGCGCAAATTTTTTGATATGCCGACCTTTTTCAAACACAACAACACTGTCATAAAAGTGCATGGACAGCGTCTCCCTGGAAAATTTGTTTGGTTGAATTTTTTCGCGTGTGTGATCGGCATTGAGTTGATCTATTAATTCCTTGCAAACCTCGATAAACGTACCTTCCTTTTTCAACCCACCGCCATATTCTTCCCAATACGCCGTATGTAAATCTTCGACGCAATATATGGAATTCTTAGGTTGTTTGTGGTAAAGGGTGTTGAACGAAGCCAAAATATCACACATGTTATGGCTTCCGTCATCCAGTACAATGTCCGGCACACCAAACTCTTCGATAATTTGATTCATGAAACCAGCATCGTTCTGATTGCCGATTCGTATCGCAATCTGATCTTCTTCATATGCCTTGCATGCAGGATCTATGTCCACGCCGATTACTTGTGCATATGGTCCAAAATATCTCTTCCACATCTGCAAACTGCCGCCCCCCCCGCACCCGATCTCAAGCATCGTCATCGATTGATTGCGAAAACGGGAAAAATGCCTCTCATAGATTGGAAAATAGTGCGTCCACTTGTGTATGGGCCTGCCTGAATTTAATAAGAAGTCTGACCACATGATTTTTGTCTTGCATTTGATGAGTAAAAGAACATTCTACCGCAAATAAAATAATTATAGATCAAGTGCCACTTTCAGCTTTGGTGCAAAGGCTCTTGGAATAAACTCATATCATGAAAAAATTGCCTCGGCTGTCCAGCCACGTACCTCTCAAGTTGCGCGATTGCCTGCTGAGTCATCTCAATTGGGGAATTTTCTGACGAGATAGGCAAGCCAAGGTATAGATGATGTCGGCGTTCTTCCGGTTCATACCGGATACACATGGGAACAAATGGCACTCCCGCAAGGCGGGCTAACCGTGCAGGTCCGGTTTGCAAATAAATTTGCTTTTGTAAAAATGAAAATGGGGATTCCTTCGCGATGTTCCCTGATTCACGAACATCCAGCATTGCCAACAGGAGGTTTTTAGGTTTGGAAAGATAACGCACCATTTCTCGTGGAGGTGTTATGCCTGCATGAAAGAGCGGTTGCCCATACAATCTTGCGCTACGCTGGTGAACTCCTCGCCAGAACGCACCCTCTTCGGCTGGAAGAGCTGTCAGATTGCGGCTAGTCACGATGTCTGTACAGGGCAGTTTCAGCTGGTGGACAATAGCTCCACTGGAAAGAAAGAAACTACCGTAGTGCACCGATGCCAGTATAGCCCCACGGCGCTTTGTTGTTTCATTTAGTATGTGTCCACCGTGAATAACAACCGATTGCCTTGCATATTTCGGTGTAAACAGAAATGTTTCCTCACGCATGAAGTGCGCATAGCCGGAAGTGTCATAATCGCCTGGTAAATGCGGAGGGATAACAAGCAGTTTATTGAGCCACCTCCATGGATGCACAACATTCATTGCACTTCAATCCGCCGCATATTTTTCAACTTCCCGCACACGCTAAGTCGGCCCTGCCGAAATATCCAGCATCGGTATGCCGACCAGCCCCATGTGGCCGCTGCTGGTATGAGACACAAAGGTCAAAGCATCATGTATCCAGTGCTGAACGGCGTGCTCGTTCTGTGTACCTGCGCCCATCGCAATATCTATGGAATAGTTGCCAACTGGCATGATGGGCATTCTGAAAGTAAATGAAACCACCCATGTCTCATTGGGCTGCCCGCAAAGAGGATGGTCAACAAAGCTAAGATGGGTGTTATCCCCGAACAGCTGCTGTCCGAGACGGTCCTTTACATAAAACCCGAATATCAGATTGGGTAAACTGCTGACAAGATGCGCCGTCAGTTTTAATCGCACGATCTCTCCACCGACCACCCACGCAAGAGGATTGCCCTTACCATCCTCAAGATATACCTGAACTATTATGCCATGACCACTTCCGAACGAAGATGCATCAGGACTAAATCTGAATATTTCAATATCATTGCGCAGAGTGGTTGCGTTAACAAAGTCACGGCGCATGTCGTGAAAATCGACTGGAGCTGTCTTGGGCACTGGAAGCGTTTTGCCCGCCGGCAAACTTACGTCCCCCTGCAAAGTCTGATATTGCTCTTTAAGGTATTGCTCCGAAATCTCTTTTGGTGATCCTGCCAGTTTTACTGAGCCTTGCTGCAACCAAAGGGCGTAGTTGCATAGGTTAACAACTGCACCAGTATCATGACTGACAAATAATACCGTTCCTTTTTCCATGAAGCTGCGCAAAAAACGCATGCACTTTTGTACAAAAAAAGCATCACCCACAGCAAGCGCTTCATCAATTATCAGAATATCCGCCCTAACATGCACGATAATAGCGAACGCCAATCGCACATACATCCCGCTGGAATACGTCTTGACTGGTTGTTCAATGAATTCGCCTATGTCCGCGAACGCCACGATATCATCGAAGCTCGCATCAATTTCTTCGTTGCTCAAACCCAGTACCGAAGCATTCAGGTATACATTCTCCCTGCCCGTGAATTCGTTGTTAAATCCCGCCCCCAATTCCAGCAAAGCGGCTACACGTCCATTGATTTCGACCGAACCGCTGCTTGGTGTTAAAGTGCCGCAGAGAATCTGTAGCAGCGTGGATTTTCCCGCGCCGTTTCTGCCTATGATGCCGAGCACTTCGCCTTTTCTCACCTCGAATGACACCTCCTTCAGCGCCCAGAATTCCCTGAAATAAACCGGATCGGTGTCTATATTCTGTCCGGGAATTGCGCTCCGGAACACTTTGTGCAGCAACGGAAAAACTCGGCACAAGGCCGGAGCAACAAACTGCTTAAGCCTGTCTCTGGGGGTATCGTACAGATGGTAGCACTTGCTGAGGTTCTTTACCCTGATGGCGATATCATTCATGGGCTGGCGACGGCGTGTGATGCGCGGCGGACTGCCATCCCGGCGTGGATGGGCATGCGTTCCTGCTCCGCGACGGCGATCCCGCGGATAGCGTCCGGGAAAAATGGTATCTCCTTGACGCACTTTGGTCTAGCGTGGGGGGGGCTCCATTGCGCTCCCAGAACTGCGAAGAGCCCTCTAAATAGG